>Ga0209126_1000298_pt1 | contig 16744 bp, 12 predicted proteins | sample RifCSP19_1_FD_184024 | JGI IMG/M metagenome (GOLD analysis project Ga0209126, IMG submission 184024) | Soil microbial communities from Rifle, Colorado - Rifle CSP2_sed 19_1 (SPAdes) (version 2) | ecosystem: Environmental > Terrestrial > Deep subsurface > Rock core/Sediment | place: Rifle...
AACTCGCAATGAGTTTTTCTGACTTACGCAACAGCCCCGAAGGGAAGCGAGTCTTAATTCCCCTTTTTGGGGAAAAGAAGGGGGCTTTTACACTATCATACTCGTTTGCCGAGCGAATTCAAAAAGATTTCCGGCTTCAAGTATTGGAAGTATATCGCCTAACGGTTTCAATTTATATTCTTCATTAGTTGTCAGATTTATCAAAACATTTTTTTTAAGATCAATTTTAACTTCATCGCCGGTTTTTATTTTATTATTTAATTTTTCAACTGATTCATAAGGAACAACAAATCCGCCATCAACAGCATTTCTAAAAAAAATGCGCGCATAAGATTCGGCAACGATAACTTTTGTTCCGGCTTTCTGTAATGCAAACGGAGCGTGCTCACGTGAAGAACCGCATCCGAAATTTGCGCCGCCGATAATAATTGGAAATTCTGTTTCATATTTCTCTGAAGCGACATATTTAATGCCTCCATTTGGTAAACCGGATTTTTCCGATGGTACTGAAGACAATGCATACTTACCGTACATTTTTGATTCTTCCGGGTCAGATAAACTATATACCAAATGTTCCGCAGGAATAATCTGGTCAGTATCAATATTGTTTCCTAATACGAAAGTTTTTCCACTTACTATTTTTTCCATTCACTTTTCCTTTTATAAAAATTCTCTCGGATCTGTGATTACACCTTTTACTGCAGATGCCGCAACAGTTAGTGGCGAAGCTAAATATACTTCTGATTTCTTACTTCCCATTCTTCCTGGAAAATTTCTGTTTGTTGTTGAGATTACCACTTCATTATCCTTTGCTCGCCCAACGGTATCCATCGGACCTCCGAGGCAAGCGGCGCAGCTTGATTCCGCAATCAGGCATCCGGCTTTTTCAAAAATATCTTTTAAAGAAATTCCGCTTATCGTTTCTTCTTCCAGCGCTCTTTTCACTTCAGTTGAAGCAGGCACAATGAAAGTGGAAGTATTAACTTGATTGCCTAAAAGAATTTTTGCCGCAGCTTGAAAATCGGAAAGTTTTCCGCCTGTGCAAGAACCGATATAACATTTTGTTAGTTTTATCCCCGCTACACTGCGAACTGTAGCAACATTATCGGGGCTGTGCGGTTTTGCTACAACAGGTTCCAACTCCGATGTTTTATATTTTCTGATTGAATGATATTTTGCATCCGCATCGCTGTGAAATATTTCATACGGTTTATCCGTTCGTTCTTTAACGTAAGCTTCGGTTACCGAATCAGCAGCGATGATGCCGTTCATTCCACCTGCTTCAATTGCCATGTTTGTGAGTGTCATTCGTTCGGTCATGGACAACGAAAAAACTCCTTTGCCATCAAATTCCATTGCACGGTAAGTTGCGCCATCGGTGGTAATATCGCCAAGTATGCGGAGAATTAAATCCTTTGCCATTAAATATGGAGGAAGCTCGCCGTCAAATATAAATTTCATTGATTCAGGAACTTTCTCCCAAATTTTTCCGGTGCCAAGAATAAAAGCCGCATCAGTGTTTCCTACACCTGTTGAAAACATTCCGAACGCACCCGAAGTGCACGTGTGAGAATCAGTTCCGAATAAAACTGTTCCCGGGACATTGTATCCTTCTTCAGCTAATGCAAGATGGCATACACCTTTGTATCTATCGGTGCCCACATCGTAATAATTTTCAATTCCATATTCATTTGCAAATTCACGAAGCAGTGAAACGTTACGGTTTGCCTGCTGGTTTTTAGTGAAGATATAATGATCGGGAAAGATTACTAATTTATTTTTATCCCAAATTTTTGCAGCCGCACCAAATTCTCTTTTCCATATTTCAATTGTTGGAGGACCACAAACATCGTGTGTCATTAATACGTCAACGTTCAGCCAAATATTTTGTCCGGGTTCCACAAAAGTTTTTCCGGCAGATTTGGCTAATATTTTTTCTGTTATTGTCATCCTCATTAAAAATTTCCTTACACAGCTTGTGATATTTCAGATAAATAAGAAGTCGAAAGTTCTTCTTTCGATTTAAAATATTGTTCTTGATTATTTAGCGCCTGGAGAAATCCTTTTGCGCTTGCTTCAATAATATCGGTTGAAATTCCTCTTCCGGTGAAAGTAACATCATCCTTTTTTATTTTGACGATAACTTCGCCAAGAGCTTGTCTTCCAGATGTAACGGAACGAACGAAATAAGATTCCAATGAAACTTTTGTATTCAAGGCACGTTCAATAGCATTAAATGTGGCGTCTACAACGCCGTCGCCGGTTGCAGATTCTTGCAGCAATTCATTTTCTTTTTTGATTCGCACGGTTGACGTCGGAATTGAATTTGTGCCGGAATTAATTTGTAAATAATCCAATTCATAAAATGATGAAGCAAATTTGATTGAGCTTTCTTCCATCAAAACGCGTAAGTCATCATCGTAAACTTCTTTCTTTTTGTCGGCTAGAATTAAAAATTTTTCATAAACATTTTGAAGTTCTTTTTCCTGCAGATGGTAACCAAGTTCAGCCAAGCGCGATTTTAATCCGTGTTTACCCGAATGTCGTCCAAGAACAATTTTAGTTTTTGGAACGCCGACAGTTTCAGGTTTCATAATTTCATAAGTTTGTCTGTTTTTTAACATCCCATCCTGGTGAATTCCCGACTCATGAGCGAACGCATTATCGCCAACAATTGCTTTATTCGGCTGCACAACGATACCGCTGTAAGAAGAAACCATTCTGCTTGTGTTAAAAATTTCTTCGGTTTTAATTTTGGTGAAAAATTTAACCAGGTCTTTTCTCACTTTTAAAGCCATCACAATTTCTTCAAGCGAAGCGTTGCCTGCGCGTTCACCAATACCATTTATGGTGCACTCAATTTGGCGCGCGCCATTTTCAATTCCCGCCAAAGAATTTGCAACTGCTAAACCCAAATCGTTATGGCAATGGATGCTGATAATAACTTTATCAATATTCTTAACACGTCTTCTCAACTCTGCAATCTTTGCCCCGAACTCTGAAGGAAAAGTATAACCAGTTGTATCGGGAATGTTGATGGTTGTCGCTCCCGCTTCAATAGCAGTTTCAACGATGTCAATCAAATATCCGATATCTGTTCTTCCGGCATCCTCCGCGGAATATTCAACATCTTTCGTGAAAGATTTTGCATAAGCAACCGAATCATAAGTCATTTTCAGAATGGTTTTTCTTTTTTCTTCCAACGATTTTCCGTAGTGATCATCTCCAAATTTTCCGAGAATATGAATATCGGAAGTACTGGTAAACGTGTGGATTCTTGGCTTCTTAGCATGTTTCAACGCTTCATAAGCTGATTTAATATCTATTTCAATTGCGCGTGAAAGTCCGGCAACAACAACATTAACTTCATTGGAAATAAGCTGCACTGCTTCAAATTGAGCGGGAGAAGAAACTGGAAATCCTGCTTCAATGATATCTACGTTCAACCTTTCAAGCTGTTTGGCAATTTCAACTTTTTCTTTAATACTTAACGATGCACCGGGTGATTGTTCACCGTCTCTTAATGTTGTATCGAAAATAAAAATTCTGTTTTTATCCATTGTCTTTCCGTGTTCAATTTATTATTTACTATTTATTATTTTTAATTGAAATAGTAAATGGTGATTAGTAAATCTTAAATAATCAATAATCAATTATAAATCATCAATTCAAAAACTTCTTCAAGCGATTTTAATACTTCGTCGCGCATTATTGTTGTGGACACGAGTGTCATTCCATCTGAATAAATATCTGCAGTTCTAAAATTCTTTTCCAGAGTTTGTGCAATTGCTTTCTCGATGGCTAAACCAATCTCCGGAAGATTAAACGAGTAGCTGAACATCAATGCAATTGAAGCGATTGATGCAAGCGGATTCGCCTTATTTTGTCCTGCAATGTCTGGTGCACTGCCGTGTACGGGTTCATACAACGCATATTTGTCGCCAAGACTTGCAGAAGGAAGCATGCCCAAACTGCCTGTTATCATGGCGGCAACATCGCTTAAAATATCGCCGAATAAATTTTGTGTCAAGATTACATCAAACTGCTTAGGATTGCGGACTAACTGCATCGCCGCATTGTCAACATACATATCACTTAACTTCACATCGGGAAATTCTTCTTTGTGAATTTGATGAACAACCTTGCGCCAGAACTGTGAACTTTCCAGCACGTTTGCTTTATCAACTGAAGTAACCATTCCTTTTCGCTGGCGTGCAACCGAAAATGCTTTACGCGCAATTCTTTCAACTTCTTCAGTTGAATAAATCAATGTGTTCCAACCTTTCTTCTCATCATAGCCGCGCGGCTCACCGAAGTAAATGCCGCCTGTTAATTCCCTGAAAATTACCAAGTCGGTTCCAGCAAGAATTTCAGGACGCAATGATGAAGCATTGAGTAACGCGTTATAAACTTTTGCAGGACGAATGTTAGAAAACAATCCAAGTGATTTTCTAATCTTCAGCAAAGCCGCTTCCGGTTTTAAATGATGCGGTAACGTTTCCCATTTAACACCGCCGACAGCGCCAAGGAAAACTGCATCGGAATCATAACATGCGCTGAGAGTTTCATCAGTCAACGGAGTTTTATTTGCATCATAAGAACAGCCGCCGATTAAATGATAGCTGTATGAAAGTTCAAGTCCTATTTTCTCGGTGACAAATTGCAGTACTTTAACTGCTGCATCTGTAACTTCAGGACCGATTCCATCACCGGGTAAAAGAGCAATTTTATACTTCATTTAATTTTTTATTTATTATTTTTTAGATGGTCAATCTTCAATAATCAATCATCAACATTCAATTATAAATTCTTACGTGTCTACTTCTTCTTTTTTATTTTGTTTGAACAGCCAGCTCATCATTCCACGAAGTTTTGCACCAACGGTTTCAATTGAATGTTCGCGGTTGGATTTTCTTAGCTTATTAAAGTTAGGACCGCCTGCTTTGTATTCGGCTAACCATTCATTTGCAAATTTGCCGGATTGAATTTCAGCAAGAATTTTTTTCATCTCATTTTTAGTTTCATGTGTAATTATTCTTGGACCACGTGTCATACCGCCATATTCAGCAGTATCGCTGACCGAATAATTCATTCTGGAAAGTCCCCCTTCATAATAAAGATCCACGATGAGTTTCATTTCATGCATACATTCGAAATATGCAAGATCAGACGGATAACCGGCTTCGGTCAAAGTTTCAAATCCTGCTTTAATCAATTCAGCCGAACCTCCGCAAAGCACAGCCTGCTCTCCGAACAAATCTGTTTCAGTCTCGTCTTTGAAATTTGTTTCGATAACACCGGCTTTCGTTCCGCCGATTCCTTTTGCCCAGGCAAGCGCTAAATCTTTTGTTTTGCCTGAAGGATCTTGATGAACCGCAATTAGGCACGGCACACCTGAACCTTCGATAAAAGTTCTGCGGACTAAATGTCCAGGACCCTTTGGTGCTATCATCATTACGTTTACATCTGTCGGTGGTACGATTTGCTTATAATGAATATTGAAACCGTGACCGAATGCGATAGTTTTTCCTGAAGTTACATGCTGGGCGATATCTTTATCATAAATTTCTTTTTGCATTTGGTCTGGTAAGAGGATCATAATAACTTCAGCCCATGCAGAAGCATCGGAAACGGTTTTTACCTGCAAGCCAAGTGTTTCGGCTTTTACCCAGCGTGGACTGGATTTACGAAGACCAACACAGACATTCATTCCGCTGTCTTTCAAATTTAGTGCATGTGCATGTCCCTGGCTTCCAAAGCCCAGTACAGCAATTTTTTTATCTTTTAGGAAATCGAGCGATGCGTCGCTTTCATAATACACTTTCATTGTTTTACCTTTTCTTTTGTTGTTGAAGAAATTTTTACAGTTGTTTTTGATTGTTCTCCGCGTTTAAGTGCAACCGTTCCGGAGCGGGCAATCTCTTTTATTCCATATTGAGTGAGCACATTCATTGCAGCATCAATTTTATCCGGCGGACCGGTAATTTCGAGCGTCAATGTTTTGTTATTGATATCTACAATTTTCCCCCGGAAAATATCGCAGATATTTGTCAGCTCGGGTCTAGTTCCTTTTTGATAAAAGACTGTGATGAGTGCAAGTTCACGCTCAACCCGCGGCTGACCCGTCAAATCAAAAACTTTGATCGTATCAATTAAACGGTTGAGCTGTTTAACAACTTGTTCAATTATTTGATCATCTCCTGAAGTTACTAATGTCATTCGGGAAATTTCAGGGTCTTCGGTTTCTCCGATAGAAATGCTGTGAACATTGAAGCCCCTTCCGCTGAACATTGTTGCAACACGGTTAAAAGCTCCAAAGCGGTTTTCAACTAAAACAGAAATTGTGTGTTTCATTGGTTATACCATTGTTTTTGGATTTAATCTTTTTGTCATCATTTCACCGATTGATGCGCCTGCGGGAACCATCGGGAAAACCATATCTTCTTTAACAACCTTAAATTCTATGAAGACAGGCCGGTCATTAATTGCAAATGCTTCATCAAGCAGTGATCTAACTTCTTTAGGATTATCAGTAGAAAAAGCTGCAAGCCCGAAAGCTTCTGCTACTTTTCTGAAATCAGGATTGCTTTTTGAAAGATCGGTGAAGCTGTATTTTTCGGCATGAAAAAGTTCCTGCCATTGGCGAACCATTCCTAAGAAACTATTATTTATCACTATAAATTTGATCGGCAGCTTATAAGCAACAGCTGTTATAAGTTCTTGAATATTCATCTGAAATCCGCCGTCTCCGCTTATTGAAATAATCGGTCGGTCTTTAATTCCAAACGCAGCACCAATAGAAGCTGGAACAGAAAAGCCCATCGTTCCTAATCCGCCGCTGGTCAAATGAGAACGGGGATACACAAATTTGTAATGCTGTGCTATCCACATTTGATGCTGCCCGACATCGGAAACAATAACTGCTTCACCTTTTGTTTTCTCGGAAATTTTTTCAATAACAAATTGTGTTCTCAACTTTCCGTCATTTGCATCGAGTTCAAAGGGACATTCCTTTTTCCATTTTTCAATTTGTTTCCACCAATCTGAACGATCCGGATGCTCATCCATCTCAGATGCTAATTCAGCAATTACGTGCTTAACATCGCCGACAATCGGTAAATCAACAATAATGTTTTTATCGATTGCAGTCGGATCAACATCAACATGAATTTTAAAGGACTTTAACGAGAAGGTTTCAACTTTTCCGGTAACACGATCATCAAACCGCGCCCCTAATGCAATAAGTAAATCGCAGCTATTAACTGCTTGATTTGCCCAATAGGTTCCGTGCATTCCAAGCATACCGAGAGCAAGTTCGTCTGTTCCCGGGAAAGCTCCTAAACCTTGGAGCGTCATGGTAACAGGTAAATTATTTTCTTTTGCAAGAAGATAGAGTTCACGGGTTCCTCCAGACATAATTACTCCGCCGCCAACATAGAGCAATGGTCTCTTCGCTTTTTTCAACATCTCGGCAGCTTTTTTAATTTGAATCTGATGTCCAATGAAGGTTGGTTTATACCCGCGTATTTCAACTTTTTCAGGATATTCAAATTCACAAACCGAATTGATTACATCTTTCGGAAGATCAACAAGCACAGGTCCCGGTCTTCCGGTTGAAGCGATAAAAAATGCCTTGCGAATTGTCCCGGCTAATTCTTTTACGTCCCGCACAAGAAAATTATGCTTGGTGATTGGTCTGGATATTCCCATAATATCGGCTTCCTGAAAAGCATCGTTGCCGATTAATTTTGTCGGCACCTGCCCGGTAAACACTACGATAGGAATTGAATCCATGTAAGCATCGGCAATACCTGTAACGGTATTAGTTGCTCCGGGTCCTGAAGTAACAAGAACTACCCCAACTTTTCCGGTTGCTTTTGCATATCCTTCGGCAGCGTGGGTTGCGCCTTGTTCGTGGCGGGTTAAAATATGCTGAAGGAAATCTACATCATAGAGTTTCTCATAAAGTTTGAGTACAGCTCCGCCGGGATAGCCAAAAATATATTCGACTTTTTCTTTGCGTAAACATTCAAAGAAAATGTCAGCTCCGCTGATTTTTTGTCTGGTTTCTTTCATAAGGTATCCTCTCTGAGTTCTTTGTATTGGTTATTTTAAAATTGCCCCGGTGTTAGCTGAAGTAACCATTCTCGAATATCTGGCTAAATAACCTTTTTTAATTTTCGGTTCGAATTTTGGAAGCACCGATAACCGTTTTTGTATTTCTTCTTCAGATAAATTTACGTTTAACATTCTGTTCGCAATATCAACTGTGATCAAGTCACCTTCAATTAGAGCAGCGATTGGTCCGCGTTCTGCTGCTTCAGGAGAAACATGTCCTATGCAAGCTCCGCGAGTTCCTCCGGAAAATCTTCCATCGGTTATTAACGCAACTTTATCTCCTAAACCCATTCCCATAATTGCGGAAGTTGGAGAGAGCATTTCCGGCATTCCCGGTCCTCCTTTTGGACCTTCATAACGAATTACTACAACATCACCAGCTTGAACTTTTCCGGCTAAAATATTTTCCATCGCTTCGTCTTGCGAATTATAAATTCTTGCGGGACCTGTGTGCTTCATCATTTTAGAGTCAACGGCTCCGGTTTTTACAACTGAGCCAAGCGGAGCTAAATTTCCGAAAAGAATTGCAAGTCCGCCGGTTTTTGAATAGGGATTTTCAACCGACCGGATAACGGAAGAATTTTTTATTTCCGCTTGAGCAATGTTTTCACCAAGAGTTTTTCCGGTTACTGTCAGTCTAGTCAAATCAAGAATTCCTTTTACTTTAGAAATTTCATTTAAGATAGCAGAAATTCCCCCGGCTGCATCAACGTCTTCCATGTGTACATCTTTTGTTGCAGGACTAACTTTGCAGATGTAAGGAACTTTTTCTGAAAGTTTATTGAGATCTGTTAATTCAAAATCTATTTCCGCTTCATTTGCAATTGCCAGCGTATGAAGGACGGTGTTGGTGCTTCCGCCCATTGCCATATCGAGAACTAAGGAATTCATTATAGATTCTTTTGTAATTATATCTTTTGGTTTAATATCTTTTTCAATTAAAGAAAGAATTTGCTTCGCCGCTTTTTTTGCCAATTCATGGCGAAGAGGATCAACTGCGAGGATTGTACCGTTGCCGGGGAGAGCCATTCCGAGAGCTTCCATCAAGCAGTTCATCGAATTGGCTGTAAACATTCCGGAACAGGAACCACATGTAGGGCAGCCGTAATTTTCTAATTCAGCTAATTGTTCGTCATTTATTTTTCCGGATTGGTATTCACCAACGCCTTCAAATACTGAAATGAGATCAACTTTTTTACCGGAAGGAGTTCTGCCAGCTTTCATTGGTCCACCCGAAATAAAAATTGTCGGGATGTTTACTCTAACGGCAGCCATTAACATTCCCGGAACAATTTTATCGCAATTCGGGATGCAGACCATTCCATCCAAACGGTGAGCTTCAACAACGGTTTCAACACTGTCTGCAATTAATTCTCTGCTTGCCAGCGAGTACCGCATGCCGATGTGTCCCATTGCAATTCCATCATCAACTCCGATAGTGTTGAATTCAAATGGAACTCCACCTGCTTCACGCACAGCATCTTTTACAATTTTTCCAAATTCTTGGAGATGTACGTGCCCGGGTATTAAATCGATGTACGAATTACAAATTCCGATAAAAGGTTTTTTAAAATCTTCATCGCTTTTAATAACGCCAGTGGCTTTAAGTAAGCTTCTATGTGGTGCTTTATCATATCCGCTTTTTATTGTATCTGATCTCATAGCAATCCTCAAAAAAAATTCCAAAAATATAATTCTCTTTCGGGTCAATCCCGAAATCGTTTATTTTTTTGAAGTACGTTTGATTTTTGGGATTGACTTAAAATTAGCCGATAAGTATAATGTTAAGGCTAATAATGATCCCGAGGAGCAGAATGATATTGGTTGGAAGTGTGTATCGGTTTACATAGCTAGTGTAAGCCAAATCTATTTGTTTAGTTTTTTCGGTAAATAATATGTTAGCTATGTATTTCATAATTATTTATTGCAATAATATTAATATTAAATTTTAATGTCAAGTTCTTTTAAAGTTTACTCTAAAATTTTTATTGATCCCATGGCTGTCCAAAACAAATTTAATACTCAGAAAAAATTTGAAAATCGGATCGTGTTGAACAGTTTTCATCTTTTTCAAATTTCTATCCCCCATTAAAACAATTTTTTTCTCTATTGCTAAATCCATAATATTTCGGTGGTTTGAATGCTAATCTAAGCAAACGACTATATCTGGTTTCTCAATTTTTTTTTAATAAGGTGATAAGGTTGAAGAGATTTATCTTAGTCTGTTACTAAGGTTTGCGCCATTAGATATTTAATCCACAAAAGCATATTTCTTTTTCCAAAACCTTAGTAACCGCAGATATTTAGTAAAACATAACCTTATCAGCTTATTCTTATAATTGCACTATGCTGCATATAATAATAATACAAATACTGAGATTTATTTTGGATAAATATGACTAACCATTGAAAAAATAAATCATGGTTAAAACTATCAGTCAATCTTTTTAGGTAAGCTAAGGACCAAAAAGGTTTGAAAACCTTTTACAGCGCACTCGGAAATGATATCACATTGGAAAGACATGTGAATGCACCTTTAAGACTGGACGGAGCGATCAATAAAGTAATAAGTTATTTCGAGGATAAATTTCCAATGATAGAATAATAGCTTTTTGTTTTGATTTATAATTATTGACTTTAGAAACTAAATTTTATATGTTTTTACCAAGTAAAAAATATTTTATTTTTTATTCTGATGAGTGTAATTACGTTGCCGATATTAAAACGTTTATTCAAATTAGAAATACTTCTGCGAGTTCCAAATAATAAAAGGAGCATGAGCTTATGAAAAAATTGTTATTGCTTGGTATCCTATCCCTTCAAATATTCTCTCTTCAAATCTTTGCGCAAGTCGGTAAAATCAATGGTGTGGTTAAAGATGCCTCAACAAACGAAGCATTAATTGGAGCCAACATTCTCATTGAAGGTTCGACCATTGGCGCAGCAACGAATGTTGATGGCTATTATGTAATTCTTAACGTTCCACCAGGATCATATAATCTCAGAGCCTCAATGGTTGGATATGCACCAAAAGTCACTCAACAAGTCAGGATCAGTATAGATCAAACTACTGAAATTAACTTTGAACTAACCTCCAGTACATTCCAGACCGAAGAAGTAGTAGTAGTTGCAACAACTCCGATTGTCCAGAGGGATGTTTCCTCAAGCCGTGTAAATCTAAATGTTGCAGAAATTGAAAACCTACCCGTCTCTAGCTTAACCGCTGTTATTGGATTGCAGGCCGGTGTTAGAAGCGGATTGGAAATTAGAGGTGGTTCATCGAACCAAACTGCGTTTCTTGTTAACGGAGTTACATTAAGAGATGAAAGAAATAACTCCCCTTTTACTGGAATCAGCTATACGGCAATAGATGAGGTACAAATTCAGACCGGTGGTTTTAATGCAGAATATGGAAATATTCGATCCGGTTTAGTTAATGTTGTAACCAAAGAAGGTTTGAGAGATAAATACACTTTTAGTTTAATCTCAAGATATAGTGCCGCTTCACAAAAACATTTTGGTGCGTCTCCAAATCATCCAAACTCATTTTGGATTCGTCCTTATGTTGATCCTCAGGTTGCATGGTTTGGTACTGAGGCAATTGATGCCGGTACTGGACTACCTATTTGGGACGCATTCCTTCACCAGCAGTATCCAAAGTTTGAAGGCTGGGTATCTGTGGCCCAAAAAACTCTTCTTGATGATGATCCCTCTAACGATTTAACACCTGAACAAGCTCAGAAAATATTTTTATGGCAGCATAGAAAAATTACAGACATTCAAGATCCTGATTACGATGTTGATGCAAGTTTTGGTGGTCCTGTTCCTTTTGCAGAGGATTTAGGAAATCTTAGATTCTTCGCATCTTACAGGCAGACACAGAACATGTACTTAGTTCCACTTTCACGTGATGGTGTTAATGATTGGGTTGCCCAGTTAAAATTGACTTCAGATCTTGGGCAAGGTAAAAAATTAATGGTTCAGGGATTAAGAAGTAACGTAAAAGGTACAAATGATAATAATGCAGGTTTACCAGGGATCTTCAGATCTCCTGAAAGTATCGGCGGTGTGCTGAACAGAGTCAGTTATATTGATGGAAGAATATTTGCAACTGATTATTGGGCACCCAGCTCAATTGATTACACATCATTCGGCGGTAAGTTTACAAACGTTATTAACCCCACAACTTTATATGAAATCACTTTAAGCACTTTCAGATCTAATTATAGTACTAATCCCAGTCCATTGCGCGATACAACCACTCTGTATAATGTTGGTGGAATTTACATTGATGAAGCTCCTTTTGGTTATGCTGATTTCCCATCTACTGGTATAAATGGTTTAAGGATGGGTGTCGGGTTTAGTAATTCGCGTGATAGCAGCGTTGTAACGGTATATTCTGTGAAAGCTGATTTTCAAAGTCAAATTGATAAATACAATAATATTAAAACCGGTGTAGAGATAGTATATACCGATAATCGAGTAAATTATGCAAGTGTAGATAAATTCCTTCCAGTTGGTCGTTCAAGATCGGTTTGGAGTAATTTTCCAATACGTGCTGCTTTATATGTTCAGGATAAACTTGAATTTGAAGGTATGGTTGCAAATATTGGATTAAGGTTAGACTATTCGGACCCGCAGGGTAGTTGGTATGAATACAGTCCGTACACTAAAGCATTTGCCTCTGAAAATTCATTAAGATTAGACGAACTCCTAACAAAAATTGATGTTGAAAAACAAATAAATCTCAGTCCCAGGCTTGGCATATCATTCCCTATCTCAATTAATAGCAAATTGTATTTTAATTACGGACATTTTAGATCGATGCCTACTCCGGAAAACTTATTCCTGTTGAGGAGATTCTCGGATAATAATGCTGTAACAAGAGTTGCTAATCCCAATAATCCTTTACCAAAAACGATTTCATATGAATTAGGATATGAACAAAATTTATTCGACGAATTTTTATTGAAAATTGCAGGATATTATAAGGATGTATCTCTTCAGTCTAATTTTTCCAAGAATGCATCATATACTGGTTTAGTCACGTATATTAGCAGAGATAATAAAGTTAACTATTCTCGCAGCGAACCAAATGGCTATCAGGATGTGCGTGGTGTTGAAATCACCCTGACCAAAAATAGAGGTAATTGGATACAGGGATTTATTAACTATACATATGATGTCAGATCCAGTGGATATTTCGGCTTCATAAACTATTATGAAAGTGCTTCCTTACAGAGATCTTATGAAGCAACAACAACATCTACATATCAGGAGAAACCAATCCCGCGCCCCTATGCAAATGCTAATATTGATATTTTCACTCCATATGACTTCGGTCCTAAATTAGGTGATTTATATCTGCTTGGAGACTTTAGATTTAGTTTTGTTGGTAACTGGTATTCTGGTGACTATGATACATGGGCTGGCGGTGGAAGTATTCCAGGAATTGAAAACAACGTGCAGTGGAAGGATTACTGGAATGTTGACTTAAGGATTAGTAAATCATTTCACGTTCTGGGTGTAAATCTTCAGATTTTTGCTGATATAACTAATTTATTCAATTATAAATATTTTAATCCTGCCGGTTATGGATTTTTTGATGGCAACGATTTCAATGCATATATGAAATCACTGCATCTCCCGGCAGAGATCGGTGATCCACTTGGTTATGGTAACATTCCTGGAGATGACCGGCCTGGTGACTACAGAACCGGTCCTTATATTCCATGGGATCCTAATGCAAGTCAAAGCCAAAAAGATGAGTGGACAGAAAATAAATCATATATCGATATGCCCAATCAGGATTATTTTACATTCCTGAATCCAAGAGATGTGTTTTGGGGGCTTAAATTATCTTTTGATTTTTAATTTAGATTTTGAGAGGAATCAATGCAACAAAATAATTTGAGACTTAAGTTTCTATATATTCTTCTGATTATTAGCTTCTTTGTATTCTCAAACACCATTTTTCCACAGTATGCGGTTAAATGGATGTCTGTTGGATCTTTACAAAACTGGTATTCTGAAATAGGGATGGAAGTTGAGGAAGGATTTGTAAAAGAGCAGCAGTATGGGCTTCAGTGGCCTGCAATATATGCTCATCAGGATATTCAGTGTGCCAAGGCATTATGGATTGGCTGCACAAATTTCAGTAGTCCGGTAGATCCACAGAGTCCGTATAATGTTAAAGTAGTACATATCGGACCAAGAGTTTCCGGCGGAGGAGAATTCTTTCCACAAGAATTTAAAATGATTAGTAAATTTGATGCTCCAGCAGTTTTTGTGGATGGTGATCCCTCTGTTGATAAGAGTGTAGACATTGATGAGGTTGATCCTAATTTATTTACGGATAGACTAATTTATAACAAAGTTAATACTCAGCTTGGTATTACCATGACTCGAAGAATATTCCAGTTCAGTCAGGAGTATCATGATAATTATATTGTAACTGAGTACACATTTAAAAATACAGGAATTGTTGAGGGTGGTCAGACAATACCTCCTGCAACTTTAACGGGAGTTTATTTCTACTTTCATTATAGATTATCAGTTTGTGCAAATACAAGATATGTCATAGGTAATCAAACAGGGTGGGGAATTAATGCTATGCTCGATGTCCGCGGAGATGGAACCAAAGTGGATCCGCCAAATGAAAATTTTCGTGCTCAGTATGTTTGGCACGGAAAATATCCTCCATTTAATAAGTATGATAACATTGGTGGTCCAATTCAGACATATCCTGGCAATGGTCTTAATGTTGAAAAAGGTGACACAGTAGGACGACTCGGTGCATATCAATTTGCCGGTGTTGTAACATTACACGCAGATGTTTCTGCAACCAATAAAAATGATGATCCTAGTCAACCTTCAACTACTTCGTACGAAGGTTCTGATGAGGAGAATACCTCGCAAAATGATGCATATAACATAAAAAGAATGGAAAGCGAATATGGCTGGATAACTAGAGGTCATTCTCCGCGACATGCCGATGTTGTAGAACCAACAGGATTTGCAGGCTTTGTAGATCCCAAAGGTGATCCAGCATTAGGAACACCTGGTGGATTTTCTAATGCAAATGGGTATGGGCCATATACTCTTGCGCCTGGTGATAGTATTGTGATTGTTATTGCAGAAGCTGTATCAGGTATTAGCCGCGAATTGGCAACAACTGCAGGGATGCAATACAAAAATGGACAAATAAGTGCTCTTCAAAAAAATACTATCGTTTTTCAAGGACGTGATTCACTTTTCCAAAGTTTCAGAAGAGCAATTGCAAATTATCAATCTGTATACGCTATTCCATTGGCGCCATTGCCTCCCAAAATTTTTAACGTAGATGGACTGGGAGATAGAATCGCTTTAAGCTGGGAAACATTTGATGACCCGGGTTCGAATTTAGAAGGATTTGAAATTTATAGAGCCGTTGGAAAACCAGACAGTACTTATACTTTAGTTCATACTGCAGGGCCAGGCGATAGAAACTATGATGATGCTACGGCAATAAGGGGACTTAATTACTTCTACTACATTGTTTCAGTCGGCAGTGCAGCTTCAAACACAGGTGTTGGCTTAACTCCTCCTGGAAAGTTAAGAAGCAGCAGGTATTATACTCAAACTTATGACGGGGCTGTATTGAAAAGACCATCAGGTGATAGCCCTTATGCTGCAAAGCTTAAGGGAAATAAAGCCGGTCCTTTTTATATTAAGGGCGGTGTAAATGACAAATTAAAAATACAGATAGACACTAGCAGCGCAGTTGACATCACGATACCGGCAGATTCAGTAGCAGGTGATACTGTACAAATAAATACTATTGTATCGCTAATAAATCTTGCATTAAGTATGAATGTTGCCTATGATAATGGCTTCGGTTATCTTTGGTTCACTTCTCCCACGATCGGTGCTGATTCTAAGATAGAAATTCTTAATATTTCTGAAAACGCGTATGCGACGCTTGGATTAAATATTGGAACCCAAAGTGGAGGAAAACCAACTGTTCAGGAAGCCTTAGATAATATTAGAGTCGTTCCAAATCCTTTTAATATATCAGCAGCTAAAGAATTAGGTTTCGGCGATCTAGCTCAGAACAGGCTCTTCTTCTTTAATATACCCGGCAGATGTAATATAAAAATTTATTCGGAATTGGGCGAGTTAATTGAAACAATTGAACATACAAATGGCAGTGGAGACGAGGCGTGGGATTCATTGACGTCATCCGGACAAATTGTGGTTAGCGGTATATACATCGCAGTTATTGAAGATCTTGTTAACGGTGTAAATAAAATCGTAAAATTTGTAATCATTAGATAAATGGAGATAAAAAATTTTATGAGAATAATAATGAAAAAAATAGCTATAATTTTTGCTCTGATTCTTCTAATGATTTTAATGCAGAGCCAAAATATATTTTCGCAGCGGCAAAAATTAGGACAAACCGGGATGAAATTTTTAAATGTTTCTCTCGATGCTCGTGCGAGTGCATTTGGAGATGCGGTTACTTCATTAGAAACTAATTCAAGTGCAATGTTTTATAACCCGGCCGGCATGGCTCGGTTTGAAGGCTATGCTGACATTTCACTTGGTCAGACTCAATGGATTGCGGATATCAAATACTATAATG
>Ga0209126_1000302_pt1 | contig 16671 bp, 13 predicted proteins | sample RifCSP19_1_FD_184024 | JGI IMG/M metagenome (GOLD analysis project Ga0209126, IMG submission 184024) | Soil microbial communities from Rifle, Colorado - Rifle CSP2_sed 19_1 (SPAdes) (version 2) | ecosystem: Environmental > Terrestrial > Deep subsurface > Rock core/Sediment | place: Rifle...
CACCAGCTTGCCGCGCATCCGGCTATAAGTCGCATAGTCGATCTCGGTGCGGCGGGCGATGTAATCGCTGGTCTTTGGGGCGCGCTCGCGGCGCTCTCGAATGGCTTCAGTGACCTGGAGATCGAAAGCGTCGGAGCCAGCTCCTGACCCAAAGGAGACCATCAGGACGCGATCGCCGGGCTCGGCGATGTCCAACACGGCAGTCAGCCCAATGATGGCTGCCCCGGCGTATGTATTACCGATCAGCGGGACCAGCAGGCCAGCCGCGATCTGTTCCTGGTTGAAGCCGAGCATACCTGCCACACGTTGCGGAAACTTGGTATTGGGCTGGTGGAACACGGCGTAATTGTAATCGGCCGCGCTGGTGCCCATCGCATCCATCAAGGCCTTACCCGCTTCGCTGATATGGGCAAAGTAAGCCGGCTCACCGGTGAAGCGCTGCCCGTGTTCGGGGTACTTCTGGTATGCGCGCCGCCAGAAGTCAGGTGTATCGGTCACGTAGGAGTAGGTGGCATTGATCGTCGCCAGGGAGTCTTCAGCTGGTCCAAGGATATAGGCCGCCCCGCCCGCGCCAGCGGTGTACTCCAGAGCGTCACCTGGACGGCCCTGGGCAATGTCCATGCCGATCGCCATGGCATAGGAAGCCATACCTGAGCCCACAAAGCCGATCGCTGCCACCATGGCCTCTGTGCCGGCTTTGCAGGCGAACTGCCAATCGGCAGCTTGTACATTGGGCACCGCGCCGATCGCCTCGGCCACGATGGTTGAGGTCGGCTTGACCGCATAGGGGTGTGATTCGGAGCCCACCCACACGGCACGGATCTGGCTTGGCGATACCCCCGCGCGTGCCATCGCGTTGCGAGCTGCCTCCACCGACATGGTGGCGACATCCTCGTCGATCCCGGCGACGGCTTTTTCTTCGATCGGCAGCCCCCCTTCGCCGTCCGTCCAGACCCTGGCGACCTCACTGGCCGGCAGCCGGTAGCGAGGGACATACGCCCCGTAACCGGCGATCCCGACCGGGCGGGAGGGTTTTAATAAGGTTTGATCGCTCATGAAATGGTTTGCTCTCCTTGCTTATGGTTGCTAAATAACCTGCAAATGACCAAGGACGAAGGAATGCAATCGTCATTCGCCAATCGTCCATTCTCTCAATATCTCCTCAGCCCGGTCGATGCGCACTGTCTTCTCAGCCACCAGCTGCTGCGCCAGACGCTCAATGACCTCTCCCTGGGCGCCGGCGGCGATCGCTACCTGCCGGGCGTGCAACGACATGTGCCCACGCTGGATGCCTTCCGTTGCCAGGGCGCGTAAGGCCGCCAGGTTTTGCGCCAGCCCGACCGAGACGATGATCTCGGCCAATTCTGCCGCGGTTTTGACGCCCATTAATTTTAGGACGGCTCGAGCGGTGGGGTGAACCCTGGTGGCTCCACCGACAATCCCTACCGCCAGCGGCATCTCCAGGGAACCGATCAGGTTGTCTGCGCTATCTTTTCCCCATGTGCTCAGGCTGGTATACCGGCCAGTGCGGGCGGCGTAGGCGTGGGCGCCCGCCTCTATAGCCCGCCAATCGTTGCCAGTCGCAATTACCACCGCGTCCACTCCGTTCATAATGCCCTTGTTATGTGTCGCTGCCCGATAAGGATCGCCCACAGCGAACGCCCAGGCTGCGATGACCCCGTCGCGCACTTCTTCTGCACTATAACCTTCAAAGGCCAGCTCGGAGAGTGGGATGGTACACCTGGCGCTCGCAAGGCGGCGGTCGGCCAGGTTGGAAAGGATCCGCAGGTGGACGCGTCCGCCGCTGATCGCTTCTACCAGTGGCGCCAGCCGCTCAGTCGCTGTGTTGACGGCGTTGGCCCCCATGGCGTCGCGCACGTCGTAGATCAGATGGAGCACTAAAAAGGGGCCGATCGGCGAAGAATCGATCAGGCGCACTTCTAGATCGCGCGGACCGCCTCCCAGGCGCTGCAGAACGGGATCGATTTGGGCAACCTCGGCCAGCAGGCGATCCTTCTGATCGAGCAGAGCCTGGCGGGCTGCGGCAAGGTCAGGTACATCCAACAGCTGCATCTGGCCGATCATCTCAGGCGGGGTGGTCTGAGCGGTAAAACCACCACCTGCCCGCGCCAGCTTAGCCATGTAAGACGCCCCAGCCACCACCGAGGGTTCCTCGATCGCCATAGGCACCAGCACCTCCCGATCGTTAACGAGAAAGTTCAATGCGATCCCTAATGGCAGGGCGTGCAGTCCAACAACATTTTCAATCATATGGTCAGCCTGGGCTGCAGTGAGGCCTGCCTCACCGCTCAAGGCATTAAATTCCTCTTCAGTCAGCCAACCCCCGCGCAACAGTAGCGCGCGGCGTTCTTTCAGGCTGAGGTTATAGAACCCAGGCAGGCGTGACCTGCTAGGAATAGTCGTCATTTGATCGTTCTTTCTTCTTCATCAGGATTAACCACGCAAGCATTGATAGCCGCCCTTTCCTGGCAAAAACTATCAGATCTGGTCACCCATTGGCTGCGGTCAAAATTTCGAGTGTGAGCGCGTATTCGTTCAGCGCCTTTCAATCTGTATTCTATTACACCAGCCAGAGCACGAGAAGATACCAATTCGGACAGAATTCGAGTAAAATAAGAGGGGATGAGTTTTATCAATGGTTGTACTGACGCGTGAACAACTAGAAGAACGGCTGGCTGCCCTCCACCTGGCCAGCTTGGAATTGGTGCGGGATCTATCCCTGGATGATGTTCTCCAGCGGATTATTCATTTGGCGCGTGAACAGGCCAAGGCCCGCTTTGCCGCCTTAGGTGTCGTGGATGACGAGGGCAAATTGCTACAGTTTATCCCGGTGGGGATGACGCCCGAGGAGATCCGCCTTACTGGCGATTCTCCAGTCGGTATGGGGTTATTAGGGGCCTTAAAGCACGAGCGGCAAACCATTCGCATTCCTGATATCGGCACCGACCCGCGCAGCGGGGGGTTCCCGCCTCACCACCCGGATATGCACTCATTTCTTGGTGTGCCGATCATGTTGGGGGAGCGACTGCTGGGTTTAATCTACCTGACCGATAAAGAGGATCACTTCGAGTTCACCAAGGATGACGAACGCGTGATCGAAACCCTGGCTGCTTACGCCGCCGTTGCGATCAGCAACGCGCGTTTGTACCAGGGGATGACCGAACGCGATCAAGCCTTGACTAAGCGTACCGAAGACCTTGCTCTGATCAATGAGATGGCAACTACTATGGCCAGCTCCCTGGAAATAGACGAGATCCTCAACCAGACTTTAAGCCGGGTGATGGATCATCTCAATATCGAAGCCGGGGAAATATTCTTGAGAGAGGAAAGCGGGCTCTTTTTACGGCTTGCCTTGCATATTGGGGATGGTTTTCAATCTATTTGGACACGTGACAGTTTCCAGGTGGGGGAAGGGCCGGTCGGCCAAGTTGCTGAGACGGGTATCCCATTGGTCAGCGTTAATCCCCAGAAAGAAGCCCGTTATTTCCGCCGGGCTGTGATCGAGGCCGGTTTTTGCTGTATTGCCTGTATCCCCCTGACGTCGCGGGGTAACGTGTTAGGAGTGATGTGCGTGGTGGCCAAGCAGGTAAGTCAGCTCGACAAACGCAACCAAGACTTGCTCTTGTCGATCGGCATCTGGGCCGGACTTTCAATTGAGAACGCTCGCCTGCACCGCCAAGCTCAGAGGCTCGCTGTCTTGGAAGAGCGCGAGCGGATTGGCATGGACTTGCACGATGGTATCATCCAATCGATTTATGCCGTTGGCCTGGCTCTGGACTATGCTCAGAGCGCGGTTAAGGAAGATCCCAGGATGGCCCGCCTGAAGATCGAGCAGGCTATTGAGGGATTGAATAACGCCATTCGTGATATCCGTTCTTATATCCTCGACCTGCGCCCACGCCAGTTTCGCGGCGAAGATCTGATGGTCGGCTTGCAGCAGCTGGTCGATGAGTTCGTCGCCAACTCACGAAGCCAGGCAACCCTGAGTGGGCCGAAAAACGGCTTGGTTGCCTTGCCTACGCCCAACGCTACAGCCCTGTTTCATATCTGCCAGGAAGCTTTGGCCAATGTCGCCAGGCATTCGCGTGCCCCGCAGGTCAACGTCCACCTGTGGAACAACAACGATCGCGTCATCTTAGAAGTAGCCGATAATGGTAGAGGCTTCGACCTGCGCAAGATGAGCGTTACCCTCGGGCATGGCCTCTCGAACATGCACGTCCGCGCTCATAAAGTCGGCGGAGATGTTGAGATCGTCTCTGAGCCGGGAGAAGGTACCACTGTCTTAGCCTGGGTACCAAGACAAGTCACCTAACCGCTTGCGGGTAATGAAAGGGGGCTAACATCCTATCGTGGAAGAAATCTACAGCCGTAATAATCCAAAGATCAAGCAAGCTCGCGCCCTGCGCGAGCGCAAGCACCGCCTGGCAAGTGGTCATTTTATAATAGAAGGCATCTTCCACGTCGGCGCGGCTGTGGAAGCCGGCGCGGCGCTGGAGGCAATTTTTTTTGCCCCGGATTACCTCCACAGCGACTTTGCTCTGGGTTTGATCGAGGAGCAATCTAACAGGGGGGTGCCCTGTTACACCACCCCCTCAGCCGTTTTCGACTCCCTGGCTGGTAAGGAGAACCCCCAGGGGATCATCGCCGTGGCCCGCCAGCGCCGGGATAGGCTGGATCAGCTGGCACCCCAGAATTTTCCCTGGGGAGTGGCACTGGTAGCCCCACAGGATCCAGGCAACCTCGGGGCGATCCTGCGCACAATCGACGCTGTGGGCGCTAGCGGGTTGTTGCTGCTCGACGCTTCTGCAGACCCTTACCACCCCACCGCGGTGCGCGCCAGCATGGGGGCCATTTTCTGGCATCCGGTGGTGGTGACTTCGTTTGCGGATTTCGCCCATTGGGCGCGTGTGAATAGCTACCATGTTTACGGGACTTCGGCGCACGCCAGTCGCGATTACCGGGAAATCCCAACCTATGAACGTCCGTTAATTTTATTGATGGGCAGTGAGCGCCAGGGGCTCACGACTGAACAGGCCAGAGTCTGCCAGGAATTGATCCGCCTGCCGATGCACGGGCACGTAACCTCGCTGAACCTGGCGGTAGCGGGGGGGGTAATACTCTACACGCTATCCGAGAAGTTAGGTTGAACTAATCAAGACCCCGTTTTTCTACCCACTGGACGAGAAGATGGGTTCTTAGCGACGAAGACCCTTTGCGAAAGTGTTAAGCGGGAATTATCCTTCCTTTTGTATAATTTTAGAGATACACAATGTTCGATTTAAAGCTGCTTGAGCTGCGTGAGTCATACAGACTTCTCTTTGAAGTGACCACGTTACTATGACTATGAGACTAACCGACCAAATTATGGAGGGGTCATGACTATAACCTTACATCATCCCCAGGAAAATCTGTCAGGCCGTTCAGTCAAGCGAAGTGTCTTTAGAAACCTGTTTTTTGCGATGATCGCTTTCGGCATTCTGGTGGGATTGATCTTCCCTCCCTTCGCAAAAATTGTGCTCAACTCCGACCGCGCCCTCTCAATTGAATTCTTCGCTATGTGTGTGGCGGCAGGCTTTTTGGTAGGTTTAGTCAATTTCACGCTGTTCAGGATGGTGGTCTCGCGCGACCTTGCGCGGGTGGTAGCCGGAATGAAGCACGTGCTCGAAGGAGTCGCTGCGGCTGAGAACACCGGTAGCGGCTGCACCGAAGGGTGCAAGCTAGAGGTTACAAGCAACGACGCCATCGGCGAGATAGAAAGTTCATTTAACGATATGACGGAAGCCATTGCCCGCCGTCTCGCCCTGGAAGAATCTACGCGGTCGCTGCACACCGGCCTTGCAGCCAGTGTAGAACTTGAGGATGTTTCCAAAATAATCCTTTCATCGATGGCCCAGATCCGAGGGGCGAAAGCTGCTTTGCTGTATGGTGATACCGGTGAAGCCTTAGAACTCGTCGCTGAATTTGGAATCGATCGGAACGACCAGCTTCCTAAGAAAATATATCGAGAGTCAGGACCATTGCACCAGTCTCTAGAATCCGGCAAGGTGCTCTCGCTCTCACCGCTTCAGGATGGACTCGAGTGGATCGAGCAGTCTACACCCCTAGGACGTTTCCGGCCAAAGTGTATCCTGGCTGTCCCGCTGATGACCAAAGGACGGGCAGTCGGCCTGGGGCTGATGGCGTGCAATACGGACGAGCTGCCCTTCGATCAGATGCAAATCCTTGATTCACTGCGCACCCAGGGCGCTCCTTACCTGCAGAGTGCCATCCTGCATAAGAAAATTAAAGATCTGGCAGCCATCGATGACCTCACCTTGATCTTGAACCGCCGCTTCGGGCTTCGCCGTCTTCAGGAGGAATTCTCACGCTCGGTCCGGCATGGGGTTCCGCTAAGTGTATTGATGATGGATGTCGATCACTTTAAGAATTTTAATGACACCTTCGGCCACAATGCAGGCGACGCGGTGCTGAAGATGGTGTCAGCCGAGATTGAATCGACGATTCGATCTGGAGACGTCGTTTGTCGCTACGGAGGAGAGGAATTCATGGTAGTCGCACCCGGCACCGGCCTCAACGATGCCGTCAAATTGGGAGAACGACTCCGCCGCATGATCGAGACAACGCCTATCCGTTATGATACCCAATCCCTTTCAGTGACGATCAGCATGGGGGTGGCAACCTGGCCCATGGCGCGCGTCTCGATCTCAGAAGAGCTCGTCACTGCTGCCGATAACGCCCTTTATTTTGCGAAACAATCGGGGAGGAACCAGGTGGCTGCCAATTGGGGGGAGCAGATGCTTCCGGTGGCGGCTTTAGAGAAAGTCGAAAGCCAGCCGTCAAATGGCCATTAATAAATACTTGGTCACTTGGCAGCCAAAAGCGTCGCGAAATCACCCCTATGGATTGTGCCCCTATACGGATTTGAATTAATGTTTGGTGCTTGATAGGGCTCAGTTCTCGACCAAATCGCCAAGGTGCTGGATTCCAAAAAACATTATATCCTCCTGTGAATTTGAAACAAATCCAGTAGAAGGACAATACCTGAGATTAAGGAATTCCATGCCCACTTTATATTTCCATATTATCTCCCTAGAAATGCATCTTCGATTGGTCGCGGCCGAAACGTGGAACGATAGCATCTTGAAACTCTAACCGACCGGGGGTGTTTTATATCAAAACAGTATCAAGATTTCCCAATTCAGAGAGGTGAAAGAACCTCTCTCCAACCCAAGAGTTTGGAGCATCGGATAAATGGCCACCTTTGATGTTTCACCCATTGTTTTCGAACCCAAATGCGAAATATGTGAGTTACGGGGTGTGGTTTCCTACCAACATAAATTAGAATCACTCTACCAACTTGCAATTGAAGTCGTTGCATTACGTGATCTCCAATTGGTTCTTGATACAAGCTTAAGCCATTGCCTGACGCTGACACAATCCAAATTTGGGTTTATCGGGTTAACCACCGAGGATGGCAGCGCTTTGGATTTGGTCACCATTCAAGGGTTCGAGGCTGAGCCAGAGTTCTACGATCGGTTCCATTTGATCCCCCTTCGCCGCAACATATTTGGTAATACCATTCTGGAGAATCGTCCTGTGCGCTCTCAGGACGCTTTGAATGATCCAGCACGGGTAGGACAGCCTTACGGCCACCCCACGGTGCGGGCGTTCCTAGGCGTTCCGCTGCGGCTTCGCGAGCAGACCATTGGTATGATCGGTGCTGCGAACAAGACCATCGAATACACAGATGAAGATGAGCATCTATTAGTGATTTATGCCTCGCTGGTAGCTATTGCAATCAACAACGCCAATCTGTATGAACAGCTGCGCGCCTCCCGCCAGGAATTGGAACGCAAGGTTTCAGAGAGAACCCATGAGTTGGCCATCGCAAAAGACGATTTAGCACAGAAGGCGGAGCAACTCCATAAATTGTTATGGGTTACAGTTAATATCCAGGAAGCCGAACGAGCGCGGATTGCCCATGATATGCATGATGGTATGACCCAAATGATCGTCAGCACCCTTTTCGAAACGCAATGCGCAAAAGAAAGCCTGGCTTTGGCTAATAGCGGCACAGCAGTGGAGCATTTGGAAGATGTGCAGACCTTATTAAAACAAATCGACACGGAAATCCGCCGTATTATCTACGACCTGCGCCCACTGATCCTGGATGCGAGGGGGCTTGTACCGGCGATTGAGCAATTTACCTCCCGTTGTCAACAGTACTCCCAAATCAAATGCACCTTGAATGTATTTGGTGATCCCTACAGGCTTCGAACCGACGTTGAAATCGGTATCTATCGGTTGATACAGGAAGCACTTCAAAACATAACCACCCACGCCAAAGCCACGCAAGCAGACATCCATTTAGAATTCTCCAAAGACAAGGTGTGCGTCTCCATCCGAGATAATGGTATTGGATTTAACCTCGAGCGTTTCGCGAATGCGCCTGGCGAGCATTTGGGCCTGATCGGCATGAAGGAGCGTGCCCAGTGCATGGGCGGCCAAATCGACTTTCAATCAAAACAGGATCACGGCACCCGCATCGTGCTGACTGTGCCGTCCGAGAATTTAACATGACTCAGATACGGCTTTTGGTGGTGGACGATCATCAACTGGTTCGCAAGGGGATCCGGAGTCTGCTCATCAATCACCCGGATATCGAGTTTGTTGGTGAAGCTGAAAATGGCCTGGCTGCACTCCGGCAAGTCCAGGCTTGCAACCCGGATATCATCCTATTAGACATCAGAATGCCAGGATTGGATGGTATTGAAGTCATTCGACAATTGAAGCAGACGCGGCCTGAGGTTAAGATAATCATCCTGACAACCTATGACGACGAGGCGTATATCTCAGGGGCATTGGAGGCTGGCGTTCATGGTTATTTGCTAAAGAACGTATCTCATGAAGTACTGGCTGATGCGATTCGTTCGGTACACGCTGGAGAGCGTCAACTTAGCCCTGATCTGATGGGCCAGGTACTGCGCCAGTTTGCGGATATGGCCCGCGTTCAAAAACAGCATTTTTCCGGATTGACGGAGGAAGAGCTACGTCTCATCCATCTAGTCGCTGATGGAAAAAGCAATACCTCCATCGCCAAGGTCATGTTCTGGAGTGAGACTACCGTCAAACGTCGTGTCCAAGAGCTCTTCGACAAATTAGGGGTCGAGAACAGGGTACAAGCAGCCGCAGAAGCAGGTAAGCGGGGATTATTGTGAGCGAAATGACCCAGTTGGGTCAAAAAATGGCCTTGCAGAATGTAGAAATACTTTTATATAAGTGCTAGTATGAATACATGATAATAAGCGCTATCCAATCCGCTTTGAGTGTTCATGTGTGATCGCCCCTGGTCTTCTTCAGACTAGGGGTGTTTTGTCGCCAATATTTATCTAATTTGATTAAATAAGGAGGTCTATATGTTTGAAGATCGTTCCATTTCTCCCGATTCCATCGAAATGCTCGGCGTCGCACAGAAACTTGGTACTGAACTTGTGTGGGATCGGTATGCCGCCCAGTTGCCCCAGTGCGGCTTCGGCGAGACCGGCCTGTGTTGCCGCCACTGCCTGCAGGGACCCTGTCGGATTGATCCCTTTGGCAATGGTCCGCAGACCGGCGTGTGCGGAGCGACGGCCGACACCTTTGTGGCGCGCGGCCTGGATCGCTCCATCGCTGCCGGCACCGCGGCGCACTCTGGTCATGCCAAACATCTGGCCCACACCCTAAAAAAGGTCGCCGAGGGCAAAGCGCCGGACTATGGCATCAAGGATTCAAACAAACTGCGCGCCGTTGCCCAACGGCAAGGCATTCAACTGGTTGGCAAGTCCGATCAACAGGTCGCTGCTGAACTGTCCGATCTGGCCCTCGAAGAATTTGCTGAACGAAGCGCGCCGGTCGAGTGGACCATGAAAACGCTCACAGCCGGACGCCTGAAGAAATTCAACGAGATGGGCCTCCTGCCCTACGGCATCGACTCGGCCATTTCGGAGATCATGCATCGCACCACCAACGGTGTGGATGCCGACCCTGTCAACCTGCTCCTGGGGGGCATCAAATGTGCGATCGCCGATTACGATGGTATGGCCTTGGCCACCGATCTCTCCGACATTCTCTTCGGTGTACCGCAGCCGACGGTCGCGGCGGCCAACCTGGGCGTGCTGAAGAAGAACGCGGTTAACATTGCTGTGCATGGACACAACCCCGTGCTCTCGGATATGGTCGTGGCTTTCGCTCCGCAAATGGAAGCCGAAGCCAAGAAGGCTGGCGCGAAAGAAGGCATCAACATTGTTGGCATCTGCTGCACGGGCAATGAAGTCTTGATGCGGCATGGCGTCCCCATAGCAACCTCCTCGGTCTCGCAGGAACTCGCCATTATGACCGGCGCACTGGATGCCATGGTGGTGGATTACCAATGTGTGATGCCCAGCCTTACCAGAGTAGCGCAGGGCTTTCATACCCAGGTCATCACGACGATGGGCATTGCCAAGATGCCTGGAGCGACGCACGTTAATTTCGAGGAAGAACACGCCGCCGAGGGGGCGCGCGAGATCATCCGCCTGGCGATCGCAGCCTTTAAGAAGCGCGATACGGCTAAAGAGCACATTCCCGATATCATCAACACAGCCATCGCAGGCGTCTCCGCCGAGGCGGTGATCGGCATTCTCTCCAAAGTGGATGGCGCCGATCCCCTCAAGCCCCTGCTCGACAACATCGTCAATGGCAACATTGCCGGCGTCTGCCTGTTCGCTGGGTGCAATAACGTCAAGATCCCGCAGGATCGCAACTTCGTCGCCATGATCAAGGAACTGGCCAAGCGCGACGTTTTGATCCTGGCCACCGGCTGTGCTTCGGGCGCCTTCGCCCGTCACGGCCTCATGACCCCGCAGGCCACCGAAAAATATGCCGGTCCCGGACTGAAAGCCGTACTCACCGCCCTGGGCAATGCCGCTGGATTGAAAGCGCCGCTGCCGCTCGTCCTGCACACCGGTTCGTGCGTGGACAATACGCGCGCGGTTGCCATTGCTGTGGCCATCGCCAACAAGTTGGGAGTAGATTTGGATAAACTGCCAGTCGTCGCCTCCGCGCCGGAGGCCTCCATGGAGAAAGCCGTCAGCATTGGAACGTGGGCGGTGGCGCTTGGCCTGCCCACTCACGTTGGTGTTATCCCGCCGGTCACAGGCAGCCCACTCGTCACCCAGGTGCTCACCCAGACAGCCAAAGAACTGCTGGGAGGCTACTTCATCGTCGAACTCGACCCGGTCAAGGCGGTGGAAAAACTCTTCGAGGCCATGAACGAACGACGCAAAAGTCTCGGCCTGGCAGAGAAAGTCGTTGCTTAGGAGGCAGGCGATGAAACGTATCTTTGTCCAACCCGATCTTTGTACGGCCTGTAAGACGTGTGAGATGCAATGCGCCATCGAGCACTCACAGGCCAGGAATATCTTCGCCAGTCCATCGGAAAAGCCACACCCGATGAACCGGGTCTTTGTCGAGGCAGCAGATGGACGCAAGATTCCCATCTTCTGCCGTCACTGCGAGGATGCACCCTGTGTAGCAGCTTGCATCTCTGGCGCCATGTTCCGTGATCCAAAAACCGATGCGGTGATGTGTGACTGGAGCCGCTGTATCGGCTGCTGGACATGCGTGATGGTCTGCCCTTACGGTGTGATCGGGCGTCAACTAGAACTTGGCAAGGCCGTTAAATGCGACCTGTGCCCGGAACGAGAATCCCCGGCGTGCGTTGCATCCTGTCCGACAAAGGCCCTGCAATATGAGGAGGTGGAAGGTTTCAGCAAGAATAAGCGGCGGGAATTCGCCTCTGCCGTCGCAGGAGGGTGAGACCATGCGCACGGTGATTGTTGGCGCTTCGGCAGCAGGCATGGCGGCGGCTGAAGCCATTCGCAAGCGCGATCCCATTACCGAGATCGTCATGCTTTCTAACGAGACTCACCCGCCGTACTACCGTCCGCTCATCCCATACCTGATCTACAAGGAAAAAACGGGAGAAGATATCTTGCGCCAGGCGCGGCTGACACCCTCGAACCTCGACTTGCGCCTGGGTGTCCGCGCCACTCGCCTCGACCCGAAAAATCACACCCTGACCCTTGGACATGATGAAATCTTGTCCTACGATCACTTGTTGATCGCCACCGGGGCCAGCCCCATCCGTCCGGATATTTCCGGACTGGATGGTCCCGGTGTGTTCTATCTGCGAACCTGGGCTGACGCAGAGGAAGTTGCAAGGGCGGCCAAAGATGCAAAGTACGCGGTTATCCTCGGGGCGGGGCGCATCGGCATGAAGTCAGCCTTCGCCCTACGGCATCTTGGCATCGAAGTCATCGTCGTTGAACTGCTCGAGCGCATCGTCCCGCAACAACTGGACGTCGCAAGCGCGGCGATCTTTGCCCAAGCCGTCGCCGAAGCGGGGATCAGAACCATCCTCGGCCAGACTTTGAAGGCTGTCAATCACGAGGGTAAAAGGGTCACTTCCGTCACGCTCGACGACGGGAGCAATCTCAAAGCTGACCTGGTAATCGTGGGAGTCGGTGTGCGCCCTAACCTGGAACTGGCAGTCTCGGGAGGTCTGCACGTTTATAAAGGTCTGCTGGTGGATGAACACCTGCGAACCAGCGACACGCATATTTTCGCTGCCGGGGATGTGGTTGAGACGAAGGATGTCGTCTCGGGAGGCTCGATTGTCAGCGGTATCTGGACCAACGCCGCAGACATGGGTCGCATCGCTGGCGATAACTTAGCCGGGGGCAATTCCACTTACGAAGGCGCCTTCAGCCTGCTCAACGCCATGGAATTAGGTGGTTTGCCAGTCGTATCGGTCGGTGATATAGAGGCTCTGCCGGGGGATGGCATCGAAGTCTTCACCGAATTGCGTGGGCAAACCTACCGAAAACTGGTCTTCGACGGAGACCGGCTTATTGGTCTGATCCTGGTCGGCCAGATCGAACGGGCGGGCATCTACCAAACCCTGATCCGTGAAAAGGCGAATGTCTCTGGTCTGCGGCGCGAGTTGCTCGGGCCTCGATTCCACTACGGCCATTACATACTCTCCAAGCCGGTGTTGACTGACCAGTATGTCAAGGCAGGGTAAAAGAACCAATAGGGGCGGCATTTGGAAAGCCGCCCCTATTTCAGTAATACACTATAAGCATCAAAACATCCCTTATCGATTAGCCACAATTGACCTACTTTAACCGCAGGTAACTTTCCGTGTCTCATCATCCGGGGTAAATATTGGGGGTTGTAGCCACTTTACCCGGCTGCAGCTTGGACAGATATGTGGTTGTTAAATACTAGTAGAGTGTTTGTTGGGTTAAAAGAATTCATCCCGAACTCGCCTTGAGGGTGACGGGCAAAACCTGCAGAATTCCTCGCTGCTCAAATCGCAGGATCTCTAAGATTTGCTCGACACTGAGTTGGTGCAGTTCGAGATGGGTCCTATCTGGTGCCCCCACAGAGATTCGAACTCTGGTCTTAGCCTTGAAAGGGCTACGTCCTAGTCCCCTAGACGATGGGGGCGGCTTGTTATAGGGCGGCGTATTTATATCACGTTTTAGGTGGAAAGGCAATGACAATTTATTTCCCTCCCATTTTATTTTGGGCCGTGGTATAATCGGCCTCCGCGCCGCCTGAGGCGGATTAAAGTTGCGTGCAATCTCTATAAGAAAGAGCAGGTTTAGAACGATGAGCGAACTCCTTACAGCCGTCGAGGCCACCGATAACCCCAACATCCCCCGCATCCGCCCGGGCGACACGGTCAGCGTGTTCCTGCGCATCAAGGAAGGCAATACCGAGCGTACTCAGGAATTTCGAGGTACAGTGCTGAGCATGCGCGGCGGCGGCAACAACGCTAATTTCTCCGTCCGGCGCGTCGCCAGCAACGGCATCGGCGTCGAGCGTACCTTCTTAATGCGCTCGCCCAGGATTGAAAAGGTCGTCGTGCACCGCAGCGCCCATGTCCGCCGGGCGAAGCTGTACTTCTTGCGGGAGCGCACCGGCAAAAGCGCCCGCCTCAAGCAAAAATTCACCTGATGATGTTTTGCAGCCCCTGATCGGCATCACCGCCGCCTATACAACCAGTCCATCCGGTCTTCCCCAATTTTCGGTCGTAGAGGTGTATGTGCACGCCGTTTCCCAGGCTGGAGCCTGTCCGGTGTTGATCCCATCCGGCCTCTCCGGGAACGAGCTGGATACTATTCTCCAAAGCCTGGATGGGGTGCTATTCAGCGGAGGTGGGGATATTGACCCGATTTACTACGGTGTTGAGCCCCATCCGAAGGTGGGTGAGGTCGACCCCGACCGCGACCGGGTGGAGCTGCACTTGTTGCATAAAGTTATGCAGGAAGCCATCCCTTTCCTGGGGATTTGCCGTGGGCTGCAGCTGGTCAACGTCGGCCTGGGCGGTACGCTGTATGCGGATATCGGGGACCAGTGTCCGGGCGCGCAGAACCACGATTTCTATCCAGGCTGGCCGCGCGACTACCTTGCCCACGAAGTGCAGGTCGTCCAAGACAGCCGGCTGGCAGGCATCTTGGGCCTGAAACAGGTGGAAGTGAACAGCCTGCACCACCAGGCAGTGTGGCAGCTGGCCCCTGGCCTGCTCCCCACAGCTCATTCGCCTGACGGCCTGGTCGAGGCGGTAGAGCTCCCCGATCATCCCTTTGGTCTGGCCGTGCAGTGGCACCCCGAATGGCTGACTGACCACTCGCCCATGCGGGCGCTCTTCCGGGCTTTCGTCGCGGCGGCGAAAATAGATCGTAAAGCGTAATGCGTAAAACGTAACTCATTATTTCTTACGCATTACGAATTACGCAGTACGGAAGCTTTATGTCCTCACTAATCAAGTCTGACGCCCCAATCGGCATCTTCGACTCCGGGGTCGGCGGGCTCTCAGTGCTGCGCGCTGTCCAGCGGGAGCTGCCCCAGGAAGCGTTGATCTATCTCGCCGACCAGGTGCATGTGCCTTATGGGCTGCGGCCAGTGGAGCAGGTGCGCGCCTTTGCCGAGGGGATCGCTCACTATCTGCTCAGCCAGGGCGCAAAGCTAATCGTAGTCGCTTGCAACACTGCCTCAGCCGCAGCCCTGCATTCCTTGCGCCAGACTTTCCCCGAGCAGACTTTCGTCGGGATGGAACCAGCGGTCAAACCAGCCGCCGAGCACACCCACACCGGCGTAGTAGGTGTGTTGGCCACCCCCGCCACCTTCCAAGGGGCGCTGTATGCCTCAGTGATTGAGCGCTTTGCCAGCGGAGTGACTGTCCTGCAAGACACCTGCCCTGGGATGGTGATGGAGATCGAGGCAGGACACCTGGATACCTCTGAAGTGCGCGCCATCCTGGAGCATGCCCTGAACCCCATGCTGGCCCAAGGGATCGATACGGTGGTGTTGGGTTGCACGCATTTCCCGTTTGTCATCCCCCTGATCGAAGACATCGTCGGTCCTGGCGTGCGCGTGATCGACCCCGCTCCTGCTATTGCCCGCCAGGTGAGGCGCTTGTTGGACTCCAATGTCCTGCTCAGCTCGACTAGCCGGCCGGATGAGGCGCGCTACTTGACCTCGGGCGATCCGGCCCAGCTTGCGGCGCTGCTGCCTGAATTATTGGGGGGACGGGGCGAGGTGCGGCAGGTGCGTTGGATCGAGGGAAAGTTAGAGGGGGGATAAAAAGGCCAACTGCGCCCACTCTTCGCTCTGGTCTGCCCTGTCTTTCCAGTTGCGCTTGCCGCTCCAGCTCTCGATGGCGATGGCATACACCGAGGTGCGTTTCAGCTCCTGGTCGGTGATCGGGCGGTAGTGTACGCCGGCTGTCATATCCGGAAAATACTTCTCGAGCAGGCCGTTTAAGGCGCGCCTCTGTTCTTCGGCATCATCCAACACCCGGATCTTGCCAAAGGCGATCACACTTTCGTATTGCAGACTGAACTCCAGCGCTACATTGGACGGCAGCAGCTTGCCCATCTCACAAGCTTCGAAGCATACCTCCGGATGGCGCTCAGCGTTGGCGCGCACCCTCCCGCTGACGTTGGAATGGAAATAGATCGCCTCCCGCTCGTGGTCATACCAGAATAAGGTCGGGGTGATGAAAGGCTGTCCGTCCCAGCGCGTGGCGATGTGACCGATCTGAGCGCGGCGCAGGAAGTCCTGGATCCATTCGCCATCTTGGGCGTACTCAGCCCGGCGTTGGGCGTTGGCAGGGGTTGTCTTTAGATTATAGTCTTTGCCCACAGATATTCCTAATCATTTTATGTCTAAACCATCTTCTTCTAAAGCAGCGATGTAACCCTGAATTGCCTCTCTGATGTTTTTTATCGCCTCTTCCCTTGTTTTTCTTTGGCTAATGCATCCGGGCAAGCTGGGACATTCTGCAACCCAATAACCGTCTTCCCCTCGAAATAAGATGATTTGTCTCATATCAAGAACTTTCGAAGCACAGGAATCTCTAATAGAAAGTATAACACGGTGAAGGAAGAAACCGGGTTTTTTTATCATGAGTGATAAAACAGCTTTCACATCGAAATAACGCTGCTTAAGGCCACACTCCATACAAGTTCACCAGTCCTAGACCCGCCACCGCGAGCAATTTTCCATCCGGCGAAAAAGCCAGCTCAACGACCGGATATTCCGTTATAGGAGTTTCATGGT
>Ga0209126_1000305_pt1 | contig 16632 bp, 13 predicted proteins | sample RifCSP19_1_FD_184024 | JGI IMG/M metagenome (GOLD analysis project Ga0209126, IMG submission 184024) | Soil microbial communities from Rifle, Colorado - Rifle CSP2_sed 19_1 (SPAdes) (version 2) | ecosystem: Environmental > Terrestrial > Deep subsurface > Rock core/Sediment | place: Rifle...
CGGCGATGATGCGGGCGAGCGTCGTCTTGCCCGAGCCCGGGGGACCCCAGAAGATCAGGGAAGGCAGCGGGCGCGCCGAGAGGACGGAGGAGAGGAACCGTCCCTCCCCCAGGATCGACTCCTGGCCGACGAACTCGGCAAGGGTCTTCGGGCGCATCCGGTCCGCCAGCGGCGCGGAGCGGGAAGCCGAGGCCCGCGCGCCTGCCCGGGGGCCGGGGAACAGCGGAGGCGGGTTGGGAGGCACAGACATCTTTCTCTTTTCCTTCCCAACCATTATCCACAAAACAAGGCGAGGGAGACAAACATTTCAACCAGTTAGCCTCGTCGGGATGTCCAAACGAAAAGGGCGGGGAAAACCCCGCCCATCGTTTTGCCATTCCAATCGTAGCTCTTTGTTTACGCCTGGCTGATATACGAAAACGGATCAGTTCCTGCCGGAGGGGTTACTTTTCTTCCCTGAGGACGATCTTGATATCCTCTTCGGGCGATTCCGCGAATTTTCGCTTCGCGATTTCGACGAGCCCCTTTTTGTTGGATCCCCTTCGTCTCGATTTTCGACGTTCCACCAAACCACCGAGCAGGACCCTGGTTCCGTTCTCTATCTTGTATACCGAAAACAACCGTTCCATTTCGCTGGTTTCCCCCCTGTTTTTCAAGGAAATCCCGCAGCAGTGAAAATATTTTAGCAAAATCAATGCCATCATTCAATCTGCTTGATTATCAGGTGCTTATGAATAAATCACCCTTTGCGGGTGGAAAATCATTACTCAAAATATCTCCTATATTCCAACAAGTTGACATCCCGGTCCACATGAATCGCTTCGGGCCGGTAAAGATAAACAATGAAACTCTCCCCCTCCGAAGTGCACCCAACAGTTGCATATTTATGCCGGGTCATGTAGTGTGGCCTGTAGAAGCGCGATTTGGGCACCACCGCCCGGATTGAGCAACAATTCATTTTTAGGAGGCAGATGTGGCAACAGGAAGTGTGAAGTGGTTCAACGACGCGAAGGGGTTCGGATTCATCAGCCAGGAGAACGGGCCGGATGTATTCGTCCACTTCAGCGCCATCCGGGCGGAGGGCTTTAAATCTCTCCAGGAAGGGGACCGGGTCGAGTTCGATATCACCCAGGGTCCCAAGGGACCGCAGGCCGCCAACGTGGTCAAGGCCAGGTAAACCCTTACGAACCCGGGGTGACAACCCCGGAATGAAAAAAACCCCCCGGCGGGATGCCCCGCCGGGGGGTTTTTTTTACGTATGGTTCCCGGTTGTCAACTCCGGGGTGACCGGTAACGCCCCTCCGACATCAGGGTTCCTTGTCGGGAGGGTCGGAAGGAAGAAGGATCCTCTCCCGGTGAGGTTTTTTCAACCACGATCGGACAATCAGGAATTTCCGTTTCTCCACATCATCCCGGTCAGGTGGATTCGCCTTCGATACGGCCTCCCTTTTGCTCTCTTCCGGGGGTTTTTTTATCTCTCTGCCGGCGAACCTTGCCATCACCATCGCCATTCCGAAGTCCAGATTTCCCATAGCGTCACCCCAAGGGATACGGTTCGAACAAGGACCAAATGGAAACGTTCCAAATCTCCGGAAAGTCGCCGGCTGGAATCGGATTCAAGCGTTGCATTGACCGTGAGAAGAAACCGCTACAGTACGATTGAACGAAGAATTCCATTCCTCGTCAAGCCAAATTTCCTCCACACGTATAACCATCATGAAAATCGATGGAAATGGTCGGTCGAAAAAGCCGATCGCCCGCCAAGGCCCGTTTTTCAAGGGTTGGAAGAGGGTGGAAAACGCACCTTTCTCTTTTTCTCCCTCTATATTATCCTACTCCACCATGAAGTGCGCCGGCATCATCGCCAAGCACACCGACCCCCGGGCCCAGAAGATTGTTTCCGAGCTGGGCGAATGGCTCGAGGCGCGCGGCAGACGCGTCGTGCTCGACAAGGAGACCGCGGCGCTCGTGCAGCACGGCGTTTCCGTCACCCGCTCGAACCTCCCGGAAAAGTGCGACTTCCTGATCGTCATCGGAGGCGACGGGACGCTTCTCTCCGCCGCGCGGGTCGTGGGAACCTCGGGGAAGCCGATTCTCGGCGTGAACCTCGGGTCGCTCGGGTTCATGACCGCGATCACCCTGGAGGAACTGTACCCGGTTCTCGAGCGCATCTTCAGCTACGACTTCGACTACGACGAGAGGATGATGCTCGTCGCCCACGTCCACCGGATGGGGGAGCGGGTCGCCAACTACACCGTGCTGAACGACGTCGTCATCAACAAGGGGGCGCTCGCCAAGATCATCGACATCGAGACCACGATCGGGGAGATGTACCTTTCGTCGTTCAAGGCGGACGGTCTGATCATCTCCACGCCCACCGGCTCGACGGGATACTCCCTCGCCGCGCAGGGACCGATCGTCCACCCGACGTTGCGCGCCATCGTCATCACCCCGATCTGTCCGCACACCCTCACGAACCGGCCGATCGTCATCCCCGACAACATGGAAGTCCGGGCGAAGCTTCGATCCCGGGAGACCGACGTGTTCCTCACGCTGGACGGGCAGGTGGGGTTCGGGATCCGGGAGGGGGACGTGATCGAGGTGAAGAAGGCGGACGCCCCGCTCCGCTTCTTCCGCTCCCCCTTCAAGGACTACTTCGCCGTTCTTCGGGCAAAGCTCAAGTGGGGAGAGCGGTGACTCCCTCCCCACGATGCTGATCGAACTCTCCGTACGCAATCTCGCCATATTCAGCGACGTACGCGTGCCGTTCGCACCGGGGCTGAACATCGTGACGGGGGAGACGGGGGCGGGCAAATCGATCCTGGTGGAGGCGATCCGCCTCGCGCTGGGCGAGAAGGCGGACCCGATGGCCGTGAAGGCGGGAGAGGCGGAGGCGGAGGTCTCCGCGCGCTTCGACCTCTCCGGACGCGCGGACCTCAAGGAGGCGTGGGAGGAGGCGGGCTTCCCGTGGGAAGAGGAGCTGGTGCTCCGGCGCGTCATTCCCGCCGCGGGGCGCAGCCGGGCCTACTTCAACGGCCGGATGGCCTCGCAGTCCGTCCTCGCGGACCTGTCGCCGCTGCTCGTGGAGCTGGTGGGGCAGCACAGCGTCACCCACCTGCTGTCGCGGGCGGCCGCGCTGTCGGCGGTGGACGGGTTTTCGGGGACCGCGATGGAGGCGTCGGAGATGCGCCGCCTCTACCGGCGGATATCCGCCCTTAGGCGAAACGTGGAGGAGGCCGGGGCGCGGGGGGCGAACGCCCGCGAGCGGGGGGAACACCTCGACTTTCAGGTCCAGGAGCTGGCCCGTGCCGCCCTCGATCCCGCGGAGGAGGAACGACTCGCCGCAGACCTCCTCGTCTTCCGCAACGCCTCGAAGATGCTTTCGGCCCTCCGGGGCGCCGAGGACGCCCTCTCCTCCTCGGAGCATTCCTCGGTCTCCGCGCTCTCCTTCGCCGCCGCGAGGCTGAAAGAAGCGGCGGCGGTCGACCCGAGACTCGCCGGCCTCGTCGAGCGCGTCCGGTCGCTCCAGATCGAGGCGCAGGAACTGGCCCGGGAGCTGTCCGGGCTGTCGGCGGCGGTAGACCTGTCGGCCGAATCGATGGAGCGGGCGGAGGAAAGGCTGAGCGAGATCCGCCGTCTGAAGCGGAAGTACGGGACCGACGTCCCGGGACTGCTTGCCATGCTCTCGGAACTCCGGGGGGAGCGGGAGAGGCTCGAGGGGGCGCTGGAGGAGGAAAGACGGTTGAGGGAGCTGTTGCGGAAGGAGGAGGACGAAGCCGTGCGCGCGGCCACGGAGCTTGGCAGGAAGCGGCGCGAGGGGGCGAAGCGGATGGGGAGCGCGGTCGAGAAGGAGCTTTCCCGGGTGGCGCTTGCCGGCGCGAAGTTCCGGGTCGAACTCGCTTCCCGCCCGCCCGGGCCGGAATCCCTCTCGGCGCACGGGTTCGACGAGGCGGAGTTTCTGTTGTGCGCCAACCCGGGGCAGGAGCTGCGCCCCCTTTCCGCGACCGCGTCGGGAGGGGAGCTTTCGCGTGTCATGCTTGCCCTCCGCAACACCTCCGCGCGGGAGCGGGGAAACAGGACGATGGTGTTCGACGAGATCGACACGGGGATCGGCGGGAAGGTGGCGGAGCGGGTCGGGGCGCGCCTGAAAGGACTCGGCGCGACGGCCCAGGTGATCTGCGTGACCCACCTCCCGCAGGTGGCCGCGTTCGCGGACACCCATCTGCTGGTCGCCAAGAAGTCCGGGAAAAGCTCGGTCGCCACCGGGGTGCAAGCGCTGTCGAAACAGGATAGGATTAAGGAACTTGCGCGCATGATATCGGGAGCCGAGGTGACCGAGGAAGCACAGGCGCACGCGAGAGAACTGATCGAGGGAGCGGCCCGGGGATGATCCGGAAGGCCCGGATGGGGGACGTCAAGGCCATCCAGAAGCTGATCGCCGAGTACGCGCGCAAGGGCGACATGCTCCCGCGATCGCTTTCCGAGATCTACGAGAACCTGCGCGACTACTTCGTGTACATCGACGACGGCGGCGAGGTGATCGGGTCCGCCGCGATCCACATCATGTGGGAGGACCTGGCCGAGGTGCGTTCGCTTGCCGTTCGGGACGGGCACATGCGAAAGGGGGTCGGGACGCAACTCGTCGAGGCGTGCATCTCGGAGGCGATCGTCCTGGGCATCGCGCGGATCTTCGCCCTGACCTACAAGCCGGAATTCTTCGAGAAGCTGGGGTTTGTCCGGGTGGACAAGTCCGAACTGCCCCAGAAGATCTGGACGGACTGCCTCAAGTGCTCCAAGTTCCCCGACTGCGACGAGGTCGCGCTGGTGTCCGATCTGTCCGGGACGCGGCGTGGCTGACCGCCTCTTCGATCTCGTGGAACGGGAGGTCTCCCGCCGCGGGGGGGGCGAGGCGGAGCTGTGGGTCCGGCGCGCCCGCGTCCGCCGGTACGAGGCGCGCGACGGCGGGATCGACGCCATCTCCTTCTCGGACACGCTGTCGCTCGGGGTCCGCGTGTTCCGGAACGGGAGGATGGGCTTTTCCTACGGGTTCGGCGAGGGGGAAGAAGATGTCCGGCAGGCGGTGGGGGCGGCGATCTTCTGCGCGGACGCCTCCGACCGGGACGACGCCCACGGTCTGCCGGAGGACGGGCGGGACGGGGCCCCGGGGCACGGCGGGCCCCGCGAACCGGAGCTCTACGACCCCTCCTGCGAAGGGGTGGGGGAGCGGGAAAAGGCGGACTTCGCGCGGGAGCTGGAGAGCCGTGCGCTCGCCCTCGATCCCCGTATGAAGCGGGTGCGGACCGCGTCGCTTACGGAGACGGTGGCGGAGGAACGGTTCCGGAACTCCCGGGGGCGGGAAGGCGCCCAGCGCGGGTCCTGGTATTTCGCCTCGGTGGACTCCGTGGCCGAGGAGGGGGCCGAGGGACAGACGGGGTACGGGTTCGGGTTCGCCCGCCGGTTTTCCGACCTTCAGCCGGGCGAGATCGCTGAGGAGAGCGGGCGGAGGGCCTTGCGGATGCTCTCCAGCCGCTCCCTGCCCACCGGTCGTGTCGCCGCGGTCCTGGAAAACGGGGTGGCGGCGGATCTTCTCGAGGTGCTTGCTCCCTCGTTCCTCGCCCCGCAGGTGGCCAAGGGGAAATCGATGTTCGCGGGAAAGATCGGCCAGCCCGTCGCCTCGCCTCTTTTGGAGGTGGTCGATGACCCGCTCGACCCGCAAGGGGCCGGCGCCACCGCCTTCGACGGGGAAGGGGTCGCCTCGCGACGGAGCGTCCTGCTCCGGAGCGGGACGCTCGCGTCGTTTTTGGCCGACTCGTTCTGGGGAAGGAAGCTCGGGACGGGGACGACGGCGAGCCTCAGGCGGCCGGGGCCCAAGGTTCCCCCGACCGTCGGCGCGGCGGGGCTGCGCGTGACCGCAGGAAGCCGGACCGTGGGCCAGATGCTGTCGGACCTCAGGGACGGCGTGATCCTCCGGGAGCTTTTGGGGATCCATACGGCGGACCCGGTGTCGGGGGACTTCTCCGTGGGGGCTTCGGGATTCCGGTTCGAGGGGGGCGAGGAGAAGGAACCGGTCCGCGGGTTCGCCGTTTCCGGGAACGTCCTCTCGCTCCTTCGGGACATCGTGGCCGTCGGGGACGACTTCCGGTGGTTCGGAGGAACGGGGTGCCCGTCCCTGGCCGTTTCCGCAGTCGAGATCGGGGGAGTATAGGGATGGCTTCGGACCCGCTGTTCATCTTCGACCTGGATAACACTCTCTACCCGCCCCACGTGAACCTGTGGAGGCTCGTGGACGCCCGGATCGAGCATTATGTGCAGGACCGGCTCGGCGTGGACCCACTGACCGCCGGCCGTGTCCGCAAGGATTTCCTCCGGGAGTTCGGGACCACGCTTCGGGGGCTCATGCATCATCACGGCGTGTCCCCCTCCGAGTATCTCGATTTCGTGCACGACGTCCCCATCCCCGAGATCGTGCCGCCGAGGCCGGAGCTCCAGGCGATGCTCTCCTCCCTGCCGGGGAGACGCGTGGTGTTCACCAACGGGTCCGAGTCGTATGCCCGCCGGGTTCTCTCGGCGCTGGGGGTCTCGGACCTGATGGACGGGATTTACGGGATCGAATTCATGGAATATGTCGCCAAGCCGTCCCGCTATCCGTACGAGAAGCTGCTGGGGGCGACCGGGACCAACCCGCGGGAATCGCTCTTCTGCGAGGACATCCGGGAGAACCTGGTTCCCGCCCGCGAACTGGGGATGTTCACCGTCTGGGTAGGAGGACGGGAAGAAGGGTTTCCCGCACACGCCGTCATCGAGGACGTGTGCGACCTCCCCCGGGTCCTTCCCCGGTTCCTTTGCAACGGGACCGGCGCATCGCAGGAGGGCTGGCTCGGCCCGGAGTAGGACGCGGATGGCGGGCGACAGGCCCCCCCGAAGCGGGGGGGCCGCACAAGAGGAGGAATCGGATGACGGAAGAGAAGAAGAAACGCAGGTACTGGAAACGGGGCCCGCGCCGGAAGAAGGAGAGCGACGCTCCCGTGACGCCAGCCGCCGGAGAGGAGACCGGGGCTCCCCTCGCGGAAGAGGCGGGGAGCCAGGCCGTACGCGAAGAACCGGCCGAAGCGGCGCCGGAAATCCTCGAGGTCGCCGAGGCGGTCAGCGCACAGGACGTCGTCAGGAAAGGGCGCCGACGGAGCCGCCGCCGGGGCCGTGGAAAGCTTAAGGCCGCTGGGGTTCCGGGGGAGGGAAGACCCGGGGCCGCGCCGGAAGGCGAAGCCGCGGGGGAACCGCGGGAGGAACGGGACGTCGGGCAGGAACCGGCCGGTGCGGCGGAAGGAGCGGCCGTCGAACGTCAGACCGGAGAGGAGGAGGCCCGGACGCAATCCGGGGAACCCGCGGAGGCCGCGGAATCCGCGGGCACGGAGCGAAAAGGGCGCCGTCGAAGCCGCAGGCGCGGACGACGGCGGGGGAAGAAGCCCCCGGCCGCCGCCGCGGGGGAGGCGGCCGCTGCCGAAACCGGCGCGGAGGAAGCCCCCCTCCCGGGCCCGGAGGTCCCGGCGGGGGCCGAAGGCACCATGTCCGAGGAGGCCCTGCGGGACGCGGAGGAAGAGCCCGAGGAAGGCGGGGAGGAGGAAGAGGTCCCCGCCGGGAAGGGCCCGAAGAAGGTGATGCTCATGGACGGGACCCATCCCGAGGAGATCCGCGTCGCCATCGTGAGCGACGGCGTTCTCGACTACTTCGAGGTGGAGAACCAGCGCAAGAAACAGTTCAAGGGGAACATCTACAAGGCGCGGGTGGTCAACGTCGCCCAGGCCATCGAGGCCGCCTTCGTCGAATTCGGCGGCGGGCGCCACGGGTTTCTTCCCCTGAACGAATACTGCGGGGGGGCCCTCATCGAAAACCTCGAAACGTGGAACGAGGGGGACAAGCGCCCCCACCTGCGCCCGGGGACGGAGATCCTGGTGCAGGTCACCAAGGAGGAGTCTCCCATCAAGGGGGCGGCGGTCACGTCGTACATCAGCATCGCGGGACGGTACCTCGTGATGATGCTGGGGATGAAGCGGTACGGCATCTCGAAGAAGATCACCGGCGAGAAGGAGAGGGAGCGGATCCGGAAGAACATGGAGAAGCTCACGTACCCCGACCACCTGGGGTTCATCGTGCGGACCGTGGGGGCGGGGCAGCCCCTGAAGGACCTGCGGGCGGACCTGACCAACCTGATCAAGCTGTGGAACCGGACCGTGGAGGGAGCGCGCGCCCAGAAGGCACCGGCGCTGCTCTACGAGGAGCAGGACATCGTCATCCGGACCCTTCGGGACATCTACTCCTCGGACATCACCGAGGTCCTCATGGATTCGCCCGCGTCGCAGCGGAAGGCGTCGGATTTCTTCGACGTCTACTACCCGAAGCAGAAGGACAAGCTCAAGCTGTACCGGGAGAAACGCCCCCTCTTCTTCAAGTTCAACCTGGAGGAACAGATCGAACGGGCCTGTCATCGCAAGGTGCCTCTGCCGTCGGGGGGACACATCGTGATCGACCGGACCGAAGCGCTGTGGTCCATCGATGTCAACTCGGGGAGGTCCTCCCGCGACCGCGACATCGAGGACACCGCATTCCGGACGAACAAGGAGGCGGCCGCCGAGGTGGCCCGCCAGCTCCGGATCCGGGACATGGGGGGGCTGATCGTCGTGGACTTCATCGACATGGAGCACCGCATCCACAACAAGGAGGTGGAGCGGATCCTCAAGGACGGGCTGAAAGGGGACAAGGCGAAAACCGACGTCTCCAGCCTGGGGAAGTTCGGCCTGGTGGCCATCAGCCGGCAGAGGATGGGGATATCCTTCTACGACGTGATGTTCCGGGGGTGCGACCTGTGCTCCGGCACGGGGTATCTCCCCACGCTCGATGCGGCGGTGGTGAAGCTGATGCGGAGGATCCACAGCGACCTCGCCCGCGAGCAGGGGAAGGAGCTCGTCCTGCGGGTTTCCCCCTCCTTACTGGAGGCGGTCATGAACCAGAAGCGGGAGGAGATCGGACGGCTGGAGAAGGTGAGCGGCTCCCGGGTCCTCTTCCAGGCCGACCCGTCGCTCCCCGCTCTCTCGTTCGCCGTGGCGGGGGACCAGGGGGCATGACGACGGATCTGTCCTTCCTCGAGCGGAAAACCCAGGACCGGCTGAACCGGCTCTGCCGGCGGTACATCAGCGTCGCCTTCGTCTACCTCGTCCTGGGCCTCCTCCTCGGCGTGGGGATGCTCGCCTTCGGGAACGACAACTTCCAGTTCCTCCACGTCCACATGCTGCTCGTCGGGTTCCTCCTGTTCCTCATCTACGGGATCGGGTACAAGCTGATCCCCACCATGTTCTTCGGGCTTCCGAAGGTGGGGAGCATCGGATGGGCGGAAGCGCAGTTCTGGCTCGCGAACGTCGGCCTCGTCGGCTTGCTCGTCGGCGCGATCATGCCCGTGGGGTTCGGCCTGGACCGGATCGCCCTCTTCTTCGGGGCGGTCGAGGCGGCCGCCGGGATCCTCTTCGTCGTCCTGATGGGGAAGACGATCCGCCCGGAGCCGCCGGGGGGCGGCGGGTCAACGTAGCGGGGCGTCGGGGCGGAAATTCCGGAAGCCGTACTCCCCCTCCGCGTCGAGGAGGAAGTACCGCCACTGCTCCTTCCACGAGGGAAGCACCACGAGGAGCCTGGTCGCCCGGCCCTGGGCGAACCGCAGGATGCGCTCCGTGTGGAAGTGTCCGAGGATGACGAAGTCCACGCCGGAGGCGAACATCCGGAGGGCGAACTCGCGGGACTCCTTCTCCGGGAACGATTCCCGGCAGCGCCGGTTGGTCCGTTTCAGCTTCCTCTCCAGGCGGTCGGCGACCGGGAGCACCAGGGCGGGGGGCAGGAGGGACAGGGCCCCGTAGGCCAGGGGGTTCTTCGACACGGTTTTCCAGAACCGGTACGCGAGGTCGGCCCGGTTCACCGTGTCGCCGTGGGACAGGTACACGCTCCGGGACCCCACGACGGCGGTCATCTCCCCCTCCGAGACGGCGTGGAACGTGGTCCCCTCGTGGGTTTTTTTCAGATAGAAATCCCGGTTTCCCTCCACGTAATATAGGCGAAGGCCCCCGCGCCGCAATTCCCGCAGGCGTTCGATCACGGGCTCCTGGAACCGGAAGGTAAGCCCCGGCGCCCCGAACCACAGGTCGAAGATGTCGCCCAGCAGGAACAGGGGGATGTCCTCGGCCGCGGCCTTCTCCACCAGGTTCAGGAAGTTGCGGGTGTGCAGGTCGTCCTGGCTCAGGTGGGCGTCGGACAGGAAGATCGCCCGGTCCAGCACGATGGAGCCTCCTTGTTCCATACGCGAAATACGATAGCACAAGAACTCCGGGGGGATACGCCGATGTCGCCGCTTGCCGGTATCCGGGTCCTCGACCTGTCGCTTCAGCTTCCCGGCCCTTTCTGCACGCTGATGATGGCCGATCACGGCGCCGATGTCGTCAAAGTGGACGAACCGGCGCCGCGGGTGCGCAACCCCTTCGCGGGGGAGGAGTGGGGACAAAGCCCCGCGGACCGGTATTTGAACCGCGGGAAAAAAAGCCTGACGCTCAACCTCAAGACGGAGGAGGGGAAAACGATCTTCCGCGCCCTCGCGGAGCATGCCGACGTCGTGGTCGAAGGGTTCCGCCCCGGCGTGGCGCAGCGTCTCGGGGTGGAGTACGAAACGCTTTCCGCGGTGAACCCGCGCGTGGTGTACTGCTCCATTTCGGGGTACGGGCAGACCGGTCCGATGCGAGGCGTCGCGGGGCATGACATCAACTACATCTCGTACGCCGGCGTGCTGGGCGCGAGCGGGCGGGAGGGGACGCCGCCTGCGATTCCTCCCGTCCAGATCGGAGACCTCTTCGGTGGAGCGATGATGGCCCTGTCCGGGATCCTGATGGCGCTTTTTGCGAGGCAGGCCACGGGCAAGGGGCGCTTTGTGGACGTATCCATGACCGACGGGGCGCTGGCGATGCTCTCGATCCACGCGGCGGCGGTCCTCGCCGGGATGCCCTCTCCGGGGCGGGGCGGCATGATGCTCACCGGGATGTTCCCGTGCTACGAGACGTACCGGTGCGCCTGCGGCGGGTACATGAGCGTCGGGCCCCTGGAAGCCTGGTTCTGGGACGATTTCCTGAAGGCGATCGGGCGAGAGGACCTGGCCGGCCTCCAGTACGCGACGGGGGAAGAAGGGGCGAGGGCGAAGGCGGAGCTTTCCAAGGTCTTCCTCAGCAAGACGCGGGACGAGTGGGTGGCCTTCTTCGCGGGGAAGGACATCTGCGTTTCCCCGGTTCTCACCCTTTCCGAAGCCCTTTCCCATCCCCAGGCACGGGCGAGGGGGATGGTGGTCGAGGTGGAATCCCCCTTTGGCGGACGGGACCGGCAGCCGGGCCGGCCGCTCAAGTTCCGGGGACCGGGCGAAGGCGGGGCCGATTTGCCGGAGGAGCCTCCCCGGCGGCCCCCGCGGCTTGGGGAGCACGACGAGGAGATCCTTGCGGAACTCGGGTACCGGGACGAGCAGATCGCGTCCCTGCGCCGGAAGGGCGTGATCCGGGGGAGGTGACGAGGAGGGAGGAAACCACTTCCGGGAAGCGGGCATCGGGTAAAATAGAAAGCAAAGCCGAACGAACGATTCCGGGGAAACGGAGACCGATATGGAAATGCCGCTTCTGGTGGCGCTTCGGGAGGACGGTTCGGTGGACCCGGCGCTGGATCCGGCGCTTGGCCGGGAGGACCTCCTGTTCCTCTTCCGGAAGATGCTTCTCCTGCGGGCCCTGGACGACAAGGCGGTCATCCTCCAGCGGGCCGGCCGGATCGGCTTTTACGTTCCTTCGTCGGGGCAGGAGGCTGCGGAGATCGGCTCCGGCTTCGCCCTGAAAGACGGAGACTGGCTTTTCCCCTCCTACCGGGATCAAGGCGCAGCTCTCGTACGGGGCTATCCGCTCTCCTCCATCGTCGGGCAGCTGTTCGGCAACGCCTCGGACGCGATCAAGGGGCACCAGATGCCCAACCACTGGTGCGACCGATCGATCAACCTGGTATCGGTGTCCAGCCCCGTCGCCACCCAGCTGCCGCAGGCGGTGGGAGCGGGCTACGCCGCGAAGCTCCGCGGGGACAACATCGCGGTCATCGCCTACTTCGGCGACGGGGGCACCTCCACGGGCGATTTCCACGCGGCGATGAACTTCGCCGGCGTCTACGGGACCCCCACCGTCTTTTTCTGCAGCAACAACCAGTACGCCATCTCCCTTCCTGTGGCGCGGCAGACGGCTTCGGGCTCGATCGCAACAAAAGCCGCCGCGTACGGGTTCGAGGGGATCCGCGTGGACGGGAACGACCTCCTGGCGGTATACGGAGTCACCCGGGGCGCACTCGAAAAAGCCCGGGCCGGGGGCGGCCCGACGCTCATCGAGGCGCTGACCTACCGGATGGGGCCGCACTCCACCTCGGACGACCCCACGCGCTACCGGCCCGAGGAGGAACGTGCCGATTGGGCGAAGCGGGATCCCGTACGCCGGTTTGCGGAGCATCTCCTTCGGGCGGCCGTCGTGGACGGGAAGACGGCGGAGACCCTGGCGGAGGAGGCGAGGGAAGAGGTGCAGCGGGCGGTGAAAGCGTGCGAGAAAGCTCCCTCCGTCCCCCCGGAGAGCATGGTGGAGGACGTGTATGCGGAGATGCCGTGGCACCTGGCCGAGCAGAGGAAACTGCTCTCGCGCGGGGGAGGATGACGCGATGGCGACGATGACGCTCATTCAGGCGATCCACGATGCCTTGTCCGGGGAGATGGAGCGCAACCCGGGGGTCGTCCTCCTCGGAGAGGACATCGGCAGGAATGGGGGCGTCTTCCGGGCGACCGAGGGGCTTTGGGAACGGTTCGGCCCGGAACGGGTGATCGACACCCCTCTCGCGGAGTCGGGGATCGTCGGCATGGCGATCGGGATGGCGCTTTACGGCCTGCGCCCCATCGCCGAGATCCAGTTCGCCGATTTCATCTATCCCGCCTTCGAGCAGATCGTGTCCGAGCTGGCCAAGTTCCGGTACCGGTCGGCGGGCCAATTCCCCGCGCCCGTCGTGATCCGGGCCCCGTCCGGGGGAGGGATCAAGGGCGGCCTGTACCACTCGCAGAGCCCGGAGGCATACTTCATCCACACGGCAGGTCTGAAAGTCGTGATGCCGTCCACCCCGGCGGACGGCAAGGGGCTTCTGACTTCCGCGATGCGGGGCCCGGATCCGGTGATCTTCCTGGAGCCCAAGGCGCTGTACCGGACCGCAAAGGGGGAGGTACCCGAAGGGGAATATACGGTTCCTTTGGGCAAGGCGCGCATCGTCCGGGAGGGGTCGGATGTATCGGTCATCACTTACGGGGCGATGGTACCGGTGGCGGAAGAGGCCTCGGGGGAGGGAGAGAAGGACGGGGTAAGCGTCGAAATCATCGATCTTCGCACGCTCTGGCCCCTTGACGTGGGGGCGGTCGACCGGTCGGTGCAGAAGACCGGCCGGGCGATCGTCCTGCACGAGGCGCCCCGGACATGCGGGTTCGGCGCCGAACTGTCCGCGACGATCCACGAGAGGTCGTTCCTGCATCTCAAGGCGCCCGTCACCCGCGTGACGGGATTCGACACGCCGTTCCCGTATGCCCTCGAGAAGGCGTACATGCCGGATGCCCGCCGGGTGCTCGACGCCATTCGGCAAACAGTCCATTATTGAATGATCGGTGCGCTCGCGGTCGGGCGGACATTTTCCAGGGGGACATTCCTTTATCGGGTATTCCGTTAAGGAGTGTCCCCCGCCGTGAGGAATGTTCCCGACCCAGTCAAGGAGGAGACCATGGCGGAGAACGTGGCGGCGAAGCCGTACAAGCTCTTGATCGGCGGGAGGTGGATTGAGGAGAAGGAGACGATGAAGGTCATCGACAAGTACTCCGGGGAGACCATCGGCGTGGTCCCGATGGCGTCGAAAAAGACGGTCGAAAAAGCGATCGCCGCGGCCCATGCGGCGTTCCCCTCGTACTCGCGCCTGCCCGCCCACAAGCGTTTCCGGATCCTCGAGAAAACGAGCCAGCTTCTCGCGAAACATCAGGACGAGATTGCCACGATCATCTGCCGGGAGGCGGGGAAAGCCTGGAAATACTCCTTCGGAGAGGTGACGCGGGCGGTCGAGACCTTCCAGTTCTCCGCGGAGGAGGCCAAGCGCGTCCACGGCGAGACGATCCCGATGGACGCAAGCGTCGCGGGCGAGGGGCGGGTGGGGTTCTACCTGCGCTGCCCCGTGGGAGTGGTCTCCGCCATCACACCGTTCAATTTCCCCTTGAACCTCGTCGCCCACAAGGTGGGCCCGGCGCTGGCGGCGGGCTGCACGCTCGTCCTCAAGCCGGCGTCCACCACGCCCCTTACCGCCATCCGCCTCGGGGAGATCCTCGAGGAGGCGGGGCTTCCGCCCGGGGTTTTGAACGTCGTCGTCGGCCCGGGCGGCACGGTGGGGGAGTGGATGACCACCGATCCGCGGGTCGCGAAGATCTCCTTCACGGGAAGCCCCCCGGTTGGGGAGGCGATCATCCGGAAGGCGGGACTCAAAAAAGTCACGATGGAGCTCGGGAACAACTCGGGGACGATCATCGAGCCCGATGCGAACCTCGACGCGGCGATCCCCCGCTGCGCGGTCAGCGCGTTCGCCAACTCCGGCCAGGTCTGCATCTCCCTTCAGCGGCTCTACGTGCACAAGTCGATCGCCAAGGAGTTCACGAAGCGGTTCGTGGAGACCACGGCGAAGCTGAAAGTAGGGAACCCCCTGGACAAGGATTGCGAGGTCGGGCCGATGATCGACGAGGCCGAGGCGAAACGCGCGGAAAGCTGGATCAAGGAGGCGGTCTCCGAGGGGGCGAAGGTGCTGATCGGCGGGAAGCGGGAGGGGAGAATTCTCCACCCGACGGTCCTCGTCAACGCCCGGCCCGAGATGAAGGTCATGTGCCAGGAGGCGTTCGCCCCCCTCGTCTCGATCTACGAGTACGACACGTTCGAGGACGCGGTTGCGATGGTCGAGGACTCCCCGTACGGGCTCCAGGCCGGGGTCTACACGAACGACCTTAGGAAGGCGATGTACGCGGTCGACCGGATCAACGTGGGCGGCGTCATGATCAACGACACGTCGATCTTCCGGGTGGACCACATGCCGTACGGCGGCAACAAGCTGAGCGGCCTGGGCCGGGAGGGGGTCCGGTTCGCGGTCGAGGAGATGACCAGCATCAAGATGGTGGTGATCAAGCCGTAAAGTTCAGGGACGTTGTTGAACTTTTCCCGTTGAGGTACGTCCCTGAATTTGTCGTCGCGACATCGGCGTTTCGGAATATGATTTCAGGGAAGCGCCGACCCCCTGGTGAGGAGTGGTAGGTCCATGCCCTATGAGCTGCGGTTGCCCGATATCGGGGAGGGGGTGGCGGAGGGCGAGATCGTCCGCTGGCTCGTCGACGAAGGAACGAAAGTCAAGGAAGACGACCTCCTGGTCGAGATCCTGACCGACAAGGCGGCGATGGAGATGCCGTCGCCCGTCTCCGGCATCCTGGCGAAAATCGTGGCGCAGCCGGGACAGGTCGTGCAGGTCGGTGAGGTTCTGGCCGTCATCGAAGTGGCCTCCGGGGAATCTCCCGGGGCCGCAAAGCCATCTTCCCGGGGAGGGGACATCCTGGCCACCCCGGTTGTGAGGAAGCTGGCCAGGGACCTCGGGGTGGACCTCTCGACCGTTTCCGGGACGGGGCCGGAAGGCCGCGTGACCGAGAAGGATGTGCGCGGGGCCGCCGGCGCCCCGGCCGCCCCTTCCGCCGCGCCGGCGGCGGAGGAGCGCATCCCCTTCCGGGGGAAGCGCCGGATGGCCGCGAAGAAGATGGTTCTTTCCAAGTCGACGGTCCCCCACGCGCTTCTCGTCGACGAGGCGGACGCCACGAACCTCCTCGCGATGCGGGAAGCCCTGCGGGAAATCGGGGCGAAGGAGGGGGTGCGGATCACGATCTTGCCCTTCCTCGTCCAGGCCGTCGTCACGGCGCTGCGCGCCCATCCCGCGATGAACGCGTCGCTCGACGAGTCCCGCGGCGAGATCGTGCGCAAGAAGCGGTACGACATCGGGATGGCCGTGGACAGCGAGGACGGGCTCGTCGTGCCGGTCATCCGCGACGCGGGGGGGAAGACGATCGTGGAGCTCGCCCGGGAGATCGAACGGCTCGCGGAGGGGGCGCGCAACGCGACGCTTCCCTTGTCCGACCTCTCCGGAAGCACCTTCACGGTCACGAGCATCGGGTCGATCGGGGGGCTGTTCAGCTATCCCGTCATCAACGTCCCCGAGGCGGCGATCCTGGGCGTCCACAAGATCGTGAAGCGCCCCGTCGTCCGGGAGGGAACGGTCGTCTCCCGCGACATGATGTACCTCAGCCTCTCGTTCGACCACCGGCTGATCGACGGGGGAACGGCCACCCGCTTCATGAACGACGTCATTTTGCAGATCGAATCGATATCTCTTGCGTGAGGGATGCCGATGAGGAAATTCGACCTCGTGGTGATCGGCGCGGGACCGGGCGGATACGTGGCCGCGATCCGGGCGGCGCAGCTCGGCCTGCGGGTGACGGTG
>Ga0209126_1000307_pt1 | contig 16622 bp, 15 predicted proteins | sample RifCSP19_1_FD_184024 | JGI IMG/M metagenome (GOLD analysis project Ga0209126, IMG submission 184024) | Soil microbial communities from Rifle, Colorado - Rifle CSP2_sed 19_1 (SPAdes) (version 2) | ecosystem: Environmental > Terrestrial > Deep subsurface > Rock core/Sediment | place: Rifle...
CACATCCAGCAGGCGCTCGACCTCCGGCCGCACATCACGATGGACGACGGCGCTGACCTGGTGACGACAGTACACGAGCAGCGCCGCGACCTGCTGCCGGGTATCGCCGGAGGCACCGAGGAGACCACGACAGGCGTGATCCGCCTGCGGGCGATGGCCCGCGACGGCGTGCTGGGGTATCCGATCATCGCCGTGAACGACGCCCGCACCAAGCACCTCTTCGACAACCGCTACGGCACCGGCCAGTCCACCATCGACGGACTGCTGCGCGCCACCAACCTGCTGCTGGCGGGACGGGTCGTGGTAGTCTGCGGCTACGGCCTCTGCGGCCGCGGCGTGGCCATGCGCGCCCGAGGGATGGGGGCCCGTGTCATGATCACTGAGGTAGATCCGCTGCGGGCGCTGGAAGCGGTGATGGAAGGGTACCAGGTGAGGCCCCTGGCGCGGGCGGCAGAAGAGGGCGAGGTCTTCATCACCGTCACCGGCAACCGGGACGTCATCCGCCGCGAGCACCTGGAGCGGATGCGGGACGGCGCGATCCTGGCGAACAGCGGCCACTTCAACGTGGAGATCGACATCGCGTCGCTGGAGGAGATGGCGACGGCGAAGCAGCGCATCCGGGAATACGTGGACGAGTACCGGCTCGCCGACGGCCGCCGCCTCTACCTGCTGGCGGAGGGGCGCCTGCTCAACCTCGCCGCCGCCGAAGGGCACCCCGCCGCCGTGATGGACATGAGCTTTGCTAATCAGGCGCTCTCGGTCGAGGTTCTGGCGAAGGGCGACCCGAGGCTCAAACCCGATGTCTACCCGGTGCCGTCCGCGATCGATGCCGCGGTGGCCCGGTACAAACTCGAGGCGATGGGCATCGCCATCGACACCCTCACCCCCGAGCAGCAGCGCTACCTCAGTTCCTGGACCGAGGGGACCTGATTCAGGATCCCGGAGCCGGCCGCAGCACCGGCGGCGTCCGCCGCTGGGCAAAGGCCACTGGGAGCGTGACGCGGGGGCCGCATCCGCCGGCGGTTTCACCGCGGCGCAAATCCCGAAAGCGGCGCCGATGAGAAGGGTGTGCTCGCCGGCCTCCTTGATCTCCTCTATCCGCCGCGCTGCTCAGTCTGCCGCTGGCGCAGCGGGGAAACTCTCTGCTCCCGCTGCCGGCTCGAATTCACGCCCGTCCCTCCGCCGTTCTGCCTGCGCTGCGCCTGCCCGTTGTCCGTCGGGGCAGCGCGGATGTGTCAGCAGTGCCGGACGGGGGAAACGCTCTTCGCCGCCGCCCGATCGCTGACGCTGTTTGACGGACGGATGCGGACCGCAATCCACCGCCTCAAATTTGGGGGGCGGCGTGAACTTGGGCCGATCCTGGGCGAATTGCTTGCCGTCTTCGTCCGACAGACCGATTCGCTGGGTCATCCCGAGCTGGTCGTTGCTGTCCCGCTGCACCCGGCGCGCCTGCGAGAGCGAGGCTACAATCACGCTCTGCTGCTGGCACAGCCGGTCGCCCGGATGCTTGGTGTGCCCCTGATGGCCGAAGGACTGGTGCGGGTTGGTGCCACCATTCCCCAGACCGTGCTCCGACGGGAGCAGCGCTGGGCCAACGTGTTCAACGCCTTTCGTGTGCCCGCGGCATCCGGGGATGTGGTGCGGGGTCGTTCTGTCCTGCTTGTGGATGATGTCTTGACCAGCGGTGCGACGGCAGCGGAGTGCGCGCGGACCCTGCTCCTGGGCGGAGCAACAGCGGTCTATGTGGTCACGCTGGCCCGGGCGATGCCGCCCGGTGCCGTTGGGCCAACGGCCGCGTCAGATGGAGGAGGGGGAGCCGACTCACGGAGAGCAATCCGGGAGGCGCGGCCACGATGAACGGCAGGGCGTTGGCCGCGATCGCCCAGGTGGCGATGTCGCCGTGAATCCCGCCGGCGATGACGAGTCGCAGGGGCGGCGTCCCCTGGATCGCCACCGCATCGTGCGGATCGCGGGCGCCCATGGCCATGACCAGGTCCAGCATCACGGCGGCCTCAGGGTCGCCGTCTGCGCGGTACCCGCGGGCCACCTGGTGCAGCCCCTGCACCGCGGCGCCGTCAACCACCGGGTCGATCTCCTCCGTGATGCGCGACAGTTCCCACCCCAGGGCGCCGGCGATCATCGCCACGGATTCCACCAGGCCGACGTGGCCAAGGCGGCCTTCGCGCACGCCGGCGCGGAAGGCCTCCGGGGTCATCCCCACGCCGACCTTGCGCTGCAGCGCCGCGCGGCGCTGGCTCACGTCCACCACCCGCTCCGCGGTGATGCGGGTGACGTCACGGCACGGCGCGGTCAGCATGATCGGTAGGGCGTCCATGACAAACCCGGGATTGACGCCCAACCCCACCACGGTGACGCCGCGGCGGCGGGCCAGGTCGTCCAGGCGGCGCGCCTCTTCGGGATGGTGATACCAGGGGTACGCCAGTTCCTCACAGGTGGAGACCACATCCAATTGCGCCTCGACCGCGGCCTCCAGTTGGGGCAGGACCGCGCGCACCCGTGATCCGGTGCAGTGGATGAGGATGTCCGCGGGTTGGCGCAGAGCCCCGGCGGCATCCGTGGTCACTTCCACGCCGAGCGGTGCCGCCTCCAGCAGCGCACCCAGGTCCTGCCCCGCCTTCGCGGGATCAAGATCGACCGCGGCGACGATGGTGTGACCGCGGTCGAGCACGAGCCGGGCGATGCCCAGCCCGATGTTTCCGAGTCCCTGATGAATGATGCGCATGGGTGATTATTGTAGCAGAGTGCCGGCGGTTTCCGGCGCAGGGAGAGGCCCGCGAGGCGGCGAAGGGGAAAGAGGCCCCGAGCACCTGAGCAGTGAAGGAGGCGTAACGGTGGAACTGCGGCTGGCAGGACGCATGGGCCTGCTGGGGACCGAGACGGCGTTTGAGGTCCTGGCGCGGGCGAAGGCCCTGGAACGGCAGGGGCGGCACATCGTTCACCTGGAGGTCGGGGAGCCCGATTTCGACACGCCGGACAACGTCAAGGACGCGGCGATCAAGGCGCTGCGCGACGGGTTCACCCACTACACGGCGACGGCGGGGTTGTGGGAAGCGCGCGAGGCCGTGGCCGAGTACGTCAGCCGGACCCGCGGCGTCAAAGCCGTGCCGGAGGAGGTCGTCCTCACCGCCGGCGCCAAGCCGATCATGTTCTTCGCCATGCTCGCGCTGGTGGAGCCGGGCGACGAGGTGATCGTCCCCGACCCCGGCTATCCCATCTACGACTCCATGGCCCGGTTCGCCGGCGGGGTGGTGCGGCCGCTGGTGCTGCGCGAAGAGAACGACTTCCGCGTCGATCCCGACGAGTTCCGCCGGCTGGTCGGCAAGCGGACGAAACTCGTCGTCCTGAACTCCCCCCACAACCCCTGCGGCTCGGTGCTCTCGCGGGACGACCTGAAGGCGATTGCCGCGGGGGTGGCGGGCACACCGGCCTGGATCCTCTCCGACGAGATCTACGGGCGGATCACCTACGGCGTCGAGGCGGCGAGCCTGGCTAGCTTCCCCGGGATGCAGGAGCGGACGATCATTCTCGACGGCTTCTCCAAAGCCTACGCCATGACCGGCTGGCGGCTGGGGTACGGTGTGATGCCCGCCCCGCTGGCGGAGCGGATCACGCAGCTGGCCACGAACGCCACCTCATGCGCGGCGGCTTTCACCCAGATCGCCGGCGCGGCCGCGCTGCGCGGGTCGCAGGATTCCGTCGACAAGATGGTGACGGAGTTCCGCCGCCGCCGCGATTTCATCGTGCAGGGCTTGAACGGCATCGAGGGGATCACCTGCCGCACGCCGCTGGGCGCGTTCTACGTCTTCCCCAACACAAAGGCGATCGACCCGGACAGCGCCCGCTTCGCCTCGTTCCTGCTGACCGAGATGGGCGTGGCGGTGCTCTCCGGGACGGCGTTTGGTCCCAACGGCCAGGGCTACCTCCGCCTCTCCTACGCCAACTCCATCCCCAACATCGAAGAGGCGCTCAAGCGCATCGCCGAGGGGGTGGCCCGTTACCGGGCGGCGGCGAAGGCGTAGAGCACGATAGGCCCTGAGGGGCAAACCGCGCGCCGTCTGCACGCGCCGGCTTCTGGGCATGTCTTTTCTGCAATGCCCAGGATACTCTTCAACCTGTGTCTCCTCGTCTTGCTGGCCGTTCCGGTGCCCGCTGTTCGCGCGGCCCCGCCCGCCGACTACTTCCCGCTCGTGCCGGGGACGGTCTGGATCTACCGCACCAATATCGGCCAGGATCTGATCATGACGGTCGGCGGCGTGGGCCAGGTCGGCGGCGTGGCCTGCCGGGTCCTGGAGGGCATCATCAACGGGATGCTCACCCAACGCGAGTGTTACCGGCGTAACGGCGGGACGGTCTACGCGTACGTGCGGGCCTATCCTCAGGGCAACGTCGTCCTCACCCCGCCCCAGCCCATGCTCATGCTCCCGCCGAAGGTGGGACACGGGTGGGTCTGGGAGGGAAAGGCGGGTGAGGCGCCGGCCAGGGTGGCCCTGCAGTGGGCGCGGGCCGAACAGGTGACGGTCCCCGCCGGGACCTACGCCACGGTGCAGCTGTACCTTGAAGGGTCGGTGGGGCAGGAGCGGGTGCAGTCGTGGCGCTGGTTTGCGCCGGGCGTGGGGATGGTGAAGGAGGATTCGGTGGCGCAGGCCTCCGACGGTCGCGCCATCCGCGTCTACGCCGAACTCCGCGAGTTCCGCCCCGGGCGATAGCGCCTCCCGGCAGCCCGGGCCCGCTGTCGTGCAAGGGAGACCGTCTCTCCCCCCGAAATACCCCACCGTGCTGCTCCGCGCCGCCCGCCCGCCGCTGCTCGCCGCCACCATCGCGACCGTGCTCCTGGTGTTGGCCGCGCCGGCGGGAGCCAAATCCTTCCACTTTTCCCGCGTGGACATCTCCGCGGACCTCCGTCCGGACGGCTCGATGCGCGTGGTCGAACGGCGCACCTACACCTTCGACGGGTCCTTCCGCTTCGCTACGCGTAGCGTGGTGCTGCGGGGCGCGGGCGACATCCGGGAGATCAGCGTCGCCGACGAGGGGGGACCCTACCGCCTGGCCAACACCGAGCAGCCCGGCACCTACCAGGTCAAGCGCAGCCCCGGTGAGGCGGTGATCAAGTGGTTCTATCAGGCGCGGGATGAGGAGCGCACCTTCGCCATCTCCTACGCGCTGACGGACGTGGTCACCGTGTACCGGGACGTGGCGGAGGTGTACTGGAAGTTCGTGGGCGCGGAGTGGGAGGTGCCCTCCGACGACGTGATCGTGACCGTGCGCCTGCCCGGCCAGGTGGGGAAGGATGAGATCCGGGCGTGGGGACACGGGCCGCTGCACGGTGTCGTGACCATCGCAGACAAGACGGTGCTCCTTACGGTGCGCGGTCTCCCCGCTTTCACGATGGTCGAAGGGCGGGTGCTGTTCCCGCCGCGCGTCGTCCCCGCGGCGACCAGACGGGCGAACCGCGCGGCGCTGGAGACGATCGTCGCGGAAGAGACGGGCTTCGCGAACCGGGCCAACCAGGAGCGCGCGAAGGCCCGCGGCTTTGCCGCCGCGTGGATCGCCTACCCGCTGGTGGTGGGCGGTCTCTTCCTCTTCCTCTACCTGCGCCGTGGCCGTGAATTCGAACCCCGGGCGCCCGATGAATACTATCGGGAACTGCCGGGGGAGTACCCGCCCGCGGAACTGGGGGTCCTCTGGCGCTTCCGCCGGGTGCGCCCGGAGGACTTCGTGGCCACGGTGATGGATCTGGCCCGCCGCGGCTATCTGACGATTGAGGAGCGGGAGGCCGGGGTGGACGATGAGTACGTCATCGCGCCCAAGAAGTACCGCCCATCGGCCGCGTCACCGACATGGGCGAGCGCCGTCCGCCGGAGGCTGCGGCTGTCGCGTAAGGTCGACGATGGAACCATTGAGGAATTGGTTGATGCCGGTGCCGACGCCGAACACGGAACAGCCACCCTGTCGGCCGACACGCCTGAGGCCGCGGCACTGCAGCCCCATGAGCGGCGGGCGCTAGAGATCCTGTTCGGCCGGAGCAGTCGCCCGGTCGAGATTTCCCGTCGCGCTGGGATCACGGGCGGCGCCAAGGTCCGGCTGCAGCGGGGGTTTGCGAAATGGACCGGCCTGGTCGGAGAGGGGGCGAAGCGGCACGGCTGGTTTGACGAGCGGAGTTCACGGTGGCGCACCGCCGTCCGGGCCGGGGGCGTCGTTCTGGCGGCGGGGTCGTTGCTGGCCATGTTCGTCTTCTCGGTCACCGCGCCGCGCGTGGCGATCCTGGTGCTGGAAGGCATCCCCCTGGGCATCGTCGGCAGCGTGCTCGCCTTCGCCATCGACCGCCGGTCGCAGGAGGGCGCCGACGAGTTCCGCCGCTGGCGCGGCTTCCAGCGGTTCCTGCGGGACTTCTCTCAGATGAAGGACCAGCCCGTGCCCGCCCTGACACTGTGGGAGCATTTCCTGGTTTATGCCATTCCGCTGGGCGTGGCCGACCGGGTCCTGCGCCAACTGCGCGCGCTGTACCCGGCGGCCGAATTGCAGCAGAGCGGCATGATGAGCTGGTACTCGCCCTCCTCCGGTTGGGGGCGCGGGGACGGGGTCAGCTTTGTGGAGAGCTTCCGCTCCTTCACCTCGGCCTTCACCAGCACCGTGGCCACAGCAGCCTCACCGCCGAGTTCCGGCGGAGGCGGCGGTGGTGGTTTCTCCGGAGGCGGCGGTGGTGGTGGCGGCGGCGGCGGTGGCGGTGGCGGTGGCGGCGGCAGCGCCGGATAGCCGGACGGCGCACACGCGGCGCCGGGGGAGGGAGTGCGGTGGCTCGCCAGCCGGAGTTTGCTTCACCTGAAGAGGAACGTGCCTACCTGCAAGGCGTGAAGACGCAGCTAGACCGGGCGCAGACCAGGGAAGAGGTCATTGCCATCTGGCGCGAGCACTACCTGCGCATCGGCCACCGCAAACTCGGGCGGCTGCTAATCGGCCGGCCGATCGACGAGATCCTCAAGGCCCGCGGTTGATCTCCTACCGCAGCACGCCGAGCACGTCGGGGTAGGGGGCCGCCTGCGGCCGGCTGCGCGTGATCCGGCGCAGCGCTCTGCCCAGCGGTTCCTTCTTCACCTGGCGCAGATACCCCAGGGCGACGCTGGGGGAGCGGTTGACCCCTGCGGTGCAGTGCAGGTAGACGGTGTGCCCCGCGGCGAGCAGACGGTCCAGGGCCTGCACCGCCTGGTCCAGCCGCGCGATCATCGCCTGCGCCGACCAGTCATCGATGGGCAGGCGGTGCGCTGCGATGGCCGCGGCGCGGTACCACTCCTCCAGTCGGTTCCAGGAGAGCCCCAGCGCGGCGAGGTCTTCATCGGTCTGCAGGCTGAGGACCGCCGAAATCCCTCGCCGCTTCAGACCGGCGACGTCGGCCGCCGTGGCCGGGGCGCGCCCGATGAAGAGGGTAGGGAGGATTCGGGAGGCGTCATCCACGGGCGAAGCGGTCGAGGGCAAACAGTGAGATGTCGTGCTCCGTCCGCCCGAGCAACGCCAGGTCCGCGAGAATCTCCCCGACCACCGGGGCGAACTTGAAGCCGTGCCCGGAGAAGCCGCAGGCGAGGACCACGTTCTGGTGCTGCGGGTGAAAGTCGATGATGAAGTGGCCATCCGGGGTCATCGTGTACATGCAGGTCGTGCTGGCCAGCAGGGGACCGCTGGCCGCGGGCATGTAACGGCCGATGAAGTCCCGACGCAGTTCTGCGATCTCCTCGGGCGTGATCTCACGGCGGACGGTGTCCGCGGTGGTGGGATGCCCGGTCTTGTGCTCCGCGATCTTGACCCCCTCGTCCCCCAGCCGGGGAAACCCATAGAAGAAGCGCCCGTCCACATGCCAGACGGACACTGGGCAGGAGCCGGGGTCGAAGGCCGCCTGCAGATCGACCGGTCGAAACCACCCGACGACTTGGCGCTCGACCGCCAGCGGCAGACCCACCTCTTCCAGCACCTGCGGTGCCCACGGGCCGGCGGTGATGACGAGTGCGCCCGCCTCGTAGTGCCCGCGCGGGGTCTGCACCTCGACCGCATGCGGCGCCGCACTCCAGGCCAGCACCGGTTCCTCGTAGTGCAGTTCCGCGCCCGCGCGCGCCGCCTGCTCCAGGTGCGCCAGGATGCACTCCTCCGGGAACAGCACCCCGGCCCGCGGTTCCAGCACGCCGACCATCCCGTCGGCGGGGGCGAAGACGGGGAATTTCCGGCGGATGGCCGCGGCCTCCAGGAATTCGTAGGCCAGGTGATGTACCCGCGCACTCTCCAGTGCGCCCTGCACCAGGGGCGTGTCCGGCGCGCCGATGAGGATGCCGGTCGTGGTCAGCAACAGCAGTTTGCCGGACGCCCGCTCGAGGTCTTCCCATAGGTCATAAGCGCGCCAGACGAGCGGGACGTAGGACGGGTGCTCCCAGTAGGCCTCGCGGATGATCCGGGAACGTCCGTGGGAGGAACCCTGGTCGTGCGCGGCCGGGAATCGGTCGAAGCCGACTACGCCCCGGCCGCGGCGGGCCAGATGGTAAGCGGCGGCGCTACCCATCCCCCCGAGTCCCAGCACGATAACATCGTAGAGGGGCATAGGGACGGTTTCTCCGCCGCGCCCCGGCCCCCTAGCCGGAGTGGGACGGTTCTGCGAGCAGGCCCGCCAGAGCGGAGGTCAGGGCGTCGATGTCCTCCCGCGTGTTGTATCCCTGGACGGAGATACGGAGCAACCGCCGGTCGTTCCAGGTCATGATCGGGACTTCGATCTTCCGATCGGCGTAAAGCCGTTGCTGCGTGGCCTCGCCGTCGGCCAGCGGCAGCGGGAGGCTGACCATCTGCGCATACCACTCCGGTCCGTCCGGGCAGAGCGGCGGCAGACCGGTCAGGGCCAGGATGACCGTGCGGGCGTCCCGCGCCAGCGCGTGACAAACGGACGGGACTCCCGCCCAGGCCGGCGACCGCAGAAAGTCGATGGCGGCCGGTGTGGCCAGGAAGGCGGCGATGTCGCGCGTACCCTGCCATTCCTGCTCCTCGAGGAATCCGTTGCGCCACCCCCAGCTGACCACGAGCGGCCGCAGCAGCGGCTGCGCCTTGCGCCGGGCGTAGAGAAAGGCCGAGCCCTTCGGCGCGCACATCCACTTGTGGCAGTTGGCGACGTAGAAGTCCGCGCTCAGCGTCTCCAGGTGCACCGGGATCTGACCGGGAGCGTGCGCCCCGTCGATCACGCTGATGATGCCGTGCTCGCGGGCGCGGCGGACCAGGTCCGCAACGGGGAGGATCAACGCGGTGGGCGAGGTGAGGTGGCTGACGGCCAGAACCCGGGTCCGGGGAGTGACATGCTGCCAGATCGCCTCCACGATGTCCCGCGCTGAACGGACCGGCACGGACAAAGGCGCGCGGAGGCAGCGACCGCGCGACGACGTTCATCCCGGTCGTAGCATTGGTGACGTACGCCAGGTCGTCCGGGTCGGCGCCCACGTACGCGGCCAGCGCCTCCCGCGCCTCGCGCATCAGGGTCTTGAACCGGCGGCCGGTGTGGAGAAACTCCACCGGTTGCCGCTCGAGCTCGCGCTGCCAGGACTGGTAGACCTCAAAGACCGGACGCGGGCAGGCGCCGAAGGAGCCGTGGTTGAGGAAGATGACGTCCGGGTCGAGCAGGAACAGGTCCCGCAGCCGGCTCGCGCCGCTCATCGCGGAGGCACGGTGCGGGCGATGAAGACCAGGATCCTCCCGGTGAGGTCGGGCCCGTGTGGAGAGTCGAAGATGTAGGTCCCGTGGGCGCTGCCGGAGTAGACGTGCAGCGCCTTCCTCCCGCCCGCGGCGGCGTGCATGGCGCGCATCGCCGGCGTGACGCTGTCGCGTTCGCTGGCGATCCACAAGGACGGCATCGTCAGGCGCCCCAGCTCGGTCTCGCTAACGTTCAGGCCGCGGAAGCGCATCGGGCTGCTGATCGCGATCAGCGCATCCACGCCACCCGGGGTCGCGGCTTTGATCGACGCGGTGCCGCCCATGCTCGCCCCCACGAGCACGATGCGGCGCGCGCCCTGGCTGCGCAGGTACACCGCGGCCGCGCGCACATCGAGGTCGATCTCGTCGACGCGGCGCGAGCCGCCCGACCGCCCGAAGCCGCGGAAGTCAAACGCGAGCGCCCGGTAGCCCTCCGCGGCCAGCTGGCGCGCAAACGGCTGCCAGCTGGTCTGGTCGGTGGGGAACATGTGCGCCAGCACCACGCCGACGGACGCGTCGCCGAACACCGTGCCGGCCAGCACAACACCGTCCGATGTCGTGAACCGCACGGCCCCGCCGGCGGGCGCGGCGGCCCCGGCCGGCGCCGAGCAGAAGATGACGGCTGCAACGAGGGCGGCCCAAAACCCCCGCGCCCTCAGCGGCACGCCTGGATCGCCTCCCGCAGGATCTCGACGATCCGATCCACTTGTGCTTCGGTGATCACAAACGGCGGTGCCAGGCAGATCACGTCTCCGATGGAGTGCTCACCCCTCTGGCCGGCGCGGATGCGCGTCACCAGGCCGCGCTGCCGTGCCTCCGCCAGCACACGCGCTCCCAATCCAACCGCCGGCGCTTTCGTCGCCTTGTCCTCGACCAGTTCCACGCCGCACATCAGGCCCAGCCCACGCACGTCGCCGACGACCGGCAGGTCCCGCAACGTGCGCAGTCCCTGGAGGAGCCGGTCGCCGAGGGTCACCGCCCGGGGCACCAGGCTTTCGCCCTCCAGGATGTCCAGGTTGGCCAGCGCGACCGCGCAGCAGGTGGCGTGGGCGGAGTAGGTGGCGGCGTGCATGAAGCGCTCCGCGGGCGGGGCCTCCGCAATCGCCGCATGGATCTCCCGCGAGACCATCACTCCTCCGAGCGGCAGGTAGGCGCTCGTCACGCCCTTGGCAAACGTGACGACGTCGGGCTGTACGCCCCAGTGGTCGAGGGCGAACCAGCGGCCGGTCCGGCCGAATCCGGTGATGATCTCGTCGGCGATGAAAAGGACCTGAGATTGATCGCAGATCTCGCGGATGCGCGGGAAGTAGTCTGGGGTCGGCGGGATCACACCCCCCGCGCCGATGACCGGTTCGGCGAGGAAGGCGGCCACGGTCCCCGGGCCCTCCGCCTGCAACGTCGCCTCGAGCGCCTCGGCCTGCGAACCGGGATACCGGTAGGGATAGGACGGCGTGATGTGGATGAACCCCGGCACCGTGGGCGCGAACATCCGGTGGAAGGCGGGCATGCCGGTGGCGCTCATCGCCCCCAGTGTGACGCCGTGGTAGCCGTGGATGCGGGAGATAATCTTGATCTTCTCCGGCTGCCCGCGGCGCTTCCAGTAGTAGCGGGCGATCTTGAAGGCGGTCTCATTGGATTCGGCGCCGCCAGTGGTGAAGTAGACCCCGGAGAGGTTCGGGTAAGCCAGACGGATCAGCCGCTCCGCCAGGCGCACGGCCGGTTCGTTAGAGAAGCCGGCATACGCCGCGGTGTAGGCCATCCGCCGCATCTGGGCCGCGGCCGCGTCCGCCAGTGCGGTCCGGCCGTGGCCGACGTTCACGTTCCACAGCGACGCCAGTCCGTCGATATACTCGCGCCCCTCCGCGTCCCGCAGGACCGCCCCCGCCGCCTCGACGGCCACCAGGGGGGCGGTGTGTTCGGCCGGAAAGTGCAGCGGGTGAATCAGGTGAGCCCGATCGGCTTCGACTAGCGCGGCCAGCGCCGTGCGCCTCTCCATGGGGACCTCTCCGGTGAGACGTGGTTGTGTCTAGATTACGCTCCGCGGCGCCGAAGCCCTCCGCTCGCCCCGTTCCCTGTCCGGCGGAGCTGATCCCGCTGACCCGCAATCCTCCGGCCACCCCCCGATGCATTAGAGGGAGGGAGGAGCATGGGATCCCAGGACCGCGGCCTCACGCTGATTGAGGTCATTGTCACCCTGGCGCTGCTGGGGACCGCGCTAGGAGCCATCGCGGGGATGGTTCAGGCAACTTTCCGCAGCATGCTGCTGACCGAGCGCACGCTGGAGGTGCAGCAGAACGTCCGCGTTGCCGTGGACCGGATGGTGGAGGAGCTCCGCTGGGGCGAAGCGGTGCTGGCGGATCCGCGGTGCGGCGGTCTGTGCCCCGAACGCATCAGCGTGCGCGTCGCGCCGCACAACCCTCGCCGCCCCGGGGAGGCGTACACGGTGACCTTTCAGCGAGACCGGGTGCAGCGCGAGCTGGAGCGCCGCATCGGACTGGCCGTGAACAACCTGGCGGGCTCGATCGAGAGCCTCTCCTTCCGCTACTTCGATTCGGCGGGCGCGCCGGCGACCCGGCCGCAAGATGTGGTGCGCGTGGAGGTCACGGTCGTCGCCTCCGAGACCTCACCCCAGCCCACGAGCCGGACGTTAGTGACCGATGTCTTCCTGCGAAATCGCCCGGCGGCCTCGCCGCCGCCGTGACGTTGGCCGCGTCACCCCACTTTTCCCCGAGATTTGACACAGCCGTTACATTCCTGCCCGATCGTGAGGCGTAGCCTTAGTGGGACAACCTTGGGGGAGGGAACAAGCGTGAAGATCTGGACCGTCGTTACACTGATTGCGTTGGCGGGTGTCATCATCTTGCCGCAGGTTGTACTGGGGCAGGATCCGGTGGCCGCCGCCCGCACCCAGCTCACCACCGCGCGGTTCCACGCGGGCGAACTGGCCCAGCGGGGGACGGCCGTCGCGGGGACGCAGCTGCACCTGCGGCATGTGATCAACTGCCTGGAGGGGCCACAGGGCAAGAACTTCACCGCCGCAGCCGGCAACGTGTGCCAGGGGCAGGGGAACGGCATCATCCCTGACCTGAAGGCCGCGGCGGCCGCGGGCCACGCTGGGGCGGGGAAGGCGCTCACCTTCGCGAACGCCGCGCTGACCGTGGCCCTGCAGGGTGTGGTCAGCAACGACGTCAACGAGGCGCAGCCCTTCGCGGCCGTGGTGGCCAAACAGATTGACTCGGCCCTCGCCGCCCTCGGGAAGTAGCGAGTCGGGCCGGCGGAGACGTGGCGGAGGATTTCTCCAGGTCGTATAATCCGGGTTGAGTCGCCGCTGTAGCTCAACCCGGCAGAGCACCGCACTTGTAATGCGGGGGTTGTCGGTTCGACTCCGACCAGCGGCTCCAGATGAAATACAGAAAGAGCGCAGGCGGAAAGCCTGCGCTCTTTCTTCTCTCCCACCTTCGCTTCACTCTCGGGACACCCAGGCTCAACCCCGGCATGTCCTCGGACCGCGGTCCTCGCGTTCCCTTTGACACCCTCGTCTCATCGCGGCTAAATTGTGGGATGTGGCGTTCGCGGCATATCTTCGGAGGGGGACCGCATGTGAGAATCGGGACCGTCGCAGTGCTGATCGTGCTCGCGGGCCTGACCGTCCTGCCGGTCGTACACGGGCAGGATCCGGTGGCCGCCGCCCGCACGCAGCTCATCACCGCGCTGTTTGACGTCGCCGACCAGACGCAGCGGGGCACAGCCCTCTCAGCCGCGCACCTGCGCCTGCGCCGCATGATCAACTGCCTGGAGGGGCCTGGAGGCAAGAACTTCACGGTTGCCGCGGGCAACCCATGCCGGGGTCAGGGCAGCGGGATCTTCAATGACCTGCGGGCGGCCACGGGGAACGCCAAGGTGGGTACGGCGCTGCGGTTCGCCGAGGCCGCGCACGGCTTCGCGCTGCAGGGGATCGCCAGCACCGACGTCGGCGTGGCGCAGACCTACGCGTGGATGGTGGCCTTTGACCTCAACAACGCCCTGGACGCACTGAGATAGCCGCCGGCCGTTCCGCCCCCGCCAGGTCGTCCGCCGAGTCTGGGTGAGCGCCGTCCGGGCGCTCGTCTTCGTCGCCGTACCGTTGTTCCGCGGGTAGTCGCTCCGCGCGCCCGGCTCTACCCCTTCCGCGCGCTGGCCCGCAGTCCCCGCAGGAAGTACTGCCCCAGGAAGATATGACCACGCGAAGAGGAACTCGGTCCAGAGTGCCGTGAACTGCCAGATCATGACGACGACAAACGGCAGGCCGGTGACAGGGGGAGAGGAGAAGGCGTCGAAAGACGCCCACCGGGCCGAGCCATCGAAACCGCAGTCGACCGGTCGCAAAGAGGAGGCGAACCCTATGCCGCTGCGTGATCTCCGCACTCAGGCGACCCGGCGCACCCCCGAAGAACTCGTCGCCCATCTGCAGCGCTTCCCGCTGGCGCCGAAGTTCTCCGCCGGCATCTGGTATTTCTCGCCGATGGCCAGCCGATTTCACGACAAGTATCAGAGCGACCTCTCCATCGAGGCGCGCTTGGAGAAGATCGCCAGGCTGCGGGAGATGGGCGTCGTGGGCGTGGAGGCCCATTACCCCAACGAGATCAACGAAGACAACCTGAATCTCTGGCGGACGTGGAGCCAGCAATCGGGGATCCGTGTCCTCACGATCGTGCCGCTGCTCTTCTTCGACCGGGAGTTCGAGTGGGGGTCGCTCTCCTCCCCGCTCCCGGAGGCGCGGCGCCGCGCCGTGGAGCGGACGATCAGCACGCTGCGCATCAACAAGGAACTGGGCGCCGATTTTGCCATCGTCTGGCCGGGGATCGACGGCTATGAACAGCCATTCGGCACCGACTTCATTGCCATGCGCGACCGGTTCGCCGACGGGCTGGCCGAGGCCTTGGATGCCGTTCCCGGCGTGCGGGTGGCCTTCGAACCCAAGCCCTACGAGCCCCGCGGGCGCATCCTCTACGGCAGCACGGCCGAGGGGCTGCTCCTGGCGGAGAAGGTCGAGGCCCGCCTCACGCATCCCGAGAACCGCCGGTTGCTCGCCGAAGGGCACGCCCTGGTCGCGCTCAACCCCGAGATCGGCCACATGCTCATGGGCTCCGAGGATCTGGCCTACGCCTTGAGCCAGATCTGCGAGTACGGCCGCCTCGCGCACACCCATTGGAACAGCCAGCCTCTCGGCAATTACGACCAGGACCTGAACGTCGGCGTCGTGGCGCCGGAGCAGGCGGAGGCCGCGCTGTACGCGCTGAAGATGGCCGGGTACGCGGAGCACTTCGGTATCGACGTCAATCCCGAGCGGATGCCGGTCGAAGTGGCCGTCCGCAATTCCATCGACGCCATCCGTGCGGCCGCAGACCGGATCAACGCCCTGGACCACGAGCAGGTGATCTGGGCGACCGGCCATCCCGATCGGGCCCGGGGCTGGCTCGAAGCCTACCTGATTCGCCAGCGGGCGCCGGCGGCCAGCAAGCTCCCTCCCCTCCCGCCGCTGCCCAGGTGAGGAGCGCGCCTCACTCGAGCGCACTCCTCGGTCTCGACGTCGGGACGACCGGCGCCAAGGCCGTGCTGATCGACCCCGACGGGCGGCTCCTCGGCGTCGCGACGACCGAGTACCCCCTGCTGACGCCCCGGCCGGGGTGGACCGAGCAGGACCCCGAAGCCTGGTGGGAGGCCAGCGTGGCCAGTATCCGCCGGGTAGTGCAGCAATCCGGAGTCGGCGCATCCGCGATCGCCGCAGTGGGACTCACCGGTCAGATGCATGGGCTGGTGGCCCTCGATGCCGCCGGCCGCGTCCTCCGCCCGGCGATCCTCTGGAACGACCAGCGGACCGTGGAAGAGTGCGCCTGGATTACCGAGCGCGTGGGCGCCTCCCGGGTGCTGGAGTTGACCGGCAACCCCGTGCTCACCGGGTTCACCGCACCGAAGATCGTCTGGATGCGGCGCCACGAGCCTGACCTGTACGCCCGGATCGCACACGTTCTCCTGCCCAAAGACTATGTGCGCCACCGACTGACCGCAGAGTTCACGATCGACGTTGCGGACGCGTCCGGGACGTCGCTCTTCGACGTACGGCGCCGTGCCTGGTCGGGAGAGATGCTCGACGCCCTAGACATTCCGGCCGCGTGGCTCCCCTCCGTGGTGGAATCCCCTGTGCCTGCCGGAGCGGTCACGGCAGCGGCCGCGGCCGTCACCGGACTCGCACCGGGCACCGTGGTCGTGGGCGGGGCCGGTGACCAGGCGGCGCAGGCCGTCGGCAGCGGCGTCGTGCGCCCGGGCCTGGTCTCGGCGACCATCGGTACCTCCGGCGTTGTCTTCGCTCACCTGGATGCCGTGGAGGTCGATCCCCTGGGTCGGCTCCATACCTTCTGCCACGCCGTCCCCGGCCGCTGGCACGTCATGGGTGTGATGCTGTCGGCCGGCGGTTCACTGCGGTGGCTGCGGGACAGCCTGGGCCGCCAGACCTGGGGCGCCGAGGGCGGCGATCCGTACGACGTGATGACCGCCGAGGCCGCCGGCGTGCCGCCGGGGGCAGAGGGCGTGGTCTTCCTGCCGTACCTCACGGGAGAGCGGACCCCGCACACCGATCCGCACGCGCGCGGGGCGTTCGTGGGCCTCACGCTGCGGCACCAGCGGGGCCACCTCGTCCGGGCGGTGCTGGAGGGGGTCGCCATGGGGCTGCGGGACGTCCTCGAGATCATGAAGGACATGGGTGTGCGGATTGAGCAGGTTCGGGGCTCGGGCGGCGGGGCGCGGAGTCCCCTGTGGCGCCAGATCCTGGCCGACGTATTCGACAAGGAAGTCGTGACCGTGACGGCGACCGAGGGCGCGGCGTTTGGGGCGGCGATGCTGGCCGGGGTCGGCTC
>Ga0209126_1000314_pt1 | contig 16497 bp, 20 predicted proteins | sample RifCSP19_1_FD_184024 | JGI IMG/M metagenome (GOLD analysis project Ga0209126, IMG submission 184024) | Soil microbial communities from Rifle, Colorado - Rifle CSP2_sed 19_1 (SPAdes) (version 2) | ecosystem: Environmental > Terrestrial > Deep subsurface > Rock core/Sediment | place: Rifle...
CCATCCGCGAGGCCGTCTCCGACACCCCGACCATCGCCGAGTCGCCGCTCAATCAGAGCATCTTCCAAGGGCTCGGCATGGGCGTGGGGCTCCACCACGCGGGCATCCTGCCGAGCGTCAAGCGGCTGATCGAGCTCCTGTTCGAGCGCGGCCTGTGCCGGGTGGTCTTCGCCACGGAGACGATGAGCCTCGGCATCCACATGCCCGCCCGGAGCGTCGTGCTCCAGGGGATGACCAAGCGCACCGACCGGGGGTTTCGGGTCCTCACCCACAACGAGCTGACCCAGATGGCTGGGCGGGCGGGGCGGCGGGGGATCGACCCCGAGGGCAAGTGCGTGATCGCGTTCGACAGCCGCGACAGCCTGGAGGAGGCGCTGCACGCGGTGGAGGGTCCCCCGGAGCCCGTGGAGAGCCAGTTCAGGCTCGGGTATGGCTCGGTGGCCCTCCTGCTGGGCACCGGCCACGATCAGGAGACGATCCGGCGGACGGTGGAATCCTCCTTCGGTCAGTACCAGAATCTGAAGCGGATCCGCGGGCTGGAGCGGGAGGTCGCGAGCCTCGCCGCGGCGCTCGCGGAGGCGAAGGGCTTCGACGCCCCGTGCGGGGAGTTCCCGCGCATTGGCCGCTACCGCCAGCTGCGGGCGGAGGTGGAGGCGCGCCGTCGCGCCTTCGGGCGGGGCGGCCGCCGACAGGGCGAAGCCGTCGCCGAGGCCGAGCCGGGGCGACTCATCCTGCTGCGCCGCCGCGGCGGCGGGACCCTCGGAGCGGTGCTCTCCATCCACAGCGTGCGGGGATCCCGGGTGCTCGTGGATGCCCTCCTCCCTCACGGCGCGGTCGTGCGTGTGAAGTCCGGGAACATCAAGAAGGTCTTCTGGGCGACGCCCCCCCTGCCGGTCCCGCGCGACTGGCGGCAGCGCGAGAACGGTCTAACCGCTCAGCTCCGGGAGCTCTCCGTCTCCGATCTGATCGAGCGCGAACGCGCCCACGGGAGCGAGGCCGAACTCGCGGCCATCGAGTGCCACCGCTGCCCCTGGGGGGCTCAGCCCCGGTGCGAGGGCGCGTGGAAGCAGCTGGAGAAAGTGGAGATCCGGTTCCGCCAGCGGGACGAGGCGCTCCAGGCGCTGAAGAACGCGTACTGGCAGGAATTCTGCCGCGTGGTGGAGGTGCTCGAGGAGTTCGGTGCCGTCAAGGCGGGCACCCTGCTGTCCAAAGGGCGGCTCATCGCCGGGATCCGCCATGACAACGAGCTCCTCGTGACCGAGGTCGTCGAACGGGGCATTCTCGGTAACGTTTCCGTCGCGGAGGCGGCCGCCCTCTGCTCCGCCCTGAGCGAGGAGTCGCGGTCGGGGGAGCAGGCGGCGTGGCGCGTCTTCCTGAGGAAGCGCCCTGCCCTCGGAAAGCGGTTCCGTCAGATGGAAGCCGCCGCGGAGACGGTGTGGCAGGCTCAGCGCGCCCGCCACCTGGCGCTGCCGGCGGCCGTGCATCCCGGGTTCATGCCGGCGGTCTTCCGGTGGGCCTCCGGGGATGACGACTGGGCGGGTATCGTGGAGGAATCCTTCGGCGGCCACGAGGGGGATCTGATCCGGGCCATGCGCCGGCTGATCGACCTCCTGCGGCAACTGGCCGAGGCCCCCGAGGTGGAGACCCCCCTGGCCACGCTGCTCGGCCAGGCGGCGCGGGTCATCGACCGCGGGATTGTGCTCGAATCGGCCCTCATATGAGAGGCGGTGCGACGATGCGAAGCTTCGGGCTGGCGGTGGGGGCCCTTTTCCTGGGCATCGTCCTGGGCGGCTGTGCCGTCTTTACCATCGACCAGCGGGCCACGGAGGGGCCGACGGCCCAGGACGTCTGGAAAGAACGGTTCCAGCTCGGCAACGGCCGGGGACCGAGCTTCTCGGAGACCCAGGGCTTCGAGGATCAGATGGACGCCCAGATCCAGGAGTTCCTCAGGAAGAACCCCGAGGTGGCGAACTCCTACCGGGTCTCCAACCTGCGGCTCTCCCGCCAGGTGATGGTGGGCATGACAAAGGAGGAGGTCACGCTTCTGCTGGGCAAGCCCCAAGATATGACCGACGACGCGGCGCGCATGGAGGTGCTGGCCCGGCGGTGGTGGCCGACGGTGAAACCGAACGCCAAGGAAGCCTGGGTATACCCCGCGGGGTGGACGCTCTACTTCGACGGGAATACGGTAGCGGATATGACCCGGTACCATCGCGCCTTCCTCCATCCCTAGCGCTGCTCGTGCACCCGTAGCCTGGGGTCAGGCTTGCGTATTTGCGTTCTCCCCTCCGCTATGCAATAACTCAAGCCTGACCCCACGTTTCGAAAGGAGGCATAGCCGCATGGTCGAAGAAAAAGTCATCGCCAGCTGGCGCTACAAGAAGGGAGTCCTCGACCCGAAGACGGCGTCGCTCTGCTACCTGGCCGCGAACCTGGCGGCGGGCAACACGCACTGAGCGAAGCGAGACCTGGCAGGTGCCAGGGCCGCCGGCGCCACCGAGGACGAGGTCCGCGAGACCATCAGCTTCGCCATCCGGGCCAACGCCGCCAAGACTCACGCCGACATCCTGAAAGTCTGGGACGGGGACAGGTAGCCCGCCATGGCCGAGATCAACCTGGTCGCCGCATTCTCCACGGTGCCGGCGGCAGAGGCGGAGGCGATCAAGCAGGTCCTCACCGAGACCATCCAGCAGATCGCCCAGGACGACGGCACCTTCAAGAAGGCCAAGATCGTCTTCACCGAGTCCGACGAGCGCTGCGGGCTCACCGCCGAGCTGGACGGGATCAAGAAGGAAGGCGTGCCGCTCCAGCTCGACCTCGACGGGCTGGAGGACGCCAAGAGCTCCGCCGGCGCCCGGGCGCAACTGAAAGAGTCGCTGCGCCTCTACTTCAGAAAGGTTCTCGGACGGTAGGTGGGGGATGGCCCCGGCTGACGACGGTGCCCTGCTCTACCTCTACCGGGGCGCGCTCTTCAAGATCGCCGACGGCGTGCAGGTGCCGAAGGCCGGCTCGCTCTTCTTCTGCCGGCACCTCGAGTTCCAGGCGGGCGAGCGGGTGCTGGAGCTGGGCTGCGGCGCCGGCCTCGCGACCGTCCTCGCCGCGAAGGCGGGGTGCCGCGTGGTGGCCACCGACGTGGTCCCCGAGGCCGTCGAGTGCGCCCGGGAGAACGCCATCCTGAACGGCGTGGCGGATCGGGTCGAGGTGAGGCTGGGGGACTGCTACGAGCCCGTCGGCGGGATGACCTTCGACCTGATCTGCACCAACCCCCCTCAGATGCCGACGCCGCCCGGGCGCGACCGCGAGGATCCGGTCGCCGCGGCGGACAACGGGGGCGTGGACGGCTGGGAGATCCTGGACCGCGTGATCCAGGGCGCCCCGCGTCACCTGGCCCCCGGGGGCCGGCTCGTCTTCACGGTCTTCGCCTTCCTCGGCCAGAAGGCCGCGATGTCTAAGCTCGAGGCGGCGGGGTTGACGCCACGCATCGTGGGTCGGGAGATCCAGGCCTTTCCGCGGATCGGCTACGAGCGCCTCGACCACATCCGGAGCCTCGACGCGGAGGGCGCGCTGCCGCGGACCGGGCTGCCAAAGACCGTCGAGCGCTTCGTGGTGCAGGGGACCAAGCCCGCGTGAGGCGGCTGATCGTCAACGCCGATGACTTCGGCCTGACGGCCGGCGTGAGTCGGGGCATTCTCGAGGCCCACCGGCGGGGGATCGTCACCAGCACCACGCTGATAGCGAACCCGCGGCTGGACGGGGCCATGCTCGACGGCCTGAAGGCGTCCCGGCTCGGCGTCGGGCTCCATCTGAACCTGACGCTCGGCGAGCCGGTCTCTCCCGCCGAGGAGATTCCCTCGCTGCTCGACGCCGGCGGGAAGTTCGTCCGCGATCCGCTCCGGCAAGCCGCGGAGGCCAAGCCGGAAGAGGTAGTGCTCGAATTGCGCGCCCAGATGGCCGTGTTCATTCGACTCCTCGGCAGGAAGCCGACCCATCTCGACAGCCACCATCACGTCGGCCGCCATCGTCCGATCCGGGATGTCGTGTTCGCCCTGGCCGAGGAGCTCGGGGTTCCCGTCCGCTGCCAGGATGAGGAAACGCGCCGGGCGGCCGGTGAGCGCGGGCTCAGAACCCCCGAGCATTTCTTCGGGGAGTCGGGCCCCGACCCCTACTGGTCGAGCGAGCGGCTCCTGGCTCATCTCGCCGCGCTGCCGGACGGCGTCTCGGAGTTCATGACCCATCCGGGCTACTTCGATCAGAACCTGGAATACAGCCGCTACGGCCGCCAGCGTGAGGTCGAGCTCGGAGGGCTGACGGATCCGGCGGTGAGCGAGGCTGTCCGGACGCGGGGGATTCACCTCTGCCATTTCGGAGGGCTGGAACCCCCTCACCCTCCCCTCTCCCCATGGGGGAGAGGAGAAGAGGTGAACGGAGCGTCGGGTGGGTCGTGAGGCGATCCTGAGCATCGACGTGGGCGGCACGGCCACGGCGGCCGGCCTCGTGACGCCGCAGGGCGAGATGCTGGCCCACGCCCAGGCTGCCACGCATTCACAGGGGCCCGGGACCGCATTGGACACCCTCTTCGAGCTGGCCGACGGTCTGGCGGCAACGGCGAAGGCCCAGGGGATCGCGCTGCTCGGCCTCGGTGTGGGCGTGCCCGGCGTGGTGGACGCCGAGCGTGGCGTCGTCGGGGAAGATATCAAGAACGTTCCAGAGCTGGCGGGGTGTCCGCTCGCGGAGCGTCTCCGGGCGCGCTACGGCGTCAGCGCGCTCCTGGACAACGACGTGAATCTGCTGGCGCTTGGCCAGTGGCGCTTCGGGGCCGGCCGGGGGGCCCGCTCGCTCGTCCTCCTCGCGCTCGGAACGGGCGTCGGCGGCGGCATCATCCTGGATGGTCGCCTGGTCCGCGGGGTGGGCGGCTACGGCGGCGAGCTCGGCTGCATCCCGATCAATTTCGACACCTCCAGGGTGTCGGCCTTCGGCCGGGGCTGGCTCGACAGCTACGTGTCGGGGCGGGAGATCGCCGAGACGGCGCGGCAGCGGCTCCCCGATCTGGGAGACGATATCAGCGCGGCGACGGTGTTCCAGGCCGCTCGCGACGGCCACGCGGGCGCCCGAGCGCTGGTGGAGGAGGTCTGCCAGGCGCTGGGGGCGGGGCTGGCCATCATCGTCAACGCGCTGAATCCCGAGGTGGTGCTGGTCACCGGCGGCGTGGCCGAATCGCTCATCCCGATGGAGGGCGGGGTCCTCCGATGGGTGTCGGAGTACGCCTTCAGACGCGCCCTGGTCACGACCCGGATCCAGTTCCTGTCGCTGGACAAGCGGGCGACCGTGGTCGGCGGCGCCGCCCTCTACCTGTACGAAACCGGAGGCAAGACATGAAGGCGATGCCGCTCGTGAAGGTGGGCAAGCTCCGGCCGACGCGCATCATCACCCACCCCCTCCCGATGGCCGACGCCCCCCTCCTCAAGCCATGATTCGCAGCGTCGTCCGCGTCCGCGACGGCGTGCGGATCCACTACCGCCGGATGGGAAAGGGGCCGGGGATGGTGCTCCTCCATGGCTGGCCCGAGACCGGCCACATGTGGCGCAAGGTGATGCCGGCACTCGCCGAGCGCTTCGACGTGGTCGCCCCCGACCTCAGGGGATACGGGGATTCCGACCGCCCCCGGGCCGGCTACGACAAGCGCACGATGGCGGCCGACATCGCCGAGGTGATCGGGGCGCTCGGCGCCGGGCCAGTCGTCCTGGTCGGGCACGACCGCGGGGCGCGCGTGGCGCACCGCTTCGCCCTCGACCATCCGGCGCTCCTCACCCATCTCGTGCTGCTCGATTTCGCCCCGACGTACGACATCTTCGAGCGCCTCGACCAGCGGAGCGTGCGCCGCGTCTGGCACTGGTTCTTCCATCAGGTGCCCGATCTCCCCGAAGCGCTCACGGCCGGCCGGGAGGAGGTCTACCTGCGCCTCTCGTACAGGGGGATGGCGTTTAACCCGGCGGCCATCGAGGAGGAAGCCATCCAGGAATATCTCCGGTGCTATCGCCAGGCCGGCGCCATGCGCGCCGGGTTCGACGACTACCGGGCGACGCCGATCGACCTGGAGCACGACGCGGCCGACCGGGGGAAGAAAGTCGGCGTGCCGACCCTCGTCCTCTGGGGCGAGAGCCGGATGGCGCAGGCCGCCGACATGCTGGGTGTCTGGAAGGAGCGGTGCGAGCGCCTCGAGGGCTTCGCGGTCCCCGACTGTGGCCACTTCATTCCCGAAGAGCAGCCGGCAGTGGTGATCGACGCGATCCTGAAGTTCCTCGCGCGCTAGAGCCGACCTAGCGGGGTTTCTTGGGGAGAAGAGGGTCGATCGCCTTGGCGAGGCGGGCTTCGTCGGCGGAGCCGCGGATCCTCGCCATCATCTCGCCCTTGCGGGAGATCACGACCGTGTAGGGCGTGCCCTTGAAGCCGAAGCGGTTGGCGATCTTCAGGGCCGGGTCCAGGCCGGCCGGGTAGGTGGCGTCGTGCGCTTTCAGGAACTTGCGGGCGTCGGCCTCCGCGTCCTGGACCTGAATCCCGACGAACTCCACCCCGAGTGGCTTGTATGTGCGGTAGGCCCGCTCGAAGCCTGGAGCCTCGCGAACACAGACCTTGCACCACGACGCCTGAAAGCGCACCACCAGCACGCTCTTGCCGAGATACGCGCGCGAGTCGAGCGCCTTCTTCCCGTCGAGGAGCCGGAGCGTGAAGGCCGGAGCCGTGGGATGAGCCCAGGCGGGGGGAGACGGCCAGGCGAGAATCAGGGCGAGGAGAACGAACAGGGCGCGCGGCACGGCGTCAGTATACCCCGATCGGCCTCAGCGAGTATAATGTGGCGCGTATGAACGACCTCGAGCACGACCTCCGGCGCGTCGTCGACGGCGAAGTGCGGTTCGACAAGATGACGCGCCTCCTCTATGCGACCGACGCCTCCATGTACCAGGTGGAACCGGTCGGCGTCGTGATCCCCCGCCACGCGGGGGACGTGCAGGCGGCGGTCGAGGTCGCCAACCGGCAGAACGTGCCCATCCTTCCTCGCGGCGGCGGCACATCGCTCAACGGCCAGACGGTCAACCGCGCCATCGTCCTCGACTTCTCGCCCCACCTGAACCGGGTCCTCGAGGTGAACGAGGCGGAGTTGTGGGCGCGGGTCGAGCCCGGCCTGGTCCAGGACGAGCTCAACGCTCACGTGGGGCCGCTCGGTCTCCTGTTCGGGCCGGACACTTCGACGTCCAATCGCGCGACGCTGGGCGGCATGATCGGGAACAACTCGGGCGGCGCCCATTCGATCGCCTACGGCCTCACGGTGGAGCACGTGATCGAGCTGACAGCGCTCCTCGCCGACGGCACCCGGGTGGTCTTCGGGGAGGTGACCCCGGAGGTCTTCCGGCAGAAGATGCAAGCGGCCGGGCTTGAGGGGCAGGTCTACCGGGAGGTCGCCCGGATCAAGGAGCAGTACGCCGACGAGATCATGGCGCGCTACCCGAAGCACTGGCGGCGGGTCTGCGGGTACAACCTGGACGAGCTCCTCAAGGACCGGCTGCTCAACATGGCGCGCCTCGTCGTCGGCTCCGAGGGCACGCTGCTCACCGTGGTCGAGGCGAAGGTGCGCCTGGTGCCGCGGCCGAAGAAGACCGCGCTCGATGTGGTCCACTACCGCGACATCCAGGAGGCCCTCGAGTCGTCCCAGGCCATTCTCGAGACGGGCCCCTACGCCGTCGAGCTGACCGACAAGATGATCCTCGACCTGGCGCGGGGGAACATCGAGCAGTCCCAGCGGATGGGGTTCGTTCAGGGCGACCCGGCGGCCATCCTCATCGTCGAGTACGCCGGGGAGAGCGACGCCGAGGTCAAGGCGAAGGTGGAAGCGCTGGAGGCGCGGCGGGCCCGTGAGCGCTTCGGCTACGCCTCCCACCTCGCGTACGATCCCGCCGAGCAGCAGTCCATCTGGAAGCTCCGCAAGGCCGGCCTCGGGCTTCTCCTGGGCACGAAGGGCGATTCCAAGCCCATCGCCTTCATCGAGGACACCGCGGTCGATCCCAAGGATCTGCCCGAGTTTGTCCCGCGCTTTCGCGAGATCATGGCCAAGCACGGCGCCCGGGGCGCGTACTACGGCCACTGCTCGGTGGGATGCCTCCACATCCGCCCCCTGATTAACTTGAAAATCGAGCGCGGCCTGGAGCAGGTCCGGGCCATCGCCGGGGAGATCTTCGACTTGGTCCTGGAGTACGGGGGCGCCATCTCGAGCGAGCACGGCGACGGTCGGTCGCGGAGCCCGTTCCTCGAGCGGGTGTACGGGCCGAAGATCTTCCAGGCGTTTCGGGAGTTCAAGCACGCCTTCGATCCCAAGAACCTGATGAACCCGGGGAACCTCGTGGACAGCCCCGGCCTCACCGAGCATCTGCGCTCTGGGCCCGATTACAAGACCTGGGAACCCGCCACGCTCCTCGACTTCTCGGGGCAGGGGGGCTTCGCCGCCTCCGTCGAGATGTGCAACGGCGTCGGGGTCTGCCGCAAAAAGCTGGAGGGGACGATGTGCCCCTCCTACATGGCCACGCGGGACGAGGAGCACTCGACGCGCGGGCGCGCCAACGCCCTCCGCGCCGTCCTCTCCGGGCAGGTGCCCGCGTCGGAGTTCACGGGGCGCCGGCTCTACGAGGTGATGGACCTCTGTCTCGAGTGCAAGGCGTGCAAGGCCGAATGCCCCTCCAACGTGGACATGGCCAAGCTCAAGTACGAGTTTCTCGCCCACTATTACCGCGCGAACGGGTTGCCCCTCAGGAACCGGCTCTTCGGCCGGATCGAACGGCTGAGCCGTCTGGGCTCGCGCCTGGCGCCCCTCTCCAACTGGGTCGCGGGTTCCCGGCTCCACCGGTGGTTGCTGGAACGCTTTGTGGGGATCGATCGCCGCCGGCCGCTGCCGACCTTCGCGCGCGAGACGTTCACCGACTGGTTCGCGCACCGGGTGACGCCGTCCGCGGGCACGCGCGGCGAGGTCGTGCTCTTCCACGACACCTTCGTCACGTATAACGCGCCGCAAATCGGGAAGGCGGCGGTTCAGTTACTCGAGCGCGCCGGCTACGCCGTCAGGCTGGTGGACAAGAAGTGCTGTGGCCGTCCGCTGATCTCCAAGGGCATGCTCGCCGAGGCCAAGGCCCACGCGGCCTGGAACGTGGAGCGCCTCCTGCCGTACGCCGAGCGAGGCGTGGCCATCGTGGGGCTCGAGCCGTCGTGCCTGCTCACCCTGCGTGACGAGTACGTGGATCTGCTGAGGAGCGACGCCGCGAGGCAGGTGGCCAAGCAGAGCCTCCTCCTGGAAGAGTTCCTCGACCGCGAGCGGCGAAAGGGGCTGTCCCTTCCGTTCGGCGCCGATGGCCGGAAGGCGCTCCTCCACGGCCACTGCCATCAAAAGGCGCTGGTGGGGACGGCGCCCACTGTGGCCGCGCTCAGGTGGGCAGGCTTCGACGTCCAGGAGGTGGATTCCGGCTGCTGCGGGATGGCGGGGTCCTTCGGCTTTGAGATGGAGCACTACGACCTCTCGGTCGCCCTCGGAAACCGCCGTCTCGCTCCCGCCGTGAAGGCCGCGGGCCCCGACGTCGAGGTGGTCGCGCCGGGCATCTCCTGCCGCCAGCAGATCGAGCATCTGGCCGGGCGCCGGGCCAAGCACCCGGCCGAGGTATTGTGGGAGTCGCTGCGGGGCTGAGCCTCTGCGCGGTCCTCCTGGCGTCCTACGTCAAGGGCGTCATCGGCTTCGGCTTCCCCACCATCTCCACCCCCATCGTCGCCCTCTTCCTGGAACCCAGGACGGCCATCGCGGTCCTGATCTTCCCCAACCTCGTCATGGACGGGATCCAGAGCATCCGGAAGCCCGGCCTCCTGGAGACGCTAAGGCGCCACGCGATGATCCTGCTGTTCGGCATCGGCGGGACGTTCCTCGGAACCCAGCTGCTCGTGTGGTTCTCCTCGCAGAAGCTGCTGCTGATCCTGGGCGCGTTCGTGCTGGTCTTCGTGGCGGTGAACGCGAGCCGAGTCTCGTTCCACGTACCGCCCCGCCTCGAGCGCTACCTCTCACCCCCGATCGGCTTGTTCGCGGGCGTGCTGGGGGGCGTGACCAATGTGCCCGGTCTCCCGCTGGTCCTCTACTTCTACGCCCTCGGCATGGGCAAGGACGAGTTCATCCGCTCCATCGCCTTTTCATTTCTGGTGTACAAGACCGCCCAGCTCGTGTCGGTCGTTTATTTCGGTCTCCTGACGTGGCCGCTCTTCGGGCTGTCGGCGCTGGCGACGGCGATGGGGCTCGGCGCCTTCTGGCTCGGCCTGAGGACCCAGGACCGCGTGAATCAGGTGACCTTCAACCGCGTCGTGCTTGGCTTCCTCGGGATCCTCGGGATCTGGCTCGTCATCCGCTCCGTCCGGTAGCCCCTCACCTTGATCCTCTCCCCCCTCACCCCACTTATAATCCCCTCACCTTCATCCTCTCCCCCTCAGGGGGAGAGGGCAGGGTGAGGGGGGAGAGGAGAAGAGGTGAGAGGATTATCGGGTGGGCTGGACGACGACGTCGGTGGGGGAGCCCTTGAGGAAGTTCTCGACGTTCTGGACGGCGCGGAGGAGGCCGTCGCGGATCACCTCCGGCGTCTGCCCGGCGATATGGGGGGAGAGAACCACGTTCGGCAGTCTCAGGATCGGGTCGTCGGGCTTGAGGGGCTCCTCGTGAAAGACGTCGAGCCCGGCCCCCTGGATCTTCCGCTCGCGTAGCGCGTCGAGCAACGCCTCCCGATCGACCAGGGCGCCGCGGCCCGTGTTGATCAGGATGGCGGTGGGTTTCATCAGTGCGAACTCCTTCCGGCCGAGTAAGCCGCGCGTCTGGGGCTCGAGCCTCACGTGGAGGCTCACGACGTCGGCCTCGCGGAGGATTTCCTCCTTGGGGGCGGGACGGGCGCCGGCGGCCTTGGCCCGTTTCTCATCGCCGCGCGCGCTCCAGGCCAGCACGTTCATCCCGATGGCCTTGCCGAGGGTCGCCACCCGGCTCCCGATGGCCCCGAGGCCGAAGACGCCCAGGGTCTTGCCGTGGAGCTGGGCCAGGAGCTCGCGGGGCCACTGGCCGCCGCGCATCGCCTGATCCAGCGCGGGCACGCGCCGCGCCACCGCCAGCATGAGGGTGAGGGCGTGCTCGGCCACCGCGTTGGCGTTGACGCCGGGCGTGTTGCAGACCGTCACGCCATTCCGGCCGGCCGCGTGGAGGTCCACGTTGTCCACGCCGGTCCCCCAGACGGAGACGAGCTTGAGGTGGGGGCAGGCGCGGAAGACGGGCTCGGTGAACTTGGCGTGGGCGCGGATATTGACGGCGACCCGGGCGCGGCCGAGGCGGCGGATCAACTCCTCTTCGTGATCGGCCCCGCGCTCCTTGAAGACGACCACGTCCCCAAGTTCCATCGCCCGCTTGTGGGCCTCGGTCCCGTTGAAGACGGACGGGAAGTCGTCGGGGACGACGATGCTGACCTGCTCCGGCTTCGCGTCGCGCCGGGCCAATTGATTACGGGTCAGGCCCCGTCGGCCGTGGCGAAGATGGACTGGGCCGCGGCGACCGCGGCGCCGGATTCCGACTTGTAGCTGAGATCGCGCAGCGCCAGTTCCAGGGCCGAGAGCGTGGGCAGGACGTAGAGCGGGTTCGCGGTGATGCCCATGTGGCCGACGCGCAGCGTGCTCGAGCGGAAGCGGTCCAGCCCCGTGCCGATCAGGATGCCGTAGCGGTCGCGCATCTGCTTCACGACGGCGCCGGCCTCGACGCCGTTGGGGACCTTGAAGCAGGAGACGGTGTTGGAGGCGATGGAGGGATCGGGGAACAGCTCGAGGCGGAGCGCGTCGAGCCCGGCCCGGAAGGCGCGCCCGGCGGCGGCGTGACGCCGGAAGCGGTTGGGGAGGCCCTCGTCGAGAATGAGTTGCACCGCGGCCTGCATCGCGAGGGTGAGGTGGGTGGGGATGGAGATCGGCTGGCGCCGGGGGGCGCCGTCGGGGACCTTGCCTCCGCGGGAGACCGGGATCCAGAACTCCCGCCAGCGGAGGAGGTCGTACACCCACGTGCCGGCCTGACGGGTCCGTCGCTCCATGGCTTGCCAGGCCCGGGGGCTGACCGACACCAGCGCCATGCCGAGCGGGGCCGCCAGGCACTTCTGGGAGCCGGTCATGTTGCAGTCCACGCCCCAGGCGTCGGTCCTGACGTCGAGCCCCGCCAGCGAGGAGACGCTGTCGAGGAGGAACAGCGCCCCGTGCCGGCGCGCGATGGCCCCCACGGCCTCCGCGGGATACGTCGAGCCCGTGGAGGTCTCGTTGTGGACCAGCGTGAGGATCTTCGGCTTGACGCGCTCGACCTCTTTCTCGAGGCGCCCCAGGTTCAGGGGCTGCCCCCACTCCACCGAGAACTCGGTCACCTGGGCGCCTACGCGGCTCATGATCTCGCGCATCAGCACGCCGAACTGCCCCGCCACGATGACGAGGACGCGGTCGCCCGGCTCGACGAGCGAGATCGCGGACGTCTCCAGGGCGGTACGGCCCGAGCCCGGCATGATGATGACCTCGCCGTCGGCCGTCTGGAAGACCTGGCGGAGGGCGAGCGTGGTGGGCTCGAGGATGTTCAGGTCGAAGTTCTGGTCGTACTGGATCATGGGAGGCTGGTTCATGGCCTGGATGACCGGCCACGGCAGCTCCGTGGGGCCGGGGATCATGAGGATCGGCCGGTTGTTTCCGCTCGCCCACCGGATGAATGACTCCACGATCAGGCTCCGTGGCTGGCGGCCAGCTCTCGCTTGCGCCAGATCAGGTAGAGGTTGCGGCCGTACACGAACAGGCCGGCGCCCTGTCCGACGATGAAGACCGGGTCCAGGCGGAGGATGGCGTAGATCAGCAGCGTGAGCCCGCCGCCGATCGAGAAGTACCAGAAGTGGATCGGGACCACGCTCTCCTTCTTCCGCTCCGACGCGATCCACTGGACCAGAAAGCGCGCGGAGAACAACGCCTGCCCGAGGAACCCGAAGACCACCAGCACCCAGCCGATCGGCTGACCACACGGATCGCTCATCAACGTACCCCTCGCAAAGTTGGTATGGTAGAATTCCTGCCGCCGAACGTTCACAATACTTCAGAACTCCGACTTCCTGCAAGCAGATTCCTCGTTTCCGGAGGCGGCGTGAGAGCGATCGACCGGACCCTGGTGGATGAAGTCTGGCGGGAGGCCACGGCCTACCCGCCCGGGCGGCAGGCGGACGAGGCCCGGGAATTTCTCGAGGGGCAGCCGCAGGTGGCAGCCTTCTGCCAGGCGGTCACGAGGGAACTCGACGTCGCCGTTCAAAGGGCCGCGATCGGGCTGGCGTTCCTCCTGTTCAAGATCTTTGAGGCGAGCCTCGGGATGCGGTGTCCGCCCGTGGGCCAGCGCCGGATCCGGGAGGCCTACGAGGGCACGACGGAGTGGCTGGAGCAGCCGGAGGAAGGCGGCGGGGGGTTCCCGCACCGGGACCTGGTCCAGTATCTGGTGGAGTCGGTGGATGGCGATGAGGAGGCGAAGGCCGCCCTCTTTCTCTTGTTGAAGACGCTCTCGGACGCCCTGGACACCCCTCACCCTGCCTCTCCCCAGCGGGGAGAGGAGAAGAGGTGAGAAGCATATCAGAGGGGTTCGGTGGGGCCGGTGGTGATGGCGAGGACGAGGGCGCCGGTTTTGCTCGCAACGGCGTGGACGCAGCCGGGCGGGCGCCGCGCGTAGTTGCCCGCCGTGCAGGTGCCGGTGTCGTCGGACACGCTTCCCTCCAGGACGAAGATCTGCTCGTCGCCCACGTGGCGGTGCCGTGGGATCGTGGCGCCGGCCTCGTAGCGTATCAGGATGGCGCGCGCCTTGCGGACGGGATCTTCCCAGAGAACCTTCCAGTGCACGCCCGGGTAGCGCTCCTGCCAGGGCACGGCGCCCACGTCCACGTACTGGCTGATCGGGGGCTCGCTCATCGGACGTTCCGAAGCGCCTCGTCGATGACCGCCTTGAACGTCTCGAACGGGGCCGCCCCCTCGATCCGCTGCCCGTTGATGAAAAACATCGGGGTTCCGGTCACGTCGAGCAGCCGGCCCTGCTGGATATCGGCCTCGACGAGCCCCCGGAACCGGCCGCCGTCCAGGCACTGGGCGAAGGGCTCGGCGGGAATCCCCAGGTCGCTCGCGTAGCGCAGCAGATCCGCCCGCTCGAAGTTGGGCTGGGCCTGGAACAGCCGGTCGTGGTACTCCCAGTACTTGCCCGCGGCTCCGGCGCAGCGGGCCGCCTCGTGGGCGGGGCGCGCAAGGGTGTGTCCGGGCAGCGGGAAATCCTTGTACACGAGGCGCACCTTTCCCCGGTACTCGCTGAGTACCCGGTCCAGCACCTGCTGGACTAGACGGCAGTAGGGTCACTGGTAGTCCGAGAACTCCACGATGATGACGGGCGCGTTTGGTGACCCCTTGACCATCGCCGGGTCGAGGGTCAGCCTGACTTCGGTTTCGGTGATTTGAGCCCAAGCTGGCGCCAGGCCCGAAAGGGCAGCGCCGAGGAGCGCCAACGAAAACCATCGCGTCAAAGCAGCCACCTTTTCCTCCGGCGGATGTAGTAGACTCGGGCGAAGCAGCGTCAGCATAGCCCAACCACACACGAGGAGGCAATGGCGCCATGGAGCTCTTCGGTACCTATCCCTCTTGGTCCCTCCTGATCGTGCGGGTTGTCCTGGGTGTGATCTTCTTCGGCCACGGCGCGCAGAAGATGTTCGGCTGGTTCGGCGGCCACGGCCTCAAGGGCACGATCGGCTACTTTCAGCAGGCCCTCAAGATCCCACCGTGGCTGACGGTCTTCTGCGCCGTGGCCGAATGTTTCGGCGGGCTGGCCGTCCTGGTGGGGTTTCTCTCCCGTCCGGCCGCGCTCGGGCTGATCATCGTCATGCTGGTGGCCATCGAGAGGGTGCACTGGCCTAACGGCTTCTTCATCAACTGGTCGCTTCAGCCCCAGAAGGGCCACGGCTTCGAGATGAACCTGGCACTCATTGCGATGGCGGCCGCGGTCATGGTCGGGGGTGGCGGGGCCGTGTCGGTGGACCGGCTGATCAACCCCTGGTAGGAGCGGGGCGGGTGACGCCGGTTTCCCACAGCGCCTTGATGCGCCGGGGGGAATAATCCAGGAGCCCACTCAGGATCTTCTCCGTGTCCTGGCCGAGCGCCGGAGGCGCCGTGAAGCGCCCCCGGGGCGCCGCCGAGAATTTCATCGGACTGCCAAGCAGCCGGAGCTCGCCGCCGCGGGGGTGTTTGACGCTGACGAGCATCTCCCGTGAGCGCGTGAGCGGATGGGACAGGACCTCGTCCACGCGCTGGACCGGGCCCGCAGGGACCTCTTCACCGTCGAGCCGGGCCAGCACCTCGGCCTGGGTGAACTTCCCGAACGCGTCCTCGCAGAGGAGGTAGAGCGCCTGGGCATGGGTCAGGCGGGCCTGGGCTGTGGCGAAACGGGAATCCGTAATCCATGCGGGATGGCCCAGGGCCCGGCAGAGCGCCTGCCAGAACTTCTCCCTGGTTACCGAGATCATGACCCACTTGCCGTCGGAGGTTCGGTAGGCTCCCACCGGCGGGACCAGCGGGTTGCGGTTCCCGGTCGGGCCGGGGACCGTCCCGGAGTGAAGGTAGTTCTGCGCCAGCATCGTCAGGTACGCCACCTGGCAGTCGAGGAGCGAAACCTCCAGGCGCTGGCCGCGGCCCGTCCGCTGGCGGCCGAGCAGCGCGGCCAGGATCGCCGTGGCCAGGTAGAGCCCGGCGGTCTGATCCCCGACGTGATAGCCCACGCGCTGCGGCGGTCCACCGGGCTCCCCCGTGAGGCTCATCACGCCCCCCATGGCCTGGACGATGGAGTCGAAGCCGGGCTTGTCGCGCCACGGCCCTTTGCTGTCGAAGGCCACCAGGTTGGCCACGATGAGGCGGGGGTTCACCCGGCGGAGCCGAGGATAGTCGATCTTCATCCGGCGCGTCGCCTCCGGGGAGAAGGCCGACATGAAGATGTCGGATTTCTTCACCAGGTCGTGGAGCACCCTGAGGCCGTCGGGCGTCTTCAGGTCGAGGACCAGGCTCAGCTTGTTGCGGTTGATCGAGACGTAGAAGAGCGAGTCTCCGGCGAAGAAATGGGGCGGGACGGTCCGGGAGTAGTCCCCCTCGGGAGGCTCGATCTTGATGACCTCGGCGCCGAGGTCGCCGAGCTGCATGGCGGCGAAAGGACCGCCGAGCACCCACGTGAGATCCAGGACGCGGACGCCCGCCAGCGGGCGCGGGTCTTTCATCAGCGGGCGGGGGAGTAGCTGATCCGGTAGACGAGGCCGCCCCCCTGGTCCGAGAGGTAGAGGCTGCCGTCCGCGCCGACCACGACGTCCACGAGGCTCGCGTACTTGCGGCCGCCCTGGAACCAGCCCGTGGCGAAGTCCTCGATCCCCTGCGGCC
>Ga0209126_1000315_pt1 | contig 16469 bp, 16 predicted proteins | sample RifCSP19_1_FD_184024 | JGI IMG/M metagenome (GOLD analysis project Ga0209126, IMG submission 184024) | Soil microbial communities from Rifle, Colorado - Rifle CSP2_sed 19_1 (SPAdes) (version 2) | ecosystem: Environmental > Terrestrial > Deep subsurface > Rock core/Sediment | place: Rifle...
GGCGAGCCACGAACGGAGCCCCCCTCCGAGGCTGCGGAGCGTCCTCCCGGACTCCGGGTGATCCGGAATGGAAGTGACGCTTCTGTCGTCCTGCGAGGAGGACACCCTCGAGATCGCGCGGGCGCTGGGGGAGATCCTGGGCCCGGGAGACGTGGTGGCGCTCACGGGCGACCTCGGGGCGGGCAAGACGGTGTTCTGCAAGGGAGTGGGGGAGGCCCTCGGGATTCCCCCCACCCGGATCGTGAGTCCCAGTTTCACGATCGTCACGGAGCACCAGGGACGGCTTGCGCTGTGTCACGTGGACGTCTACCGCCTCTCCTCGGAAGCCGAGGTCCTGGACATCGGTCTCGACGAGATCCTTTCCGGGGACCGGGTCTGCGTTGTCGAGTGGGCGGAAAAAATCCGGTTTCTGTTGCCAAACGATTGTATACGGGTTACATTTCACATTTTAGGCGGGGACATGCGCAGGCTTTCGGTCGCCGTGCCGGACGATCCGAGATTTGCGGAATTCCTTTCTCGCGTGAGACCCCTGATCCCGGGAGGGTAAGACAGCGATGGCGCTCATTGTACAGAAGTACGGCGGAACGTCCGTCGGAACCGTCGAGAAGATCAGGAATGTCGCCAGGCGCGTGGCACGCACCAGGGACCAGGGGAACGACGTCGTCGTCGTGGTATCCGCGATGGCGGGGGAGACGAACCGGCTCCTCGGGCTGGCGAACCAGCTCTCCGAAATGCCGAACGAGCGCGAGCTCGACGTCGTGGCCTCGACGGGCGAGCAGGTGACCATCGGGCTTCTCGCGATCGCGCTCACCGACATGGGGTACAAGGCAAAGTCCTTCACGGGTTTTCAGATCCCGGTGCTGACCGACTCGGCGTTCGTCAAGGCGCGCATCCGGAAGATCGATGGCGATACCATCCGGGACGCCCTGAAGAACGGCGAGATCGCGGTCGTCGCGGGCTTCCAGGGGATCGACGAAACGGGGGCGATCACGACGCTGGGACGAGGCGGCTCCGACACGAGCGCCGTGGCGGTCGCGGCGGCCCTCTCCGCGGACGTCTGCGAGATCTACACCGACGTCGACGGGGTCTACACCACGGACCCCAACATCTGCGAGGACGCGAAGAAGCTCGACAAGATCTCCTTCGAGGAGATGCTCGAACTCGCCAGCCTCGGGGCCAAAGTTCTCCAGATCCGCTCCGTCGAGTTCGGAATGAAATACGGGGTGCGGATCCACGTCCGCTCCTCGTTCAACGACAACCCGGGAACCATCGTGACGAAGGAGGAGGAGATCATGGAGACGGCGGTCGTGTCCGGCGTGGCGTACACCAAGAACGAGGCGAAGATCACCACCGTGAAGGTTCCCGACAGGCCGGGAATCGCCGCGAAGATCTTCAAGCCCCTGTCCGACGCCAACATCGTCGTCGACGTCATCGTCCAGAACGTCTCCGTGACCGGGTACACCGACCTGACCTTCACGGTGGGGCGGGGCGACTACAAGAAGGCGATGATGATCACCGAGGGGACCGCCAGGGAGATCGGGGCGGAGAGGGTCGTGGGGGACGACAAGATCGCCAAGGTCTCCATCGTCGGGATGGCGATGCGCTCCCACTCGGGCGTGGCCACGAAGGTGTTCGAGACGCTGGCCTCCGAGGGGATCAACATCCTGGGGATCACCACCTCGGAGATCAAGATCTCCTGCCTGATCGAGGAAAAGTATACCGAACTGGCCGTCCGCGTGCTCCACAACGCGTTCGGTCTTGGGAAACCGGCCAGCGGATGAAAGACGCCGGCGGAAAACAAGGAAGGGGAAGCGTGGGAGCGATGAAGAAGATATTCCTGTACGACACGACCCTCCGGGACGGAACGCAGTCCGAAGAGGTCTCCCTGTCCGTGATGGACAAGGTCACGATCACGGAAAAGCTCGACGAGTTCGGGATCCACTACATCGAGGGGGGGTACCCGGGCTCGAACCCCAAGGACAAGGAATTCTTCGAGCGGGGAAAGCGGCTCCGCCTCAAGAAGGCGAAACTGTGCGCGTTCGGCATGACCCGCCGCGTGGGGAAGAAGGTGGCGGAGGACGCCAACATGAAGGCGCTCCTTTCCGCCGAAACCCCCGTCATCACCGTGGTCGGAAAATCGTGGGACTTTCACGTCACCGAGGCGCTGCGAACCACGCTCGACGAGAACCTGAAGGCCATCCGGGAGACGGTGGAATACCTGAAAGAACGGACGGAGGAAATATTCTTCGACGCCGAGCACTTTTTCGACGGGTACAAACGGAACCCGAAGTACGCCATGAAGGCGCTGGCGGCCGCCGCGGACGGGGGGGCGGACTGCCTCGTCCTGTGCGACACCAACGGCGGCTCGCTTCCGTCGGAGGTGGCGAAGATCGTACGGGAGGTCCGGAAAACGACCCGGCTTCCGCTCGGAATCCATACCCACAACGACTCCGAGATGGCCGTCGCCAATTCCCTGGTGGCCGTGGAAAACGGCGTGACGCAGGTGCAGGGGACGATCAACGGGTACGGCGAACGGTGCGGCAACGCGAACCTCTGCTCCATCATCCCCGGGCTCGCGCTGAAGATGGGGTACGACGTCCTCCCGCCGGGACAGCTGAAAAAGCTCACGGAGCTTTCCCGGTACGTGGCGGAAGTGGCCAATCTCGGCCACTGGCTCCACCAGCCGTTCGTAGGGGGGGCCGCCTTCGCCCACAAGGGGGGGATGCACGTCTCGGCCATCCGCCGCCACCCGGGAACGTACGAGCACATCCAGCCGGAAATGGTGGGCAACCGGAGGCGGGTCCTCATTTCCGATCTTTCGGGGAGGAGCAACATCCTCTCGAAAATCCACGAGAAAGGGATCCAGTTCAAATCCGGAGACCCCGCGGCGGAACAGATCCTCGAGCAGATCAAGGAGCTCGAGCACAAGGGGTACCAGTTCGAGGCGGCCGAAGCCTCGTTCGAGATTCTGGTCCGCAGGGCGATGGGGACCCACAAGCCGTTCTTCGAGCTCAAGGGGTTCCGGGTGATCGACGAGAAGCGGTCGGAAGAAGAGTCGCCCATCGCGGAGGCGACCATCATGGTCGAGGTCGACGGAACGGTCGAGCATACGGCGGCGCTCGGGAACGGCCCGGTGAACGCGATGGACAACGCGATCCGGAAGGCGCTCGAGAAGTTTTACCCCGAGCTCTCCGAAGTGGAATTGCTCGACTACAAGGTGCGGGTCATCAGCGCGGGGGGGACGGGCTCCTCGGTACGGGTCTTGATACACTCGGGAGACAAGGAAACCCAGTGGGGAACCGTCGGTGTCTCGCACAACATCATCGAAGCATCCTGGCAGGCCCTGGTCGACAGCATCCGGTACAAGCTCTGGAAGTCCCGGGGGATCATCCCGGGAGAGCAAGCGTAGGGATCCGAGAGCGATTCTTCTCTTATCCCTGATCGTTCTTCTATGGAATATGGGCGCTACTGGGTTTTCCCTTCTGGCCCCGCAACCATCCCCCTCGCCGGGAATCTTTCCATGGCCGGGAACCGTCCGCGACGGTTCTCCCCTCGTTTCGGAGGTGCACCTGGCGACGGGAGGGCACGGCGGCCCCTTGACCGTCCGGCAGGGTTTCCTTCTCGGGAAGATTGTCGATATCAACCGCGCGGGGTACCGGGAGTTATCCGGCCTTCCCGGGATCTCCGACCTCGTAGCGAAGGCGATCGTGAAGGAGAGAGCGCGGCGCGGGGGCTTCCGGCGTCCGGAGGATCTCCTCGCGGTCCGGGGGATCAAGGAAAAACGATTGAAAAAAATCCTTCCCTTTCTCACCGTTATCCCTAATAATTGACTTTATTGGTCAGGTAAAGGAAATATCCAGGGGAGGGATGAGAGATGTTTCGTCGGGTCCGGAAAGACATTCGCGTCATCTTCGAGCGCGATCCGGCCGCGCAGAGCGTGCTGGAAATCCTGTTCTGCTACCCCGGGTTCCACGCGATGCGGTTTCACCACGTCGCCCATTGGCTCTGGAACAACAACCTCAAGTTCTTCGCAAGGTTTCTCTCCCACATCTCGCGGATGCTGACCGGCATCGAGATCCACCCGGGAGCCTCCATCGACGAGGGATTCTTCATCGACCACGGCATGGGGGTGGTGATCGGGGAGACCGCCGAGATCGGGAAGAACGTGACGATGTACCACGGGGTGACCCTCGGGGGGACAAGCTGGAAGAAGGGGAAGAGGCATCCCACGATCGAGGAAAACGTGATCATCGGGGCCAACGCGGCGATCCTCGGGCCCATACGGGTGGGAGAGAACTCCAAGATCGGGTCGGGATCCGTGGTGAACAAGGATGTGCCCCCCCACTCGACGGTCGTCGGGATACCCGGCAGGGTGGTCTTCCGGGAGGGGAACGTCTATCAGGACCCGACGGGCGTTGCCGGCACGCCGGACCCGGAAGGGAAGGCCCTGAAGTGCCTCACCGAGCAGGTGATGGCGCTGGAGCAGCGTCTGGACGAGGTGATGAAGCGTCTCGAAGAACGGACGGAACTGCCCAGAGTCCGGTCGAACCCGTGAAGATCACCACCCGGGGGCGGTACGCCGTGATGGCGCTCGTAAGCCTGGCGGGAGCGTCCCGCGGCAACCCGGTATCCCTCAAGGACATCTCCCGGCAGGAAGCGATCTCCGAGCTCTACCTCCAGCAGCTGTTCGCCCGCCTTCGCAGGCGGAACCTGGTGAAAAGCGTCCGGGGGCCCCGGGGGGGATTCATCCTCGCGCGTCGCCCCTCCGAGATCACGATCGGGGAGATCATCCGCGCCGCCGAGGGGAAGAACGCGCGCGTCGGATGCCGAAGCTCCGGGCGGAAGTGCGGGATGATCGAGCGATGCAAAACGCAGAACATGTGGGACACGCTGGAGACGCGCATCGACGAGTTCCTCGACTCCATCACGATCGAAAACCTCTTTCTCCACCAGGCGGGGAAGCACCGGGAGGCGGAGGCGTGAGAAAAATCTATCTCGACCACAACGCGACGACGCCCGTCCATCCCGAGATTCGGGAAGCGATCGAACCGTACCTGTCCGAGCAGTTCGGGAACCCCTCGAGCATCCACTGGGCGGGCCGGGACGTGCGCAAGGAGATGGAGGACGCGCGGAAGGAAATCGCCTCCTTTTTCGGGTGCCAGCCGCTGGAGGTCGTGTTCACGAGCTCCGGGACCGAGAGCGACAACCTCGCGCTCAAGGGGGTGGCGTTCCGGAAAGGGAACGCGGGAAAGCACATCGTCACATCGCAGGTCGAACACCCCGCCGTGATGAACAGCTGCCGGTTCCTCGAGGCGAAGGGGTTCCGCGTGACGTACGTTCCGGTGAACCGGTACGGGATCGTCGAGCCGGATTCGGTCCGGAAAGCGCTGACCCCGGACACCGTCCTCGTCTCCGTCATGTACGCGAACAACGAGACCGGGTCCGTCATGCCGATCCCCGAGATCGGGGAGATCGTGCGGAACGCGGGTGTCCTCATGCACACCGACGCCGTCCAGGCCGCGGGCAAGATCCCCATCGACTTCGCGGCGCTCCCCGTGGACATGCTCACCTTCTCCGGGCACAAGGTCAACGCCCTGAAAGGGGCGGGAGGCCTCGTCATCCGCAAAGGAATCGAACTCGAGGCGTTGATCCACGGGGGGCACCAGGAGCGGGGGCGCCGCGGCGGGACCGAGAACGTCGTGGGGATCATCACGATGGGAAAGGCCTTTCAGCTCCTGCGGACGGGGATGGAGGAAGAGGTCGCCGGAATCCGGCGGCTTCGCGACAAGTTCGAGAAGGGGCTCTTCGGCCGGATCCCGGAGCTCGTTCTGAACGGACACCCGACGGAGCGGCTTCCCAATACCGTGAACATCTCCTTCCGGTTCGTGGAGGGGGAGGCGATGCTTTTGAACCTGGACATGATGGGGATCGCCTGCTCCTCGGGTTCCGCCTGCACCTCGGGGTCGCTCGAGCCGTCGCCGATCCTCATGGCCATGGGCGCCGACCCGACGGATTCCCAGGGCGCCCTCCGGTTCAGCCTGGGACTGGGCAACACCGACGCGGACGTGGAGTACGCCATCGACGCCATCGAGACGGTCGTGAACAAGCTGCGGGCCCTGTCCCCGCTCTATCCGGGCGCGAAGGAGGCGAAGGCGAGATGAGGGGGAAGCGGATCCTGGCGGCGATGAGCGGTGGCGTCGATTCCTCGGTTGCGGCCCTCCTCCTGCAACGGCAGGGGTGGGAAGTGATCGGCATATCGATGGACCTGTACGACTTCTCGAAGGTCACAAAAAACCGGGAAGGGACCTGCTGTTCGCTGGACGACCTCTATGACGCCCGAAGGGTGTGCGACACTCTCCACATCCCGTATTACGTTCTGAACCTGCGCGACGAGTTCCGGCGCGAGGTGATCGATCCTTTCGTCCGGGAATATTCCACCGGAAGGACGCCGAATCCCTGCATCCTGTGCAACGAGCACCTCAAATTCCGGGCCCTCCTGCGGAAGGCGGACGAACTCGGCGCCGAAGGGGTGGCCACGGGGCATTACGCGGTCATCCGGAGGGAGCCGTCGGGGAGATGCCGCCTGTTCGCAGCCCCTGACGAGTCCAAGGACCAGTCCTACTTCCTCTTTTCCCTGGACTCGGAACGACTCCGCAGGATCCACTTCCCTGTCGGGGAGATGCGCAAAGACGAGGTCCGCAGGATCGCCGAGGCGGCGGGGCTCCCCGTTTTCGAGAAGCGGGAGAGCCAGGATATCTGCTTCGTCACCGACCACTCCTACACGGAGTTTTTGAACCGGAGCGGGATCGAGGAGAAGGAGGGGCAGTTCCTCGACCGGGCCGGGAACGTCCTCGGGACCCACAAAGGCGTTCTTCGGTTCACGGTGGGCCAGCGCAAGGGTTTGGGGATCGCGGCGAAGGAGCCGCTCTACGTCGTCGCCATCGACGCCGAAAAGAACGCAATCATCCTGGGCACGGAAGACGAAACGCTCTCGGTGTCTACCCGTGTCGGGCGCTTCTCGTTCGTATCCGGCATCTCTCCGGCGCGGGAGTTTCGTGCTACCGTCAAAGTGCGGTTTCGCCACCCGGGCGCCGATGCGACCGTCCACATGGAGGGAGACCACTTCCGGGTAGTGTTCGACTCGCCGCAGCGAAGCGTTACCCCGGGGCAGGCCCTCGTCCTGTATGAAGGGAAAGAGGTTCTCGGAGGCGGCTGGATCGAATGCGAAAGCGCCTCAAGGTCCTGACCGTCGGTTGCAAGGCGAACTTCGCCGACTCCGCCTCCGTTGTCCGGACGGCCGTTGCCGAAGGGTTCGAGATCGTCTCTCCGTCGGAGCCCGCGGACGTCGTGATCATCAACAGCTGCACCGTCACCCACCGGGCGGACCGGGACAGCCGTTCCCTCGCCAGAAGAGCGCGTCGGGAGAATCCCGGGGGGGTCGTCATTCTCACGGGCTGTTACGCCCAGGTGTACCCTTCGGAACACGGGAAGGTACCCGAGGTCGACCACTGGATCGGCACGGGGGCCGGGGAGGCGCCGCGAAGCGGGGAGGCGTCCCTCGGAGGAATCCTGCGGCAAATCTCAGGGAACGGGAGCAGGGAAACCGGGGTTCTTTCCGACCACGCCGCGGACCTCCTCCTGGGCCACCGGCGGACATTCCTGAAAATCCAGGACGGGTGCGATTTTTCCTGCGCGTATTGCGTGGTGCCTCTGGCCCGCGGGAAGAACCGCTCCGTCCCGGAAGAGGAGCTCGTCGCAAGAGCGGTCGCGGCGGAAGAAGACGGCGCGTGCGAGCTCGTCCTGACGGGGATCCACATCGGCCTGTACGGGGCGGATGCCGGGAGAAGGGACGCCCTGCCCGGACTGGTCAGGCGCCTTCTCGCGGAGACAACCCATGCGCGAATCCGGCTCAGCTCCATCGAACCCGGGGAACTGACGGATCGGCTGATCGAGACCATCGCCGGCCATCCCCGGATGTGCTCCCACCTGCACGTCCCGCTTCAGAGCGGGTGTGACCGGACGCTTTCGCGGATGCGGCGCCCTTACGGTTCCGCCGAGTACAGGAACGCCGTCTCCGGGGCGGCCGCGCAGATTCCGGACCTTGCCCTGGGTGCGGACGTCATCGCGGGATTCCCGGGCGAAACGCCAGCGGATTTCGAGGAGACGGTGCAGTTCCTTCGGGACTTGCCGGTGACCTACCTGCACGTATTTCCCTATTCGGCCCGTCCCGGAACGGAGAGCGCGCGATTTCCCGACGACGTCCCCTCCGCCGAGAAGAAAAGAAGGGTGTCCCGTCTTCTCGTTCTGGATGCCCGGATCCGCGAAGCGTTCCTGTCCAGGCAGATCGGCAGGACGCTCGACGTCCTCGCGGAAACCGCGGTTCCCGGACGGGGAGAGCTGTCGGGGCACGCGGGGAACTATGCGGAAGTCTTTTTCCCGGGTATTGCTTCCGAAATCGGGGAGATGTACCGCATTGCCGCAGGATCCGTCCGTGGCGGGAGGCTTTCCGGGACACGCGTCGGTGAGGCGCCCAACCCCGCCACCGCACGGAAGGCATGAAAATCCTCGAGAAAAAGATCGGATACCGGTTCCGGGCACCGGACATGCTGGAAGAGGCGCTCCGGCATGCCTCCACCGCGGAAGGGGGGACGCAGAGGTCGTACCAGCGCCTCGAATACCTGGGCGATGCGGTCTTGAATCTTTGCATCGCGGAAGAGATGTACCGGACCTTCCCGGCCGCGGAAGAGGGTGCGCTGTCGAAAGCTCGATCCGCGTTGATCAACAACCGGAACCTTGTCCGCGTGGGGGAGACGATCGGCGTGCCCGACGCCTTGCGGATCGACTCCTCCGTCCGGGGGAAAGGCGGCGGGGTGACCCGGAAGATGGTGGCCGACGTGGTGGAGGCGATCGCGGGGGCGATCTTTCTGGACGGCGGATACGACGCGGCGACACGGTTCGTCATCGCTCACTTCTGGGCGGGGAACGAGGTGGAGGGCCTGGTCGCGGGATTCGACTCCAAAAGCCGGCTGCAGGAGTGGTGCCAGAAGCACCGCACGCCCACCCCGCGATACCGGCTGGTTTCCGCCGAGGGGCCTCCCCATTCCCGGACGTTTCTCGTGTCCGCGCGGCTGTGGAACGGCAGGGAGGAGAGAGGGACCGGGAAGACGAAGAAAGAGGCGGAAATGGAAGCCGCCGAACGCCTTCTGTCGCTGCTGGCGGAAGGGGAAGAATACCCGTGAGGGAACAACATGCCGTGAGCGGGACCGGAAAGGAACCGGAGGGAGAAAGGAGAAAGTCCGGCTTCGTGGCCCTCCTCGGCCGCCCGAACGTCGGCAAGTCGACCCTGCTGAACCGCATCCTGGGGGCCAAGATCGCGATCGTCACCCCCAAGCCCCAGACCACCCGGGACAGGATCGCCGGGATCTACACCGAGCCCCGCGGCCAGATCATCTTTCTCGACAGTCCGGGGATCCACCACGCCCGGCGGGCGCTCAACGAGTATATGATACGGACCGCGGAGCGGATCGCCGCAGAGGCGGACGTGGTCGTGCACATCGTGGACGACCGGCCTTTGGTGGAAGGGAAGGAGGAATCGCTCGTCCGCGGGGTGATCGACAGGGTCTCCGTCCCGCGGTTGCTCGTCGTGAACAAAGCGGACAGGATGGGGGAGACCGAGGCGGACCGGAAGCGGAAGGGTCTGATGGAACGAGGGCGGTACGCACGGGGATTGATCCTCTCCGCGACGAAGGGGCGCGGGGTGGCGGAGTTTTTGGACTGTCTCTTCGGGATCCTGCCGGAAGGCCCCGCCTATTACCCGGAGGACGAGCTGACGGATCTCCCCATGCGGTTCATCGCCAAGGAGGTCATCCGGGAGAAGCTGTTCGAGTTCCTCTCCGAGGAACTGCCGTACAGCGTCGCCGTGTCCATCGAGGAATACAAGGAGGACCCGGAAAAGAACCTGATCCGGATCCGGGCGGAAATCTACGTGGAACGGGAGTCGCAAAAAGGTATGGTGATAGGGCGGGGGGGAAAGGTGTTGCGGAACATCGGGACCGCGGCGAGACAGGAACTGGAGAAAGAGACCGGCGAGCGGGTATACTTGGACCTGTTCGTAAAGGTCGAACGGGACTGGAGCCGGAAGGAAACCATGCTGCGGCGGCTCGGGTATGCCTAGAACGGAGTTCACGGTCTCCCTCGTCGGGCGTCCGAACGTGGGGAAATCGACGCTCTTCAACCGGATCACGGGGAAACGGCGTTCGATCACCTACGGGGAGCCCGGGGTGACCCGCGATCTGGTTTCCCTCCCCGCGGAGCACGACGGCAAGCGATTCCGCCTCGTCGATACGGGGGGATACCTGTCGGGGGAACGAGGGGATATCCTTTCGAAGGTCCGCGGCCAGGTTCTCCGGGCGATCTACGAGTCCGACGCGGTCATTTTTCTCGTGGACGCCCGCGACGGAGTCCTCCCTCTCGACAAGGAGATCGCCACGATCCTCCGCGAGCGGGGAAAGCGGTTTTTCCTCGCGGCGAACAAGGTGGACACCCGGGAAGGACAGGAGTCGGCCACGCAGTTCCACGAGCTGTCCGTCGGTACGGTGTACCCCATCTCGGCCGAGCACGGAACGGGAGTATCCGACCTTCTCGACGCGATCATCCCGCTCATCCCCGACTCCGTTCCCGAGGAGGAGGGAACCGACGAAACCGTGGCTCGCATCGCCGTCCTCGGCCGGCCGAACGTGGGGAAGTCCACCCTCATCAACACCCTTGTCGGGTACGACCGCGTGATCGCCTCGGAGATCCCGGGGACCACGCGCGACGCGGTGGACGTGCTCGTGACCTACGGAGGGAAACGGTACCAGTTCATCGACACCGCGGGGATCCGCGCGAAGAGGAAGACCGAGAGCGTCCTCGAGAAGTTCTCCGTGTTGAAAAGTCTCGATTCCCTGAAGCGGTGCGACCTCGCGGTCCTGATGATCGACGGGCCGGAGGGGCTGACCCACCAGGACCAGCAGATCCTCCGGTACATCCTGCTCGAGGAACGCGCGGTGGTCGTGACGGCCAACAAGGCCGACCTGTGGGCCGGGGAGGAGGAGCGTCGGCAGGGGATCCGGAGAATCCGGGAGGGGCTGGGATACGCCTCCTTCGCGGCCGTGGTCCCGACGGTGTCGGTCACGGGGAAGGGGATCCCCCTTCTCTTCAAGAAGATCGAGGAGGCCTTCGGCAGTTTCCGGAACCGGGTCACCACATCGTCGCTCAACCGCAAGGTGTCCACCTTCCTCTATTCGCTCCCCATCCCGACGCGGAAGGGGAGGAACCGGGCCTTCTACATCACCCAGGTCGGTGTCATGCCGCCCTCCTTCGCCGTTTTCGTCAAGGACCGGGAGGGGGTCCCGGATTCCTACACCCGGTATCTCCAGAACAAACTCAGGGACCGCTTCGGATTCCAGGGGTCACCCATTCGGATCATGTACCGCGAGAGATGAGCAACCGCCTATCGGGGATCATGAAGGCCGCGCGGGAAGGTGCGTCCATTTTTTTCCGAAACCACGGAATGGTCTACAGCGCCTCCGTCGCCTTCAACCTGCTGCTGTCGTCCATTCCCATCCTGTTCCTGGTATTTGCCGCCACGTCGCTTTTCCTCGGGACCAGCGAACTTCCGTATTCGCAACTGTCGGGGCTGCTGAAAAACACCTTCCCGTACGGGGCCCAGGTCCTGGTCCCGACCCTCAAGGGACTTTTCGCCTCCGGGGCGACATTCGGGATCCTGGGCTTCGTTCTCCTTGTCCTGTCCTCCTTCTCCGCCACGGATGCGGTCCACACGTCCCTGTCGGTCATGCTGGAGATCAAGGAGAAGCAGCGGTTCTGGAACCGGGCGGCGTTTCATGTGGTCCTGGTGCTGTCCCTCACCGTCCTCACCTTCTCCGCGATCCTCGTCCCCCCGCTCTGGAAGGGTCTCCACGTCCTCACGCGCGGGATGCCCGTCGGGCTGGACGCGGCGTTCCATCTGCTCCTTGCGGCGATCGCCGAGGCGGTTCTTGCCGGGATCCTCTTTGCGGGGGGGGCGCTCAGCTACCGGTACCTCTCCCCGATACGCGTGCGCTGGAAGAATGCCCTGGCGGGGAGTTTCCTCTTCCTCCTCCTCCTCCAGGCGATCAAATGGGGATTTACTTTTTATGTCAAGAAATTCAGCAAGTTGAATGTAATTTACGGTTCCCTCTTCGGGATCGTATGTTTTATAATCATTGCATACCTCTTTGCAGCGGCCTATCTGTTCTGCGCCAGCATCATCGGGGTACTGGAACGGCAGGAGGAAGGAGCATTTTCTCCGGAAGGGGAGACGGGTGCAGGCCCGGATGAGACTCCTGGCGGCGATTGACGTCGGGACCAACACCGTGCGGATGCTCGTCGCCGCAAAGGAAGGGGGCAGGCTGCGCCCCGTTCTCCGGAGGCGGCGGATCACCGGTCTCGGGAAAAGCCTGCGGGAGAACGGTGCGATCGGGGAAAAGGAATTCCGGAATTCGATCGCGGCCCTCCGCGAGTTCCGGAGGGAGATGGATGCGCTCGGAGTGGCATGGTACCGGGCATGCGGAACGGCGGGACTTCGCGAGGCATCGAACCGGGACGCCTTTCTCTCCGCTGCGGCAGGCAAAGGGGTTTCGGTCGAGATCATTTCGGCGCGCGAGGAGGCCCGCCGGACATGGGAAGGGGTGACCGGCCACGCCAAGGCCGGGGGCGGCGCCCTGGTCATGGACATCGGCGGAGGGAGCACGGAATTTATCGCGGGGCCGAAGGAAGGAGACTCGATCAGCCTCCCGATCGGGGTCGTTGTCCTCCTCGGGTCCTTCCGGCTGTCCGACCCCCCCCTCCGGACGGAACTTCGGAATCTTGCCTATTTTCTGGCGGACCGGATCGCCGCCGGAACGCGGGGATGGCAACGGCGGACATTCCGGAGGATGGTGGGCACCGCGGGGACCTTCACGACGCTCGCCGCTCTCGACATGAGGATGAAGGCCTACCGGCCGGAGAGGATCGACGGATTCCGGATGGACGTGTCCGCCGTCCGGCGATGGGAGAAGCGCCTCTGCCGGCTGCCGGAGGCCGAGCGTCTCCGGCTTCCCGGGATGGAAAAGGGGCGCGAGCGGTACATCGTGCCGGGAGTGATCCAGGCGCTCTCGGCCATGGAAATTTTCGGTCTGAACAACCTGTATATCAGCGATTCGGGTCTCCTGGAGGGGATTCTGAGGGGGATTGCGAACGGAAAGGGAGAAGGGGAATGGAGGGGAAAGGGATGGAAGAAGGGTTGACGTTCGACGACGTGATTCTGCTCCCCGCGGAGTCGAAGATTCTCCCGAAGGACGTGGACGTATCGGTTTCCCTCACACCGGAGGTCCGGCTGAACATCCCGCTGCTCAGCGCCGCGATGGATACGGTCACCCAGGCGGACACCGCGATCGCGATGGCGCGTGAGGGGGGCTTGGGGGTCATCCACCGGAACAACACGGCGGAGGAACAGGCGCTCGAGGTGGACAAGGTCAAGAAGTCCGAGAGCGGGATGATCTCCGACCCCATCACGATGGGACCCCGGCAGAAGGTCGCCGATGCCCTCGAGGTCATGGAGAGGTACCGGATCTCCGGGCTCCCGATCACGACGGAAGGAAAGCTCGTCGGGATCCTGACCAACCGGGACTTGCGGTTCGAGACCAATTTCGAACAGCCCATCGAAAACGTGATGACCAAGGACAGGCTGGTGACCGTGCCCGTGGGAACCACGCTCGAACAGGCGAAGGAGATCCTCCACAAGAACCGGATCGAAAAACTGCTCGTGGTCGACAAGCACAACAACCTGCGCGGGCTCATCACGATCAAGGACATCCTGAAAATCAAGAAATACCCCTTCGCCTGCAAGGACGGGAAGGGGAGGCTCCGCGTCGGGGCGGCCATCGGCGTCGGGCCCGGCTGGGAGAAGCGCGTGGACATGGTCCTGAAGTCCGGCGCGGACGTCATCTGCGTCGACACCGCACACGGCCATTCCCGCGACGTGGTCGACGTCGTCCGGGCGATCCGGAACAATTTCCGGGGGGTCCAGCTCATCGCAGGAAACGTGGCGACCGGCGAGGGGGCGGAGGCGATCATCAAGGCGGGTGCCGACTGCGTGAAGGCGGGCGTGGGGCCGGGGTCGATCTGCACCACGCGGGTGATCGCCGGGGTGGGCGTTCCCCAGGTGTCCGCGATCATGAAATGCGCCGCCGTGGCGTCGAAGAGAAAGATTCCCCTGATCGCGGACGGGGGGATCAAGTACTCGGGGGACATCACCAAGGCCCTCGCGGCGGGGGCCTCCGCGGCGATGATCGGATCCGTGTTCGCCGGGACGGACGAGAGCCCCGGGGAGATCGTGCTGTACCAGGGGAGATCGTACAAGGTGTACCGGGGAATGGGATCCCTCGAGGCGATGAAGAAGGGGAGCAAGGACCGCTATTTCCAGGCGCACGTCGAATCCGAAGCAAAGCTCGTGCCGGAGGGAATCGAGGGGCGGGTCCCCTACCGGGGGCCGCTGGCGGCCATGATCTTCCAGCTCGTCGGGGGCCTGAAGGCCGGGATGGGGTACGTGGGCGCCAGGAGCATCGAGGACCTTCAGAAGCGGGCGACGTTCATGAAGGTCACGGCGGCGGGGCTCAAAGAGGGCCACGTCCATGACGTCATCATCACGAAGGAAGCCCCGAACTACCGGGTGGAGTAGGCCTTGAAGGAAAAAGTGCTGATCCTCGATTTCGGGTCGCAATATACGATGCTCATCGCCCGGCGCATCCGGGAGCTGAAGGTGTACTGCGAAATCCATCCGTACAGCGTCGGGACGGAGTTCGTCCGGGATTTCCGGCCGGACGGCATCGTCCTGTCGGGCGGGCCGGCCAGCGTCTACGGGGAGGGCGTCCCGAGGATTCCGCGGGAAATCCTGGACATGGGAGTGCCCGTCCTCGGGATCTGCTACGGGATGCAACTCATCGCCGACCTCCTGGGGGGGAAGGTCGGGAAGGCCGGGGACCGGGAATACGGCTTCGCCAGCATCCGGGGACAGTGGGGAGACCCCCTGTTCCTCGGAATCGTGGAGTTCCGTCACAACATGACGATCCAGGTGTGGATGAGCCACGGGGACCGGATCGAGGAGATGCCGAAAGGGTTCGCTTCGATCGCCCGCTCGGAGAACTCTCCCGTGGCCGCGATGACCGACGAAACGCACCGGATTTACGGCGTCCAGTTCCACCCGGAAGTGGCCCACACCCCCAAGGGGAAGGAAATCCTGGCCAATTTCCTCTTCCGCGTCTGCGGCCTGTCCCCCCTGTGGACGATGCACTCCTTCATCGAGGCAAGCGTCGTCAGGATCCGCGAGCTGGTGGGGAAGGAGAACGTCGTCCTCGGGCTTTCCGGCGGCGTCGATTCCTCCGTGGCGGCGGTTCTTCTCCACCGTGCCATCGGGGACCAGCTGACGTGTATCTTCGTGAACAACGGGCTGCTCCGCAAGGACGAGGCCGAGGAGGTTCTGCAAACCTTCCGGAAGGGAATCGGAATCCGCCTGGAGTACGTCGACGCGTCGGACAGGTTCCTCCAGGACCTCGACGGCATCTCCGACCCGGAAACGAAGCGGAAAGTGATCGGCGAGACATTCATCCGGGTGTTCGAGGAGGCGGCGGGGAAGATCCCCGGGGTGGGGTTTCTGGGGCAAGGGACGCTGTACCCCGATGTGATCGAAAGCGTCTCGTTCAAGGGGCCGTCGGCCACGATCAAGTCCCACCACAACGTCGGGGGCCTCCCCGAGAAGATGCACCTGAAGCTCGTGGAGCCGCTCCGGGAGCTCTTCAAGGACGAGGTGCGCGAGCTCGGCCGCGAGCTCTTTATCCCCGACCACATTCTCGACCGGCAGCCGTTCCCCGGGCCGGGGCTGGCCGTCCGGATCATCGGTCCGGTCACCAAGGCACGGATCCGCATCTTGCAGGAAGCGGATGCCATCGTGCTGGAGGAGGTGAGGAACGCCGGCCTCTACGAGTCGATCTGGCAATCCTTCGCCGTTCTTCTCCCGATCAAGACGGTGGGCGTCATGGGCGACGAACGGACGTACGAAAACGTGGCGGCGGTCCGCGCGGTGAACAGCCAGGACGGGATGACCGCCGACTGGGTCCGCCTCCCGTACGACCTGCTTCAGCGGATCTCGACGCGCATCATCAACGAGGTCAAGGGGATCAACCGCGTCGTGTACGACATCTCCTCCAAGCCGCCCAGCACGATAGAATGGGAATAGATCCGGGCGGGATGCGGCAAGCGGCCGCCTCAGGGGGAAGACGGTGAAGGAGTTCGTCCACCTGCATCTGCATTCCCAGTACAGCCTCCTCGACGGGGCGATCAAGATCGAGGAGCTGGTGCGCAAGGTGGCCAGGATGGGGATGCCTGCCGTGGCGCTGACCGATCACGGAGGGATG
>Ga0209126_1000318_pt1 | contig 16418 bp, 14 predicted proteins | sample RifCSP19_1_FD_184024 | JGI IMG/M metagenome (GOLD analysis project Ga0209126, IMG submission 184024) | Soil microbial communities from Rifle, Colorado - Rifle CSP2_sed 19_1 (SPAdes) (version 2) | ecosystem: Environmental > Terrestrial > Deep subsurface > Rock core/Sediment | place: Rifle...
TTCGATGGAACAGATCAGAATCTCAAACGACAAGCTAAAAGAATATTTAGTTAATAAAATTTTAGTTTCATAATTCTATTTGAATTATTAGTCGAGTTTTAATTCGAAGCTTACTGAAAGTAAAGATTTGGGAACCAGATACTGTTGGACTAAAGTCCATATTTTATTTATTATGTTATTAACCCCAGCCTTAAGGCTGGGGTTATGGAATTATTCCAGAACCCCGGGCTTTAGCCATAAAATTTTTAAGTTATCTTACATAATCTTATTCATATTTATCGCATTAAACCAAAATGTTTCACCTCAAACTCCCCATTTTGATTCTTTAGTCACCACAGGTATTAAACAAATCTACAGCATTAATTTTAGCGAAGCCGAAGTTACATTCCGCAAGTTGATGGCTGATTATCCCGATCATCCGTCCGGAAGATTTTTTCTGGCGATGATTGATTGGTGGAGAATTCTTCTAGACCTCGATGTTGAAACTTATGACGAGCTATTCTTTCAAAAAATTGAGGATGTGATTTATAACTGCGAACAGATTCTCGATAAAGAACCTAACAACGTTGATGCGCTTTTCTTCAAAGGCGGTGCAATTGGATTTAGAGGCCGGCTTAGAGCGTACAGAGAAAGCTGGCTGAAAGCCGCTGATGATGGACGTGAAGCGCTTCCGATTGTTGAACAGGCATCACTTCTTGATCCGAATAATCTTGATGTACAGCTTGGCTTTGGAATTTACAATTATTACGCCGATGTAATTCCGAACAGATATCCTTTGCTTAAACCATTGATGATTTTCTTCCCCGATGGAAACCGTGAAGAGGGAATTGAACAGCTTACCAATACGGCTCTTAAAGGAAAATACGCTAAGTACGAAGCGAGATATTTCCTAATGACACTTTACTACACGTATGAAAATAATCCTTACAAAGCTGAAGAGTTTGCAAATATGCTGGTTAGCGATTTTCCCAATAACCCAATTTTTGAACAATGGCTGGGAAGAATTTCCATTAAGAGAGGTGATTATTATTCAGGTTCAAAAATTTTTGCGAGTGTAATGACTAAGGCAGAAAAGAAACTCCCCGGTTATAACACTCAAAAAACAAAGAGAGAAGCAAGCTATTACATTGGTTATCAATATCGTATCACTAATCAACTGGATTCCGCAAAATATTTTTTTGAAATGTGTGCAAGTACATCCAAAGAAATTGATAAGAAGGAAGAATCAGGGTTTTGGATAAATGCCTACCTTTATTTGGGTATGATTAACGATCAGTTGAATGAACGAGACAAGGCGGTTAAATACTATGAAAAGCTTCTTGAAATGCGCGAATACCTAAACTCCCACGAACTTGCCAAGAAATATTTAAGTGAACCGTTCAAGAATTAAAATTATTCATTTCCTGTTTGTAAGAGCACAATGCATTGTGTCCCTACAAGATTACTCAAAAGATATTCCAAAACTAATATAGTACGTAGGTTCCGTAACAATCCAAAAAGAAGAATGAAAACCGCCTTCAATTTCCAAATTAATATTCTTAGATAGTTGTATTAAATAAAACCCATTCACGCCGTAAAAGGGCACTGGATAAATTAATATACCCATACAGCCAACATTTCCAGCTAAAATAAAATTTTTTATTATCTCGAGCTCTGGACCAGTTTTGGCATATAATGGAAATAAGCTGCTAACGAGATTTACCCCTGCTTCAAATGCAAAACTAAATTGAATTGGATTTTCATACTTCAGGAGTTGTGTCGCACGAAAGTTAAGATTAAAGAAAGGTCGATTTTCACCGACCTCACTATATTTTCCTCCAAAGTAGCCAACGCTTAACTTGAGTCTGGATAAGGTTTCAGAGGAGTCTACATTTGTTTGAGGAAGAGTATTAAGTGGACAAACTAATACAATTATGAAAATTGCTCTAAGCAAAATTTTCCCATTAATAGCAGTTTTATAAAGTAGTCGATACCGTCACTCTATGCAATGCTCCAATTGCACCCAAAGAAGAAAATCCATAATCAAAAGTATAATTAGAAATTATGGCGCCAAGACCAACATTAAAGCCAGCAATACCCGCAGAAGTTCCTATCTTCAAATCGCTTCTCTTTTCGTTATCATACCCGAAGCGTAATCTTAAAACTTTGCTTAGAGTAAACTCAGCACCTAAACTGAATGCTTTGAAACGTTGAACGAAATCATCTCTCTCAGCATTTAGCTTGTGAAAATCAAGAGACAGACGCAAAGGCAAGTGCTGCAGTTTTTTAGAAACACCAACAATAATATCAAGCGGCAGTTCTTCTTTCTCGTTATAATAGGAAGTTAATTGAGTTCCAATATTCATGGCTGCAAATCCAACGCTTAAATCTTCTTCAGGAACGAAATAATTCAAACCAACATCAAAACCAAGTCCCGAGGAATTTCTATCTGCAATCTTTGAATAGATATATTTTACATTAACACCGTAATTAAAATTTGGATCTAAAGAATTAGCGTAACCGACAATGAAAGCAACTTCTCCGGCACCAAATTCATTTCCTCTGTTTCCAAATTCATCAGCTTCAATGAATGAACCATAATTTATGTACTTAACAGCGCCGCCGAATCTTCCCCAATCCTCATACTCGGTTGAATAACTTAAGCTTGCCAGGTTAATGTCTAATAAATGTTTTACAAAAGAAAATGAAATTGGATTTTCAGTTAATAAGTTTATTCCCGCAGGATTATAAAAGATTACGTTTGGATCATCATGGTTTGAAACGAAAGTGCCGCCTAAAGCAGCAGCTCTTGCACTCATGTCAATCCTTAGAAATTCATAAGTGTTTTGGCTGAATAAATTGCCAGTAAAAACTGATGTGATAAATAATGCGATGAATGCTGTTGATTTCATAAACTTCCTAAAAAATTCTTTCGTTATTTAATGATAATAAAAAATAAAGGCAAGGCGAAATAAGTTACAATTCCTTAAATACAATCAATTGAAAAATATGAATAACTTATCTTACACAAAAGTGAAGAATACAAACCCAGTTCCTAAAGTATAGCACCAAAAATCAAAGGAACTGGGTTTGTTTGAACTGCATTATTGATATTTCAAACAATTTGATTGAATAAGATTTACCCCTCCGGTTTTCCTTGCGTAAACCTTTTCCTATACTTAAATTTGACCGCAAAAAAATATTAAGGAGTATATGAATTCGCTTAAAACTGTATTCTTAATGACATTAATGATGGTTCTCTTACTTTTTGTCGGAAACATGCTCGGTGGGAACGGAGGAATGACAATTGCATTAATTTTTTCTCTTGCAATGAACTTTGGTTCATATTGGTTTTCAGATAAAATAGTTTTGAAAATGTATCGTGCTCAACTTGTTACTAAAGAACAAGAACCAAAATTTTACAGCATAGTTGAGCAATTAGCAAAAAGTGCAAATCTTCCTATGCCAAAGGTTTATATAATTGAAGATCAAACACCTAATGCTTTTGCAACCGGAAGAAATCCACAGCACGCTGCAATTGCGGCTACAAGAGGAATCTTAAGAATTTTAAATGAACAAGAATTAGCCGGAGTTATGTCTCACGAGCTAGCTCATGTTAAGCATAGAGATATTTTAATCGGTACAGTTGCCGCTACGTTTGTAGGCACGATTACCTATGTTGCACAAATGGCAGGATGGGCTGCAATGTTTGGCAGAAGTGATGATGAGGACAGAGGCGGATTATCATCTTTATTTCTGATGATTCTCGCTCCAATTGCAGCAACACTTTTGCAAATAGCAGTTTCAAGGTCAAGGGAATTTATGGCAGACAAGGGCGGTTCTGAAATTTCACATAATCCTCTTGCATTGGCTTCAGCTTTAGGTAAATTATCCCAGGCAAATCAAATAAAAGCGGTTGATCATGCGGGTCCCGCAACATCTCATATGTTCATAGTTACCCCTCTTCATGGTGGTGGGGCAATGAAATTGTTTTCAACACATCCTCCGGTTGAAGAACGAATTGCTCGGCTGAGAGATATAGCTGCTGGTAGGAACCAATGATTTTTTTTTCGAACCCACGTCTAAAGTCGTGGGCTGTATTTTTGATAGCTGTATTTAGTTTTTCTCTTCAAGCTCAAACCAAAACCAATCTTGATGTTTTTAAAGTTCTTGTTGATTCATCAATAACTGAAGCATTGGTAAATATATCAGATTCACCGAAAGATATTTATCTTGATTTAAAGCTTGGTTCTTCATACGCTATTTTGGAAGATCAAATTTTTAAGTCAATTAAAGCACATAAGAAAAATATTAGTTTAATATCTAATCCATCAGAAAATATTGGATTGAGCTATTCAATAGAAAATGCTGTGGTTAATTATGGAGAAGTTTTTAGAGCTGGTTTTCTCGGTGATCATTTTGTTGAGAGAAAGGTTTTTATTTCCGGCAGCTATCGGTTTCAAGACAAAGAAGTGAAGATCAAAGATTTTTATTTCGATAATATTGACACGGTTAAATTTGATGAGATTCAGATATTAGAGAACTCTTCCTATCCATTTACAAAAGGGGAAATTCCATCCGAGCCATTTCTTTCAAATCTATTTGAACCATTGGTGGCAATAACCACAGCGGCAGTTGTTATAGCTCTTTTCTTTACGGTTCGAAGCAAGTAACCGTATTTTACCTTTGATGCCTGAATGTATTTAGTTATTATTGAACACATTTTTATAAAAATTATGCCCATATGAAGAAATTATTCGCACTTTACTTTTTAATATTAATCTTTTTTGGTTGTTCATCTTCGATTGATACAACCAATTTGGGTTCTCAAGAAAGATTAGATTACGCAATCAAATTATATAATGATGAAGATTATGAATTAGCGATCACGGAATTACAGTCGTTGATTCTGCAATATCCGGGAAACGCTGTAGTTGATGACGCTCAATTTTATCTTGGTATGACTCGATTCAAAAGGGGAGAATTTATCTTAGCAGCTTTTGAATTGAGTAAGCTGATTAAAAATATGCCTGTAAGCGAATTCGTTCCGCAAGCTCAATTGATGCTGGCAGAAAGCTATTACGAACTTTCGCCTAATTACACGCTCGATCAAAAGTATACCAAAAAAGCTGTAGAAGAATATCAGGCATTTCTAGATTTCTTTCCTGCAAACTCAAATGTTCCTGAAGCCGAAAAGAAAATTCGTGAGCTAAATGATAAGTTGGCGCAGAAGGAATATAACAATGCACTTATTTACGAAAAGCTTGAATATTATACTGCTGCTATGAGATATTATGACAGTGTGGTTGATGTTTATCATGATACTCAATATGCGCCGATGGCGTTGTACAATAAGATTAATCTTTTGAGATCCCGCGATAGAGACAGGGAAGCTTTGGATGAAATTGCTAAGTTCTTGCAGCGTTATCCTAATGATAATCGTGCAAAGGAAATGGAAAGTTTAAAAACTTCTCTCGAAAATCTACTTTCTGCTTCTAAGTAATGTTAAAAGCTAAGAGAGTTAGTGAATCAGTTATCACAATGACTGAATTGGTTCTGCCCAATCATACAAATCAATTGGGAAACCTTCTCGGGGGACAATTGATGCACTGGATTGATATTTGTGCGGCACTCTGTGGAGCAAAACATAATCAAAGAGTTTGTGTTACAGCTTCGGTTGACAGAATTGATTTTCATCACCCAATTAAGCTGGGTGATGCAGCATCTTTGGTTGCATCAGTCAACAGGGTTTTTAGAACATCAATGGAAATTGGTGTTAAAGTTTATGCCGAATCATTCAAAGAAGGAAAAAGAATTCATACAAATACAGCTTATCTTACCTTTGTTGCTGTTGACAATGATGGAAAGCCCACGTTAGCTGTTGAAGCAATTCCTGAATCTGAAGATGAAAAAAGAAGATATGAAGAAGCACTTACTAGGAGAGAAAATCGGCTTAAAGATAGAATTAAACGCAGTTAGCTTTTTATTCCTTTTCTTTTTTTTACCATTCGAGGTCTTACCGCAAATTCCGATAAATGGTTTCTGTAAATTAAATTTATACCAATTTTCTCCGGGCTATTCAAAAATATTTTCACTGAATTACAACAGTGATTCATACTCCGATCTTATACTGTATGATCCTTCCTTAAAAAAAATGGCAGCTATATCGGGAGAAAAGAATGAAAGGTTTGCAAAAGAAGAATATTTTGACTTCCCATTTCATATTTCAAATCTTGCTCCAATAAGAGAAAAGAATAATGAAATTAAAAAATATGCATTTACCTCACGGAAAAATTTAACTGCAGGTATTTGTGAGTTTTCATCTGATGGAAAACCGCGGGTAACACATCAGCTAAATTTTAAATCTTATCCGGAAAAACTAAGCACTGCCGATATTGATGGAGATTTTCATCAAGAGATACTGCTTTCCGGATCTGCCTTTGAAGGATTGAGCATACTGAATTTCGAAGGTAAAAATTTGAATGAGAGAATTGTTAAATCAAAAGGCAGCTATTCTCAAGCAATTTTTATTAATCTATCGAATGATGGATTTCCTGACATTGCAGCAATTAATCTTCTAAATAATTCTCTTGAATTTTTATTTAACGACGGACGCGGAAACTTTAAAGTCGTTCGAACGATGAACTTTTACAATAAAGTACGGAATCTTCATTCTTTTGATATGGATTTAGATTCTTACCATGATTTGGTTTTTCTCGAAGGCAATAAGTTAAAAATAATGTACGGTGATTTCCAATCGTCTTACTCAAAGCAAATTGAAATTGAAACTAAATATCCGCCCAACGATTTTATAATTGGTGATTTTAATAAAGATGGAAATATTGATTTTGCATATTTAAATACGGATGTGTCTATAGTTTCAGTTGTTTTTGCAGAGAGCGATTATAAATTTTTTGCGGAGATTCCTATTCTTTACAAAGAGGGAATAAAAAATATAATACCGTTTTACAGCAAGTTTATTGACGGATTGGCCATCATTAGTGATGACGGAGCTTTGTTAACAAACACTGTGCTATCTTCAATGTCACCTAATATTGATATATCTCTCTCTATCAAGCCGACGGTAATATCTAATTTTGATGCTAACTCCGACGCAATAAATGATATTTGTTTCATTGATAGTTTTGACAGGAGTTTGAAGCTGGTAGTACGCAGCAATGCGGGTATACCGTCTAATTATTTTTCTATTCCACTGCATGGGAATCCCAATCAAATTGCGTTCAAGAATTTTTCAAAGCAATCAACCACTTTTTTTTGTTACTCGGTGAGTAAAAAATTAGTTGAAGTGATTGAGGTTGAATTCAACACGGGCAAAATTACTCGAAGCGAGTTCTACACCGCACGTCCAATAGCAGATGTGAAGCCGGTTCTAAACGATCACCAAATGGTTTTCGTTTCTTCTCTTGTAAATAATAGATTAACACTGGAGATATTTGAAAAAGAAGAAAGCTGGAAACTTCTTACTGATTATAATATTTCCGAAAAAGCTATTAGTGCAGATTTATCAACACTGAGGGGCGTTAAACTTTTCTTCTGGAACCAAATTGGTGATTCGATTAAACTTTTCAAAAAAACATTTCTTCCTGAAGAAATGAAAGCGGAATTTTTATTAAATATTAAAATGAAAAATATTTCTAATTTCTTAACTGTTGTTGATGATTTTCACAATTTAGATAAAGAGTCCATTATTAGTTTTGTTGAGTCAGATGAAAAACCTTATATTTTGGTAAGCCATGATGGTTCTGTTAATTCCTTTGATGTTGAGGAAGTGAAGAAGAATTTGATTGTGAGGGATTTGAATCAATTATTTGTGAGTGAAATTAAACCTAATGGCACACGGAGATTGATTGTAAATAATTATAACAGTCAAAATATTTATCGTCTGAATATTTTAAGAAAAGGTAAGAAAATAGTTTTTTCCAAAATAATTGATAAGATAAACACCGAGAAATTTTTTGTAAGGAATATGACTGTAAATAATTATCATCTTGTCTATTTAAATCAGACCAAGGAATGCATCTCAATTAGGCAAATATGATTCAGAAGATAATTTTAATCATTGCAATAATAATCTTGAATAATTTTCGTTCATTTTCACAAGTAAGTTACGATAAAAATTTTCTTGATTCAGTTTTCACAGAGTATGTTAATCTGAAAGAAGTTTTGAGAAATAAAGATTACAACAATCTGTTGTCAGTTAGAACGGAAAATCCCAAATGCGGATTGTTCCTCATCAATTTCGTTAAACAAAATATCGAATTATTTACAGCACAACAGCAGCAATTATTTAAAACATTATCGGGGCGTCCAACTCTTCCACTGAGTATAATCTCACCCTCAGGAAAATTTAGAATACATTACGATACAACAATTACTGCAAAACCAAAATACATTTCTTCTATGAGCATTGAAGAAAATCTTTCGATGGCTGCTATGTCAATTGATTCTGCGTACAATTTCGAGGTGAATTATTTAGGATATCCTGCGCCGCCTTCCGATAATGGAATGGGAGGAGATAATCTTTATGACATTTATATTGTTAACCTTGGCGGCGGACTTTATGGCTACACTGAATCGGAAGATGATCTCGGCGGACAGAAGTATACTTCATTCATAGTTGTTGATAATGACTATGCAGGTTATTATTCGACTGGAATAAAAGGTGCAAGGGTAACTTTGGCGCATGAGTTTCATCATAGCATTCAAATGGGAAATTATATCCTTCGTTTTGATGATACTTTTTTTTACGAGATTACTTCAACTTCTATGGAAGAATTTGTTTACGATGATGTTAACGACTACTATGCTTACATGTCGAGTTATTTTCAGAACCCGCAAAAAGCATTTGCTGAAAATGATGGATACAATCTTGCGATTTGGAATATCTACCTAAAAGAAAATTTTGGTTTCGGTATAATCAAAAAGCAATGGGAATTAATGCCAACTCAAAGAGCAATGAATGCCATCAACACGAGTATAACTGAAGCCGGTTCAAGCTTTAAGCATGAACTCAATAACTTTGGAGTCTGGACATACCATACAAAACACCGTGCTATCCCCGGAAAATATTTTGAGGAAGCATCGATTTATCCGTTGATTAGACCGCTGTCTACAATCGCATTTATACCACCGGATGAAATTGTTACTATAAATTCTAAAGCAACAGCTAACAATTTTATTCGTTATACTAATCAACTTAATAGTGATACTTTATTTGTTCTTATCACAAATGGTGATGTTCAGGGAGCACTAAATAATATAAGTCAAACGGATAGTTTTGCGTACTATCTGTACGACTATCCTGAGAGTGGTACAAACAAAATTGATTCCAATTATTATTCAAAATTCACCACAAAAAATCCTTTCCTTTGGGTAGTTTCAGAAATTTCAGATACAGTAATAAATGTTGTTGAACCGCAGTTAAAAACTGATTTTCCATATCCGATGCCGTTTTCTTATAAGAAGTATTCTGAAGATCAGCCGATTAACATTCCTATTTCTGCAACTAGTCGTGATAATGTCGGGTTATACATTTTCAGTACAGCTATGGAATTAGTTTATTCGAACGATGATATGCCACTGGATAATCAGAATAAAAATGTAGTAAAGTGGAAGGTTAAAGATAATCATGGAAGAAAGCTTGCATCCGGTGTTTACATTTATGTCATTAAATCGGGTGATAATATCGAAAAAGGTAAACTGGTAATTCTGCATGACTGATTTTTCACTCCAGATTCACTCGCTTCAAAAATCTTTTGGAAGAAGATTAGTTTTCAATGGAATTACTTTCAACTTAAATAAAGCTGGGGTTTTTGGAGTTTCAGGACCTAATGGTTCGGGGAAATCAACTTTAATTAAAATTCTTGCGGGGATTAATTCACCCACAAAAGGTCAGGTAATTCATAGCAGTGATGGAAAGGAAATTATTTCTGAGAAGCTTCACAACTATATTGGATTTGTCTCCCCGTACTTAGTTCTTTATGATGAATTTAGTGCATGGGAAAATCTCACTTACTTTTCTTCAATCCGTAAAATTTCTTTTGATAAAGTGAAAGTGGAAAATCTGCTCGATCAATTTCTGCTGTTAAGTCGTAAAGATGATTTAGTTAAAGCTTACTCTTCGGGAATGAAACAGCGCTTAAAATTTATATTTGCATTAATGCATTCTCCATTATTTATTTTTCTTGATGAACCAACTTCTAATCTTGATGATGAAGGAAAGCTGACGGTTTATAATCTCATCCAAAGTGAAAGCAAAAAAGCGATTGTGGTAGTTGCTTCAAATGAAAAGAGTGATTTAATTCATTGTGATGAAGTGCTGGATTTAAATAATTATAAAGTATGAACAATTAAAAATTAGAAATTAAAAATTCAAAATTTGAAAGCAATAAATTCTTACTTTTTAATTTTGAATTTTTCATTTTGAATTGAATTCCATGAAATCATACGCATTATTCCAAAAAGATTTTCATTCCGAGTTAAGAACTCGCTATGCAATTAATTCGCTGGCGATGTTTATTATTGTTGCAATCAGCGTAATACTATTCTCAATAGGAAATGAAAATATTTCGCCAGGTTTAACCGGTGGATTGTTTTGGGTGGTAATATTTTTCTCGGCAATGTCAGGACTTTCCCGTGCATTTGTAAGTGAAGAAGAAAGAGGAACGTCATTAACATTGCAATTGATTGCTTCGCCGGCAACAGTGTTTACCGGGAAACTATTATTTAACTTGATCCTTGTTTTTCTAATGAACATTGTCATTACCCTGCTTTATTCAATGTTGTTTGCCGAGTTTATCATTCAGAATTATTTATTGTTCTTTTTGACTTTTGTATTCGGCAACATTGGTATTGCAATTTCTTCTACATTAATTGCAGCAATAATTGCCAAAGCAGGATCAAAAGGTACATTGTATCCGGTACTATCTTTTCCGATATTGCTTCCGCTGATTTTAACTTCGGTGAAGCTGACTTCCTTTGCAATTGACGGAGTACCTATTTCCGAAGCATTTTTTGAGTTGGCGATAGTTTTATGTTACGATATAATTATGATTTCAGCGTCTTATATGTTGTTCGATTTTATCTGGAAAGATTAGTATTTTCACAGCCAATATTTAGGAACATATTATGATTTGGAAGATTTTTCTCTTTCTTCTTTTGTGCTTTGTTTCAATTGCGGGTATTGCATTTCCTATAGTTCAATCACCAACAAAATGGTATGAATTTCCATTTATCCTGGGACTTGAACAGAACGCTAAAATAATTTTCTTTCATGTTCCAACTTCATGGCTTACAGTCATTGCATTTCTTATGTCCACAATTTTCAGCATTCAATATCTTAGAAAAAAAAACCTTGATGACGATGCAAAATCTTATGCGGCGGCTCAGCTTGGAATAATATTTTGTATCCTTGCTACAGTAACGGGGTCGGTTTGGTCAAAATTCGCCTGGGGTTCTTTTTGGAGTTGGGATCCAAGGCAAACAAGCATCTTTGCCTTGTTACTAATTTACGGAGCTTGGTTTGCTCTCCGTTCGGCAATTGAATCTGAAGATAAAAGAGCAACTCTTTCAGCGGTCTATTCTATAATTGCATTTTTGACTGTTCCATTTTTCATTTTTATTATGCCGAGAATTATGACGGGTCTCCATCCTGGTTCTGCTGATGATACAAACGCCGGTCCTATTGTTGATTTTAAGATGAATTTCAGCATGCAGCTTATCTTTTTCCTATCAATGATTGGATTTACAATACTATATTTTTGGATGTGGAATCTTGGTTATAAATCTATAATTTTAAAAGAAAAAATTAACAGGCAACTAACTCGAGGGTAAAATTGGCAAGTCTTCAGGAATTCTTACAGAACAATGCAATTTATATTGTAATGATTATCGTTCTAATTGTGTGGACAGGAATATTTTTATATTTATTCAATTTGGATAAGAGATTAAAAAACATAGAAAAAGAAATAAGCGGAGATAAAAAATGAAAAACAAATATATTTTTGGTGGGATTATTGTTGCTGTCTTTCTCTTTTTGATGATCTATTTATTAACTCAGAGTAACATTCAGTATGAAAATGATTTTGCAAAAGTGATGGCAAAAGATAAAACTGTAAAAGCAACGGGAAGCTGGGTTAAGGAAAAAAGTTATGAACTGAATAAAGAAAATAAGACCTTCATATTCTACATGGCTGATCAATCTGGTACGCAAATGAAAGTGGTTTATGAAGGAACAATCCCAAATAATTTCGAATCTGCAGTAAGCGTGGTTGTAACAGGAAAATATCAGAACGGCTATTTCCATGCTAAGGATATTCTCACCAAATGTCCGAGCAAATATGAGCAGCAAGATGTAAAATCATCAAGCATGTAATTAAATTACCGCAAATCTATTTTTAAACACTAAAGTTTTATTGAGGAAAACATGGTAGGAAGTATTGTATTATCACTCGCCCTGGCGAGCAGTTTAGTCGCGATGGTAATGTATTTTTTAACTTACAAAGGTTATCAAAATACTCTGAACATAGGAAGAATAGCATATCATTCGATGGCAATGCTTGTAATTGCAGCATCGGCAATTTTGCTCTATCTTATTCTTAATCATGATTACAGCTACAAATATATTTACAACTATAGCAGCAATAATCTTCCGACCGGAATTTTAGCGGCGACATTTTGGGCGGGGCAAGAGGGGAGCTTTATGCTTTGGGTTCTGCTAACTTCAATTGTTGGACTGGTACTTCAAAATTATTCATCAAAGCGCGGTGATCTCGAACCAAGAGTAATGTCTGTGTTTGCATTATCAACATCGTTTTTGCTTGTAATGGTTTCCCCATTATTCAAAAATCCTTTTGCGTACATCTGGACTGAGCCGGTGTTTATAGCTGTAAAAGATATTAATACTGTTTTCTTAAACCAACCGTGGGTTCAGAATTTTTTATTCAGCGATAATTCGAGTGGTCAAAATTTTGTTAAGATGGGTCCTGAACTTTATGCCGCATTATCATCTGCCGGAATAGCTGTAAAAGATTTTATTATTAATGGCAAAGGATTAAATCCACAGTTATTGAACTTCTGGATGCAGATACATCCACCGATCTTATTTACAGGATTTTCGATGGCTACTGTTCCATTTGCTTTTGCAATGGCCGCAATGATGAAAAATGATTACACTCAATGGGTTAAACAAGCTTTACCATGGGTGTTAGCCGGTGCAGGTATTTTAGGATTGGGAGTAATGATGGGCGGCTACTGGGCTTATGAAATGCTTGGATGGGGTGGTTATTGGGCTTGGGATCCGGTTGAGAACTCCAGTTTAATTCCATGGCTTGTAGGTGTTGCATCAATTCATACCTTACTCGTTCAAAGAAAAAGTCAAGCTAAGGGTGGGATAGGAAAATATGCTAAGACAAATCTTATACTTGGCATAATGACTTATGTTCTTGTTTTGTACAGCACATTCCTAACACGCAGCGGAGTTTTGGGAGATGCATCTGTGCATTCTTTCGTTGATCCTGGAATGATTATTTATCTATTCCTGGTAATTTTTATCGGGACATTTATTGTCCTGGGATTTGGAATGTTGGTTTATCGCTGGAAATTTTTAAGCGATAAAGTTGAAACTGATGAAGCATTGCTTTCCCGCGACCTTGCATTATTTACTGCTGCAGTAGTTTTATGTGCTTCAGCAATAATTGTTTTAGTTGGAACTTCTGCCCCACTTTTTGGTAACTCAGTTGACACTTTCTTCTACAACGAAATGCATGTTCCGCTTGCAATCATAATAGGATTGTTAAACGGATTAAGCCTGCTTCTAAAATGGAAACAATCGAACGGACAGGATCTGCTTAAAAATTCTCTCCTCTCAATCGTTTCTGCAATTATTTTTACATCACTGGTAATAATAATCGGCGGTGTAACAGATATAATGATGATCTTGCTTGCATTGTCAGCATCATTCTCTCTGTTTGTAAATCTTGAAATTGCAATAAAGATTGTTCGCGGTAATATGAAAATGCTTGGAGCTTATGTTTCACACATCGGAATAGCATTATTTATTCTTGGAGTGATTGGATCCACGGCATACAGCAAGAACGTTGATATTGACTTAATAAAGAATGAACCTAAAGAAGCATTTGGTTATCAATTAATTTTTACCGGATACAATCCGATTGAAAACAATACAAAGTATGCTTTCAACATTGATTTAAAGAAGGGCGATAAAAGCTATACTGTTTCACCAGTAATGTACATCAGTGAATTTAATAACGGGCTAATGCGTGAACCGGCAATTCTTAACTTATGGACAAAAGATTTTTATGTTTCTCCTGTTGGTTATGATGAAGGAAATAATGCTGATCGCAGCCATGGTCAAGTAATTGATCTCGAAAAAGGAAATACCTCCGATTTTAATGGATCAAAAATTTCTTTTGATAGATTTGATTTGTCTCCGGAAACAATGCAGGCAATGCAGGAAGGAAAAAACTTTCAGATGGGTGCTGTTTTAACTCTGGAGTTTCAAGGCAAGAAAGAATCTTTTGAACTATTTAGAAAAAGCGTTTCAGGACAAATTCAATTTACGGATTACACTTCTGAAAATGCAGGACTAAAAATTCAATTGATAAATCTAACAGCCGGAAAAATTCAAATTTCGGCATCAAAACTTAATGAACCTTCTCATGAAAATGTACAGCAAACCCCGAGGGAAGTTTTATCAATTTCTGCTAGTGTTAAACCCTATATTAATTTAGTCTGGGCAGGTGTTCTAATAATGTTTGTAGGATTTTTCGTTTCGGTTTCAAGAAGATTGAAGGAATCTTTGGTTAAATAGAATTGATGGAAATCGTTAATAAAAATGTCCGTGATATTGCGGGCATTTTTGTTTTAAAACTGATTTTTCCAATTGTTTAATCAAAATGAAAAGTAACTGACGCAGTTATACTTCTTGGCAAGCCGGGTTCCAAATAAACGGGTTGGCCTCTCACTAAATCTGGATTTATAAATGCTGACGCAGCATATCTTTCATCCGTAAGATTATTGATGTTGACAAAGAATCGCAAACCAAAATAATCGGTTACTCTAATAATGTTGGTAAGTCCAAAGGACAGGTTAAGTAAATTGTAGGAGGGGACTTCAATTTTATTTGCATCATCAATAAAATATTTTCCAACACCGTTAAGTTCTAAGCTTACAAAAATTTCCTTAAGAAAATCAGGTGAATAAGTAAATCCGGTTCCGTAAAAAAAGTTAGGAATTCCGGCAGCTTTATTGTTCGAATAATCTGCAAACTTGCCGGGTTTTCCGTAATGAACAGAATCAACGACATAATCAATGTATTTATTATCCGAGTAAGTCAGAGAACCTCGTAAGCTTAAGCCATGTTTTAGCTGAATGGATGCTCCAAACTCCACTCCTGTTCTTTTAGTTTTGCCGGCAGTAAAATAAAATCGTCCGCCTCGATAGGGGATTATATCATTCGATGTTTGAATATTATATAATGCTAATTCATAGTTTGACGATTTTACTATATCAGAATCAAAAACTAATATCTGCTTCGTTCCAGCTTCAAATGTTGTGGAACGAATTGCATTGAGAAGCGGATTAATCAGATAAACTGTATCTTGTCCAAAAGTACTTGCAGGATCGGTTTCATTTCCAGCAGGTACCTCGATTCCTCCGCTCACATTAGCATAGATGCTGTGAGTGGGTGTGAATCTATACGATAACGCTATCTTCGGTGTAAATTTTTCGTATGATTTTTTCTGAAGTCCAAACTTTGGCAGCAGAAAATCTTCGCTGAAATAGCTGATATTATCGTACCTTCCTCCAATTAAAATACTTATCCTGTCGCCGATAATAATTTCGTCATGTAAAAATGCGCCGAAATTATTTGCACCTTCACGTTTATCTGTTGAAAGAGTATTTCCTCTAGAATTTGTCGAGGATAAAGAGTAAAATAAAATTGCTCCATCTTGATATGCTTCGTCAATTCCCGAAATTACTAAATTGGTAATATCTTCACTTAGAGTAGTTATATTTTGGTAAATAAAATTTCCGCCAAAATGATAACGGGTAAAATCTCTGAAGGTTCCGCGTTCGGACCGCTGCAAGTATTTGGGATTAAGATAAACCATGCTTTGCAGTGAATTCGATTTGTCGAAGTTGTGCTCTAGACTTATACCGATTTTGCCTAATCGGTTGTACCTGCGTTCATCCCGCTGAACATAAGTTGGATTTCCCATTTTTGGATTTGCTGTGAACTGTGAATCAGTTAAAGGACCCGGAATATGAAAAAGATTGCTTGCACCGCTGAGTAGGACCTTGAGTCGTGTATCTAAAGAAAGATTTGAAAGTAATCCAAGATTTATGATTCCGCGCTTTGAAGAAGAATGTTCTCGCCATCCATCAAAATAGCTTTG
>Ga0209126_1000321_pt1 | contig 16373 bp, 14 predicted proteins | sample RifCSP19_1_FD_184024 | JGI IMG/M metagenome (GOLD analysis project Ga0209126, IMG submission 184024) | Soil microbial communities from Rifle, Colorado - Rifle CSP2_sed 19_1 (SPAdes) (version 2) | ecosystem: Environmental > Terrestrial > Deep subsurface > Rock core/Sediment | place: Rifle...
TGTATTTGAAGAAGACTTGGAAAGCTCTATCGAGATAAAGGAAGAAGAGTGGGGGAAAAGGCCGCTGTCAGAACGGATGAAGGAGAGGTTCTTTGTACTATTTAAAAGGAAAATGTAGTATACTTTCCACATAATTTGATGGAAAGGAGTTCTTAATGTCTTATGAGGTAAAACTCGAGGTATTTGAAGGGCCGCTTGACCTGCTTTTACATCTCATTAAGAAAAATGAGGTCAATATTTATGATATCCCTATTTCTCTGGTTACTCAGCAATATCTTGAGTATATTGATATTATGCAGGATCTGAATTTAGAGATAGCCGGGGAATTTCTTCTGATGGCTGCTACACTGACCCATATAAAATCAAAGATGCTGCTGCCACGGGAAGAAAAGGCCGGCGAGGATGAAGAGGCTGAAGATCCAAGGGCAGAACTTATCAGAAAGCTCCTTGAGTATAAGAGTTTTAAAGAAGTTGCAGAAGAGCTTGGACAGCGGGAAGATACATGGAGGGATATTTTCTATAATCCGCCGGATAAAACCATAGAAGATGAGGAGGTATTTATTGAGGTAGGGTTGTTTGACCTGCTGGAGGCATTCAGGGATGTTATCGCTAACACACCTGATAACAGGTCGCTCGATATAGCGCCTGATGAATTAACCGTGCGTGGAAAGATGACGGCCATAATAGAAATGCTGGATATGGCCGCAACTGAAGGTGTTACGCTTATGTCACTTCTCGAAGATGGCAGTGCCTGCACAAGGCGGACTATTGTAGTTACATTCCTTGCACTGCTGGAGCTTGCAAGGATACGGCTTATTAAATTGATGCAGGCAGGCGGTTCAGAGACTATCAGGGTATACAGAAATGAAGACATCAGGGCAGATTCAGGTGAACCTAAGGAGAATTTATTGTGAATAACAGTGAACTCAAGGGCATAATTGAGGCATTACTATTTGTTGCAGGAGAACCTTTATCCATTGACAGGATAAAAAACATCCTTGAGGATGCAGACAAAAAGTCAATACAAGACATGCTATGGGAACTTCAGCATGAATATGATATGCGTCTCTCAGGCCTGCGCATAGTCGAGGTAGCCGGGGGTTTTCAGATTGCCTCCAGACCCGAACTGGCCCAGTGGATAAAGCGTCTCAGGAAGGTAAAACAATCAAGCAGGCTTTCAAAGCCATCACTGGAGACACTTGCAATTATTGCTTACAAACAGCCGCTTGTTAAGGCAGAGATAGAGGATATCAGGGGTGTTGACTCCTCAGGTGTAATCAAGGGGCTTCTGGATAAGCACATGATAAAGATTGTCGGACGCAAGGATGTTGCCGGAAGACCTATTCTGTATGCTACCACCAGGGAATTCCTGCAGTATTTCGGCTTACGGGATATCTCTGACCTTCCAACACTGAAAGAGTTTACAGAGTCAGCAGCATCTTACGATGAGGCAGACAGTAACGTCAGCATGGAGACTCAGGAGAATTGAAAATCAAGTGGATTGCCTTTGCAATAGTGACACTTCTGACCATAACAACCGTGTTCTTAATCCCGCGGATTCAAAGAAAAATACCGGATGTTCCAGGCAATAATACCCACATCAATGTTTTGAATGTCACTGAATGCATAAATTGTCATATTATATCCAATATAAGACCTTTTCCATCAGATCATGCGGCACGTGATAAGTGCCTTTACTGTCATAAGATGAAAGAGAAATCATAGTGAAACCCTCCCTTTTTCAAAAGATTCTTCTTGCCATAGTTGTCATTCTACTGCCGATTATAGTCTCATTTATTTATATCTACCATCATGACAAGCAGTACTTAATAGATAACATCCAGAAAGAACTTACCGTCATAGCCAATGCATATGAAGGACAGATTTATCAATTTCTTGAAATGTCGAGGGGCCGGGTAAACGACTTTGCAAGTGATGGAATCATAAGAAATCATTTTCAGGATATTATTGAAGGCAGGGAGTCAGGTGACAAATTTCTGGTGGACTATCTTATTAAACACAAGAAGTCAATAGATAAATCCATTCACTCAATCAGTCTCATGACATTTGACGGCCGTATCCTTGTATCAACGGACAGATCACGAATAGGGAAGTATTTCGAGATAGATGCGTCTCCGGCCCGCGCAGACGGGAGGTATCCTTTTGTCGGGTCTGAAGTCCGTTTTTCAGGGATGGAGCAGATCGTATCGCTGGCCCCTGTGTTCAGTATCAGAGATGACAAACCTCTTGGGATAATAGTGAATCATATCTTCCTGACAGAGTTAAACAACCTTCTTTCAGGGAAATATACAAAAACGCCGGGTATCGTACGCAGTGAGGACACCAAACGAAATACATTTGAAGTCTACCTTGTTAACAGGAACAGACTGATGATTACAGAATCTAAATTTGTTAAAGACAGCGTACTCAGACAGGAGGTTAATACAGCCCCTGTGAATGCCTGTCTTGGAGAAGACAGGGTGATGAGTGGATTATATCCGGATTACCGCGGGATTGAGGTTGCAGGCGCATCAATGTGCATACCCTCAATGAAATGGACACTACTCGCAGAGATTGATGCAGGCGAGGTGCTTGCTCCACTCGCAGTAATGCGCAGAAATGCCGTTATTGCAAGCCTCGGGGTAATAGGACTAATCATATTGTTTTTTGTATTCTTATTCAGAAGCGTAATTGTTCCGCTGAAAAAGTTTTCCGGAGCTGCAGAAGGCATTGCATCCGGAAACTATGAGATAACGGTGCCTGTTCAATCAAATGATGAGATAGGCAGACTGGCGGGTTTGTTTAATAAAATGGGACAGGAGATCGGGCATAGAACAAACTTACTCAGGAACAGCGAGGAAAGACTCCGTGCAATAATAGATAATTCACCGTCTGTCATTTACCTTAAAGATACAGACGGCAAATATCTCCTTGTCAATCGCAGATTTAAAGAGCTGTTCAGGGTATCAAACCAGGAGATAACAGGTAAGACCGATTTTGATTTGTTTCCGAAGGAATTTGCCGAAACATTCAGGGAAAATGACATTAAGGTACTCAGGTCCAATACCCATATTGAGTTTGATGAGAAGGCCCTTCAGGATGACGGCATTCATGACTATATATCTGTGAAATTCCCTGTTGCCAACATTGCCGGAGTGCCGCTTGCGTTGTGCGGCATCTCTACAGACATAACTGAACTGAAGAGTCTTGAGAATCAACTGAGACTTTCCCAGAAGATGGAGGCGGTCGGTCAGCTTGCAGGAGGCGTTGCCCATGACTTTAATAATATACTTACAGGTATTACCGGATACGCTGCGCTTTTATCTATGAAGACTGAGACAGAACCTGTTCTTAAAGGATATGCAACACATATTGTCAGTCTGGCAGAAAAGGCAGCTAAACTGACACAGGGGCTCCTCGCATTCAGCAGGAAGCAGATAATGAATCCCGGGATACATGACCTTAACGAGATAGCAAACAGGTTTATTCAGATACTGTCAGGGATTATCGGAGGGAAAATAGCGGTAGTCAGTCACCTCTCAGACGACGATCTTCCTGTTATGGCAGACTCATCTCTGATAGAGCAGGTATTAATGAACCTTGCCACGAATTCAAAAGATGCTATGGCCGGAGGCGGAACCATTACTATTGAGACCAGACTGATTTCATCAGTCAATATCCCATTGGATAAAACAAAGAAAACCAGGGCTGCAGGCAACTATGCTTTGATAAGATTCACTGATACCGGGATGGGAATACCCGGTGAATTAATAGATAAAATCTTTGATCCTTTTTTTACGACCAGGGAGGTTGGGAAGGGGACCGGTCTTGGACTTTCCATGGTTCATGGCATTATTGAACAGCACGATGGAATAATAACTGTAGAAAGCGAAGTATCGAGAGGAACAACGTTTAATATATATCTGCCAATCAGAGAGGCCTGATTGACATCACTTTTCTATTTCCATTATAATTGAGAGTTTAACAAAACATAATATATATGGCACTACAGGATCAAATCAGGAATTTTTCCATTATTGCACACATAGACCACGGCAAATCTACGCTTGCTGACAGGATACTCGAATATACAGGCTCTATAGCCCAGAGGGATTTTAAGGAGCAGATACTTGATGACATGGACCTCGAACGTGAGAGGGGCATAACTATCAAGGCACATGCCGTCAGACTCAATTATAAGGCACGGGACGGCAAACAGTACATACTTAACCTTATTGATACGCCCGGACATGTAGACTTTACTTATGAGGTTTCAAGGAGCCTTGCTGCATGCGAGGGCGCTATTCTTGTTGTTGATGCATCTCAGGGGGTAGAGGCACAGACAATAGCAAATGCGTATCTCGCTGTTGATAGCCGCCTTGAGATCGTGCCGGTTATTAACAAGATTGACCTGCCCGGGGCTGATATCGCCGACACAAAGAGACAGATAAGGGATATTCTCGGACTTGATGACAGTGAGGCAATCCCGGCAAGCGCCAAAGAGGGTATCGGTACGGTTGAGATCCTGGATGCAATAATTTCAAAGATTCCCTCTCCCTCAGGCGACATTAACAAACCGCTGAAGGCGCTGATATTTGATTCATGGTATGACAACTACCAGGGAGTCGTTGTATTAATACGCATAATTGACGGGATAATACGTCCGCGTCAACAGATAATGATGATGTCCACGAAGAATATCTACGAAGTCATCTCAATCGGAATTTTTTCACCTAAACCTGTCCAGGTGAGTGAACTTACAGCAGGGGATGTCGGGTTCGTTGTTGCAGGTATAAAGAAGATGGGTGAAACAAAGATAGGTGATACCATGACAGATGCAGCAAAACCTACTGCATCGCCATTTCCCGGTTACAGGGAGGTCAAGCCAATGGTATTTGCCGGACTCTACCCGTCAGACACCGAAGAATACAAGGTACTCAGAGAGGCTGTGGAGAAATTGAGGCTTAATGATTCGTCATTCACATTTGAACCGGAGAGCTCTCTGGCGCTGGGGTTTGGTTTCAGGTGCGGTTTTCTCGGTCTTCTGCATATGGAAATAATCCACGAAAGGCTTGAGCGTGAGTTCGGCCTGAGTCTCATCAGCACGGCCCCTACTGTTGTCTACAAGATAACGACTACTGCCGGGGAACATCTGACAATAGACAGTCCTGCAGATTTGCCCCCTATGCAAAATATAGAGTTATTTGAAGAACCCTTTATTCTCGCGACGATTATTGCACCTGCTGAATATGTCGGTAGTATTATGGGGCTTTGTCAGGACCGAAGGGGTATTCAGAGGGATATGAAGTACGTGAGCAAAGAAAGGATGATGTTGACATATGAACTGCCGCTTAATGAAATAGTCCTCGACTTTTATGACAAGCTTAAGTCAATCTCCAAGGGATACGCATCCCTTGACTATGAATTACTCGGCTACAGGGCTTCAAATGTAGTACGCCTCGATGTACTGCTTAATGGCGAGATCGTTGATGCCCTTTCGTTCATTACACACAGGGATAAGGCGGAGTCAAGGGGGAGGATGCTTGCGGAGAAGATAAAGGAGTTAATACCGAGACAGATGTTTGAGGTCATTATACAGGCTGCAATCGGCGGAAAGATTATTGCGAGAGAGACTGTCAAGGCGTTGAAAAAGAATGTTATCGCAAAGTGTTATGGTGGAGATATATCACGAAAGAGAAAGTTGCTGGAAAAGCAGAAGAAAGGGAAAAAACGGATGAAACAGTTTGGAAAGGTTGAGATCCCGCAGGAGGCATTTCTTGCAATACTGAAGGTGAAAGAATAAATCAAATGGAAAATATAAACACTAAAAAGAAAAAACACATTTTACGGGAGTATATAGAGTCCATCCTGATAGCTGTAATCATGGCCCTTATTATCAAGGCATTTATTGTTCAGGCATTCAAGATCCCATCCGGTTCCATGATCCCGACACTGCAGATCGGCGACCACATCCTGGTGAATAAATTCATCTACGGGGTAAAAATACCGTTTACAGACAGGATCCTGATACCATTTAACAAACCTTCTTATGGCGACATTATAGTCTTTAAGTTTCCTGAAGATGAAAAAAAGGATTTTATCAAGCGCGTCGTCGGACAACCGGGAGATAGTATCGAGATTAAGGATAAGAAGGTATATGTAAACGGTAAATTCGTTATTGAACAATTTGCAGCACACAGCGACCCGATGCTATACCCGCAGACAATCCAGCCGCGGGATAATTTCGGACCTGTTGTTGTACCGGAGGATTCGTATTTTGTTATGGGAGACAACAGGGATTTCAGTCTTGACAGCCGTTACTGGGGTTTTGTCAGATTAAACAAGATCAGGGGGAAGGCCTTTATAATATACTGGTCATGGGACGGTGAAGACAGCTGGGTCAGGTGGGGCAGGATAGGGATGCGCATAAAATAAATGGACAGGTTATCTGAATATATCAGCAGGTTTAATAACGCCACAGTGCTTGTTGTTGGTGACATTATTGCTGACCATTATGTGTGGGGAAAGGTAGAACGTATTTCACCGGAGGCGCCGGTGCCTATTGTTGATGTCCAGAGTGAAAGTTTTATGCTCGGAGGTGCAGGGAATGTTACGGGCAATATCCTTTCCCTTGGAGGAAAGGTAAAACTATGCGGTGTTGTCGGCAGGGATGATATGGGCCGGTGGATTGTTAATAGATTAAAATCTGAGGGAGTCTGCACGGATGGAATTGTTGTTGAGGATGGACGTCCTTCTTCAAAGAAGACGCGCGTCATTGCCCACAATCAGCATGTGGTGAGGTTTGACCATGAAAGCAGGGGAGATATATCACGGGAATCTCAGGATATTATACTCGAATATATAAGGACACATATAGACGATATAAAAGTGGTTGTTATTTCTGATTATGCCAAGGGGGTGATAACAAGGAACCTGGTAAGGAATATCCTTGAGCTCGCCATTGAATATAATTTGTGCATTATAGTTGACCCCAAACTCAAACATTTTGATTTCTACACAGGGGCGACGGTTATAACGCCCAACACATCAGAGGCATCAATCGCATCAGGGCTTACTATCACTGATGATGAAACCCTGTTAAAGGCCGGCAATATCCTTCTTAAGCAATCAAATGCAGAGGCTGTTCTAATAACCCGCAGTGAACATGGTATGAGCCTCTTTCAAAGAAACAATGATGTAATTCATATCCCTGCTGTTGCAAGAGAGGTTTATGATGTTACAGGGGCCGGGGATACTGTTGTAAGCACCCTTGCATTGTCTGTTGCAGCCGGGGCTTCACTCAGTGATGCAGCAATACTTGCAAATTATGCGGGTGGTATAGTGGTGGGTATAGTTGGTACGGCAACGGTGCACCAGGAACAACTTATTGCGGCTTTAAATGATGTGAAGAAGCAATGAGCAATGAGTAGGGAATCATCTCGATGAATGTTTCAAAAAAAGCAGCGGTAATAATTCCTGCACGATACAGCTCAACCAGGTTCCCGGGAAAGGCGCTGGTTTCCATTGGCTCAAAACCTGTTATACAGTGGATATACGATGCTGCAAAAAAGTCTGTTAATACTGACAATGTTATTGTTGCAACGGATGAACAGAAGATATATGATACGGTCAGGGGATTTGGCGGAAATGTAATGATGACATCCTCAAAACTGAGGACAGGGTCGGACCGGTGTGCAGAGATCGCCCGGCAAATCAGCGCCGATATTATAGTCAACCTTCAGGCGGATGAAATCCTGCAGGGGCCGGAAATGATAGATGAACTGATTCAGATGATGCAAGAGGATGAGACTGTTAAAATGGCAAGTTTAAAGTCAGAGATTACCTCCCCGGAGGAGTTAATGGACAGAAATGTTGTTAAAGTGGTCACCGATAATCCCGGCTATGCTCTGTATTTTTCACGATCACCTATTCCTCACATCCGTGACAGAATAGATAATGCACTGTTCCCCCAAAGAACTTTTTATAAGCATCTCGGTATATATGCCTACAGGCGTGATTTCATGCTGTTGTTCAGCTCACTCCCTACAACCCGTCTTGAGGAACTGGAAAAACTCGAACAGCTCAGGGCATTGGAATGCGGATACAGGATTAAGATGAAAGAAACGTTACATAAATCTTTCAGGATAGATACACCCGAAGACCTGAAAAAACTACAAGAGGGGCAGATCCATGGGCAATGATACAGTAAAGGCCAAATTCATTTTCGTAACAGGAGGCGTAGTATCATCACTTGGCAAGGGTGTGGCGGCAGCCGCTGCAGGAAGCCTGCTTGAGAGTCATGGACTGAAGGTTACTTTTCTTAAGTTTGATCCATACATTAATGTTGACCCTGGTACGATGAACCCGTTTCAGCACGGAGAGGTCTTTGTTACAGATGACGGGACTGAAACGGATCTGGATCTCGGGCATTATGAGAGATATACCACGGTTACCACATCAGCTAAAAACAATTACACGACAGGTAAAATATACTATAACGTTATTACGAAAGAACGGCGCGGCGAATACCTCGGCGGTACCGTTCAGATGGTCCCGCATATAACTGACGAGATCAAGAGATGCATACTTGAGGCCGCAAATGAAATGGATATTGTGATTGTAGAGATAGGCGGCACTGTCGGCGATATTGAAGGCCTCCCATTTTTAGAAGCCATCAGGCAATTCCGGTTTGATATTGGGAGCGAAAAGACCCTGTATATACACCTGACACTGATTCCCTATGTGAAGGCCGCTGATGAGATTAAGACTAAACCTACCCAGCATAGTGTTAACAAGTTGAGAGAGATAGGCATACAACCTGACATCCTTGTATGCAGAACCGACAGACCGATAGCCGATGATATAAAAAGAAAGATTGCCCTTTTCTGTAATGTGGAGGCTGAGGCAGTAATTATTGCGAGGGATGTAGAAAATATTTATGAAATCCCCATTATGCTCCATGATGACGGGCTCGACAGTATAATAATAAAAAAACTGAACCTTAGCGTAGGCAAGGCTGACCTGAGCCGGTGGACTGATGTCGTGCAGAGGATAAAAAACCCCAAGGGCAAGGTTACCATAGCTATTGTTGGTAAATACATCAACCTCAGGGACTCTTACAAAAGCCTTTGTGAGGCGCTGATACATGGCGGACTGGCCAACAATGTTGATGTAAGCCTGCGTCTGGTTGACGCAACAGAGATTGAGAGCAAGGGACCGCAGGAATTTCTGTCAGATGTAAATGGTGTCATTGTCCCGGGAGGATTCGGCAACCGGGGTATTGAGGGGAAAATAGCTGCAATTCAATATTCGAGGGAGCATAAAATACCTTTTTTCGGAATATGTCTCGGTATGCAGTGCGCGGTCATTGAATTTGCAAGGCATGTGACAGGATTCAATGATGCTAACAGCACTGAGTTCGATGAGAAAACCGCTCATCCTGTAATACATATAATGCCTGACCAGGAAGGAAAGGATAAGGGCGGGACAATGCGTCTTGGTGCATATCCCTGCATCCTTATGCCTGACTCTACTGCCAGTCAGGCTTATAAGAGCACCAGGATAAGTGAACGCCATCGTCACAGATATGAATTCAATAATTTCTACAGGGATAATCTCATAAAGGCAGGAATGGTCATAAGCGGCCTGTATCCTCAAAAAGATCTCGTTGAGATAGTAGAAATCAAAGATCATCCATGGTTTCTCGCTACTCAGTTCCACCCTGAATTCAAATCAAAGCCTACAGCCCCTCATCCTTTATTTGCATCTTTTATAGGCGCGGCTGTAAAACAGGTTAAATGAGTATTCAAATAGGAAAATTCTCTATAACTGATGCGAGCCCTCTTTTCTTCATTGCTGGTCCGTGTGTCATTGAAGATGATGTAATGGCCCTGGAAGTAGCCTCAGAACTCCTGAGCATTTCAAGGGATTACAATATCTTCATTATTTTCAAGGCATCATACGATAAGGCTAACAGGACGTCAGTTAATTCATACAGGGGACCTGGCATTGAAAGAGGCATCGAAGTCCTTGCGAGGATCAAGGCGGAAACCGGACTGCCTGTCCTGTCAGACATACACACGCCTGAAGAGGTCAATAAAGTTAAAGAGGTACTTGATGTATTACAGATTCCGGCATTTCTTTGCAGGCAGACAGATCTTTTATTATCAGCGGCAATGAGCCAAAAGGCGGTAAATATAAAAAAAGGACAATTTCTATCACCCTGGGATATGAAAAATGCTGTAGAAAAGATTAAACATGCCGGGAATAATAATATAATGGTTACAGAGCGTGGTACAATGTTAGGTTATAATAATCTTGTAGTTGATATGCGGTCTATACCTGTAATGAAATCATTCGGTTATCCTGTTGTTTTTGATGCTACACACAGTGTCCAGCTTCCCGGTGGAACCGGCACTGCATCCGGAGGTCAAAGGGAATATATAAGGACTCTGTCAATGGCTGCTGTAGCAGCAGGATGTGACGGGGTCTTCATGGAGGTACACCCCGATCCCGGAAAGGCTTTGTCAGATGGGGCTACACAGGTACCACTGAAAGAGGTCCGGTCCATTATTAAGGATCTCAGCAGGCTGGGTGACTTTGTAAGAAATGAAAAGGGATTTTCGAATGAATGAAATTGAAACAGGCCGCAGGGTTCTCGACATTGAAGCAAGGGCCATTGATACCATGAGGTCCAGGCTTGACCAGAGCTTTACTGACGCCATCTCCCTTCTATACAACTGCAAGGGAAGGGTGGTCGTTACAGGGATGGGTAAATCAGGGTTAATCGGCAGGAAGATTGCTGCTACCTTTGCAAGCACCGGAACCCCTGCATTTTTTCTTCATCCTGCTGAGGGGATACATGGTGATATCGGCATGATAATGCCTGATGACACTATCATGGCGATATCAAACAGCGGAGAAACAGATGAGATCCTCGCCTTACTGCCTGTCTTCAAGAAGATGAGTTTGCGGATAATCAGTCTGACCGGTAAGGCTGATTCTACGCTTTCAAAGAACAGCGATGTGGCGCTGGATGTAAGCATTGAAGAGGAGGCCTGTCCCATGAATATTGTACCGACAGCCAGTACTACCGCAACCCTTGCCATGGGAGACGCCATTGCCGTCACCCTCCTCGAAAAACGTGAATTCAGGAAGGAGGATTTCGCACTCTTTCATCCCGGTGGGGCGCTCGGACGAAGGCTCCTTCTGCACGTTGAAGACGTGATGCATACTGGAAATGATGTGCCTGTTGTTTACAGGAACAGCCGGATGAAGGATGTTTTCTTTGAAATGACCTCAAAGAAGCTGGGGGTCACGACTGTTCTTGATGATAAAGGAATGCTTTGGGGTATTATAACAGACGGCGATTTGAGAAGATTGCTTGAAAGTAAGGCCGGACAGGAAAACGACATATTTAAACTTACGGCTGGTGAGGCGGCAACAAGAAACCCCAAGGTGATTCAACGGGACGCCCTTGCCGTATCAGCAGTTCAAATAATGGAGACATATTCGATAACCTCGCTTGTAATATTAAATGAGGATACATCAGTTGCAGGCATAGTACACCTTCATGACCTGTTAAAAAAGGGAATCGTGTAAAAGTGCGGAATTCGGAGTGCGGAGTGCAGAATATTGAATCTCTTTTGGTCAAGGCAAAGAAAATTGAATTCCTTTTGCTTGATGTTGACGGAATTCTTACTGATGGTAAGATTTTTATTGATAGTTACGGGAATGAGCTGAAGACATTTCATATTCATGACGGACATGGAATATCTCTTTTGAAACAATCCGGAGTAGGTGTTGGTATAATATCCGGAAGAAGTTCCAGGTCAGTAGATTACAGGGCTAAGGAGCTCAATATTACTGAAGTCTACCAGGGTATAAAAGATAAGGTCTCAGTTTACAGACAGTTAGCCGTGAAATACAACCTGTCGGATGAACAGGTTGCTTTTATGGGTGATGACCTTATAGATATCCCCCTTCTCCGTATCGTGGGATTTTCTGCAACTGCTGCAGATGCAGTGAGAGAAGTCAGAGAGGTGGTTGATTTGATATCAGGTAAAATGGGGGGAGGCGGGGCGGTACGAGAGGTTACAGACTTCATTCTTAAGGCAAAGGGTTGAAATTGAATCTACCCAACATCCTTACCATTCTAAGAATTTTATTAATACCCTTTTTCATTATTGTATTTGCAGTGCCATCAGTATCAAGATCCAACTGGGCTGCACTTATTTTTATCCTTGCTTCTATCACGGACTGGATTGACGGATATCTTGCCAGAAAATTTCAACAGGTAACATTATCAGGAAAACTGCTTGACCCGGTTGCTGATAAACTTCTTGTATTATCAGCCCTGATCATGCTCGTGGAATTTCAAAGAGTCCCGTCATGGCTCGCCATACTGATTATAGGAAGGGATGTAGCCATAACAGGTCTCAGGGCAATAGCATCATCTATGGGCGTTGTAATAGCCGCTAAAGAAATGGGGAAGATGAAAACTATTGTACAAATAATTGCAATAGTATTTCTCGTACTTGAATACCCTGTTTTCTTTAATTCGAGGGTGATAGATTTACATACTATCGGAACTGTACTACTATGGTATTCAGCTATCCTCTCATTAATCTCAGCAGGCGACTATACTATCAGATTTTTCACAAGTGTGAAGAAGACATGACTACGTTTAAGATACTCATGATATTCATCAGCTACCTTACAGGCTCAATACCATTCGGGATAATAATTGCATCTGTTATGGGGGCAGGAGATATAAGGAAGCAGGGGAGTGGTAATATCGGAGCCACAAATGTATTAAGGACAACAGGAAAATTGGGAGGTGCTATGACATTATTGCTTGATGCACTGAAAGGAGCAGTACCGGTATTAGCAGCAAAGTCATTGTGGGGAATTGATAACTGGACGCTTGCAATTGCATTAGCCGCAATAATCGGTCACAACTATACAGTATTCCTGAGATTCAGGGGAGGCAAGGGGGTCGCTACAAGCCTTGGCGTCCTCCTCGCACTATGGCCTTATATCGGACTGATATCAATAGGTATATGGATTGGAAGCATGTTTATATGGAAGTATTCTTCACTCGCAGCGCTTATATCATTTGGTTTCCTGCCTGCTGTCACAGCAATAGGAGAAAAGAATATTCCGTTTATTATCTTCTCTGTAATTATATCTTCACTGCTTTTTTTCAGACATATTGAAAATATCAGGCGGCTGATTGCCGGTCAGGAAGGTAAGATAGGGGCCGGGAGCAGCAAGGCGATGATTATCATATTAACAATTCTTATCTCATCCGGCGCCGCCATTGCAGGGAGTGCGTATGCCTATGACAGGATGATACCTGTTGAAGTTGAAAATTTGTGGAAAGAGAGACAGGCGGCGATAAAGGCCGGCAATGTCAAATCAGCGGATATTTTCCTTGATGAAATCGTAAAAACCAGGTACCGTCTTGGGATCAACAGGATTGATGACATAGCAGCGTTGATTGTCCGGGAAGGGTATCTGGAAATTCAAAAGGGCGCACCTGATAAGGCCCATCGTCTCAGCTTAATCGCGAGGGAGATGGCTCCGGACTATGCACCTTCTTACTATCTGGCTGCAAAATCACTTCGCAGCATGTCAGGGGCAAACATTGGAGATATCGCATACAGCTACGTGGAGGGAATCAAGGCATCTTTCAGGGACTTCTGGACATCATTCAACTACACCGGCAGGCTGTACACAGTATTTTTGATTGCACTAAGTCTTACAATCCTGGTATTTGTTATTGCTCTATGCTGCCGTAGTTTACCCATTTTCCTTCATACTTTCAGTGAGCTGACCTCAGGATTTATAAAGAGTCCATTCAACGCCATAATCTTCTTTATAATTGCCTTTGTCCCCCTTCTTTTCGGGATTGCCTGGTTTGCCCTGTTATGGATAGTCCTTTCATGGATATATATGAGCAGGAATGACAGGATACTTGCTGCAATCTGCATTGTATTTTTCCTGTTTTTACCGGGAATGCTCAAATACAGTTCAATCTATGTGACGGCGCATAACAACATCACACTTCAGGGACTTATTGCAGCAGACAGGGGGTATGGTGAACCGGAACTGATAGAAATGCTGAAAGAACAGCAGGGTAAGAAACCTGGCAACGATTATTTAACTTTTGGCATTGCATACCTTTCTAATAAAGATGGGAGGACTGATGAGTCTCAACATTTATTTGAAAAACTTGTAAACTCCGGCAACAGGAATCTTAGAATAAATGCAATTAACTCCTTAGGCAACATCGCCTTCTACAAAGGCAATTATGACAAGGCAATAACATATTATATGGATACTATTAAGGGAGCACCCGAATCACCTGTCCCTGTGTATAATCTCAGTCAGGCATACAGAGAGAAACTCCTGTTTGCCGAGGGAGAGAAGAGCTATGAAGCGGCAAAGAGAATCAACCCTCAGGATGTTGACAAATTTACGGCACTTTCATCCAAAGGAAGAGGTTACCGCGTCATTGAATTTCCTCTTACAATAAGTGACATGTGGCATGTTGCATTAACCCCGTCAGATGATAATAAAATATTTATCAACAATATACTTATGGCTATAATAAGAATACCCGCTGAAAGGTTTCCATTCCTCGGTATAAGCATAGGTATAATCCTTGCTGTACTTTCTTATATTAAGCCAAGGACTCCCATGGCATATTACTGCCCTGTGTGTTACAGAAGTGTCTGTGGAAAGTGCACAGGCTCAAAAATATTCGGCGGAATCTGCAAGACATGTAAAACAAGAGATCAGGAAGTGGAAAAGCCGGCGTTAAGGAGAACACAGATACTATTTCTTATGCCTGGATTATGGCATATGTTCAGAGGAAATCTATTCAAGGGCATAATATTAGGTTTGATATTCTGCACAGGAATGTCAGGGCTCATAACAAAGCAGGTTTCCAATACATGGAGCGCTGCATACTATCTGCCTTACTGGCCTTCCATGATCTGGATATTATTAATCATCCTGTCATATGTCTTACTGTTTTTTACCGGGATCCGTCCATTCCGATCCAGCCTCAGGGTAATGGGGCAGAGGCATTGAATGTCCTTGGAAGGTTCAATAAAAGAATTCGGACTTGCAGAAATACTGCAACTGATATCCATGCAGAAAAAGAGTGGAGTAGTTTCAATCTCACATGGGAGAGAATCAACTACATTGCACTTTGACAATGGTCAGCTTGTCTTCGCTACCTCAATAAGCGGAGGGGAGACAAAACGACTTGGCGAAATACTTGTCAATTCAGGTAAACTGACAGAAGACAATGTATCTGAGTCGCTGCGGATACAGGCGATGACAAAGGAGAGAATAGGGAATTTATTTGTTTCTTCCGGTCATGTCTCTACAGATGAAGTGAAAGAAGCATTACAGCAGCAATTGATGGATGTTATTTTTCATGTATTGAGATGGAAAGATGGACACTATAAGTTTGAAGCATGTGAAATTGATTATGACAGGGAATTTCAAATACCTGTACAGACGGATTTTATTCTCATGGAAGGCTCACGGATGGTTGATGAGTGGGGATATATTGAGAGTAAGATACCTTCCGATAACATAATATTTTCGCAAACTGACAAAGCAAATGAGATAGAGCACCTCTTTTCAAGATTAAGTCCTGACGAGGTAACGATTTATAATCTTGTTGACGGTAAAAGGGACATATCCGAAATCCTCAATATTTCGCAGCTTGGGAAATTTCCACTTTTCAGGATAATACTGACTCTTATGATGTCAGGATTGATAACTCAGACATCATCGAAAGAAGAGGTTATTTCCGGAACTGAAGAAATTACAAAACCGGAAGAAACGGGCATAGAATTTCATGAAAACAGGATAAAATACGGAATAAGACTGCAGTATGCATTTCAGGCGGCGATTCTTGCGTTTATAGTCAGTTCCATCCTTCTTTTATTTCCTGCCGGTGAAATGGCAGGATTGCGGAAGATTACCGGGGTTTCAGATTTTCTGCAACATCAGCAGACTGCAGCAGAATTGAAAAGACTGCAAAAGGCAATTGGTTATTACTTGCTCGTCAATGGAGATATCCCAGATTCCATATCAGCCTTATTTTCAGAGAATTACATTGGCAACGGCATTTCTTCCGATGATTGGCAGGATCAGTTTGTATATGAAAAATATCCTGTTGATAAATCGTCATCCGGCTACAGACTGTACAGCAAATCACCGTTAAACCACATTGCACGTTGACATGAGTTTGATTGTATAGTAATGTAAGTAATTACTTACATTACTACAGAGCATACTGATTACTCAACATTTATCAAAAATCAGGGAGGCCACATATGCACTTTATA
>Ga0209126_1000327_pt1 | contig 16161 bp, 10 predicted proteins | sample RifCSP19_1_FD_184024 | JGI IMG/M metagenome (GOLD analysis project Ga0209126, IMG submission 184024) | Soil microbial communities from Rifle, Colorado - Rifle CSP2_sed 19_1 (SPAdes) (version 2) | ecosystem: Environmental > Terrestrial > Deep subsurface > Rock core/Sediment | place: Rifle...
ACGGAATTGCTTTGATAAAGCTAAAGTCTTCGCCAGGATCCTGCGGACAAAACCTTGAGGCTTTATACTCCAGAAACCGGCTACTTTTTTACCCCAAATTTCTTTTTCAATTTTGTAGCCACAATCCCCGGCACGAAGCGGCTTATTTCCCCTTTATTGCGGGCTATTTCTTTTATCAAAGTGGAGCTTAGGTAAGTGTATTTCTCGCTGGGCATCAGAAAAACGGTCTCAGTGCCTGGGGCTAATTTGCGGTTCATCAAAGCCATCTGGAACTCATACTCGAAATCGGACACTGCCCTCAATCCCCGGATTATCGCCACTGCTTTGGTTTTGGAGACGAAATCAGCCAGAAGCCCGGAAAAAAGCTTCGCCTTAACCCCTTTTAGACCCCGGATGCTTTCCTGTACCATTTTCAGCCTGTCGCCGGCTGAAAAAAGTGTAGCCTTGTTAGGTCTGGAGGAAACCGCTACGATTATCTCGTCGAATAAATCCGCTGCTCTCTGAATTAAATCCAGATGCCCATTAGTGATCGGATCAAAAGTTCCAGCATAGATAGCCTTTTTCATAAAAACTCCTTCTCTCAGGAAATTTTCCTAAAAAAGGATACCAGAGTATCCCCGTATTTTCTTTCCTGTAATAATATGAAATTTCCCAATTTTTCTATTTTTTCCTTTTTGTGATGCTCGATGACTAAAACCCCCTCTGCATTCAGAAATTCTTTCTCTGACAAAATTTCCAGGACTTTCTGGCAGAGCCCTTTTCCATAAGGAGGATCAGCCAAGATAAGATCAAACCTTCCTTCAAATTTATCTTTAAGAAATCTGAGAACGTTTTTTTTTATGAGCCTGCTTTTATCCTTAAATCCAAGCTTTTCCAGATTTTTCCGGATAAGGTCTAAACTGGTAAAAGAACTATCGACGAAAACCACCTCTTTTGCACCTCTGGACAGAGCCTCAATCCCTAAAGCACCACTTCCTGCAAAAAGGTCTAAGATCTTTTTGTCTTCCACTGATGACAGGATATTAAAAATCGCCCCTTTGACTTTATCCGAAGTAGGCCTGATCTTCCTTTTTTTTAAGGAAAAAAGCCTGGCCCCTTTTTTCTCACCGGAGATGATCCTCAAGTCTTCTCCTCAGAAATCATTCTATGCTTATCAAATCCCTTAACTTCTCGAAGGTTTTTTGCCCAATCCCCCTTACATTTTTAAGCTCATCAGTGGAAAGGAATCTGCCCTTACTTCCCCGGTAAGACAAAATCCTTTTACCCAATTCCTTACCTATCCCTGGTAAGGATTCAAGCTCCTCCAAAGTAGCAGTATTGAGATCTATCTTCTTATTTGAGGTATTCGAGTCCAGGTTTTCCGGGGGAACTGAACTCTTTGGCGGCTCGAAAACTTTCTTCTCTATATGACGGTTTTCCTTGAGCAATAGCTCCGGGGCAAAATCCGGATGATATTTTTTGTAAAGGGTAACCCCGCTGCCAATTAAAAGGATTATTATAAGAAAGATTACGGCTTTTGATTCCTGCGGTGTGAAGCTGAAAAAATCCATTCCCTTTTCAGTCATATAAAACTTTTAGCAGAACCTTTCCCACCTTTTCCAGGCTTTCCGGACTGCACTTGTCCGGAGTATCCCCTAAGGTATGCCAGTAGGGATAATCGAAGTCGATAATGTCAATACAGGGAATGCCGGCTTTAATCAGAGAAATATGATCATCTATCAAGAAGTTCTTTACTTCTGGTTTGAAATTCGAAATCGAGAGCTTCTCAGCTTTTGACCAGACTAAGTCAACCACTTCTTTAGCATAGTGGTTGGAATAGCCTTCCTTGTAAATCTGCAAATCTTTATCCCCCACCATGTCCAGTAAAATCCCGAAAGAAGCTTTATACCCTCCTAAATTCCGCGAGAAATAACTCGAGCCCAGGCACCATCTTTCCGGGCGGTCGTCTGAGCCCAGATCCTCAGCATCAAAAAAGACCAGGTCAACTCCATATCTGGGCTTTTTCTTAGACAGTATAGGGGCTAATTCCATAAGAACCGCAACTCCGGAAGCTCCGTCATTTGCTCCTAAGATCGGGGTTGAGTGGTTTTCCGGGTTTGAATCTCTATCTGCCCAGGGCCTGGTATCCCAGTGGGCACACAAAAGAACTCTTTCTTTTTTTTCAGGATAGAAAGAGACGATTATGTTGCTCAATTCTAACTTTAAGTTCCCGGTTGTATCTTCCCACACAAAGTCCTGCGATTTAACTAAATTACTATATGTGGAGAAGAAGTCAAGCAGATATTTTTTTAAAGCCCGATGTCCGGGTGAACCGGGATTTCTGGGCCCAAACTGACATTCCTCTTTAAGATATTGATAAGCTCTTTCCCCCTTGAATTCCGATGAATGGTCAGAGCTGCAGCTCGCTCCGATGAAAAAAAAGAAAAATAAAGAAACCAAGCTCAATTTAGATTTTTTAATATACACCTCTGTACTTTAGATTAGAGTTAATCAACTAAACCAGAGTTCAGACTCAGAAGGTGACCTGAGCCCAGATGCTCAACTCCCTGGTATGATTCTTCTCCCCGCTTATTTTATTGGTTATATCCAGCCAGCGCCCGGACAGCCCGCCTGTAACCTGGGAAGAAAAGCTGTACCCTGCGCTGGGCGTTAAGGAGAATTCCTTAGTATCCGCGGATATGTTAAACCCCTGTTGTCCTACTGAGCTTTTGAGCTGGTTGTGCTTTATGGAAATGCCCAATCCCAGGTTTAAATTGCTCTGGAATTTTATCTTCTTAAGAAAGGGAAGCTTCATCCCTTTTGGTGCGCTGAAGGAATAGGCAGCATTGACTCCATAAGCATCTGAAGTGCCGATGGTCTTGCCTCCTCCCCCGGACACCCCGGATAAAGCTTGACTCTCTGCCACTAACCTATCCCAGGACCAATTAGTCTGGATTCTGTTATTGAAAGTTACCTTCAATGATAAAGGAGTAAGACTCTTGGTGATATCCCTTTTGTTCAGCCTGCCGGTCAGACCGTCTTCTGCTGTATCAACTTTCCTTCTGTAATTAAAAGAGTAATCCACACTGGAGGCAAACCTCTTAAGAATTTTTATCTTCTCTAAGTTGCTCCAGGTTAAAACCATATCTGGGAAAGTCGTGCTCACATTTCTCACCGGGGTTCCAGAACTGGAGACAATATTATCTACTTTAGAGTACCTTAAACTCGAGATATTTATATTTGAGGAAACCCTTAAGGCACTTCCCAGATCCAGGTTTTTCTGGGTACTCAGTCCGTCAGATCTTGCAGTCTGGGGGTCAGTGGAAAATGGAACATCGGCTTTGTCCGTGAATCCAAATTGATAGGAAAGGGAGGGCCTTTCTAAAAGCCCGCTTTTGGTGGAGGTCTTGGTTATCCGATAGTTTATGCTCAACGCAGCCAGGTTCTGGCCTAAATTTCCTACAAAGCTCCTTACCCAATTTAACGGACTTAAGCCTTTTTTAGCCTCTGCCTTGGGCTTTAGGATTCCAAATATCTTCTGCCAGTAGAAGGTAAAGTTGGCTGATTTACCGGATTGATTCCCCACTGACTTGGTTCCGTGCAACTGCACCGGGTCGCCATTCTCTTTGTAGGAGGAGTTGAAACTGAAGTTCTGGTCTAAAATTCCTATCCACTTTGGACGGTAAGTGGCTGAGAAGGACTGTGATCTGCTTACCTCAATCCCCAGTTTAGCCTGTTTAGGTAAGAATGAGAATTTAAGGTTCTTATCATCTCTGATATCCCTTGAAGTTTCGAAAGTGTAACCCAGTGACACTGTTTTCAAGGGAGCCATAGAAGCACTGATTGTGCCGTTGAAACCACGGGCATATTGTGAGGTGATGTTCCCCGCACTGCTCTGGCTAAAAGACTTGGTACTTCTGACTGAAGAAGAGAACACCAGGTTGGTGGGCAGGGGGCTAATAGTCTCAGAGGAGAGCTTTTTTAGGAGGAAAACCGATTTCAACCCCTTGAAAGGTGAGAAAGTAAGTTTTTTTCTGGGGGTCATATCATACTGTAGTCCGAATCCATACCCCTGACTATTGGAGACTGGAGTCACAGAACTCCTGAAATCCGTGCGCGTATAATAAATAGACTGATTCAATTTAAGCCTTTTTAGAGTAAGCTTTAAAAGCCAGTTGTTTGTCTCCCGGTTAAAGCTGGGGAAAAAACTGAAACTCTTGGATGTGGATTCGGTCCTATCCAGGCTCCTTAGTCCCGCGGGCAGGATGATATCCGAGCCTGGCTTTAGCCTTGGCAGGTCAAGCGATTTTGTCAGGTTAAAGGAAAAAGGAAGGTTCAAGCCCCAGGAAGGAGGCAGGAATTTTTCAAGCGAAGTAGTTAAACTTATCCCTAAGCCGCTGGAGACAACCCCTAACCCTTTGTTCTCGGTCAGACTTCTGAACTCAGCATCTCTACGGGAAAATGTAATTCCCAGGCTGAAAAGATCAGCGAACTTGGTGGAGATGCTTCCGGAGTAATACCAGCCCGGCACCTTGCGCACATCTGTAACCCGGAGTTCGTCTACCCAGATTTCTCCCGACATCTCAGTTGAGTCCCTTTTTAAGGTATCGGTATATACTCCCATGTTAAACCACGCAATCTGATTTAGTCTTGGGTCTCCTTTCACCCGGTAATTCCCTGCTGTTGTATCACGAGCTGCTGTGGAATCCTTAGAAGCACTCATCAGCATGTAGTTTTTCAGAGCAGTTATCTGGCTAAAATCCATATTGACTTCATTTCTTGAATCCCATCCAGGATAAAGGTCACAGTGATATTCGTAGAAATTCAGAGAATCTGTGCCCATCCTGTAGAAAAATTTAGCATTGGAGGTATTCTCCGGTTGCCAGTTCACGAACATCTTCAGCCCCTGATAATTAGTATAATCCTCAGCTTTGTGTATTCGATATGCGGAGCCATAATGACCGGGCTTAAGCTCCTGGTACTTAAATGCCAGGGACTGCTCTTTTTCCCGCACTTTAGTACTTCTATCCAGAATCCCCGCGATTCCTGGAGGGGGATTGTAGTTATTATTATCAAAGGTGTTGATCACGAAGACCTCAAATGATTCGCGGGTCGAATCGACCGGGGCAAAAGTCGAATCGTTTATCGATTTAACACCAAGGCTTCGCCACCGATTACTTACCAGCTGGATAGAGGCGATCTGCACTGAAACCGTCTTGCCAGTGGTATCAGAGGAGGAAAGCCAGATCCTGGCAAATTTTATGCTGGAGAAATCAGGAGCTCCCACGCTGATTCGGTTCTGTGTATTTTCCAGAGAAATGCGGTAAAGCCGCCAACCGTTATAATAGGTACCGGGCACCCAGAGGGAGGCATCTTTTAAATTTATCGGGAACTCAAAATAATTATTAGGCTTGTCTAACTCATCATTTCCATTGATATCCTCAGTATCAGGCCTTCTGCCTCTGTCCGGATCATTGGCATTCCTCTCAGTACCATTGATGTGGCTATAATTGTTTTTATCCTTCTCTGGGTCATAATCCCAGTTATCTCCGCTCAAATCAATTCCTGCAGAATCCTCAGAAACCCCATCCAAGCCGGTATCTTCATCATCTTCTAAGATTCCGTTCCCTCTTTGGCCAAAGGTCGGCCTGTCCTCCGTTTGCTTAAATCCATCACCGTTTATGTCTTCGCTTATCTCTCCTAAGTCAATGTTTAAAACGATACCTAAGGTAGTACTTGTGTCTCCCTTAACCCAGACTTCCAGGAACTTGGTCCTGGTCTGGTCCCAGCTGCTCGGAGCGAATGCTCTCATAATCCCGTTGCAGGACTTATAAGAGGAATCAGAACTAAAGATACCGGCAACACTATCCTTCGGGGCATGTGGTCTTTTGGGGTAAAGCTCTAAATTAATCACGTCCATCCAGCTTTCTCTTGCCTGAACTTGACGGTTAGGCCAGATATCTTGTATCTGCACCCGGTCATAAGGGTTATACCAGATCATTCTTGCTCTCTGCCAGTTCCCCGGAGACATACTGGATAGTGTCCAGGTGCCACGGCGGATACCCAGGTCAGTATATTCTAAAGAACCTTCGAAATCATCTATATAGGCTTTATTTATGAGATTGGGATTGGGTATGCTTTGAGCAACTTTAAGGTTAAGCTCAAGCCTGGAGGGCTCCTCGGTTCCGAAAAGGGGAAGAGCATCTGCCAACTTAGTCATAACCGAGGGGGCCAAGGAGAAGGAAACGTCTGTGCCCCAGACGAAATTTTTTTTCTGCTCCTCACCAACCCTGGGACGAGCGTCTGAGGTTTTGTCGCTTTTATAAAGAGCCACGCTGTTGATTGTTAAACCGCTTGCGGCCTGATAGTTCGCCTGTAGTCCGTAAAGTGATTTCTTCTCTGCCATAAGAAACGGGGCATATTCATAATCAATTTTTAGCTCTGCGGTTGCGTTTGTAGCCTCCTGAGATAGAAAACTGATCTGCCCGTTATCGTAATCGATATTATAATCCTTGCCTTTGGCTAAATTCTTACCATTCAGAGTCACTACTTCTGAGCCTTCGATTATCGGGGAATGACCTAAGGTAAACTCGGTCTTGCGGCTTTTGGTCTCAACGTAGATATAATATTTGCTTTTCTCCCCTAACTTTTGCACAAACTGGTTGTTTTTTGGAGTATTGTATATTTCAGGTATTTTTTCGCTTAAAGAATCGACTCCAAAGGGGTGCCGGTCCGGGAAGAAAAGCAATCCCTTGTTAAAATCTATCCGGTCAAAATCTACAACCCCATCCGGTGTATCCTTATTCCCATATTGATCAATGTTATCCAGCCCCAATATCTGAATATATCTTACCCCGTTTTGCTGGTCCGGGTCAGTGTTATTTGTGTAATCCGGTCTATTTAAGCCTTTATAGATATTTATCTTCAGCCCATCCTTTTCGATATTCCTTGAGCCCAACGAGTAAACATTTCTCCACTCATATTCCCAGGTAACCTGAACCGAACGAGAATCATATGGCTTGAGAAGTTTAAGCAGGAAGGTTGTATCCGTCACTAAACGAAGGCTTTCAGCCTCAGGAATGGAAAAATCCAGGTCCCCTATAGTATCTTGGGTCCCATTTTCATGTTCTATTACAGCCCAGTAAGCTAATACAGCGTTTTCTCCCAGGGAAGAGGGTAATTCTACGAAGGGCAAAGTGACAGTATTTCGGATAGTGTCCCTTGTCATTGTACGATAGACATAGTAGTCTTCTCTATCAATATGCCCAAACACTCTGTATTCAGATTCGCTTAAATATTGTTCTGGATTTTTTGGGTCAACGCAGGCAAATCCGTGAGGCAAAGTGCTGTAAAGCGAATCTGAGCGCTTATAAAGCTCAAACTCTACTAAGTTGTCCCCTGGCTGAAAATCATTGATCTGGTGACCTAACGCAGAGCTTCTTCCCAGATAGTAGAATCTCCTTTCTTCATAGTCATAATCCCGGATATAGCTTGCCGCGCTCTCTGAGCCGGCTTTGAAGGTGGTTCTTTGAGTGGAGGATTTCTCCTGGCTGGTTATCATGGTCAGGCCCAGTCTGCCGACTCTGGCTGTGGCTTTAATCCCGAAAAGACCGCGTATTGCCTGACTATAACCGACTAAGCTATTTCCCACTGTCAGGTTTGTATTCCCCAATTCTATGCTCTGTAGGACCTCGTCTTCCTCTCCCGCATATCTTAAGTGAATCCGGTTCGCCAGATCAGTTGTGGTCTCGCTATTCTGGTCAACGTCCACGGAGATTTTGCTTCCGATATTTCCATTGATTCTGAAACTGTATTTCTGCTCCATATTCAAAGAGGGCCATTTGGAGGGCTTATAAGTCGCAGTCTTGACCAGCCCCTCTGTCCAGTTACTCCTTCCGGAAAAGGAGATCTTCCGGTTTCCGGTGATTTTCAGACTGGGACCTCCCTCGCCTATGAATTTGGATACTATGGAGGGAAATTTAACCGGGATATCGAACTGGAAAAAGCTCCTGCGCTTTCCCTGCTGGGTCTGGGTTAAGGAAAGGTTTATGTTCTTTCGCCAGTTATCCTGATATTGAGAGGAAAGAGTATAACTCATATAAGAATCCAGGCTCAGGGGGAAAACATTATCAACCGGGTAAGAGCCCAGCTTATCCTTAAGCTCGACCACTTTATCTGCGTAGTTTATTTTAACTGTCCGGGCAAAGAAGATCTTGTTTTTAAGGAGGGGAAGCTCTTTAAAAGCCAGGGAGAGACCCACATCTTGAGCGCCCGGCTTATGGTAGGAACAGCCGTTATCTTTTGACTCGAGGTCTAATTTTAAGCCCTGGGCAGCGCCTAATGCCGACAAAAGTAAAAACAAAACCGCCAGTTTCAAAAAAGACTTTACGCCCTTGGCGGCAAAAAGAGGTAATTCAGATTTTCTTACCATCGGGTCACCTTTAGAAACCCTTAGATATTATCGATAATTACCTCCTTTACTAAAGTTTTACTTTCCTAAATAGATTACTTCTTCTTCTAACTCTATGTTGAATTTTTCTTTTACTTTTTCTTTCAAGATTCTGGCTAAGGTTTTTACATCCCGTGAAGTGGCTTTGCCAGAGTTTATTATTATGTTAGCATGTTTGGGGAAAACCTTAGCATCTCCTATTCTCATCTCTTTGGCGCCGACCTGTTCTAAAAGATACCCTGCCGAGACTCCGGATAAGCAGTTCTTGGAGGATTTAATATTCTTGAAAAATGAGCCAGCAGAGCCTTCCTCTTCTGGAAGCCTGGACTTCCTCACCTTCAGGTTCTCCTCTATCTTTTTTCTTATCCTCTCCCTATCCTCCTTCTGCAGGGTCAAAGTAGTTGAAAGCAGAATATCCTTAGAGCTTTTCAACTTGGAATGACGGTAATCGAATTCAAAATAATCCCGGTTGACGATTTCCAGTTTTCCCTTAGGCGTCAAAATTATCCCTTCTTCCAGAACCTCGCAGATCGCCTTTCCAAAGGCGCCAGCATTACCGTAAACTGCACCACCCAGCGTGCCATAGATTCCTGCTGCAAACTCCAGACCCGACAATCCCAGTTCTTCTGAAAGGTCAACCAATTCCGAAAGCAAAGTGCCGGATTGAGCTGAGACCTTGTTCTCCTGAATCAGAACTTTCCTGCATAAGTTCTTTATCACCAGCCCGCGGAACCCGGAGTCGCTGACTAAAAGATTACTCCCTCCTCCTAAAACGAAATACGGAAGATTAAACTCTTTTGCTGTATTTATTCCTTTGATCAGCTCTTCAGGAGTGGAGGTTTGATAGAAGAAGTCAGCCGGACCGCCGATTCGAAAAGTTGTGTGAGAGGCTAAAAGCTCACCTGTTTTAAGATTCTCCCCTAAGATTTCAAAGAGCTTTTGCTTAATCCCTTCGGGATAAGCTTTTGGATTGCATCCTCTTCTATTTATCGACATCCAGTAAGCAGATTTAACCTGTAAATAATTTAACTCTTATTTTTAAAAAAGCAAGGGAAAAATGGGGGTAAAACTAATTTTTGAACTGATGGGAGCTCGGTTTATTGCCTTTGCCATCTTTTTCTATAAGCATTAAGATTCATGAAGTTAATAAAAAGGCATCGACATTTCTTAATGCCGATGCTTTGGGTAGTTGCCCAATTCATTGGGTCCATTTGGACTCGATAAATCGAGCAACTACATTACTGTTCACTCACCACTGGCCACTTTATTCCTGCCCCACTGCTTTATTATACTGCGCCTGGGCTCTCAGATAATCAGCCAGGGCTTGAAGGTAATTTATCTGGGCAAAGGTTAAGGCCAGCTCCGCATCCATCTCCTCCAGGCTGGTTATTATCCCCTGGGCATACTGGACCTTGGCTATGCGCAGGCTTTCCTTTGCCTGATTGACAGTTTCTTGCTGGGAAAGGATCGTCTCTTTGGCTAAATCCAAGCTGGTTACTGCCTCTTTTACCTCCAATTTTATACCTTCTTTTAAATCCTGTTCTCCCAGGTCTAATTGTTTCAAATCTGACCTGGCTTGATTAACCTTAGAGCGTGTGGCAAAACCGTCAAACAAAGGGAAATTCAAGGATAGGGTAAAATTCCAGTCAGAGTCCCATCTTTTCTCACTGTAAAAGGGGTTTTTATAATCGTAATTAGCTATCCCTATTAAGGAAGGTTTGTTCCCGGCTTTGGCAATGGCTAAGCCCTTTTGTGCTATCCTTTTCTGAAAGTCTAAGGATTTCAATTCCGGCCTTTGTAAAAGAGCTTGCTGGGTTGCATCTTCCAGTTCTACCTCAATCGGCTTGAAAAAAAGCTCACCTTCTAACTCGATCTGAGCCTCCTGAGGAAGACCTAAGATATTTTTAAAAGAGCTCAAAGCTAAATCATAGGTCTGTCTTGCCTGAAGCAGAGGGGGTTTAGCATTGGCTAACTGGACTTTTGTCCTTAAAAGGTCGAACTCTGATGCCTGTCCGGCTTTATATCTTAACTCCACAGTCTTCAGATGCTCCTCAATGTTTTTTAAAGCCTCCTCCCTCACCCGGATAAGCTCCCAGGCTAAAAGAATCGAATAAAAAGAATTGGTTACATCGAAAGTTATTCTCTGCTTATTTTTATTATAATTTTCCTCCTCCAATTTAAGATTTAGCTGGGAGATGGAATAACTGTTCTGGAGCCTTCCCCAGGTAAAGATAGATTGCTGTACTGATAGTCTAAAATCGAAATTATCATGAAAACCAATGGTGAACTTACTACCGAAAGCACTGATACTGGGAGTAACCCCTAAATAGGTATAGGTGCCTTGAAAGGAAAGGTTCGGGTAGAAAACTGCTTTGGACTCTGAGATTTTAAACTTTGAAGAGCTGATTTTTTCCTTCTGGCTCTGAAGCGACCTGTTATTCTGGTAGGCGGTTTCAAGGCTTTTCTCCAGGTTCAGGATTAGTTTCCCCTGAGAAAAGGAAGGAGAGTTAAACCAGAGAATGAAAAAAACAACAAGAGTTATTTTCAGACAGGACTTCAGCATATTCCCTCCTTATTTTTTATCCACCGATTTTAATGTTCCTTTTTAAAAACTCTCCAAAATTATCCACCACCACATAGGTTACCGGCACCACCAGCAGAGTCAAAAGGGTTGAGGTAATCAGACCACCGATGACCGAAATTCCCATTGACTGCCTCCATTCTGCACCTTCGCCTATTCCTAAAGCTGCTGGCAGCATCCCCATAATCATAGCCGCAGAGGTCATAAGGATGGGACGCAGACGAACAGGACTCGCTTTCAACAACGCTTCTTCCCTCCCCATCCCTCTTTTTCTCAAGGTGATCGTATAATCGACAAGCAAAATAGAGTTTTTGGTTACAAGCCCCATCAGAAGGATTATCCCCACCATAGCCATCATATTAATCCTCTGGCCGGTTAAAAATATCGCTAATAATGCTCCTACCACTGCTAAGGGCAAAGCTAACATTATGGTGAAAGGATGCAAAAAGGAGTTAAACTGGGAGCCTAAGACTATGTAGATGAAGATAACCCCTATGATTAAAGCCAAGATCATGTTCTTGAACATATCACCCATCAACTCAACATCACCCCGGTATTCGATTTTATATCCAGGAGGAAGAGGAAAATCGGCTAACTTTTTATTCAAATCCTGAACTACATCCCCTAAGGGCCTATCTACCACATTGGCAGTAATTGTAGCTACCCTTTCCCTATTCTGTCTGGAGATCTGGGTAGGACCACTACCCTCATATAGATCAGCTATACTTTTAAGGGGAACAGTAACTCCGGCCGGAGTCAAAATGTCTATGGAGGAGATATCCTGAAAATTATTCTTCTGCTCCGGAGGTAAAATCACCCTGATATCTATCTCTTTTTCACCCTGTCTTAATTTGGTAGCAACATTGCCCTCCACCAAAGAGCGCAGGGTTGAGGCAATCTGGGCGGTGGAGATACCTAAACGACTGGCTTTCTCTCGATTTACCACCACCCTCATTTCTGGCTTTCCTCCTCTGACCGAACGGTCAGGATCAGCCACTCCAGGAATCTGCTCTACCGTGCTCAAGATTTTCTCTGAAGCTTCCTCCAAAACCGAAATCTCCGGACCTTTGATATAGAGCTGAAGAGGAAAATCCTCTTCACCCTCAAACATCCCGACCATTGAGACTCTGGCTTTTAAACCCGGCATTTCTGCCAGCCTTTGTCTTACCTCCTTCTCCACCTCATCTGTTTTTTTCTTCCTCTGTTTTAAAGGAACCAGTTCAACCCGGATATTACCTTTGTTGGAAGCACCAGCCTCCAGTCCGATAGTGGTAAAGGTAGATTGAACCTCAGGAAAGGAAAAAAGGATCTTCTCGACTTGAGTTGCTACTTTTTCTGTAGCCTGGATAGAAGTACCAATCGGAGTCTCCAGTATCACCCTGAATTCACCTCGATCTCCCTGAGTCATAAACTCCTTGCCGATGAAAAAAGTTAAGCTCAGACTCAAGAAGAAAATTATTATGGAAGCTGAGATTATTAAAAACTTGTGGGTCAATGACCAGGCTAAAACCTTTCCGTAGGTCTGATTGAGTTTAGAATAGCCCCGGTTAAAAGGGGCAAATAATCTCTTCAACAGGCTTTCCTTATCTTTTTTCTCTTTCACTAAAACCTTGGCGGAAAGCATTGGAGCCATAGTAAAAGAATCCCATAAGGAATAAAGTATTGCAAAGACAACTGTGAAGGCAAAAGCTCTGAAGAACTTCCCCACGATGTCGCTCATATAGGCAACTGGAACGAAGACAGCTATAATAGTAAAAGTGCAAGCCATAACAGCCAGCCCTACCTCGGCAGTGCCAAACCTTGAAGCCTCCTCAGGTTCCATCCCTTCCTCCACGTGCCGGAAGATATTCTCCCGCACCACGATGGCATCATCTATCAGGATACCCACGCACAAAGATAAGCCCATCAGGGTCATCATATTTATAGTATAGCCGAAAAGGTTCATCATGATGAATGTGGCTAAAATGGAGGTGGGAATGGCTAAAGCCGCAATTATGGTGCTTCTGAAATTTCCTAAGAAGATAAATATGACCAGCGTGGCAAAGATAGCTCCCAGATATAAAGTTCTCATGGTTTCATTTACCGATCTGCGGATGAATTTGGACTGATCCGAGGCTATCTCGATTGCGGTGCCTGGAGGAAGTTCTTTTTCCAATTTAGATATAGTCTTTTTGATCCTCTCACATACCTTTACAGTATTGCCGCCAGACTGCTTAAATACAATAAATGAGACCGAAGGCCTGCCATTAAGCTGAGCAATCTCCCTTAACTCCTTAAAGGTATCTTTGATCTTAGCTACATCTTTTAAATAAACCGAAGTCCCCTGATAATTAGCCACAGGTATCTTTCCAATATCTGATACCTCCTGTAACTCTCCGGTAGACCTTAGCACAAACTCCTGAGGTTCTATTTCCACCCTACCACCTGGCACATTCAGATTCTCGCGAGCTAAATTTCCAATCACCTGCTCAACTGCTAAGTTGTAAGCCTGGAGTTTCTTTCTATCCACCTCCACTCTTATCTCCCTTTCCAATCCTCCAACTAATTTGACCTCAGCTACTTCTTCTGTCTGCTGGATAACATTTTTGACCCTGTCCTCAGCTAAAGTCCTGAGCTCATCTAAAGGAAGATCACTTGCCAGAGAAAAGATCATCACCGGTGTAGCTGAGACATCAAACCGGGCTATGGTAGGCTCATCTATATCCTTGGGAAGTTTTGAACGAATCTCAGAAAGCTTCTCCCTCACATCTGTTTCCGCATCCCGGACCTTTTTTTCAATTTTGAATTCTAATAGAACCTGGGAAAAACCTTCGGCTGTGGTAGAGTAGATATTCTTCAGCCCATTGATAGCGCTCATAGCCTCTTCGATCGGCTTGGTCACCTGGTTTTCAATCTCCTGAGCCCCGGCTCCTGGATAAACTGTGGTGATCGAGATATAGGGGAATTCGACATTTGGCATCAAGTCGATTCCTATTCGGGTATAGGAAACCACCCCTAAGACTAAGACCGCTAAGACCTGCATCACGATGAAAACAGGCCGGCGAATGGATAAATTAGGCAGAAACATTATCTTCCTTCTCCTTTAACTATCCTTACTTTATCTCCAGGCTGGAGTTGACTTTGACCTAAAATCACTAAACTATCTTCCAATGCCAGCCCGCTTTTTACGTAGGTCAACCCCCCTTCACTGAATCCGGTCTCAACCATCCTCTCCTCTGCTTTACCATTTTTCACCACGTAGACTTTCTTCTTCCCGGCTTCGGTCAGAACAGTATATCTGGGAACCAGAATCAAATTCTCGGTCTTACCGGTGGCTAAGTCTACCTCCGCAAACATCCCCGGCTTTAAGAGATGATTCGAGTTGGGAATGGTTATTTCTACACTGGCGGTCCGGGCTAAACTGTTCAGGGTAGGGCTGATCAGGGTAATCACCCCATTGAACTCTTTATCTGGATATGAATCAACTCTGATTTTGGCTCTTTGATTTAATTTGACCTTGGGAAGGTCCTCTTCTGTAACCTGGATTATTATTTTCACTGAGTCAAGATTCAGAATTTGAGCTAAGGCAGTACCCATGCCCGGACCAGGGGAAGGAGGATTTACCTCTGCGCCTTTGTCCAGATATACCTTGCCCACAATCCCTTCGACCGGGGAAACGGTTTCAGACCGTTCAAATTCCAAACCAGGTATATCCCTATCGACCAGAGCCACCACCTGATCTTTTTTCACCCTGTCTCCTTCTTTTACCTTCATCTCCATTAACTTGCCTGAGGCTTTAGGATAAATCAGCACCTCTTCTATACCCTTGACCTCCCCGGTGTAATTAAGGATTGGGGTATAAGGCGAGGCTTTAACAATCTCCACCTCCACCGGGATAATCCTTTCCTTTACCTCTGCGGTTTGAGCTTTCTTCTCCTTGAGAAAGACCATTATCTTGTAGAAAACAAAGAACAGGATCAAAAGGATAATCAGAACTCCGATTAATTTTTTCATCTTCTCTCCTTAACTTTTTTAAGCTTTGTGTCTTTTCATTTTTTTCTCCCTCCCTTTAAGGGAGGGATGTAAGGGAGGGTGACTCCTTAATTCTTTTTAAGCTTTATATCTTTTCACCTGGCTGGTCAGCTTATCTATCAATTTTATATCCAGCTTGAGATGGGATACCCCTCGTTCTAAAATGAACTTCCAGTTAAAGGGCATCTTTTTACATTCTTTCCCGCATAGTTTTTGAATTGTCAGGATCACTTTATGAAGCTTCTTTTTCTTATGCGAAAGGGAATCTAAGATTTTTTTCCTATCTAACCCCTGCAGAAAAGCCACACCCACGATAAAGCTATCCTCCGGCATCTTGTGCTCATTCAATGCTATCTCCACTAATTCCCCTAACTTTTTTTTACCGCTGGGGGTGATGTGGTAAACCCTTCTTTCCGGCATCTTGCCAGGTCTCTCACCTTTTCCCTGAATGAGCTTCTCCTTCTGCAGGCGGTTGAGGGTATTATAGATCGAGGCTAAATTCACCTGTGCCCAGTGCTCCATCTCCCTTCTCTCTATTTCCTGGTAGAGCTGATAACCATACATTGGCTTTTCGCTCAACAGCCCCAAAACCACCAGTTCATTTTTAGTCATCCCTACTCCAGTTGTAATTATTCTAACTTAGAATAATTTAAATAAAAATACGAAAGAAATCAAGTTTTGTTTCATTTTTTTTTAAATAAAGTTATTGAAATTTCTTAATATATAGGTGGGTTTCAAGTAACTTTAATGCTTCATTGAAGTTAAAGGGAAAAGTATTTGTGGAGTATAAAGCTTTAGCTTTATCCTATTAGTAAACCTGAAGGTTTACACTCCAAGCATTTTACCAGATACAGTTACATCTTATCTTCTTATAATCCAAATCCGGGGATTCAAATTTAGACTTCAGCTTCTCCCACATCTCCACGGTTTCCTTGCAAAGGGAGATATTAGTGTAATTGTATTTTTCTTTGAGATATTTAATTAAGTGCAGATACATTGTAAATCTATTAGAGAACTCTATCTTTTTGCCCCAGTTGGACTTTTCCTCTAAGTATATTTTCCAGGACTTGTCTTTAGTTCCGTTAATAGTGCTCTGCAAACCCCTTAAAGAGCCCAAGGTTATTCGCTCCGGGACAAACTT
>Ga0209126_1000328_pt1 | contig 16120 bp, 13 predicted proteins | sample RifCSP19_1_FD_184024 | JGI IMG/M metagenome (GOLD analysis project Ga0209126, IMG submission 184024) | Soil microbial communities from Rifle, Colorado - Rifle CSP2_sed 19_1 (SPAdes) (version 2) | ecosystem: Environmental > Terrestrial > Deep subsurface > Rock core/Sediment | place: Rifle...
TAATGTAATACAGACAGACGGACGCTTACAGTTAAAAAGGATAATAGGCAGCGGAACTGTCTCAGAAATATCTTATCTTATGCAGTTTCAGGCAGACATCCTTAAGATGCCGGTATACAAGGCAAAGGAAAATGATTATACGGCCATTGGAACTGCATTCTTAGCAGGATTGAGCGGAAAGATCTGGCAGGGTATTGCATCTATTGAGAAGATAACATCTTCTGCCGGTACAAAGGTTTTTAATCCTAAGCTGAGCGATCAGGATGCAGCCAAGCTGTATGACCGCTGGCGGCTTACCTGCTACTACTCAAGAGAATGGTCAAGAAATTACTCTTAGTTTTTATTACCATCCTTGCAGCGCTTACCGGTTCAGGCTGTATATCACTATTTAACTCATACCGCTCCAATCTACACCTCGAAAAATGGGAGGATCTCTCCCATAAACGTCAGTACGATAAGGCAGAGAAGGCCATTGAAAGCGCACTTGAATACAACCCGGAAAATGTCAAGGCATGGATTGCTTTGGGGGATATCTATCTGATAACGGAAGGATACAGAGAGGCCAGGTATGCTTACGAGGAGGCTTTACGGCTGGACCGTGATGCATTCGACGCATACTCAGGACTCCTTGCCGTTGATCTTGAAGAATCCGGTTACTCAGACACAATTAAAGACAGGGTCAGCAAAGAAATTGAGACGTTCAGGAGTGAAGGTGAAAAAAGCGCTGAAAGACTGATGGCTGTATTTTATGTACAGAATTTTCTGCATGAATATGACAAGGCCGCAACAACAGCAGAAGAGATCATGAAACTTTCTCCAGGTGAAAAGATTTCAAAGTCCCTGTCCAACTATCTCTTTGAAGAACTGATCACAGAGAAAGATGTGGAAAAACGTCTTTTGAAGAGCGAACGATTTCTCAGTACATTCCCATCAGCCAAAGAGGCTTTCATGGTAAATAATCTCAGGCTTGGCAGCGTACAAAAGGACGTGAAAGACAGTGATTTACTATTCAGGCTCGGTGAGGAATGGATCCGGAAAGAACCGGACAGCAGGAGGACAAATTATTCAGTGGGCTACTGGTATACGGAAGAAGGCTTTGCACTGGAACGTGCTGTCACATATATAAAAAAGGCATTAGACCTTATTGTAAATCCTGACCCTGCTGATAAACCTGAGTACTACCCTGAAAGCGAGTGGCTCAAGGACCTTAATAAGACAACCGGTACATACTATTCTACATTAGGGTTGGCATACTATAAGCTCGGACAGAAGGAAATGGCAGAAGAGGCATACAGGAAGGGTACTCAATATCTCGAGTATGACGATAACCTCTACTTCCGGCTGGGCAATATTCTGGAAGAAAAAGGAGATACGGAAGGCGCTGTAAATGCCTACATCCAGGCGCTTAAGTCAGGAGAACATAACGAGGTGGAAGAAAGACTTAAACTCCTCATTCCCCCTTTAGAAAAGGGGGGTAAGGGGGGATTTGAAAGGGAGGGAATCACATCATTTACGGATGTAACAGAAGAAGCAGGATTGACAGGAGCAGGATCGGGCAGAATTGCATGGGGAGACTTAAATAATGACAGTTATGAGGACATTCTGCTGAACGGCCATATTCTCTTCAGAAATAACAAGGATGGAACCTTTACAAATATAACGAATGCGGCACGCATAACTTACCATTCAGGTGCGAATGGGGGTATATGGGGAGACATTGATAACGATGGATTCATTGACTTCTACACATTCGCGACAGGTAAAAACAACATTGACAGGCTATGGAAAAATAACGGGGATGAGTCGTTCACTGACATAACGATGACAGCATTTACAGAACCTGATCACTACCCTACTGAAGCTGCGGCATGGGGTGATTATAATAACGATGACTTTATTGATCTCTACCTGGCAAATTATGAAAAGCCGCTTAACGAGACTATCGCAAGAGGAATGGGAAATCCGGACCGTTTATTCCGCAACAATGGAGATGGAACATTTGAAGAAGTAAGTATAAAAACAGGTTTAACATTGCGGGAGAATATGTGCGCAAAGGGTGTCAACTGGGGTGACTATGACAATGATGGTGACCAGGACATATATGTCTCAAACTACAGACTTGATCCGAATTTATTGTGGAATAATAACGGAGACGGGACATTTTCCAATAAAGCGGAAGAAAAAGGTGCAGAAGGAAATGAAACGGAAGGTTCCTATGGACATACCATAGGGTCAGAATGGGGTGATTATGACAGTGACGGTGATTTAGACCTCTTTGTCTCCAATCTTGCCCACCCAAGGTACATAGGTTATTCAGACAAGAGTATGCTGCTTGAGAATCAGGGACCACCCTATTATAACTTTATAAACCGTTTTGGTGATTCGGGAATAAAGTTTGAAGAGACATCCGCTGATCCCTCCCTTATTGACTATGATAATGACGGATTTCTTGATATATATTTTACATCTACCTATAAAAATAAAAAGAGTTTCTTATACAAAGGCAACGGCAACGGGACATTTACTGATGTAACATGGCTTGCAGGTGTAAGGGTAGACAATGGATGGGGAAATGCATTTGCAGACTATGACAATGATGGTGACTTAGACCTGGCGGTAGGCGGAGGAGAAGGTTTAAGGCTTTTCAGAAATGACGGAAACAATAACCACTGGCTGCATGTGAAAGTAATTGGGTATGAGTCAAACCCTTCCGCCATAGGGGCAAGAGTTACTTTGACACCGTGGCAATCTTCTAATTCCCTCCCCCACAGCGGGGGAGGGTTAGGGTGGGGGGGAATTCAGATACGCGAAGTCCAGGGAGGCAAAGGCAGCGGCTCGCAGCACTCCCTCCCTGTAGAATTCGGACTTGGAAATTACAGCGGACTGCTTGTTGTAGAAGTGCGGTTCCCGTCCGGCAAGACTGCAAGATTAAACGGCATAACTCCGGACCAGATGCTTGTCGTGGATGAAAATAATCCCCCTTAATCCCCCTTTTTCAAAGGGGGGTAAGGGGGGATTTGAAGTAAATTGACACGGCCCTACGGCTATGTTATTTTAGGCTTGTATTAATATGCGGGTGTAGCTCAGTGGTAGAGTCCCAGCTTCCCAAGCTGGTTGTCGCGGGTTCAAATCCCGTCGCCCGCTCCAATAAAACTTGACCACTCGATATATGTCGGTTTGACTACACTGGTGAAACAGGCTCAGACCTGGGCCTCGTGAAAATCCTGAACAGGGTTATCCAGTACCTCTCTGATTTTTCTCAAAAGCTCTGTTGGAACATAAGGTTTTGAAACGAAATTGCTCCCTTCATCAAGTATCCCATTCTTATGAATAATATCTTCATTATAACCACTCATAAAGATGGCTTTGAGGCCGGGACACATACTGGCCATCTCTCTATAGACCTGTTTTCCATTTCTTTTTGGCATAATGACATCAAGTAGAACCAGTTTGATGCGGTCTTTATTGACCATAAACATGGAAATAGCCTCTTCCGTATCTGCCGTATCAATAACAGTGTATCCGGAATCTTCAAGTAGTCTTTTTGTAAGCACCCTGACCTTATCATCATCTTCTGTAAGAAGTATAGTCTCAGTTCCCTTCATATGAACCATATATTTACCGAACTCAAAGTCGCTACTGACATATGATGCAATAAAAGGGAAATATAATTTGAATGTCGTTCCTATCCCATGCTCACTATAAACATTGATATAACCCCTGTGTTGTTTGACTATCCCGTACACTATTGAAAGCCCGAGTCCGGTACCCTTTCCAACTTCTTTGGTTGTAAAGAACGGCTCAAACATCCTTATTTTTGTACCCTCATCCATACCTGCACCAGTATCAGTAACAGTCAGAAGGGCATATTTGCCCGGATTGCCATAAGAATGTATCTCTGTAAATTTGCTGTCAAGATTTACAATCTCTGTGCTTATGGATACTGATCCTCCCTTCGGCATAGCATCTCTTGCATTGGCAGTAAGATTTACTAATATCTGCTCTATCTGTCCTTTGTCTGCAAGGATTGTAATCTCTGTTTCCGTTAGTTTCACATCAAGATTTATATCCTCTCCGATAATTCGCCTCAGGAGGTTATTGACATCACTTACGATATGATTCAATGATGCCGGTCTGATATCTATTACCTGCCTTCTGCTGAATGTGAGTAGTCTGCGGGTCAGGTGTGCGGCTGTTTCAGATGCATATATTATATCCTCAACACACTGCATCAGCTCAGGTTCCATTCTCAATTTACGCTGCAAAATAAAGGCATTGCCGCTGATTGCGGTCAGCATATTATTAAAGTCATGGGCTATACCGCTTGTTAACTGGGTAATCGCCTCCATCTTCTGCAGATGCCTTAACTGATTCTCTATTTCTTCTTTCTCCCTTTCTCTTTGAGGGAGATTATCCATCAGTGTTTTGTACTTCAGCTCACCCTCTCTCGCTTCTTTCTCCTGATGTTTTAGTTTATTAAGTGTTGCTTCCAATCTTATCAACATATAGTTAAAGGCATGACAAAGCTGAGAAATTTCATCTCCTTCATTATCAATTTTGATACGCTCGTCTAAATTGCCTTCTGCAATACGTTCAGTAGCCCTCGAAATCTCCATAACAGGTCTTGCAATATGCTTATTTAGTATTGAAGATAACGAAAACACGGATATTATCCCTATTAAAACAGAAAATAGAGACCAGTAAGTAAATCTGTCCAGGGGTATAAAAACCTTCTCTTTTGGAACAGTAACTATGATTGTCCATTTATTGTTTGCTATTTTCGTTACAAAACCAACCAGCGTATCCCCCGAAATATCCTTAATTTCCCTTATTAATTCATTGTCAGGGTAAAGAGAATTCTCCTGCAGGATTTTTACTATATTCTTATACAGGAATTCAGGCTTCTTCGAAACAATCACGGTTCCATCTTTATCTATAATATATATATCAGTGACAGCGTCCAATTCATTATGATTAGTTTGAGCCATATATAGATTTAAGAAGTTATCCTGCAGAAGATCGTCAATAACAGATGCAGTAAACCTGATACTTAAATATCCGAGGACTTTTTCAGAATTGGAAGCAAGGATTGGGGTGTTTATACTGAACAACCTTTCTCCATGATCATTCTCGACATCCCCGATTTCAATATCACTGATTTTCTCAAAGAAAACCGGAGGATGATACTTGCCGGCATTTAAAGCCCTTTTGGCAGCAGATGTAATGAGTCTTCCTTCTTCATTATATACAGCTATGTTAACAATATCCGGGTCTATTGGGATCTTGCTGGTTATCAGGTGATTTTCGAGTGCACTGATAATCTCATGGCTTTGCGGCTGTTGACTTAACTTACTGAGGCTTAACCGAAGAAAACCGTCCGATGAGAAATCCCGCAACCTGATAACCTTGTGAGAAAGAATGGTAGAAAGTGACAACTCAATCCGGCGGGCATTTATTTCAAGTGACGAGTAAATCTGGTCCTTAACAATATCCCTGCCGTTAAAATAAAGTCCAAGGGTTGAGATACTGAGCGGGATGATGATTATAATGAGAATCCATAAAAATATCTTTTTCCCTATTTTGCTCATTATAGTTTATTTATAAGATCTCTGTGTTTCATGCCTTCAATCTCAACGAAATTAAATGGTGGAAGTGGTCCCCTGAGTGTATAATTCAAGTTTCCAGGGGCGATCCTGAATAAATCAAATGCCTCTTTGAATTCCTTCTGTCTTTTTTTATCAATAAGGTACAAGGCCTTTAAGAGGAGGTTTTTACTTTTCAGCTTTTCGAACCTCTTTTCAGATGCGTATTTGCCGAGATAATTGTCTACTATAGAAATAAATATGTCCGCCATATCCTTGAATTCCTTCTCAATCACATATTTGTCAAAAACGTCTTCGATAAACTTAATTCCCCTCGGATCATACGCCTTCAGCTTGCCATAGGCGCCTCTTTTGTATTCTCTTGTAATCCAGTCTTTTACCTCATCTTCTTTCCAGACTACCCTAAGCCCAAACTCAACCTTATGGCGAAGCCTGTTTAAGTTATCCTTAAAATCATAATAATTATTTTCCATAATAGAAAGAATATCCTTTTTACTGACAGGTGTACGGAATCTGACCGGTAATACAGTAAATTTCTGCATAAGGTGTTCAACGACAAGCTTATAGTCAGGGGTATTGTCATTATTATTTACTTTCATGGAAGACCTGTCTGAGCCGCTTATAACCATTCCGATATCCCTGTATGGAATATTGTAAATACGGATACCTTTAGTCCCGGTGATAAGGCTGTCTATCGTCTCACTTGAATCTATTACGCCATAGCTAACAATTTTCATTTGATATAACTGTGACCTTTCTGACAAGAGCGATCGCTGTTTCTTTATTGCCTTCATTTTCATACCCTTTTGCAATAAGAAAGACGGCCAGTCTTGCTGCCACAGCCTCCATTGTGTCCGGATATTGATCTAATATCTTTATATATAGTTCGACGGCATAAGTGAGAACACCGGCCCTGTCAAACTCATTAGCCATGTTCAACAGTTTAAAAGGGTCTGATGTTGATGTTATGTCACCCACGCTGTTCCAGAAATGCCAACCATGTGATGCCGATTGCATAATCTTCTCCTTATATATCAGTATTGTTTATTGATTGATTCCTGCAAATGATGTTTCTTAGAAAAGCAAAAGGAATGCCATTACTGTATTAACAATAGCATGTTTTTGTATTACTTGAATTATCAATGAGTTACAGACAATACATAATGATAATTATTAAGATACGCAGATTAAGATATAATCATCTCAGGGAAGCAATTCCTGATTTTCGGGAATGAATACCCCTTTATCGGTATTGCTTAATGAAATGAATCCAATCCGAATTTCTTCAATTTAGTACGGAGGGTCTTTGGATCTATTTTCAGTATCTGGGCAAGGCGTCCCTTGGTAATAAATGGATTATTTTTCATAATGTTTATAATAACCTCACGTTCTGCCTCTTCCGCTGCAACACTCTTCAGGGACTTGATATCCAGAAAGTCATCACTGTATATAACATTACTCTCAATTCCAGGTTTCATCCTGGTCTCTATAATCTTTGGGAGATGAGAAGGAAGTATTTGTTCATCTGATATGAGATAGGCGCTCCTGATGACGTTCTCCAACTCACGTATATTCCCGGGCCACTGATAATCATTCAGCAGATTCATGGCCTCATCCGTGATTCCTGTGGTTCTGTGAAATTCCTGATTACATTTAGCCAGGAAATAATTTGCCAGTAACGGTATATCGCCATGCCGGTCTCTCAATGGAGGAAGGGTTATTGTGGCTACATTCAAGCGATAATAGAGGTCTAACCGGAACCCGCCTTTTTCCGATTCCTCTTTCAGATCCGCATTCGTGGCAGCTATGACCCTCATGCTCAGGGAAACAGGTTCATATCCCTTGGCGCCAAGACGTATGACTTTATGGTCCTGTATTATCCTGAGGAGTTTGGACTGGATATGAAGCGGCAGATTTCCGATTTCATCTATGAATAGAGTGCCGCTGTCAGCAGACTCAAATAGTCCCTTCTTTGAGGCATGAGCCCCGGTAAATGCCCCCTTCTCATAACCAAACAGCTCACTCTCTATGAGGGATTCCGGCAGGGCAGAACAATCTACAGGAATGAATGGCCCATCGCCGCGTAAACTCAGGTCATGAATAGCCCTTGCGAAGAGTTCCTTCCCTGTTCCTGTTTCGCCCTGAATCAGTATCGGAATTTCGCTTGGGGCGAAGCGCTTAACCAGCGCCCAGACCTCCCTTATAACCTGACTGTCTCCTATAATCTCTCTTGAATTTACAAGGTCAGGTTGTTCTAAAGCAGCCACCGATGCCAGGCGCCGGATATTATCAAGGAGGTCATTAAAATTAAATGGTTTCGCAAGAAAATCTATTGCCCCTTCTTTGAATATTTCCACTACAGACTTCACTTCCCCGTAAGCGCTCATTATCATAACCCTGATATCAGGGTTTATTATCCTCATCTCTTTTAAGACTTGTATACCGCTGGCCTCAGGCATTCTGAGGTCAATCATGGCAAGAAAAGGGGAGATTCGCCGTGCAATCTCCAGCCCCTCTATGACTGAGTCCGTGGCATAAACGTTAAATTCATCACAAAGGATCTGAGATAAAACACTATTGATTTGTTTATCATCATCTATGATCAATATGTTTGGTCGTTTTGGATCTTTTACAGTTTCTACCATGGACGCGCCTCCATCTGGTTAGAATACAGGCTGGTTTGGAAGATCAGGTTGCTTAATATATCATTTTTTTAATACATGCGTCAATGAGGTTCTTGCAGAATAAACCTCATTATTCAGACTATTTACTACTGGTGGGTGTCAAATATCTCATCCATCTCAGAGGCAACCTTTGCAAAGGAATCAAGCACCTTCGGATCAAAGTGCTCCGGCCTGGTCCTTTCATCCCCTTCTGTTATTATTTTATACACCATTTCATGATCAAACGGGGGTTTATAAGGCCTCTCACTTCTCAAGGCATCGTACTGGTCAACGAGCATTACTATCCTGCCTTCCAGCGGTATATCCTCTCCCTTTAACCCCCTCGGATAACCTGTTCCGTCCCATCTTTCATGATGGTTCAGCGCAACTGAGGCGACCATTTGAATTACCGGGTGAGATGAACCATGAAATATCTTCTCTCCCATCATTGTGTGTGTCTTCATGATATCGAATTCCTCGGCCGTCAGCTTTCCCTGTTTCAACAGTATATTGTCAGGAATACCAATCTTGCCTATATCATGCATAGGACTTGCAAATGTCACCACTTCAACGAAGTTATCAGACAGATTCAGCGTCTTTGCTATCTTATTTGAATACAACCCCATCCTTTTAATATGAGCGCCTGTGTCTTCATCCCTGTATTCAGCTACCTCTGTAAGACGCTGCACTAATTCAAGGCTCATATCTTTAACCATCAACAGTGCATCTTTAAGCTCTTTAGTCCGTTTTCTTACCGTATCTTCGAGCATGTGCTTGTAGTTTTTCTCCATCTGGAGCAGTCTGCTGTACTTGATGGCCTTTTCAATTGAGTATATAAGGCCTTCCGGTTTATACGGTTTTATCAGAAAGTCAAAGGCGCCCTTTCTTACGGCATTAATAGCCACATCGAGCTCAGCATATGCTGTCATCAGGATTACCGGAAGTGTCGGATTAAAACCATGTATTTCTGCAAGTAATTCAATGCCAGATTTCTCAGGCATCTTTATATCAGTCAGGACTGTTTCAACAGGAGTCTTTTTTAATACAGAAATTGCATCCCCGGCGCTGTCACTTGCTATTGTTGTATAACCACATTCTCTGAGAAGCGATGCTGTTGCTTCCCTGACAAACATGTCATCATCAACTACAAGTATTGTGGCGCCTTCATTGTGTTTCATTTTTATGTTATCTGAGGGAATTTGCCGGCTGGAATTTCCTTGACCTCAAACAATCCTGGCAGTTTGTCATCTTCAAGCAGTATCATTTTCACCTTTTCCTGCCATGCCTTTTTAAACGCCCTATGCTCCTCTTCAGTTGCCTGGCCTGTAAGAACCAGTGACGCTAATTCTCCCAAACGCGGATCTTCCGGCACTACGTCCGGATTATATTTGACTGATACCGTCTTTTCGGTATCAGTTCTCTGAAAAATAAATGTATTGTATTCAAAATGATCTTCATCAAATACAAGGAGATTTCTCCTTCTGAACCTGCGGCCTAATCCTGCGAAGCCTGTAACCGGCGCTGCACCTGTTATCAGAGATATAACCTGTGACATGGGACCATAGGCAAGGTCTGTGGCTTTACCCATAACAGCAACACGGATATCCCCTCTGACCGGCACTTCCGTCCCGTAAAGCGCAGACAATGCCTTTGCTGTTATTTTATAAGCGCCTGAGACAGCGGGACATGAATGTCCGGCAAGCTTGATGGCATCAGGATACTTGAAAACAATAAGCTCTCCTTCCTCCATTGAACCTAATATATAGGCAAGGGGATCTTTGAGCCTTATAGATTCGGCAATATCAAAAAACTCCTGCCCCCAATTGCTCTGACCTTCTGACATGGGCTGAATTATATCACAATTTATTAATTAATAATACCTTGATTCCGGTATAAAATTACCACTTACCTTGATCACAATAGTTCCAGCGTTTTAATCAATGCCTCAGCCTTATAAAGTGTCTCGTAATATTCTCTGGCCGGGTCTGAATCTGCAACTATTCCTGCCCCAACCTGCACATGGGCCCAGCCATCCTTAATTACGAATGTCCTTATTATGATATTGAAATCAATATCGCCTGTATTGCTGATATATCCAAGCGAACCGGTGTACGGACCCCGTGCAGTAGGTTCCAGCTCATCTATTATCTCCATACAACGTATCTTAGGCACACCTGTAATGGTTCCTCCGGGAAACACAGCCCGGATAAGATCAATTACATCTTTGTCATGCCTTATCATGCCTGTAACATTAGACACTATGTGTGTAACATGGGAATAAGGCTCTAAGACCATAAATTCGTCAGCACAAACAGTACCGGATTTGCACACCCTGCCAATGTCATTTCTCTCAAGATCTACAAGCATGATATGTTCGGCCCTTTCCTTTTCATCTGAAAGGAGCTCCTTCTGCAGTATCCCGTTTTTCATCAGATCGTCCCCGCGGGGTCTCGTACCGGCAATAGGCCTTGTTTCTACAATCCCATTGTGCAATCGCACAAGCCTTTCCGGCGAAGAACTGACAAGCTGTATGTCCCCTGTGTCAAAAAAGGCAGAGAATGGAGAAGGGTTTATTCCCCTCAGTATCCTGTATAGATTCAAGGGGTCAATCCCCTTTACATGGGCGGATAATCTCTGAGAAAGATTAGCCTGATAAATATCGCCTGCAGATATATACTCCTTACAGCGTTTAACCATATCTATATATTCTTTTTTAGTTAAATTCGACACAAGCCTTGTCTTTGAACCCTTACTGCCGGTATTAATAACACCGTTCTTATACCGTATCCTGTTCACTACTTCATTGATCCTCTTTCTGCAAAGCAGCTCATCATTCCCATTATCTCCAACAGTTGCAACAACCCATCCTTTTTTTAAAACATTATCAAACGAAACCACGAGATCTGCATTCATCAGGACAATGTCAGGTATCTGCAGGTCATCACACGCCCTGTGCGGCAGGTTCTCAAAGAGATGTGCAGAGCCATATCCAAAATAACCAACGATACCTCCGATAAAAGGCGGGATTCCACTAATCCCGGGGACTGTATTTTTAAGTGACAACTGCCTGAAAAACTCAACAGAAATATCAGGATTGTCTGACCTTCCATTAATAATTATTTTGGGATCTACACCGATAAAAGAGTAACGGGAAGTTTTCGGGCTGCCAGCATGACTTTCTAATAGAAAAGATGGTCCATCTCCCCTTACACGGATAAAACAATCAAATGGATCTGTCCAGGGAATTTCATTGAAGATGATTGACATTTTCGACAATTATATCAGAAACAACTACATAATCGTAGTGGAGATTCATCATGAGTTCAAGCGAGACTGAGAAAAAAGCCGGCATCAAGATGGCCGCAGACGTGCTCCAGTCCCTTTCCAGGGCTATCAAGGCACTGAAACTCTATCCTGATAACAGCCCTGTAAGACAAAAGTTTATCTCTGACCTTACCGGAAAATTTACCAGCTTCCTCGAAGAATACGGGGACCTCACATTGACTGTGAAACAGTTTGATCTCTTATACCAGGGGGAAGTTGTCTACAGCCAGGATGTTAAAGAAGACAGCATAGCGTTCAAATTCTTTGGTGATGGAATACGTGAGCTGGCCTTTTCTGAAAACCTGGATGAGCGGGAGCTGCTCGATTTTATTGATGTTGTCCGGGGCAACAGGGAGCGGGATGAAGATGATGATGACATTGTAACACTGATGTGGGAAAAGGAATTTAAAAATATCCGCTATATCGTTATTGAAGAAGGCAGCGAGACTGAAGGAGAACAGGACACAACAGAGCCTCAGGCATCTGAATCCGCTGCTGCCCGAAGCGGAACGGCGTTAAGCAGCGCTCATAAGGCAGAGTCAAGGCCGGGACAGACACAGGCAGAAACAGGGACGTCTCTTGAATCAACCGGTGTCGAACTTGAAATAGAACAGATATATGGAAAGCCATTTGCTGAAATATTTGTTCTTACCCCTGAAGAGACAGGCAGGTTGAAACAGGAAATGGAACAGGAAGCAAGAAGCGATCTTATTTTAGAAATGCTTGATATTCTTTTTCATATCCTTGAAATAGAGGAAGATACAGCAAGTTATTCCGAGATAATGACCTATATAGAGAAGGCAGTCAAGGCAATGATAGTGTCAGGAGATTACAAGCACGCCATCGCATCCCTGAACAGGATCAAGACCATATATGAGAATGAAAAAGAGAGCAGTCCAAATCATGCTGAAGCTGCCATAGGAGTAATAGATGCACTGGGAGACAGTGAGTTTCTGAAACAACTTACTCAATCTCTCAATGCGAGTAAGGATGATAACATTGATGATATTTATACAATCCTCACAATGCTTAATAAAAAATCCATTTCACCTATGACAGAAATGCTTTCAAACCTCGAACAAATGAAGAACCGCCGCGTCGTATGTGATGCACTCGCCGTAATAGCGAGGGATAATTTAGAAGCGGTATTGAAGAAGCTTCAGGATGATAACTGGTATATTGTCAGGAACATAGTTTATGTACTTGGCCGTATAGGAGATGCACGGGTTATAAGCCATCTTAAGAGGATTAAAGACCATAGAGAACCAAAAGTCCGGAAGGAGATAATCCACACACTGTCTGAGATAAAGAGTGAAGAAGCAAAAAACATGATTGTCTCGTATCTCAATGACAGTGACAACACTGTGCGGGTATCGGCATTAAAGAGAATATCCTTCATGGAACTTAGAAAAGCATTGCCTGACATCCTTAGAATAATCTCCTCTGAGGAATTTGACAGTAAGGAGAATTATGAGAAGAAAGAGTTATTTGAGGCGATTGCCATACTTGGCAGTAAGGATCAATTACCATACCTGAAAGACTTATTGATGAAAAAATCGTGGATCTTTGGCAGGACAAAGGCTGATGAACTGCGACTACTTTCAGTTCATGCACTCAGGAAGATGAATATACCCGGGGCAATAGATATCGTAAGAGAGGGTGCATTATCTCCTGATAAGGTTATAAGAAAGATATGTGAAGATGCATTGAAAGAAGCAGAAAAGGGGAATATATGACAAGCAGATTATTTGAAGAAAAAAGAGGATACACCGGAAAGGATTTTACAAATAATCTATATAAACTCATCAGGACCGCCCAAATCCATGACTTCAGAAATATTGCAATTATTGCGGCATTGGATAAGACAATGGAATCCATAAAGGCATTGTCTGACAGCGGGAATTCGTTTTCTCTCAGATTGTATCAGGAACATCTGTTCATAGATGATGTAAAGATCCGGGTGGATATTGAGAATTTCCTTGCATGCACGTCTCTCATAAATGAGATGAAGAAACTGGGGACAGGCTCAATTACTTTTTCGCAGCAATCCACATCGGATGAATTAAGCAGGTTTATTTATATCTTTAATAGTATAGAACATAAATCCGCTGAACCGTTTCAGGAACTCAAACACAGGCTGTCATCTCAGGGAATAAACAGCATTTCGGTCAGCAGGATAGAAGATAAAGTTGATACCGACGGAGTTCACGTTCTTCAAAATTCTAAAGAAATGGCAACACACCTGTACTTTAAAACACTCTCTGCCGTGTCAGAGATCATGGACAGTGCAAAATTGAAAAATGCCGTAAGTATAAAAAAGGCGAAGAGGTTAGTCCACTCGATGGTTGACATGATGGTAAAAGAGGAATCCACGCTGCTCGGTTTAACGACCCTCAGGGCCTATGATGAATATACCTATAATCACTCGGTAAACGTGTCCATCCTGTCAATTGCCATAGGACAAAGGCTCGGTTATGACAGAAAAGAGATGAGCGACCTTGGCATGGCCACCCTTTTTCATGATATTGGCAAGATTGATCTGCCGATTGAACTTCTGAACAAGCCTTCAGATTTCACTCCTGAAGAGTGGCAGATTATGAAAACTCACCCTGTTAATGGTGTAAAAACACTCCTGAGGCTTAAAGGGCTTCAGGAACAGGCAATTCGCATGATCCTCGCAAGCTTTGAACATCATCTGAATTATGACCTTTCAGGTTACCCAAAGCTTGCATCAGCAAGGCGGGTAAGTCTGTTTGGCAGAATTACGACTATCAGTGACTGCTATGATGCACTGACATCGGCACGGGTCTATAATCGCGGGCCGTTAGTACCGGATAAGGCGCTCTCTTTTATGATGAAAAAGAGCGATACTGCCTTCGACCCCCTCCTGTTAAAGATATTTGTTAATGTAGTCGGAATTTATCCTGTCGGCACCATAGTACTTCTGAATACGCAGGAACTGGCAGTAGTAGTCAGGGCAAACGCAAATCCTGTTAATATCCACAAACCATGCATTAAATTGATAACCGACTCTCACGGAAACGAAACCGATGGCGAAACCATTGACCTGTCCTGGGAATCAAAGATAGCCATCGTCCAGTCCATTGACCACAGGAAGTATGGAATAGATGTAAGTAAATACTTCGTCAGTTGACAAATAATTTCCCATGCAGTCATTAAATTATCCTTGACAAACAATAGATGATTGGAGTAATCTTTTTATATTAGTAATAATTACTATTATTGATATTGGAGGTGAGATGAACGTACCAGAGAAAATTGATTTCAAGATTAATACGCTGGGTCAGCTTTGCCCGATGCCCATCATACTGACATCAAAGAAAATGAAGGAAATGTCGCCGGGTGAGGTACTTGAAGTAATTTCTGATGATGCAGGAATCAAGAAAGATATGCCGGCGTGGTGCAACTCAACAAAGAATGAATTCATCGGCCATGTGGAGGAAAACATGGTGTTCAGGGTCTATGTAAGGAAGAGAAAATAATTCATGCATCGTCATTCAAAACAGAGGAAACTAATCCTGGAGGTTTTAAGGAAAAGTAAGGAGCATCCATCAGCAGACCGGGTATACAGAGAAGTAAAACGGGAGATGCCTGGTATAAGTCTTGGGACTGTGTATAGAAATCTCAAGCTGCTGCAGGATATTGGTGAGATTACGGAAATATCATGCGATGGAAATGAAGGACGTTTTGATGGTAATCCGCATCTTCATTATCACATTACATGCGGGAAATGCGGAAAGATAAAGGATGTAGACAACATTATCCTGCATGATCTGGAAGAAAAGGTAGGGGCTTCAACAGGATTCAAGATTACCAATCATTGTGTCGGGTTTGCAGGCATATGTAATGAATGCCAGCACGACACCCATTAACAAGGAGGGCTCAAAATGTCACACGAAGCAAAAAAGTTTGAATTAAAGGGTTTGGAAGGATTGTCTGAAAGCCAGATTTCACAACACCGGGATATTCTTTATGTCGGGTACGTTAACAAGCTCAATGAGATCGAAGACAAGCTCAAGACCGCAGACCGTTCAAAGGCCAATCAGATATACAGTGAATATCGCGGCCTTAAGGCAGACGAGACATTTGCATTAAACGGCGTAATACTTCATGAGCTGTATTTTGAAAACATGGGCGGAAGCGGCGGAAATCCGACAGGTCAGGTCGCAGACCTTATAAAAAGGGACTTTGGCTCTGTCGAAAAATGGATAGAGGATTTCAAGGCCTGCGGAATGGCAGTAAGGGGATGGGTGGTTCTTGCTTACAATATATGGGATGGAAAACTTCATAACTATGGAGCTGATGCCCACCACTTCAACTTCCCTGCCATGGCATGGCCGCTGCTTGTGATGGATGTATACGAACATGCATATACCATTGACTATGGAGTTAAAAGACCACCTTACATAGAAACTTTTATGAAGAATATCAACTGGGATGCAGCAAACAGAAGACTGGACAGGATTGCAAAGCTGGTATAATACCTCCCTATTCTTCCCTCTCCCCTAA
>Ga0209126_1000330_pt1 | contig 16093 bp, 15 predicted proteins | sample RifCSP19_1_FD_184024 | JGI IMG/M metagenome (GOLD analysis project Ga0209126, IMG submission 184024) | Soil microbial communities from Rifle, Colorado - Rifle CSP2_sed 19_1 (SPAdes) (version 2) | ecosystem: Environmental > Terrestrial > Deep subsurface > Rock core/Sediment | place: Rifle...
AACAGGGCAGCCCAGCCCCCTGGCCCGGGGTTCCCGTCGCACGCGCCGTCGCTATAGATAGTCACGCGGGGGAGTTCGGTCATGAGGGTCCTGGCTTACTCGCCACTCCGAGCGTGTAGCTCGGCGGCTGTCTCGTCCATCAGCTCCAGGGTGGCTGGAATGCGATCGGCGGTGAAGTAATAGCGGAAGACCTGGGTGCCGACTTCGCTCACCACCCAGCGCACCACGCTCCAGGAGGCGTAGCCTGGCTCGCTCTGGGCAAAGGGTAAGAGCTCCAGGGCAGCCGACCATTGGGGGTGTTCAGCGGCGTATTCTCCTAAGTGATCCAGCGTGGAAGAACGAATGGGGTACGTTCCGCTGGCGGCAATAAACCTGGCTTGATTTTCTGGGGAAGTTAGCCATTTGACCACCAGCCAGGCGGCCAATTTTTCCTCCACCGTCGCCTCAAATAAGACGAACGAAGGCCCGTAGACATCGATGACAGGTTGTTTCTCAGGCGAGGGAAACGCGAGCACGGTCCACTGGTCAGCATTGCCAGCGCGTTCAAAAGCCGTTGTTTGGAAGGAGAGATCGGCCAGCGAACCGGTGACAAATAATGCCCGGCGTGCAGCAAACTCCTCATCCGGATAGTCATCCGCTGACTGCCAGGCGCAACCGGCATCGTACAGTTCTTTCAAGTAGGTCAGGGCTGCTTCCGTTTGGGGCGTGTTAAAGCGGTAACCAGCACCCAGTGGGTCGATCACCTCTCCCCCAAAGGCGTAAATCCAGCTTAATACAGCAGACGGTGTCGTGCTCACGACCCAGCCACCCGTGCCGTCATTCTGCGGGTCAGCGTCAGTTTTATTAGCCTGGGCTGCGGAGCAGGCCTGCTCCTTAAACTCATCGGGTGAGCCTGGCGGCGCATCGAAACCCAGTTCACTGGCCCAGGTGAGGTTGTAGTAGATCAGCTGCGCCGAGCGCTGGGCGGGGAAGCTGGTTCGTTTACCATCGATGACCTCTTGCCCCCAGAAAGTGGGGTTGAAGTCGGCCTGCTCTGCGGGGGTTAACCCCCATTGAGGGTCATTTACATAAGGCTCCAGATCAGCCACGAGTCCCGGGTTGGCATCCCAATCCTGGATCTGGTAGTTGTAAGCCACTGCCAGGCTGGGGAGATCGCCGGTTAGAATCGCGTTGTCGATTTTGTCGTAGAGATCGTTGTAGTTGTCCTGATAGGCGCTCTCGACGACGATGCCGTACTCGTTTTCGGCGTTGAAGGTCTCGACCAGGGACTGGATGGCTTCCCCGGCTGGGCCAGACCAGGCGTGCCAGAAGGTCACCTTCACACCGCCCAGCGTCTCCGTATCTATCTCGATCACGGGGACCGGAGTCGGCGTGGCGGTGGCCTGGCTTACAGGGGGTGGAAAATTTGTCACGGCCGGGGTGCGGGTGGGAACCGAGCCTTGGGTTCCGGGAGCCGGTGTAACAGGAGGCGTCCCCTCACAGGCAACCAGGGCTAGAACCAGCATAAAGGCAACGTTAAGCAAAAGGGATCGCATTTCTGGAGTAAACTTCGAATTTGCGGTAAGATTGGCGCGCCGATCCTGGTGACGCCAGCGAATGTCTTGCCATTATATCAAACCCTCCTTGAACCACGCCGGAGCAAACCCAATGCCTGACCTGACTGCAGATCATTTGCCGCATTTACAGACTTACCGCCTGCCAGGCCTAGACCTGGGAGAAGGGTTCCTTTACCCGGATTACACCGGGCAGTCCGTGGTTAATATCCCGGCCAGCATCTGCCGCTGGCTGGGGGTACCAGAGATGGGGGCCACACCATTGCTTACAGAGCTCACCGTTGGGATCGGAGATGAGGTGCGGCATGTCCTGCTGGTGTTGATGGATGCCTTGTCACTGCACAGGCTGAAGCGCTGGGTTGCCAATGGAACCACCCCTGTGTGGGGTAAGTTGGCCGAGGATGGGCTACTGGTTCCGTTGACCTCGATCATGCCCAGCACCACCTCCGCTGCCCTAACCAGCCTGTGGACGGGGCGCAGCGCAGCCGAGCACGGTATCGCTGGCTATGAGCTGTGGCTGAAAGAATACGGCGTGGTAGCGAACACGATCTTACACGCCCCGATCAGCTTCCAGGGTGACGTCGGCAGCCTGAAACGCGCTGGATTCACCCCAGAGACTTTTATGAAACTGCAGACCCTTGATACTCACCTGGCGAGCTATGGGGTCCAGACCTATGCCTTCCAACACCAAAGCATCGGCCGTTCGGGCCTCTCCCAGATGTTGTTTCGGAAGGCGGAGGTAAGCACCTTCAACACCCCTGCCGACCTGTGGGTCAACCTGCGCAAGACTTTTGAAAGCCACACGCACGAGCGGAATTACTTTTGGGTCTACTGGGGAGAGGTAGACCATTTCTCTCACCTGTATGGCCCGGACGATGAACGCACGGTTGAGGAGTTTGTTAGTTTTACCGCCGCTTTCGAACGGCTATTCCTGGAACGCCTGAACGGTGCGGGGCGGGCGGACACCTTGTTCATCCTGGTCGCTGACCACGGGCAGATTGCCACTCAACCCGACCCACACTACGACCTGCGCAACCATCCCAGCCTGGTGCGTCGCCTGCATATCCTGCCGACCGGCGAAAACCGCCTGATGTACCTCTACCTGCGCCCCGGGCAGGGCGAGGCGGTGCGCGAGTATATTGAGCGGACATGGCCGAATCAGTTTGTGTTCCTGGACCCGGCTTTCGCCGTTAGCGCCGGGTTGTTAGGGCCAGGGAAGCCCCACCCTCGGCTGCACGACCGCCTGGGTGACCTGCTAGTGCTGGCACGGGGGAACGCTTATCTGTGGTGGGCGAACAAAGACGATCACTTATATGGCCGCCACGGCGGCCTGTCCCCCGACGAGATGTTAGTGCCGTTTCTGGCAGTCCGGTTGGGATAATCTTACGGCAAGAAGTCCCAGGGGTTGACCTTACCGTAACTGTCGTGCAGCATTTCGAAGTGGATGTGGGGGCCGCTGGACTTGCCAGTACTGCCAATCGTTCCAATTGGCGTGCCCTGGAAAACGCCCTGTCCACAGACCACGCCGACTACGTCCATGTGGGCGTAAGCAGTTTGCCAGCCATTGCCATGGTCAATGACCACCATGTTGCCGTAGCCAAAGTTGTTCCAACCGGCGTAAACCACCACTCCATTGTCCGAAGCCCACATCGCTTCACCTAGATCCCCGTCGATGTCGATCCCGAAATGGTTGGTCGATGGCGAATAATCGTAACCAGAGAGGAAATGGGCGGCGCTGGGCCAGATGAAAGCACCGCTGCCGACTGGACCATCCATGATTGTGCCGCAAGCCCCTGGACCGATGAATTTAGCAACCCCTGGGTTGTCGCGCGTGATGCGCGGGGCGCTCCAGGTGACATACTGGCGTGAGCCGCCCGGCACGACCAGGAATGTCCCGGGGTCGATTTTTGGATTGGAAAAGTTGCCGACCGTCTCGGGGGTGAGGTGGTTGCCTGGCCAATTAATGATGTCTTCTGGCATGACGTTGTAGCCCTTGGCGACGCCGTTGAACCCTTCTCCAGCTGACCATTTGTGATAGGTGCCATCCACTGGCAAGATGTTTAACTCCTGTCCAGCGGTGAGCGCGTGCGGGTTGTCGGCCAGGACATCGTAATTCCCCCACAGGATGGTTTCAGGTTTAAGTCCAAATTTTTCGGCAATCCCGAAGACGGTGTCGCCCTTCTGTACTTCGTAGGTGATCACTTCGGTGCGAGGGCGAGTTGGGATGGTAGTGTGGACCAGGATCAGGCGGGGAATCCCGGAGAGGTAAGTGTCTCCAGTCAATACCAATGGGGGCAATTCAGGAGGCGCCGTGGTGGGCGTGGAGGTAGGCAGGGCAGCTGCCAGGACAGCCTGACCCGGGACATTGTTGGTTTGGGTATGCAAATAAAACTCGCGCATCAGCCAGACAACGAGCAGCACCGCAGCGATCGAAAGCAAGTGGGTGCCAATGCGTAGCGCAGAATCGGCCAGACCTAGGTGGGAGAGTCTTTCCAAAAGGAATAAAACACGGCTCTCACCAGCTGGTTCTGTCACTGTATCTGTTGCCGAGGCCGCTATGGGATCGCCGATAGAATTATTCCGAGTTTGCTCTCCGGTTGTGCTGGAGTGCCCCTCGGGGAGCTGGTCAGCTTGCATACTGGGTGTCTCCGGGTTGCATAATAACACTGCCCGTGGGATTCGTCAACCGGTCATCAAGGGGCGGACAGGCTGTCAAGCGCCTGTTGGGCGGCCGCCTTGGGGTCAGTTTGCTCTTTCAAAACTTCAACGGTGGCTTTTTGCAGGGCTGGACCGATCACAGCCAGCACGTCGTTGGCGGGTAAAATCTGTGCGGAGGGGACGATCAGATTAACCAGGCTGCGCAAGGTGGTGTTCGACCAACCAGCCAGCGCGGAAGCGCGGGGGGGCAGGTAACCAGCTGTAGTAGTCCAACGGGCGAGAAAATCCCCGCTGGTGAGAAATTCAGCCAGCGCGACGCCCAAAGCCTGGCGTTCGCTCTGCGGGGTGGAAAGCGCCCACACCCACCCGTCCACCAATGTAAATGTTTCGCCAGCCAAGGTGGGGATGGCGGTTGCCGAGGTATCTCCAGGTAGCTCCCCCAGGTAACGCGAAGTCCAGGTGACGATCATGTTGGATTGGTTCTCGGTATAAGCTTCCCAGGCCTGGTCGTCGGTTGCAAATTGAGTGAGCCAGAAAGGCATCAGACCAGTCGTCTCAGCCTCCAGATAGAAGGTGAGCACTTCCTGTAAAGCGTTTGAATCCAGCACCGGGCGACCTTCGGCGTCCTGGATGGATGCGCCGGTGGCTAGGTATTGCGCCAGGGTGAACAGCGCCTGTTCGTTCGCTGCGGGGAAGACCATTGGTTGGCTGAGAGTCAAGGCCGTTGGCCAATCTTTGGGCGGCGATTCGACGTCGACCGGGCGGTAGAGCAAGACCAGGCTATCGCCGGCGAATGGCAGGCCGAAGGTGCTGTTCTGAAGGCGGGCAAGCTGTTGAGCGTAGGCGAACCAATCGTCTTCGTTCAGAGTGGTGGCCAACCTATCGACAGGATGCAAGAGGCCTTTGAGGGCCGCGGTTTCTAACAGGGCGCGGGGCAGCAGGATCAAGTCAGGCATAGCCAGAGGCGCGGCGGCGTTGGCGGCGCTCAAGGAATCGAGCAGGCCGCCTGGGCCAGTCAAGGCCTTCACCCGCGCCTCGATCCGCACGCCGCGATGTAGCCCAGAGAATTCGACGAGACGCGCCTGAAGCAGATCGCCACCAGGGGATCCATCCGCCGGATCGAACTGTGGGGGCAGCCAGATCCGTAAAGTAGTTGGCCTATCCGGGGAACGTGTTGTCTCCACCGTTGGCAGGGCCGTGAGCGTTGCTTCGCTTTCAGGCGTTGGCGAGGCTTCTGGTGCTAGAGTTTCCGCTGGTACCAGCGATCCAGTGCATGCGGAACAGATCAAGGAAAGAAGGAGCAGTACCAGGAGGTATGGTTTCATCGGTCGCTCTGTCTCGCCGCAGAACGAATAAATTCGTTACTGCGAATTGTTAAAACCTTCGTTGATTGTGCATTAATTGAAGTGCACTGGCTGGCTGACCAGCGCCAGGAGCAGGCGTACGGCGTTTTGCACGTCATTGTAATCGACCATTTCCGAAGGGGCGTGAATATAACGGCAGGGGATGGAGACACAGCCAACCGGTACACCGGCGCGGGTCAGTTGAATGGCGCGGGCATCCGTCGTCCCGGTCTCCAGGACTTCGATCTGGTAGGGGATCTGGGCTTTATCGGCTGTGTGTACCATCCAGTCTACTATGCGCGGATCGGAGAGCATGCCACCATCGCGCACCTTTATTGCCGGACCTTTGCCTAGCGCTACGCTCATTTTTAGTCCCTTGGGGGTGTCACCGGAACCGGTGACGTCCACGGCGATGCCGATATCCGGGTCCAGACCGAAGGCTGCAGTTGTGGCGCCACGTAGGCCAACCTCTTCCTGCACGCTGAAGACGAAGAAGACCTGGTTGGGGCTGGTGCCCATCTGCCGCAGGGTTTCGACCAGCACGGCTACCCCAATGCGGTCATCCATCGCTTTTGAGACCAGGCGCATCCCGAAGTCGGCGAAAGGGCGATCAAAGGTAGCCATATCGCCGACGCGCACCGGACACTCGGCGCGATTGGCTGCGCCGACATCGATAAACATCTGCTCGAAGGTGGGCATCTTGTTTTGATCCTCCAGTTGCTCGAGACCGATCACCCCTGGGGTACCGTTGAAAAAGCATACACGCCCGCCGCTGCAGTACTTGCGCTGGACGCCACCAATGGTCGTAAAACGTACAAAACCGTTCTCGTCCACGTGGGTAGCGATCAGGCCAATCTCGTCCATGTGGGCGGCGAGCATGACTTTCTGACCGCCGGGATTGAGCTGGCCGCGGGTGACGATCAGATTCCCCAGGGCGTCGACGTGAACCTGGTCAGCGTATGCTTCGACCTCCGCCCGAATGACAGCGCGAATTTGGGATTCATAACCGGAGGGCCCGGTGGTTTCGACGAGCTTTTGGATCAATGATTTCATGGAGGCTCCATCTGTGAATTAGAAATTGTAAGATATCATCTAGCGGTCAGCGGTCAGTTGAAAGGATGTCTGGCGTCATCCGGGAAAGGCCGGCGTGCAGCAAAGCGAAAGTATTTTGCCAATCAGAAAGGCGGGCCAAGCCGGCGGCGGTATGGGCGTAGCGCTCGGGAACGGAGACCGAAATGCTGGGGATGCCCTCTCTGGAAAGATGGATAGCGCCTGCGTCGGTACCGCCGCTTCCCGGCTGACGGAACTGGTAGGGAATTTTAAAGGCCTCCGCGGTTTCCACCAGGTGGCGCACCAGGCGCGGGTCGCTCAATGTCCCGCCATCGGCGATGTAGATCGCCGGGCCGCCGTCCAAACGCGTCCTGTATTGGGTATTTTCCAGGGGCTGGCCAGCACTCTCCTCCCAACTGGGCAGGTCTAAAGCGGGGGTGGCGTCGATGGCGATCGCCAGGTGCGGCTGGAAGGTAAAGCCAGCCACGCGTGCCCCTCGCAAGCCGACCTCTTCCTGGACGGTGAAGGCAGCCAGTAAGTCCAGATTCGGTGGTGCGAGCTTGACCAGCTCGATCAGGGTGGCCACGCCCAAGCGGTCATCGAGGGCTTTGCCTCTCAGACTTGGGCCGAGGCGAGCGAAAGTGGTGGCGAACACTGCCCGGTCGCCAACCTTGACTTTGGAGTCACCCCCCAATCCAATGTCGATGCGCAGCGAGTCCAATGAGATGGTATGCTTGCGCTCGTCGGGGGTGGTCAGGTGGATCGGCTTGGCTCCGATCACTCCAGGAACGTGTTCACGGCCGACCCAGACTTGCTTGCCAACCAACTGGCGTTCGTCCAGTCCACCGACGGTCTCAAAGCGGAAGATGCCGTCTCCCTCATCCGACGTGATCATAAACCCCACTTCGTCCATGTGGGCGGCCAGCAACACCTGCAACCGCTTCTGGGTATCACCGTTACCTGCTTGCCCAAGACAGGTCACCAGGACGTTACCCAATGCGTCGATTTTCACCTGTGTGGCATGGGGGCGGACTTGCTCCAGTACGATGGCGCGCACCTCCCCCTCGTCACCCGAAACAGCACAGGCATTGCACAGGCGTTCCAATAGTCTAATTTGCGCCGGGCCAATGCGAGGTCGGGTCGTTTTCGGATCGGTCCTGGTGGTCATCATTTTTCATCCCAAGTCAATTTATCCATGAAGTCGACTCCCAGCTGGGCGATGAACTCGGCGAGTAGATGGCCAGCGCGGGTGATGTCCTTCAACGCTACCACTTCCACCGGCGTGTGCATATAACGCAGCGGGATGCTGATCACCATAGTTGGGATGCCTTCCGCAGCCACCTGCAAGGTGATGGCGTCTGTACCGGAGTGGAGCGGCATGACCTCTACTGCGTTGGGGATCTCTAGCTGGTCAGCTAGCTCTTTAAAGGCTCGGTGCAGGCCGGGGTGGATGTTAGGGCCCCAGCCGAGCGTCGGACCCTTACCCAGCGGGAAGGTCTTGTAATCCGGGGTGTTCGGTCCTCGGCCCCAGGTCACGTCGATCGCCACAGCTAATTGTGGACGCAACTGGAAGGCAGAGGTCTTCGCCCCGCCCAGAGTCTCTTCTTCCTGGGCAGTGGCGACCACCCACACGTCCCAGGCATGGGCGCGACCCTTTAATTCCTGCAAGCATTGTGTGACCGCCGCGACAGAAGCCCGGTTATCCAGAGAGTGGCCGGCTAAAGTCTCACCCCTTAATTCCAGCGGTTGCTGGGCGAAGGAGATCAAATCGCCAACACGTACCAAATCTTGCATTTGATTGGGATGCAGGCCGGTATCTACCAGCAGATAGTTAATCGTCACTGCGCCTTTGCGTCCTTCGGGGGGCAGCAGATGGGCCGGGGGCAGGACTATGATCCCAGGCAGGTCTTCCCGCCCGTGGACGGTAACCAGCTGACCAGGCAAGACGCGCCCGTCCACCCCCCCCACTTCGGTCACGCGCAGGAAGCCCTCCACCAGTCCAGTAACCATCAGACCAATAGCATCCATGTGTGCGGCCAGGAGGATGCTCGGGCGCGGTTCCGGCGCAGTGCCGCGTTTCAGCGCGTGCAGGCTGCCCAACCGGCTCGTGCTCACCTCGTCGGCGAGAGGGCGCCAGGCTGCCTCGATCAGGCTGCGAACCGGCGCTTCGTGTCCGGAGAGGCCTGGGGCGGAGATCAAGGATTTGAGAAATGGGAGCAGTTCGGTCATAGGGGGAGATGGCATAGGCTGTTTTGAATCCGTCCGAGATATTATGGAGATGGCGGGGTAGAGCCAGGGGCTTCGGTAGTTGCGGGTGGAACCACACTCGTATTGGTGGGGGTTGGAGTGTCGGTCGATGTTGGTGAAGATGTTGTCGTCGCGGTGGGTTGCGAAGTATCCGTCGGTTCTATTGTATGGGTGGCGGAGGGAGTTGGGGATGTACTCACGGTCGGTGTCTGCGTTGAGGTGGAGGTCTGGGTTGTCGTGGTGGTCCCAGTGGGGGTAAATGTGGGTGTGGCTGTGGGGGAAGCGGTGAAGGTGGTAGTTGGCGAAAGGGTGCCGGTTGGGGAGGCGGTGACGGTCCAGGTGAGCGTGGGCGTCGAGGTGGGCGTCGGGACCAGACCGCGCTCTGGAGCCAGGCTGACTGCGATCAATCCCAGGCAGTAGCAGGGGAGGGTAGCCAGGGTAATAATGGCCAGGATAAAGCGGAGACGGTTACGGGCGGTTGGATCGGAGACCATAAGATGCGCTGCCTGCGGGTAGATGATAACACTGGCAGGCAGGAGTGGCAAGTAGCGGTACGGCTGATTTGCGTACACTCCTGTTCCATATTTCTCCCACCGTGCCCATACATTAAGATTTTGTGGTAATAATTGTCCTATGGAATGGATCTACCTGTCTCCTCATTTAGATGACGTTGCCCTCTCGTGTGGAGGGCTGGTCTGGGAACAGGCCGCTGCCAGAGAAAGAGTGACGGTGTTGACCGTTTGTGCCGGCGATCCGCCGCCTGGCCGGCTCTCCGACTTTGCCGAGGGTTTTCACGCCCGTTGGGATACCAACCTGGAAGCTGCTGCCACCCGCCGCGCCGAAGACCTGCGCGCCTGCCAGCGGATGGGCGCCACCGCACAGCATTTCTCGATCCCGGATTGTATATACCGCCTTGACCCCGGCGACGGCAGCCCCTTGTATACTTCTGAGACAACTCTTCTTGGCCCGCTGAGCCAAGTTGAGGCCGGATTGGTAGTCGATTTGCAGCATGAGCTGTCCCAGGCATTGCCGTCTAAAGCCAATATTGTCTGCCCGCTGACAGTGGGCGGGCATGTGGATCATCGCCTGGTGCGGGCTGCAGCTGAAGGTCTGGGACGTCCGTTATGGTATTACGCCGACACCCCATATGTCCTACGAGCGGGCGAGGCACTGGAAGCAGCCATCTCCGGCACGCGAGCGATAAGTTTTCCGGTTTCGGAGCCTGGTCTGGAGGCATGGATCGAAGCGATCGCCCTGTACGCCTCGCAGATCAGCACTTTTTGGCCGGATCTACAGAGCATGCGAGTGGAAATAAGCGCTTACTGTCAGCAGGTGGAGGGCGTTCGCCTGTGGCAACGCGTGTAGAACCTATGTTCTTGGGCCAATCCTTGCACTCTGGTGAGATTTGTGTTAAAATCCGCCCGCGGCGGTGGAAAGGCGAGTGCACAATTCCAAGACGCCGCGCTCATTTTTCCCAAAACAGCCTGGCGTTCCTGGGAAATCATTCTGGGAATTTATTTTTCTGATAGGATCGGGATTAGAATAAGATCATGCCTCCTTCATTTCTGACTCGTGAAGGTTTCCAAAGACTGCAAGAGGAACTCGAACACCTCCGGACGGTAAAACGCCAGGAGGTTGCCCACCGCCTGCGTGAGGCGATGGAAGATGGCGGTGATATGGGCGTCGACCTGGACGCAGAATACGAAGCCGCCAAGAACGAGCAGGCCTTTGTCGAAGGACGCATCCAGGAGCTGGAGGTTTTGCTTGCCAACGCACGCGTCATTCAGGCAACCGGGGCGCGCGAAGTTGTGGAGGTCGGAGCGACGGTCACTATCCAGGAAGGTGAAAACCAGGCGGAAGTATATACCGTCGTTGGGCGCGCGGAGGCTAACCCGCGCGAAGGCCGGATTTCGAACGAATCTCCCCTGGGACGGGCCTTGATGGACCACCGCGCCGGCGAAACGGTCAAAGTGGAAGCGCCGGGTGGCTCTTTCACGGTGCAAATTCTGAAGGTGGTATAAGAAAGGGGCCAGAGAAAACACGCCCCGCGCAAGCATTCTCTGCGCGGGGCTTTTATTTATCAGGGAGAGCACACATGACGGCAGAATACTCAAACCTCGAACGGACTCGCCTGGAGAAACTGGAGCGCCTGCGCAGGCAAGGGATCGAACCCTATCCGGCGCGCGCTTCCCGCACTCACACCAGCCAGCAGGCCATTCGGGCCTATGAAGTAGCCGAGATCGCCGGAGAGGGGGGAACGGTCAAAGCGACCCTGGTCGGTCGTTTGCGCTCGATGCGCCCGATGGGCAAGATCACCTTTGCCCATATTGAAGATGGCGAGGGGCGGGTGCAGCTCTTGTTGCGGGCCAATGACGTCAGCCAGGAACAGCTAGACCTCTTTAATCGCGAATTCGACCTGGGCGATTTCGTGCAGGCCAGCGGCGAGATGTTCCGTACCAAGACCGGCGAGGTCACTCTGAGAGTGGAGGACTTCCACATCCTGGCCAAAGCCATCACCCCGCTGCCCGCCGCCAAAGACGAACTGGTGGATGGGGAAGTCGTGCGCCACGCCACCCTGACCGACCCTGAAGCGCGCTTCCGGCAGCGCTACGCAGACCTGGCGGTCAACCCTGAGGTGCGCCGTATTTTCCGCGCCCGGGCGGCGATCGTGAGCGCCCTGCGCGAGTTCCTCGACGGACAGGGCTTCCTGGAAGTGGAGACCCCTATCTTGCAGCCCATTTATGGTGGGGCGGCGGCGCGCCCGTTCGTGACTCATCACAACCAGCTCAAGCAAGACCTGTACCTGAGGATTTCTTTCGAACTCTACCTGAAACGCTTGCTGGTGGGCAATCTCGAGCGGGTGTACGAGATCGGCCGCGACTTCCGCAACGAGGGGGTCGACCGGACGCACAATCCCGAATTCACCATGTTAGAGTTCTACATGGCCTACGCCGACTACCAGCAGGTGATGAAGCTAACCGAGCAGATGGTGGTTTTCGTGGCCGACCGGGTACTCGGGAGGCGGGTCTTCACCTACCAGGGCCAGCAGATCAACCTGGAACCCCCCTGGCCGCGCATACAACTCAGCAAGGGTCTGCAAGAAATGGCAGGCATCGACCTCGACCAGCATCCCACCGCAGAGAGTCTGTATGCCGAGATGCGCGCCCGCGGGCTGCAACCTGATCCCAAAGCCACGCGCGGTAAATTGATCGAATCCTTGCTCTCCAATTTCCTGGAGCCGAATTTAATCCAGCCCACTTTCCTGTACGATTACCCGCGCGATATCTCCCCGCTGACAAAGAGCAAGCCCGGCGATCCTCAGACCGTGGAACGCTTCGAGAGCTTCGTCGCTGGGATGGAGATTTGCAACGCCTTTACCGAGCTCAATGACCCCCTCGACCAGGAGGCGCGCTTTCTGGAGATGGGCCGCGACTACGCCGACGACGACGAGGAGCGCCACCCCATGGACGAAGACTACCTGCGCGCCATGCGCTACGGCATGCCCCCCAACGGCGGCTTCGGCCTGGGCATCGACCGCCTGGTGATGCTCTTCACCGACAGCGCCAATATCCGTGAGGTGATCCTGTTCCCGCATCTGCGGGAGAGGGAGTGAGAACAGCAGGGATGATCGAACCCGTCCTTGACACTCTCTCAACCTCGGGTATAATCCACCCATTCCAATCCAAACCGACAGGCGCGGGGACCAGTAGCCAGACAGCCTTTCAGAGAGCCGCCGGATGGTGCGAGGCGGCAGGCCGGAAGGCGAAATCCACTCCGCCGGCCCTCATCAGGGCCAGTCGCTTCCGCAGGGCTGGGCAATGCAAGAGCATTGCGGCAACGCGAAGACGTTGCATAGCGTAAGGAAGCCGGGTATGCCCGTTATCGCAAAGTAGAGGCCGATTACGGTAGGGCAAGATGGCATCTTGCCCTACGATGGACGGCAAAAGCAGGTGGCACCACGAGCGCCCCTTCGTCCTGCTGGCGAGGGGGCGTAATTGATTCTCGCAAAGGAGGTGCAACCATGTTAGACATCAACCTGATCCGTGAAAAGCCCGAACTGGTGCGGGAGGCGTTGCGCAAACGCCAGATGGACGACGCCCCGGTCGACCGGGCACTCGATCTGGACGCAGGACGGCGTGACCTGATCCAGCAGGTGGAGCGCCTGAAGGCCGAGCGCAATGCCGTCTCGAAAGAGATCGGAAAGCTGAAAGACCCCGACGAGCGCCAGGCGAAGATCGAAGCTATGCGCCAGGTCGGCGAGCGCATCGCCGCCCTGGACGGGCAGCTGCGTGAGGTGGAGGCGCAGCTCGAAGCGTTGATGGCGGAAATCCCCAACCTCCCCGAGGCGCGCGTCCCGGTCGGGGCGGACGAGAGCCACAATGTAGTGATCAAAACAGTAGGCGCCCTGCCAGAATTCGATTTCCAGCCGAAAGCGCATTGGGACCTGGGGCCAGCTCTGGGGATCATCAACTTCGAGCAAGGGGTCAAGATCACCGGCTCGCGCTTTTACGTGCTTAGCGGAGCGGGGGCGCGCCTGCAACGCGCCTTAATTGCCTGGATGCTCGACCTGCACATCCGCCAGGGCTACCTGGAAAAATATATCCCCTTTATGGTGAAGGAGGCGGTCATGTTCGGAGCCGGGCAATTGCCCAAGTTTGTCGACAACCTGTACCGCGACCACGAAGAAGACTTGTGGATGGTGCCGACCGCCGAGGTGCCACTGACCGGCTTGCTCATGGGCGAAATCCTTGAAGAGGCTGATCTACCTTTGCATTACGCTGCCTACACGCCCTGTTTCCGCCGCGAAAAAATGAGCGCCGGGCGCGACGTGCGCGGCATCAAGCGCGGCCACCAGTTCGACAAGGTGGAGATGTATAAGTTCTGCAAGCCGGAGGATTCGCCGGTTGAGTTCGAGAAGATGGTGGCGGATGCTGAGCAGGTGTGTGCCGAGTTGGACCTGACCTATCGCATCAACCAGTTGTGCACCGGCGACCTTGGGTTCACCGCCCAGATCACCTATGATATCGAGGTCTGGGCTCCTGGTTGCGGGGAGTGGTTGGAGGTTTCGTCGGTTTCGAACGTGGGCGATTTCCAGGCCCGGAGGGCGAATGTCAAGTACCGCCCGGCGGATGGCGGACGGCCGCGCTTTGTGCACACCCTGAACGGCTCAGGGTTGGGAATGCCGCGCACCCTGATCGCCGTCCTAGAAAATTACCAGCAAGCGGATGGCTCGGTAGTCGTGCCGGAGGTACTCCACCCGTGGATGGGCAGCATCGACGTGATCCGAAGCGAGACATAGCATGTCCACTTTGTTGAGCATCTTATCCTTCTGGATCCCCCTGGTTTTTATGCTGGTAGGGCTGGTCGGATTGATCATCCCGGTCTTCCCTGGGCTAGTGGTGATCTGGCTGGCGGCGCTGGTTTTTGGGCTAGTGACCGGCTTCAATACCCTGGGGACTGTGCTCTTTGTCCTGATCACCCTGTTGATGCTGGTCGGGGCGGTGATCGATAACATCCTTATGGCAGCCCTGGCGCGGCAGGGGGGCGCCTCCTGGGTGTCGATCATCCTGGGAATGGTGGCAGGCCTTGTCGGCACGATTTTGGTCCCCCCGATCGGCGGCTTGATCGCTGCCCCGGTGGTGATCCTGCTCCTCGAGTATTGGCGCCGGCGGGATTGGGGTAAATCTTGGCAGGCGACGCGCGGCCTGGTGTTGGGCTGGGGCCTGTCGTTTCTGGTTCGTTTTGGGATCGGGTTATTGATGGTCGCGCTGTGGTTGGTGTGGGCGTTTTCCACTATCCAGGCATGAAAAATGTCATCCCAACGCCCATCCGCTCCAGGCCTTCTCCCGCCCAGTATTCCATCAGGGCCGAATCTTCGTCCAGGGCGTCGAACAGCGCTGGGATAGCGCGTGGATCGCCGATCCCGGCCAGGGCGCGCACAGCTTCCAGACGCGCCGCTTGGTGGCCATGGCGCATGATTTCCAACAGGGCGGGCACCGCCGCTTCGCCGGTGGTGATCAAGGCGTCGGCGGCCAGGTGCGCCAGAAAACGGTCGGCATCGCCCAGAGCCTGGACCAGGCCTGGGATGGCCTGGAGAAAAGGCTGCTGGCGCAGGGCCAGCGCCGCACATTGACGAACCAGAGCATCTGGATCTTGTAAGGACCTCACCAAAAGGGACACGACTTGCGGGTCGTCGACCTCCGCCAGGGCGCGTGTCGCCCACCAGCGAAGTTCAGGGTCAGGGCGAAGGAGCAACTCGTGCAAGGCTGGCAGGATTTCGGAGCCAAAGCAGGCCAGAGCTCGCGCCGCAGCCTCGGCTCTTTCATCCACACCGCCGGTCAACTCCTCCAGCAGGGAGGCGGCGCTTGTTTGGCTCATTGGTATCTTAAGGAACTAATCTGGGGGTGGAACCGGCAGGTTTTCTTTCGGGGTGGACTGCCACTTGTCGCCCTCCTCGATCAGCATCACCGGGATATCGTCTTTAATGGGGTATTTGCGCCCGCAGTCCTGGCAGATCAGCCAGGTCTCCTTGTAAAATTCAAGCAGGCCATCTTTCTCGCGAACACAGTTGGGGCAGCGCAGTATGTCTAATAATTCTTGACTGACCATAGCGGTCTCCTGATTTTAGATTGCTGATTATCTACACGCGACCCGCCAGGCATCCAATTCCCAGCGTTTCTTCAGGAAGTCGAAGTCCATGGCATTGGCCTGGGGGCAAAAGGCTTCCTGCTCGAGCTCATATTCTACCCCAAACACGGCCTTTCCAGCATGGACGAAAGGCAGCAGCGTCCCGCATTCATTATACTGGAAACACTGCTCGTTGAGCGCCCAATCGAAGTAAGGGAGCAGGACTTCAACCTGATCCAGGTCGTTCTTCAGGCCTACGGATAGCCAGCGGGCATGAGCCTGTTCGGCCAGCCAGGTATTATAGGTGAGCTGGTGCTGACCGGTGAGGGGAAAGCCGCTGTCGTTGGTGTAGCCGTCGACGTTGTCCGGCTCGACGCCATCGCAACCTTTTTTCACGGCCAAGTCCAGGCGAGCTGTCATGATCGGACCGAGGACCTCCATCTGGCGAATATCCAGCCATTTCTCACCTGGCCAATCTTCCAGAGAGTTGCCTTTGACCGAATCAGGGAACAGATCGGCATCAGGGCGCCACTCCTCCCAACTCCCGGCGCTGAAATAGCAAATCACGACGCGTCCATCGGTGTGACGTTGATCGACTGTGCTTTGTAGCGCGTC
>Ga0209126_1000331_pt1 | contig 16091 bp, 16 predicted proteins | sample RifCSP19_1_FD_184024 | JGI IMG/M metagenome (GOLD analysis project Ga0209126, IMG submission 184024) | Soil microbial communities from Rifle, Colorado - Rifle CSP2_sed 19_1 (SPAdes) (version 2) | ecosystem: Environmental > Terrestrial > Deep subsurface > Rock core/Sediment | place: Rifle...
AGCGCGTCTCTGCTCTGGCCTACGAGGTCGAAAAATTGCATCACGGCACTCCTTCCGGGATCGACAACACGGTGATCGCCTACGCCAGGCCGGTATACTTCGTCCGGCGGCAGGAGGGGAACCTGATCGAGACCTTCCGAGTCAATAAACCCTTTCCGATCGTGATCGCCGACAGTGGAGTAGCCAGTCCCACGGCGATCACAGTCGGGGACGTCCGCCGTGCCTGGCAGGCTGAACCCGATCGGTACCAACGACTCTTTTCTACTGTGGGAGGGATCGTCCAGGCAGCCCGCGCTGCGCTCGAGCGTGGGGAGGTAGAATCACTGGGCCCTTTGATGGATGAGAATCACACCCTGCTCTGCGAAATGGGCGTCTCCTCGCCAGAGTTGGAGCGCTTGTTGCAAGCTGCATGCCAGGCCGGCGCGCTGGGCGCCAAGCTATCTGGAGGCGGTCGAGGCGGGAACCTGATCGCCCTGGTCACGCCAGAACTCACTGAAACGGTTGCCCAGGCGCTACGCCAGGCTGGGGCGACAGGCATCATCATCACCGAGGTGGGGAGCGGAGGAGAAGGGAAAGGATGAAGGAAAAATATTGGCGGCTCCAGGTTCGTTGACTTTTCTTAAACTCGGTGGCTCGCTGATCACGGATAAGACCCGTCCCCGCACGCCCCGCCTTCAATCCCTGGCGCGGTTGGCGGGCGAGATCGCCGCTGCTCTGGCGGAAGACCCGACCATGGCGCTGATCCTCGGTCACGGCTCGGGCTCTTTCGGCCATGTGACCGGCAAGCGCTACGGAACACGCCAGGGAGTGTACTCGCCCGAAGGCTGGCGTGGCTTTGCTGAAGTATGGTATGACGCCTCAGCGCTCAATCGCCTGGTGATGGACGCGCTGCACGCCGCTGACCTGCCAGCTATTGCCCTGCCTCCGGTCGCCAACCTCATCGCCCACGATGGGCAGGTAGCGGCTTGGGATTTGGCGGCGCTTAAGGCCGCGCTGCGGGCCGGCCTGTTGCCCGTGGTTTTCGGCGACGTGGTTTTCGATACGGCGCGCGGCGGGACGATCCTCTCCACTGAGGAGCTGTTTGCACACCTGGCGCGCCAGCTGCACCCGGGACGCCTGTTGCTGGCCGGAATCGAAGCAGGTGTCTGGGCAGACTACCCGGCCTGCACCCGCTTGGTCGCCGAGATCACCCTCGCAAACCTGGACGAAGTCGCCCCGGCCCTGGGTGGCTCGGCGGCGACCGACGTCACTGGCGGCATGGCGGACAAAGTTTCACAAAGCCTGGCCCTGGCGCGCGGCATCCCTGGCCTGGAAGTATTGATCTTTTCCGGAGAGACACCGGGCAGGGTACAGGAGGCGTTATTAGGGGCGAAAGTGGGGACTGTGATTCGGGGGGAATGACGGAGGACGAAAGACGATATAATAAGTTATAATTTTCTGAACCTTTTAATCAGCAAGCTGTAACCCCATGTACTTCACACGCCAAGAACTTGAAGCCATCGAAGACCAGCGCCTGGCTCCCTATGGGCTGCACAGCAAGGATTCCAGGGGCCGGTCTTACCTGGAAGACGAACCGGAATACCGCACTGCCTTCCAGCGCGACCGGGATCGCATTCTGCACACGACTGCCTTTCGCCGCCTGGAATACAAAACCCAGGTGTTCATCATCCACGAGGGCGATTACTACCGCACTCGCCTGACCCACACCCTGGAAGTAGCTCAGATCGCGCGCACCGTCGCCCGCGCCTTGGGCGCCAACGAGGACCTCGAGGAGGCGATCTGCCTGGCGCATGACCTGGGTCACTCTCCTTTTGGGCATTCTGGGGAAGTTGCCCTGGCTCGCTTAATGAAAGACCTGGGCGGTTTTGACCACAATAAGCAGTCCTTGCGCATCGTTACCGAGCTGGAACAGCGCTATCCCGACTTCCCCGGCCTCAACTTGACCTGGGAAGTACGTGAGGGCATCGTAAAGCACGAATCCGAGTACGACACCGCTGACGCAGCGGATTACAACCCGGATCTGCGCGGCCACCTGGAAGCGCAGATCGCCAATGCCGCGGATGAGCTGGCCTATACCGCCCATGATCTGGACGACGGCTTGCGTTCTGGCATGATCACCCCTGCCATGTTGGAAGGCATTACTTTGTGGGAAATCTTAGCGGAGAGCATCGCCTGGCGCGGCTCGCTCTTGGACGATCTAACCCGGCACCGGCTGATCCGCCGCTTGATAGGAATAGAAGTCTCGGATCTGGTGACAGCCACCGACCAACGACTGCGTGAAAGCGGTGTACGCTCCGTGGAGGAGCTGCAACGCCTGGCGTATAATGTGATCGGCTACAGCGAAGACCTGCATCGCCGCAACCGGCAGCTCAAGGATTTCCTGTACGCCAATATGTACCGCCACCATCGGGTTGTGCGCATGGCGGTGAAAGCCGAGCGCATCATCACCGATCTTTTCACTGCTTACCGGTCGGAGCCAGCCATGCTACCCCGCCATGTGCAGACCTCGATCGAAACCCGCGGCCTGGAACGCACCATCTGCGATTACATCGCGGGCATGACTGACCGCTACGCGCTCAAAGAACACGACAAACTATTCGATCCTTCAACTTTGCCATAGGTGCAAATCCATAAAGCGTTTTCGTAAAACGTGATTTGATCTAATGTACACGTTGGACGCTTCACGTTTCACATACCACTTTTCACAGTATAATTTCCAATCGGAGTGAATTTATGGGTGATCAACAATATCTGACTGCTGAAGGCGCTGAACGCCTGCGCCATGAACTGATCCATCTAAAGGGTGCGGCGCGGGATGAGATAGCGAAACGGCTGCGCTCGGCGATCCAGATGGGCGACCTGTCCGAGAACGCCGATTACCACGCCGCCAAGGAATCACAAGCTTTCCTCGAAGGCCGCATCCAGGAATTGGATTACCTGCTCCAGAATGCGATCATCGTCGAGAATACAGGCGAACAACTTGATACAGTGACTCTGGGCGCCCGGGTCACCGTTCAAGAGGAGGATTATCCCCCCGAGACATTTCACATGGTGGGAGCAAAGGAGGCTGACCCCCGCAATGGTCGCATTTCCAACGAATCCCCGTTTGGGATCGCCTTAATGGGCGGGCGCGTGGGGGATGAAGTCGTTGCCCAAACCCCGGCTGGCTCTATAAGCCTGAAAATTATAAAAATTGAATGAGTCGTTCTGGGAAATAACGAGCAGTGGTCGTCTTCCTATAACCACTGCTCTTTTTTTTATCCTAAAATGGTTTCCTATCCTTTTGGCCAGGCAACCAGTTCCAGCGTCAGCCGTTCGAAGAAACTTTCGGAAGGCAATGCTCCCGCGCCATACGACATGTCTACCACCCGCGCCAGTAAACGCAAGGTAGCGGTCTCCAGGACCATCTCGCGGCCAGGCGCGGCGGGTAGGGGTTCGCCTTTCGCCGCCAGGCGTTGACGCGTGGCCTCATCGGAAAAAGCGTGCTGGCTCATCAATACCTTGGTCACGGTCTGGATATCGTTTTTATCGAACAACCAAACCTCAAAGGCGGTCACTCGTTTCGGATCGCCGACGCCGATCGCCTCGGAGATGCCCACCCCACACTCGCCGAGGAACTCTCCAGCTGGCGAGTCAATGCTGAACGAATCGTCATAGAGATCGTGGCCGATTTGGTAGGTGGTCATGAATTGGGCCAGAGGAGGTCCCTCACCGGTGGTGACGGGCTCGGGGTATTCAGCCGGACCGGGTGCTTCTTTGCGCATCTGCGGTAATTTAAAGGAGAAGCTGCGGTTACGCAGTAAGAAGACCGCCACTAAACCAAGAGCCAGCACAAAGGTGATCAGGCACATCCAGGGCAGGATCCTTCTTGCCCAGCTACCAGCCCCAGCGGCAGCAGTGGTAGTAGGAGTGACGATAACTCCCATCGGCGCTTCGGTAGGGGGCAGGATGGCCTCCCCGGATGGCGCTCCCTCAGCAAAGTTGATGAAGACCTGGACTGAATCCGGGTTTTGACTCTTTGGGTTTGCCAGGATAGCCTGCAAAACCTCGGAGGCGTTTGGACCCACCTCGGCGATGTGCTGTTGGGCTGCATCGCCGTCCTGGTTCGTGGTGTAAGAGTCGATCGCCATGCGCAAATAGATTTCCTGGTATTCGACACGCAGGTCATTCGGCCCAGCATCCACCCACTTAACGGGCCACAGCCACCAGCCCAGGACGACCAAACCGATGAAGATGCCAATCACGAAGCTGGCGACACCAACCACCAGGGGCCTGTTTAGTTGTTCACGCATTGCATCCATATGATTCACTCCAAAGATGATGACTGGTTTCCGATTCTGAGTCAATTTTAGCACAAAAGTACGAAAATCAACTTATCGATTAGCGGTGCAAGACTCGTGCCGACTCGACTAGCTGGCGGCGGTTTCTTCAACGGTAACCTGGTCCAGGGAAAACTGCTCTTCACATTGCGTACATTGGGCGGTGTTCTTCTTTGCCACAACCAGCAGTCCGCCGCAGTTTGGGCAAGGGGCGGGCAAGGGAAGCTTCCAGGAGCTAAAGTCACAGGCCGGGTAATTCGCGCAGCCGTAAAAGACACGCTGCTTACGAGTCTTGCGGGCGACGATATCACCGCCGTCCTTTGGACAGGAGACACCGATCTTCTCCAGCCAGGGTTCTGTGTGGCGGCAGTTTGGGAAATTGCTGCAGCTGATGAACTTCCCGTAGCGACCCCAACGGATGATCAGCTCGTGACCACATTCCGGGCAAGCACGCCCGACCGGTTCGGGTTCGGCCTTCATCTCAGGCATGAGCTGCTCGGCGCGGGCAACGGTTTCCGCAAATGGGCCATAAAACTCGCTCAACACGGATACCCAACCTTGCTCGCCGGAGGCGATGAGGTCCAGATCCTCCTCCATCCGCGCCGTAAAGCCGACGTCCAGGATATCCGGGAAGTGTTCGATCAAGAGATCGTTGACTGTGATACCGGTCTCGGTTGGGATCAGGCTTCTCCCTTCGCGTATGACATACCCGCGCTGTTGGATCGTGCCCAGGATGGGCGCATAGGTCGAAGGCCGGCCGATGCCGTATTCTTCCAGGGTGCGCACCAGGGTGGCTTCGGTGTAGCGCGGCGGAGGCTGGGTAAAATGTTGGGCCGGGATCAGTCGCAGCAGCTTCTGCAGTTGCCCTTCGACAAGACCCGGTGGGATGCGCACCTCTTCTTCCTCTGGCGAAACCTGATCTTCCTCCCTGGATTCTTCGTAGACAATCAAAAAGCCCTGGAAACGGATCGTGGAGCCGGAAGCCCGGAAGAGGTACTCGTGCTGGGGAGTCTTTCCGGTGACTTCCACGGAAAGGGTGTCGTAAATAGCTGCCGCCATCTGGGAAGCCAGAAAGCGCTGCCAGATCAGCTGGTAGAGACGAAACTGGTCGCGTTCAAGGTATTGGTTGATGGTTTCTGGCTGGCGGATGACGGAGGTTGGACGGATAGCTTCGTGCGCCTCCTGGGCGCCGCGCGACTTGGTGCGGTACTTGGGAGGCTCAGCAGGCATGAAGGTTTCCCCATATCGCTTGGCAATGAACTGGCGTGCTTCGCTTTGGGCCAGCTCGGAGACACTGGTCGAATCGGTGCGCATGTAAGTGATCAAGCCGACCGAGCCCCCCTCTCCTACGTCAATCCCTTCGTAGAGCTGCTGAGCCAGGGCCATCGTGCGCCGGGCGGTGTAACCCAGGCGACGGGAGGCGTCTTGCTGCAACGTGCTGGTTGTGAAGGGGGGTGCAGGATTGCGCCGGCGTTCGCCGCGCTTGATCTTGGTGATGGTATAAGCGGCGCCTTCCATATCCGCCAGCAGCGGTTGCACCTCGGCTTCTTTTCCAAGCACCGGCTCTTCGCCGTCGATACGCGCCAGCTTGGCGATGAAGGTCTCTTTCTTACCTTCCGGCTGGAACTCTGCTTCGATTGTCCAATATTCTTCGGGGGTAAAGGCGTCGATCTCGCGTTCACGCTCGACCACCAGGCGCAAGGCGACGGATTGGACGCGCCCGGCGGAGAGCCGGCTGCGCACCTTGCGCCACAATAAGGGACTGAGGTGATAGCCGACCAAGCGGTCCAGGACTCGCCGCGCTTGCTGGGCATCCACCAGGTCCATGTTGATACCGCGCGGGTGAGCAAACGCTTCGGCGATGGCCGGCTCTGTGATCTCGTGGAAAACGACGCGCTGGGTGATTTTGGAATTCAGTTCAGCCGATTCACGCAGATGCCAGGCGATCGCTTCACCCTCGCGGTCGGGGTCAGTGGCCAGATAAACTTCGTCGGCGGTACGCGCCAGGGCTTTGATCTCCTTGACGACCGGTTTTTTCTCGTTAGGGACGCGGTACTTGGGCGTAAACCCGTTCTCTACATCCACTGAGAGCTGGGAACGCAACAGGTCGCGCACGTGACCTACCGAGGCTTTCACGGTATAACCCTTCCCCAAGAAACGCCCAACCGTGCGCGCCTTGGCGGGGGATTCGACGATCACCAGCTTGCCAGAGCCCGGGCTGGCTTTTTTGCGTTCCGCCTTGACCTGGGCAGCCTTTAACCCTTCATGGGCAGGAGTCCGGCCCATGCGAAAAAGCTTTGTTCCACAGACCGGGCAGGTGCCGCGCGTCCCAGGGGCACCTTTGGCGGTAAAATCAGCTTGCGGGGTTTGCATCTCCCGTTTGGTTTTACACTTAACACAATACGCTTCCAATTCAAATTCCTCACTTTATTTGATCGAGATTAGAGAGTCGTGAATCGAGAATCGCAACAGGCCTTTTCTACAGTTCACGAAATGCGAGCAGTTTATAAGTAATCTTGACTGATTTCATTTAACTGATTTACCACCTGGCGGACTTTTTGGGCCTGGTCCTTGTGGCAAACCAGCAGCACATCGCCGGTGTCCACCACGACCAGGTCTTCAACGCCGATGGTCACGATCAAGCGGTGTTCCTGGTCGACATAGACCAACGATCGGCTGGTATCCACCCCCATATGCCGCCCGCCTATGATGATATTACCTTGTTGATCGGTTGGCAAGACTTCGAAGAGCGAATCCCAGCTGCCGATGTCGCTCCAACCGAGGCCCTCGGCGGGGATCACGGCTACCTTGTCAGCCCCCTCCATCACACCATAGTCTATGGTCTGCGGCTTGATTGTCGGCCAGAGATTTCCCAGGACGTCTGCCTGATCGGGTGTGCCCCAGGCGCGGGCGATTTCTTCCAGGGTTTCAGATAAAACCGGCATTTGGCGGGCAATTTCTGCCTGGATCTGAACGACCTGCCAGACGAACATACCGGAGTTCCAGGAATAGTAGCCAGCCGTGAAGTAGCCCTGCGCCTGGACCTCGTCTGGTTTCTCAATAAAGCGCACCACGCGATATACGTTCAAGCCAGCGTAAAAACCCAGGGATTCCCCGCGTTGGATATAACCAAACCCGGTAGCAGGGTAGGTAGGCGCAATCCCCAATGTGACCAAGTAGCCGTCCAGAGCGACCTGGTAGGCTGCTCGCAAGAGATGGCGATAACGATCCACGTCGCCAATATAATGATCTGCGGTCAAGATCGCCATGACCGCCTGGGAATCGCGTTGTGCAAGAGCAACCGCTGCCAGACCAACCACGGAGGCTGTGCCGCGCGGCACTGACTCCAGCAGGAAATTCTCGGGTGGGATCTGCGGGGATTGGGCGCGCAACGCTTCAGCCTGGTCGGCAACGGTGACGACCAGGATCCGCTCAGGTGGAAAAATCCCTTCCAGGCGATGGATAGTCGTCTCGAACAAGCTGCGCTCATCGATCAGGCGTAACATTTGCTTGGGACGTATTTTTCGAGAAAGCGGCCATAAGCGCGTCCCACCACCGCCAGCCATAATGACCGCGTAATAGTGTTCTAAGGGTTCCCTATCACTCACCGAATGTATATTCTCCTTTCGGTTCGCGCAAGGCGATGTAGTGCATCCCGCCCACCTGCCGCACCATCCCTTTGAGCTCCATCAAGGCCAGCGTGGCGGTTACCTGGTCGATTGGGATGTCCGTGCGGGCGCGGATCTCGTCGATGTGTAACGGTTCTCGTCCGAGGGCACCGAAGAGTTGGGCTTCGATCGCGCCAGCGGGTAAGACAACCCGCGCGGCACGCTGTTCGGTAACCATGTTCAATTCCAATACTTCGAGGATCTCCTGAGGGTCGAGCAATGGATGCGCGCCATCCTGGATCAGGCGGTTAGTGCCCCGGCTATGAGGAGCGTTGATGTTCCCCGGAACAGCGAACACTTCGCGACCCTGGTCGGCGGCGAAGGCGGCCGTGATCAACGCGCCGCTGTTTTGCCCGGCTTCGACCACTACCACTGCCATAGAGAGTCCCGAGATGATGCGGTTGCGGGGTGGGAAATTCGTCGCATCCGGCCGGGTTCCCGGCGGGTAGTCGCTGATCAGCGCTCCATTCTCGATGATCTCATCGGCGAGGCGGCGATGTTCGGGTGGGTAAACCTGATCTACGCCGTTCCCCAGCACAGCCAGGGTGCGCCCGCCAGCGCTGAGTGCGGCCTGGTGGGCGACAGAATCCACACCACGCGCCAGGCCGCTGATCACGGTTACCCCGTTGCGGGCCAGCATCCCGGCGACTTCCTCTGCCACCTGGCGGCCATAGGCGGTGATGCGCCGCGTGCCAACCACGGCCACCGCCCACCCATCTTCCGCGTATACGGAGCCACGTAGATAGAGCACCGGCGGCGGTTGGTCGATCTCCTTCAGCCGGCGGGGATAAGCCTCGTCTGCCGAGATGAGCACGCTGATCCCCAGCGACTGGAGGCGCTCCCAGACCTTTTCCAGCGAGACTGAAGAGCGTAGCTGTACCAGGTTCTCAATGATCTTGCTGCCCAGCCCAGCCTCGCGCAAGGCCTGGGAGGGGGCTTCCCAGGCGATCCGCGGATCGCCAAAGAAATCCAACAACGCCTGGAAGCGGACAGAACCAATGCCTTTGACCAGGGAGAAGGCGACCCAATACAGGCGGGGATCACTCAAGACTCACCCCCAGGAAAGTAATTCAGTCCTTTCATTAAATAGTATAAATCACAGAATACCACAAGAATTTCTACAATGTCAAGGTAAGAGGCCAGGGAGCAGGTGCACACGCATCTCACCGCGCGCCAGGTCTACACCCAGGATAACCGCGTCGATGGCCGGGAGCAATACCTGGGCGCCGGCCGGCGTGCGCACCACGTAGACGTCATTGGCGCCAGTCTCCAGGATCTCGACCAGCTGGCCAAGCAGCTCATCTGCCTCGTCGACCACTTGCAATCCGAGTAGCTGGTGATGGTAATACTCGCCTTCTGGCAAAGGCGGGCGGTCGTCAGCGCGCACCTGGACCAGTTGATTGCGCAATTGAGCTGCTTCTTCGCGGACCGAGTAGCCATCGAACGCCACCAACATCATCCGGTCATGCCAGCGTTGGCTCTTCAGGCGCAGCGGCTGGTGCTGCGGGCCAATATATAAGACGACGCCCGGCTGCAACCGCTCGGGGAAATCTGTGAGCACCACCATCAGCATTTCGCCGTGCAAGCCGTGCGGCCGGCCCAGCTTGCCCACCGCTAAGAAGACAGGCTCGCCGGGGGGCGGCGAGCCTGGTTGAGGACCCATGGGTGAGGAGGCCTTGCGCCCGGTCATCGTGGTTCCATGATGTCGAGCGAGACACGCTTGCCTTCTCGCGCAGCGGCCACACGTAATAGAAGGCGCATAGCATTCGCCACGCGGCCGCTCCGGCCGATCACCCGCCCCATGTCTTCCTTTGAGACCTGCAGGCGCAACTCTATGGTGGCACCGCGCCTGAACTGGCTCACGTGCACCTGGGTAGGATCATCCGCCAGAGAGCGGGCGATATATTCGATTAAGTCCTGCACGGCTCTCCTCCTTGTTTGATTGGGACACGGATGACACAGATTTCACTGATTTTCCGTGCTAATTTCGAACCTCATTCTGCCTCAAGCTTAGGCTTTTTAGTGGCCGAAGCCCGGCTGGTCTTGGCGCTCCCCGTGCGTTTTCCTGCGGCAGCGGCAGCCTCTGTCTGCAAGGCTTCGCCGCCTTCCCCCTTCTTAAAGCGCTCGAAGCGTTCCAAGACGCCGGCAGTTTGGAAAATCTGCTTAACCGAGTCGCTGGGTTGGGCGCCTTTGATCATCCAATCGTAGATGCGTTCTTCCTGGATTTCCAGGGTGGGCGGCTCTGTGCGGGGGTTGTAGAAGCCCAGGATTTCGAGGAAGCGGCCATCGCGCGGGCTTTCTTTGTCTGTGGCTACGATGCGGTAACTGGGCTGCTTCTTCCCACCGACTCGGCGCAAACGTATACGAACCATAAAACTCTCTCCTTCAAGGTATAGATCTATTATATTCGCTATCCAAACAGGCGTGGCATACCACGCATGCCGGATTTTCGCAAGGTTTTGAAGAGGCGTTGCGCCTCCTGGTATTGCTTCATCAAGCGGTTGACATCCTGGACGACGGTGCCGGAGCCGAGGGCGATGCGCCGCCGCCGGCTGGCGTTGAGCAGCTTTGGGTTGCGCCGTTCAACAGGGGTCATGGAATTGATGATCGCTTCGGTCATCTTGAGCTGCTGCTCGGCGTCGCGCGGGTCGATCGAACGCGCCATCTGGCCCATGCCGCCTGGCATCATCTCCAGGAGTTGGCCAATCGGTCCCATGCGGCGCATCTGGCGCAGCTGGTCGGCGAAATCCTGCAAGGTGAACTCGCCGGACATCATCTTCTCGGCTTGCTCGCGAGCTGCCTTTTCGTCGAAAGCAGCTTCCGCGCGTTCGATCAAACCTAACATATCGCCCATCCCAAGGATGCGGGAGGACAGGCGGCCGGGATCGTAGGCTTCCAGCGCTTCCAGGCTCTCGCCGGTACCGAGGAACTTGATCGGCACACTGGTCACGGCGCGGATGGAGATGGCAGCCCCACCCCGAGCGTCGCCGTCCATCTTGGTCAGCATCAGGCCGGTCAGGGGCACCGACTGGCGGAAGCCCTCGGCGATGTTGACCGCTTCCTGGCCGGTCATGGCATCCACCACCAGCAGAACTTCGCAAGGATCGATGCGGCGGGTGATGGCCTGCAATTCGTTCATCAGGGCATCGTCGAGCTGCGACCGGCCGGCAGTGTCCAGGATCAGGACGGAGAAGCCGCCAATATGGGCTTTTTCACGCGCCCGGGCGGACAATTCCGGCGGCGCGATTCCGGGCTCAGCGTGCACCGGCACGTCCAGACGCTTACCGATGGTCTCCAACTGCTGGACGGCAGCCGGCCGGTAAGGGTCAGCTGCGACGAGCAGGACGCGCTCCCCTTGCGATCGCAGGAAGCGAGCCAGCTTGCCAGCGGCGGTGGTCTTGCCGGAACCCTGCAGGCCAACCAGCATGATGATGCGCGGCTTCGGGCCAGTCAAATTCAACCGGTCAGGCTGCCCCAACGTGGCGATCAACTCCTCGTTGACGATCTTGATCACCTGTTGAGCTGGGTTGAGCGCCCTGGAAACCTCCGCCCCGATGCCACGCTGGCGCACACGGGCGATGAAGTCCTTGACCACGCTGTAGTGTACGTCAGCCTCCAGCAGGGCCAGACGCACCTCGCGCATGGCAGCATCTACATCGGCCTCGGACAGCTTGCCGCGCCGGCGCAGTTGGGTGAAGACTTTGTTCAGACGTTCAGTCAGGTTCTCAAACACAAGAAATAAACCTTAAGGCCTTATCTCAGGCAGTGGATTGTACATTGCAAAAGGGGAAAGGTCAAGGGAAAGGTGAGGCATGAAGGATGTGGTAGGTCAACCCCTATAAAAACGCATCCCCCAGTGTGCTCAGGCAAATAGAGCTGGATCGATCAGCTCCACCTGACCCTGCTCGGCCAGGAGCAGGATGTGATCCACTGTGGCCGATGAGAAACCAAGCTGTCGCAACCAGCCGTGCCACGTCCCTGGCGGGACGCGGCCATCCCGCAGGCGACTCTCCAGGCGATAATTCTTGCGATAGACGGCATTATCGGGGTATGTTTTCAACACCAGGCGAGCAGCGTTTTGTACGTCTGCGCCAGCCAGGGTCGCCAGGCGGTCCTGGATCGATTTGAGAATGCGACGATAGCGTTCCTGCGCTGCTGCGGATAAGCCTGGAGAGGCGGCCTGGGCAGCGGTCAGGTCGTGTTCGACGCTCCAGCCGACCAGGTAGGCAAGCACTTCCATATAATTGGTCGAATCGCCCACCCAACGCCTGGTTAAAGACGGGCGAAGCTTGCCGTCAGGCCAGTAATACCTCGGCTTGAGCTCGCGCTGCAACAGATGAGTCAGCTCATGGGCCACCAGGCCGATGGTGGCAGGCGATTTAGTCTGACCATCGCCGCGGTAATCGGTGTCAAGGACGAAAAGCCCGCGCCAGGGGGTGATACCGCTACCAGCGGTATGGATGAAAACAACCCGCGTGGCGCGTTGTGAGAACAGCCGGGCGACGTCTGCGCCGACAGGCGAGAGGGGTTGACCTTGCGCGCTGGTGACCGCCATCGCTCTCAAGCAGGGAGTGATCGGGCCGTCTTCGGGGAGGCCGGGCCGCTGCATACGCAGCGTAAAGCCTTTTTTTAGAAAGATGCTCAGGTCCATTATGAATGATATTCTACTGCATTCTCGGATAGATACCTAGCTTCTCCGGGTATGTTATACTTCGGCGGATTATTTTCGACCAGGGATGAAAGACAAGCGACCCAAGACGAATGGCGATGGGCAGATGATAAAAGACAGAAGCCAGTGGACGATAGACAGCGGAGTGATGATATCCCCCCGCAGTGAGTTCCTGGCTGGCCTGAAAGCCGAGCTGCCAATCGCCATCGGCGTGATCCCGTTCGGGATGATCTATGGCGTGCTGGCGCTGAGCGCCGGCCTGCCAGCCAGCGCAGCGCAAGCCATGTCGGCGATCGTCTTCGCCGGGTCGGCGCAGTTCATCTCGGCGCAGCTGTTCAGCCACAGCACTCCGGCGATGATCATCGTGCTCACCGTCGGCGTGGTCAACCTGCGCCACGCCCTGTACAGCGCCTCACTCGCCCCTTATCTGGCAAAGCTACACCCGCGCTGGAAATGGCTGCTGGGGTACCTGCTGACCGATGAAGCTTACGCAGTGACGATCAGCCACTATAACGAAGATGGCGAGGCCAGGCACAAGCACTGGTTCTTCCTGGCTGCTGGACTGATGCTGTGGACAATCTGGCAATTGAGCACGGCAGCCGGGATTTTCCTGGGCGCGTCCGTCCCGGCCAGCTGGTCGCTGGATTTTACGCTGGCGCTGACCTTCATCGCCCTGATCGTGCCCACGCTCAAAGACCGCGCCATCCTGGGCGCCTCCCTGAGCGCCGGGGTGACCGCCGTGCTGGCCGCGGCCTTGCCCTTCAAGCTGGGACTGATGGCGGCCTCGCTGGTGGGAATCCTGGTTGGCGTTTGGCTCGAGAGGAAAAGATGAGCGTCTGGCTAACCATGATCGCCGCAGGGGCGCTCACCTATGCCACCCGGCTATCGCTGATCCTGCTATTTGGGCGGATGGAGGTACCTGGATGGCTGGGGCGCGCCTTGCGTTTCGTTCCGGCGGCGGTGCTCACGGCGATCGTCTTTCCAGAGCTATTCTTACAAGACGGCAGCCTGGACGTGTCCCTGGCGAACAGCAGGTTAATCGCCGGCCTGCTGGCGGTGCTGGTCGCCTGGCGTACGAAGAACGTCTTGCTCACCATCCTGGTGGGTATGGCAGCGTTATTAGCCTTGCAAAGAGTCTTCTAATGGAGCGTGCTCGAAGTGACAAAATACAACCGCCCTAAACATCCCCTCCCCGAGCCGCTGAGAGGGGCGGAGTTAGGCACGTTTGCGCATCTCACGGTTTCAGAACGCATGCCGCGGATCGGGCGCGAAGTATTAAAGGAAAACGATTTTCCCCCACCCGTGGTGTCAAAACTGGAAACCCTGATTGCGGAACTACCATTTGGCCGGGTGCGCCCGCTGGAGGATGCCGCCGCGCCAGATGCAAGCGACTGGGACGGCTATGTCCGCCCTTATCTGGGACAGAACTGGCTACAGGTGCCCTGGTTTTTCGCCGAGAGTTTTTACTACCGGCGGATTTTAGAGGCCACCGGCTATTTTCGACCTGGGCCGCTGCACGGAGTCGATCCCTATCTCAATCAGAAGCGCCTGGCTCTGGAGGCGGCGCGCCCAGCGATCCGCATGCTGGCTAAAGAGCTGGATCCTGCCCTGCGTAAACCGACGGCAGACCGGCGCAGGGAGGCGGATGCTATCCGTCGCCTGATGGTGAAGAACGTTTGGGGAAACCAGGCCGACCTGAGCATCTGGTCGATGAGCGACGAAGACCGCCCCGATCACCAGGCCCTGGATCAGCAACAGGCTCACCTGCTGGTCGATGATACGGCGACCGTTATCGACCGCCTGCTCAAACCAGGCGGCCAGCCCAAACGAGTGGACTTCATCCTGGATAACTTCGGCCCAGAACTAGCCTACGACATTGGGCTGGCGGATTACCTATTGAGCACAAACACCGCTGGCAGCGTGCGCTTCCACGCCAGAGCACACCCGACTTTCGTTTCTGACACCCTGATCAAGGACATCCATTTTGCCGTGAGCGATTTATCCTCAAGTGAAGACCCCCACGTCCGGGCGTTGGGTGCGCGCCTGAGGGAACATCTCCACACACGTCGCTTGCAGCTATGCGATGATTTCTTCTGGACCTCCCCATGCAGTTTCTGGGAGATGCCGGAACGCATCCGGCAGGAATTAGCCGGCGCTGACCTGGTGATCAGCAAGGGGGATTACAACTACCGGCGCTTGACCGGCGACCGCCATTGGCCTCCCACGACGCCCTTCGCCGATGTGGTGGGATACTTCCCGGCGCCCCTGGTCATCCTGCGCGTGCTCAAGTCGGAGACGATCTTGGGGCTAAGACCGGGAAAGGCAGAAGCCCTGGATAAGCAGGACCCCGGCTGGCTGGTCAACGGTAAATGGGGTGTGATCCAGTTATTCCGCTTGCAAAAAATGATTCCATCGCGCATCCCCTCCCTCTCGATATGCTAGTTGGATTAAGGTTCACAGCCGGGCGGCTTAGGCCAGTGGTCTGAAATCGCGGCGAAGATAGACGGCGGCTGGCAGGACAGCCAGGGTTGGAGGGTCAAATTCTCTGCCCGAAGATGCATCGAACAACCGTCTTCGATCTCCTTCAGGAGCAACTGGCCGTCTTCCAAACGCCAGGTGTACTTGCCGACATCCCAAGGACAATAAGGGTCATTGAACAGGTAAAGTTGATCACCGTCGACGGTATAAGATCCCAGGCTGCGCCATCCCGTCACAGCATAGTAAACCCGAAAGACGCCCCGGTCCAGGCTGAGCTTCCAGATCCCGCCAACCGGGCGATAGTCGGCGCAGCGCCGGCAACTCCACCACTGCGGCTCGGAAGGGTCGAGCTTGGCATAGGTTCCATCCAGGCTGGTATGAGCAGGAGGCGGGAATGGCGTGGTATAAGCGAAGGGCGTTCTCAACAGGAAGGCCGGCCAGATGTCCGTCGGGGTGGGCGTCCCAGGGGCGTAGGTGGGCGTAAAGCTGGTGTAAGGCCTGGAAGGCGCGGCGGCGGGCGCGGAATACACAATGGAGCGCGTGCTGAATAACAAGAGCAGCAAGAGGCCGAGGTTAAGAACCGCCATCAGGGATATACCCAATAAAGTGGTGTTTTGTCTGGTTGCCATCAGGATTAATCCAGGTGCGGCGGCCCCTGCTGGATACGAGCGATGATCTTGTCTGCCTGGCGAGTGGACCACAGCGCTTCGATCCACCAGGTCGCGCCGGCCTGTGCGAAAGGACGTACAATGGAGGCCGCTTGCTCAAGGTCCTCACCGGGCGTCTGGCCTTCCACGACGATATCATAAGGGGTGGTCTCGGTCCGATTGGCGCGGATAAACGCCTGCATGGCGCGGATCTCGTCCGGGGTTGGGGGAGCCATGCGCACTTTCCCACCATCGCCGATCACGTTCGGCAGCAGGCCGTCGTAGCGCAGGGCGCGGCGCATCGATCTCA
>Ga0209126_1000334_pt1 | contig 16075 bp, 14 predicted proteins | sample RifCSP19_1_FD_184024 | JGI IMG/M metagenome (GOLD analysis project Ga0209126, IMG submission 184024) | Soil microbial communities from Rifle, Colorado - Rifle CSP2_sed 19_1 (SPAdes) (version 2) | ecosystem: Environmental > Terrestrial > Deep subsurface > Rock core/Sediment | place: Rifle...
AAAAATTTTTTGTTTATAGTTATCATTGAGATTAATCCACTAGCAAGTATTAGAATAACTATAGCTCCAAATTCAGGGACGACAACCAAACCAAATTCTGTACTTGAATTTGTTCCTCGAATATTTTCAAATCTAATCACTGTAGGTCCAGTTTGACCTTCCATGAAAGTATAATCTTCGAATTGCCCCCCTACATCAGCATTTCCTGAAGTTCTGTAAATTTCAACATTATTTTGTAAAATAATAAAGTCGTACGTTGATTGTCTTAGAGGTTCACCTGTATTTCCATCACGTATGGTAAAAACAAATTTGGTGTTTGTGTTAGGTTCAATTGCAATAGGTGCCCAAGAGAGATCCACTTGAAATCTTTCATCTCTTGTCATTGCAGACATTGGAAACTCTACCTTATCACTTGCTTCTAGTGTAAATAACATGTAATTAGGTAGATCATCACTTATCTTTTTTTGTTCTTGCTTCAGATATTGAAGATGATCCTGAAGTAGTACAAAATGGATGATTCTTTCGCCTTCTTCGGTATAATCATCAATTATCACATTTGATTTAAATAAATCGATTCCATTTATTTTTCCAGTGTAGCTAGGTGCCAAAAAATCGCTAAAATTCTTAGGAAAGTGTACTTCTTCATGAACAACTGGAACATGTGATATAATTTTTTCATTCCAGTTAAATGGCATTTCAAATGTTACCAAATTATTTTTAGAATCATAATTGAAATGTGATAATTTATCAAAATAGGATTTTGTTCTAAAATTGATCATATCTCCATTTGCACTTTGTTTTTCATAATCAGTTGTTTCAACCATGCTAACATCTACGGAATACACTCCTAGATCTTCAACAATGTTAGTTGGCTCATCAATGGTTCTTATTTCTATTTCAAAATTAAATAGTCCACCTGATTCAAAGATGTTTCCTTCCAATTGGATTGGTTTAGAATCTGTTGCATACCAAGCTCCAAGTAAAGAATCTTTTTCAGCAATAATCTTTGTTTCTCCCTGTTCAGTTGGAATAACATGGATTAAGAGATTACCATCTGGAGTAAAAAAATAATTTCTAAAAATTATTTGATTTTCATGAAAAAGTCCAATTAAAAAAGTAACATTTTTCACATTTTCTTTTGTTTCTTTATCAATAGCAGTAATCGTGATCACGTTATCATTTGATTCATTAGTGTAGAGGGGAAGCTCAACTGAAACAGAAATTTTTCTACCATCTATGTCAATTAAGGTAGTATCAATTCCCCAACCGTGACCATATGAATTTTCTAGTGGTATGAGAAGAAGGATAATCAGTGATATACTGCTTACAATTATTAATTTTTCATTTTTCATAATGTTACAAGTTTTACAGTATCCATTTTTTTATTTGTTTGAAAATCGTTTGTAATTGTAGAAACTCTTTCTGCCTCACCATCTATTACAAAAAGCTCCATACACTTATCACCTTCAATTTTGCTGTGGAGGTGAGTTGTGATAAGATCTTCAAAATTATGTTTTATTCCGCTAACAATGTGATCAAATTCATCATTATGAACAACAAGTAGTATTGCGTGGATGTTTCCTGAGAGTTCATTTTTTTGTTTTGCCTCAGAAACAAAGTTTCGAATTCCTGCACGTATAGCCTCAGACCTTCCAGAAAAGCCCATTGATTTTTTTAGCTTATCAAGTTGGGAAAGAATTTCATCATTTAATGAGATTGAAATGATTGGCATGGGCTTGTTATTATTAAATTGGTTATATATCTAGTAGCTAAAATTATTAACTTTTTTTAGATTTATTAATAATAATAGGTAGAAATTCATGTGTTCAATCAGACAAGGGCTGCCATAATTGCCATAGCGCTAATCATACCCTTATCCACAATTGCGATGTGGAATTCAACCAGATTTCAGGAATTTACTGAAACTTCTGTGGAAAACCAAAAGATTGTTGCTTTAGCTTCATTCTATCCGCTTTACGAATTTACAAAAGAGGTTGGTAAAGACAAAGTAGATGTTTCGTTGCTTGTTCCACCTGGCATAGAACCACATGATTGGGAACCATCGATACAAGATCTTCAACGAATTCAACAAGCTGATATTATTATAATAAATGGAATTGGATTTGAAAATTGGTTTGAAGATATTGAAAGATTAAATTCAGAGATTACCATAATTGATTCAAGTAATGGCATTAATATTATAAAAGAAGTGAACAGTGATCAACATAAAGATAGCCATCTTGATGCTTCATTAGCTGATCCACATATATGGTTAAATCCCTCTTTGGCAAAAATTCAAGTTAAAAATATTGCAGAGAGTTTAATAGAATTAGATCCTGACAATAGTCTATATTATCACGATAATTCTGAAAACTATATTAAAAAATTAGATGTTTTAGATTCAAAAATTAGAAATGAATTATCAAATTGTAGCAAAGATTTCGTAGCATTTCATAATGCATTTACATATTTTGCAAAAGAATATGGATTAAATCAGCACACTATTGTATCAAATGAACCACATGGTGAACCTACATCAAAAACTCTAGAAAAAATAATCAATTTAGCAAAAGAAATGAAAATTCAAGTAATTTTTACAGAAGAGGGAGTTGACAAACGGACATCTGAAGTTATTGCAAAAGAATTAGGTGGTAAAGCGTTAACATTATCACCTTTAGAAATTAGTGAGACAAATACCAGCTATATTGAAAAAATGGAAGCAAATCTAGTCAATCTGAAAGAGGCATTGTGTAATTGAAAGTTGTTGAAATAAAAAACCTAACAGTTGAATATCCAGGAGTTAGAGCACTTGATAATGTGAGTTTTTCAATTGAACAAAATGATTTTTTAGGAATAATTGGGCCAAACGGTGCTGGAAAATCTACTCTATTTTCTTGTATGTTGGGACTAAATACTCAATACAGTGGTTCAATTCACTTTTTTGGAGAAGACATACGAGTGACCAAAAAATACCTAGGTGATGTAGGTTATGTCCCCCAAAAGCCTATTTTTGAGAAGAATTTTCCAGCTACGGTTAGAGAAGTAGTAAGAATGGGTTTGAGACGAAATGGTAATGAAAAAAGAGTAGATGAAGTTCTTCAGGACGTATGGATTCATGAGCTAAGCCATAAGAGAATTGGAGAATTGTCAGTGGGGCAACAGCAACGTGTATTCATAGCAAAAGCACTAGTTGGAGATCCCAAAATCTTAATTTTAGATGAACCGGTGACAGGAATTGATGCTCAAAGTACAGAATTATTCTATGGGATATTATGTGAGCTCAACAAAAAACAAAACATTACAATAATTTGGGCATCTCATGATTTAGATGCAGTAAATAAACTTGCAAACAAGGTTGCATGTCTTGATAGAACACTATTTTTCCATGGAGTATCTGATGAATTTTTCAGCAACGAAGAACTAGTCAAAAAATACTCGGAATCTTCAATGCAAAAACACATGCATAATCACGTAGAGTCATGACGCTAGAAATTTTTTCCTACGGTTTTATGCAAAGAGCTCTAGTTTCTGGCATAGCTATTGCTTTGTTATGCTCCGTAGTTGGATTATTTTTAGTTTTGAGAAGATATTCCTTATTTGGTGATGCAGTAGCTCATTCTTCGTTTGGAGGAATTGCAGCAGGACTTTTGATTGGCATTTATCCAATGTGGACTGCGTATGTAGTTTCACTTGTCAGTGCGTTAGTCATTACAAGAATAAAGCAGAAATTTGACATATCAGGTGAAGCCTCTGTCGCAATTTTACTTTCTTCAGGAATTGCTGTAGGATTAATTTTGATCAGTCTGTCTGGTGGTTTTAACGTTGATATTCTCAGCTTTCTTTTTGGCAGTATATTACTAGTAAGTGTTGAAGATACAGTTCTTATTCTCGGTCTTACAGGAGTAATTTTAATTATAATTTTATTACTATACCGAGAATTGATTTATTCCACTTTTAATGAAGAACAAGCAAAAGTTAGTGGAATTCCAGTAGAAAAGATGAACTATCTTATAGTTTTCATTGCTGGAATTACTGTTGTAACCTCAATACAATTGGTCGGGATATTGCTGATTTCTGCTCTATTTGTGATCCCAAATGTAACTGCAATAATGTATGGCCGTAGCTTCAAACAAACTGCCCTTCTTTCAATCGCATTTGCAGTTTCTTCTGTAATAGTTGGTATACTAATTTCTTATTTGTTTGATATTACTCCATCAGGGACAATTGTAATGTTATCAGTTGCAATTTTTGCAGTTACAATTGGTCTCAAATGGATGGGGCTAATAGACCATTCTAAAATGCCTCTAAAGAAATTATCTTTGTCGAATCACTTTATTTAAGGTAAGTGGAACATTAGCACGATCAAATGGTTTTACAACATAATCTCTTGCACCAAGTTTAATTGCATCTTGTACGATGTGTTTTTCTTCAACAGAAGAAATCATAATCACTTTTGCATGTGGATCTATCTTAAGGATTGCACGTAAGGCTTGAATTCCATCGGCTCGTGGCATGTTAACGTCCATTGTTACCAGATCTGGTCTGATTTTTTGGAAAGCTTTGACACCTTCAATACCATCAGCAGCTTCAAAGATTTCTGATGCAAGTCCATTATTTTTGATAATATCTTTTAGGACACTTCGCATAAATGATGCATCATCTACAATTAAAATTTTAGATGCAACTCCCCTAGTCATAGTACTTTATACCTCTGTTGCATAGAATTTCTTGTCTTGGATAGAGTAATAATCCTAAGTTTGTTCGGCGTGAACATACATTTTTGGAAAATCTAATGATATTTTTCCCAGATTTTTTATAAAAGAGCTGAATCATTTTATTGGCCTGTAATTAACTCAGAAAGAGTCTCCGTTGGTAGTTTTTTCTGATAAATTCTATCTTTAGCACTAATAGGAACAAATGAATTTTGTAATTTATGGCCCCAAAGAGTTTCATCCATTCCCAGAACAAGAAATCTGTTTTGTTTCAAGACAGTATAGAATTTTTTGAAAATTAGATCTTGTGCGTCTTTTCCATAATAGATTAGTAAATTTCTACAAAAAACAACATCAAGATAGGTTGCTGGAAATGTTGTAATGTCTCCAACATTAAATGATACTAAATTCTTAATTTTCTCAATTATTTGGTATTTATCATTTTCAATTTTTTTGAAATATTTTGTAATCAATCGTGTATCTAAATTTTTTAAATTATCATTGGTATAAACGCCAGTACGTGCCTCTCTCAAAGAATTTAAGTTGATATCAGTAGCAAGTATTTTGAATTTATGGTCAGTATTCTTGAGTGCTTCGTTAAACATTATTGCAAGACTATATGGTTCTTCTCCTGATGCACAACCACAGCTCCATATTCGTATAGTATCAGTCGGTTTAATCACTTCAAGTAAATTAGGAATTACTTTTTGCATAAAGAATTGCCAGACTTGTTTATCACGAAAAAATTTTGTCACATTAATTGATAGAGAATCGTATAGAGAACCTATTTCATTAGGTTTGGAATTTAGAAAATTTACATACTCGGAACTGTTTCTCATATTCAACATTTTCATTCTCACGTGGATTCTTCTTGCAAGAAATGCTGGCTTAAAGTATGACAAATCTAATCCGTGGTTTTTTAGAACAGATTCCTTAATTTGTTGAAGATCCTTATCTGAAATTGAAACTTCCAAGGTCATAATTAGTTTGCCTCTTTTTGTAATTCTTCAATAAGAGAATCGAGCTCTTTGTTTTCTGAACCAGTACTATACTTTCTTGAATCTACGATTGATGAAAATTCTGAAGAGTTATCCTTGCCATTTTTAGTTAACAGTTTTCGTGCATCACCTGAGTTTTGTACAATTATCATATGTATTCTAATTCCACTTTTCTCTCCTACTAGTTCTGTATCAGCAATTATTGCAGATTCTGATGGTTTGATAACGTCCTTTGTAGAATCATTTACCATTGAGGTTATGTCACCTTGCATGTAATCAGGAGTAGAAAGATCTACTCTAAATCCAGTACCTATAGACATTGCATTAAAAAATGAACCAGTCAAAATATTGGCAACTTCTTGGATGGCCGAGGCTCCCATTTCGTCTATTTCATAAATTTCATCTTTACCAAGAAGTTTTGCTGCAATCATTTTGGCATATTTCATTTTGATTGCATAACAAATCTCAATATGGATATCCCCTTTACCCCGTAGTCTTACTCCACACATTGGTAATTCATTAGTGCTCAGTCTGATGTTTTTTGGGTTGAAATATTTTTTATCTAAAATCATAACTTTGTAAGTTATTTGTTCAGATAGCAAGGTTGAAAGTGATGATGAAGTCTGTAATGCAATATACTCGTTGATAATTTTAGTAAAATCCTTAATTTCTTTAGGTTTGAGATTTAATGATTCTTCCATTTTTTATTCTCCTAAATTATCATTCCTGGATCAAGTATTAGTGCTACTTTTCCATCAGGTAGAATCGTAGCATTTGTGAAGGAGTTTTTAGAATCTGAAGTGTTACTAAATTTTTTAATCACAATCTCTTGTTTACGTTCAAATGAATCTACAACAAGTCCATAAGGCTTACCTCCCTTATCTACAATAACTATAGTAATCTCATTAGGAATAGTCGCGTTGTCTTGTTTTATTTCAAGTATATCTGAGACTCGAATAATTGGTACTATTTTATCTTGATGTTCAATTACTTCTACGCCATGTACACTCTTTATTTCATCTTTATTGATCTTAATTGTCGTAGTGATGCTAGACAATGGAAAAACAAATTTTTCGTTAGAAACATTGACTAATAGTCCACCTATGATAGATACGCTAAGGGGGAGCATTAAGATCATTGTAGTTCCCAATCCCTTTGTAGATGTTATTTGTACGTGTCCTCCTACATCTTCTACTCTGTTAATCACGACATCCATTCCAACTCCCCTTCCAGAAATATCAGTAATGCTTTTTGCAGTTGACAAGCCTGGAGTACCCAACAAATCAATTGCTTTTTCATCAGAAATTTCATTGGCCTCTTCTTGTGTTAAAATTCCATTTTCTACAGCTTTGGCTTTTAATCTCTCTAGATCAATTCCTTTACCATCATCTTCAATTTTTATGGCAATTTGTTCTCCTACATGATAAGCAGTTAATCTAATGTAACCTGATTCAGGTTTGCCCAAAGATTTTCTTTCAGAAGTTGTTTCTATTCCATGATCTACACAATTTCTTAGTATGTGCAGAAGAGGATCAGTTATTGCATCTAATATTGTCCTATCAAGTTCAATCTTTGCTCCTTCCATTTGCAATTGAACTTTTTTTCCTAGTTGGTTAGAAGTATCACGTACCACCCTTTCAAATCTTCTGAATATAGTGTCTATAGGAACTAATCTAAGTTTCAAGGATTGGTATTGTAAATCAGTTACAAGTCTTCCCAAATCCAATAATGATGTTTTGGATTTAACAGAGCCTTCCTCCTTGATGGAATTTTCTAATTTCATTTTTGAAATTATCAATTCTCCGACCAAATTTACAAGAGAGTCAAGATCAGACATTTTCACTCTGATGGTAGGTAATTGTGCGATAGACATTGATTCAGTATTTTCTATAGGGTGAGATTCCTCTGGATGTTCAAGCATTAATAGATATGAACCTAAATCAATTTTTTTATTTTCATCATTGATCATTTGTTGAATAGCATCAATACATTTGAAAAGAACACTTGCAAGATTTGAGTTAAGTTTTAATTGTTTCTTTCTAATCTTATCAAAAACATTTTCAATATTCTTACATAATTCTTTGGTCTGATCATATCCCATAGTAGCTGCCATACCCTTAATCGTATGAGCAGAACGGAAAATGAGATCCACATGTTCTTTAATATCTGGGCTTTCTTCAAGCTTTAGCAAAGCTTGATTCATTATGTCAACATGTTCTAAAGCTTCTGAGTGGTACATTTCTCGATAACTAGTTTCAGACAAGTTTTTCCACCTCTTCTTGAATTGTTTGAGGAATTTTCCCTGTTGGTAATAATTTGTCAACGGCATGAAGATCTACTGCAGCTTTTGGCATACCATAAACTACTGATGAAGAGCTATCTTGAGCTATAGTTTTACCTCCTCTTTTTTTAATAGTTTTCATACCAAAGGCACCATCATGTCCCATTCCCGTTAGTAGAACCCCAATGGTATTGGAACCAAAAACTTCAGATGCAGAAACCATTGTCATGTTTACTGCAGGTTTTACACCGAATCTTTTTGGTCCTTCTATTAGTTTAATTCTCATATTGGGTTCAACAAGCATATGATAACCTCCTTTAGCTACCAAAACCATTCCTTCTTTGATTACATCACCATCTTCTGCTTCTTTTACAGGAAGATCACAATTTTCATTTAATCTAAGCGCGAATGGACCTGTGAATTCTTTTGGCATATGCTGAACTACTAAAATTGCAGCTGGTAAATCCACAGGAAGTGACGAAAGAATTGATTGAACTATGTTAGGACCACCTGTGGAAGATCCTATAACAACTATTCTAGTTGCTGCGTTAGGTGCAGGTACAACTTTTCTTTTGGGTTTTAATTTTTGAATGTTTTTTATTATAAGTTGACGAGGGTCAGATTTTGCGGCAATTTCAATTTTTGATTGAAGGCTTTCCTTAAGTTCTGATATTAGTTCTGGATTCGTAGTAGAGATAGGAACGAAATCTAATGCGCCATTTTCTAATGCATCTAAAACAATTTTGGCACCATCTTGAGAAAAACTACTTACAACTATAATTGGAACAAGTTTATCCTGCTTTACCACTTCTTCAATAAATGTAAGTCCATCCATTGTTGGCATTTCAAGATCAAGTAAAATTACATCTGGTTTTTTCAGACTGAGTTTACGTAAAGCTTCTGCACCATCTCTTGCTGTATTTGTAACCTTTATGTTATTTTTAGATACAAGATCACTTAGAAGTTGAGTCATGTACTTGGAATCATTTACTATCCATACCTCAATTTGGTCTTCAACAGATTTTGTCATCATTTTTTATCTATTCCAAATTTCCTGAAAAGAAATTTATGATTGAAATTTATTTTCCAATCATAAGAAAAGAATTATTTTGGTACCTCCGTTGAAGAGTTCTTTTCATCCTCTCTGAAAACTTCCTTAAGCTCTTCTGGTACATCATCTTCAACATCATCTAGTTTTTGGTTTTTTTCAGAGTTGATTATATCATGACTTTTAAAACTAGAACTATCAATGTTGGTAATAGGCATTTCAATTTGATTTTCAGATTCTTTGTAATTTTCTTCAGAATCTTCAAGTAATGCTATAATATCTAAAAGTACTATTAGCTGCCCGTTAATTTTTGCAATTCCTTTGATGTAATGATATGATTCAAAGGAATCTGATGGGACAGGTTCAATATCATTGAGAGATATATTCAAGACTTGTTCTACTTTGTCAACTATTAGACCATAAATCGAATCTCTTACATCAGCAATTATAATTCTATAATTTTTTTTATTTAGAACATCTGCTTCTCCAAATCCTAATCTCTTCTTAATATCAATTACAGGAATAATTAATCCACGTAGATTCATGACTCCTTTAACATATTTTTTTGCTTTTGGAACACTGGTAATTTCTAAAAAATTTCTAATCTCTCTAACTTGTTCTATTGGTACTGCATAATTTTCTTTTTTTTTATTAGATTCATTAACTAAACTAAATGTAATAACTTTTAGAGATCCAACAGGGATGGTTTCAACTTTCAATTTTTTTCTCCTCTTCTGTTTCAGAACTTGTAATTTCGTCAAATTCACTAGTTGAGCTGTTGTCTTGTGACTTGTTTTTCTTTACTTCTTTGGATAGATGGTCATTTTTTGATTCATTAAATGATGGTGATTGATTTGATGGGACTTTGAATAAACGAACTTTTTTAGCAAGTTGTTCAGCCATTAAAGCGATATTTTGGCTTGAAGATGAGATTTCTTGTGTTGCAGTGGTTTGTTGCTCTACTGCAGCATAAGCCTGGTCTGTGGCAAAGGCATTTTGTTCTGCTACAGCAGCTACTTCTTGAACTTTATAACTAATTTTAGATAGTGCGTTAAGTGAAGAATCTACAACTTTACGTCCTTCTTCAATTTCTGATGCACTACCATTAATGCTATCTACCGTACTGTGAATATCGTCTTGTATTTCACCTATCAGTGTATCAATTTCTTCTAATGATTTGGCAGAGCCTTCAGCAAGTCTTCTAACCTCATCAGCAACTACTGCAAAGCCTCTACCTGATTCACCTGCTCGTGCTGCTTCAATTGCTGCATTTAATGCAAGCAAATTAGTTTTTTCTGCAATTTCTCTAATTACTTCTACAACCGATGTAATTTTTTCACTCTTCTTTGCCAAATTTTTTACTTTAATCGATGATTCGTTAGTGAGCTCAATTATTCTCGACATTCTATCTGCTGCACTTGAACCCTCTTTGGAATTTGTATCCATTACACTATCTACAATTGTTTTAGCTTCAGCAAGCTCAGATGCTTGTGATTGAGAACCAGTAGCTATTTGCTGAACTGTTGTAGAAACTTCTTCTACACTAGAATTTAGTTCCTCTGCTGCTGCAGCAGAATCACGTGCATCTCTAGCAATCTTATTTGCAGTTTGTTTTACATCCATTACAAGCTGTCGAAGACTAGTAATCATATTATCTAAAGAATTGGTAAGATCGTTTACCTCTTCAGATGAATTTGATTTTTCAACTTGAACATCTAAATTTCCTTCACTGATTTTTTTTGCAATATTCGCTGCGTTTTTAATTGGATTAGATATCATTTTTCCAAAAATGATATTTAGTGCAAAAATTCCAATTGAAACCCCAATAATTAATACTAGAATAGTATTCAAAATACCAATATTTTCCTCTTTTATATCAGATATTTCAAAAATGGCATACCCACTACTAGCTAAAATAGAAATTACTAAAACTACGTGTAATACCAATAATTTATTCTTTAAACTTAGTTTCACTGAAGATGTTACTCTATCGTTCACATGCATAATCTTGGTTTGATGCCAATAACCCTACATGTGTATGATGTGAACAAACATTTTTTTCATTACATTATATGAAGATGGAGTTATATCTTGAAATTTTGTGTGTTAGAGAAATTTGATTTCTTAAAAAATTAGTATGTCCTTAAACTCCAACGTCCCCAAAGTCCAAGATGGAAGATTCTAGGTAATCAGACATTAAGACGTTCATTGCAAATGTTGTAATAGAGCCAAGTACTCCAAGAAGAGCAATGTGATAAAAGACCGTTTTATACAATCCTCCCTGTGCGACCTTTAGTGCAATAGAACTAATCACAGATGTCATAAGAATCATTATTGGTAAAATCATATCCATAAAGGCAGGATCAATTGGGGATAATGGAAAAGCATTATTTGAGATATCAACAGTGCTAATTAATTCAAAAAATATTGATGTAAGTTTATTCATCAATCCAAAAACTCCTAAAGTCAAAACATGTAATACGATTATGATTGATTCAAATGTTTTAGAGGTCTGTTCTCTTTTTGCACGCAATTCATTGATTTTAATTGTAATATCAGCAACTCTGTTTCCAGTTTCATTCATATCTCCACCTTTGTCTAGTGAAGTTGAAATTACCTGATTACCGTTCGCAATTAGTTCACTGCCACAATCTCTTGAAAATAATTCAAAGCCATGTTGCTGGTCAACTTTGTTTTTAATTCTATTTTTTAATGAGATTACAAATTTTTGAATTGGTCCAAAATCACTCCTTAATACTGCATCTAAAGCTTGTCCCATTGAACCAACTGTTGCTAAAATTTCTCCAAAGTGTCTGATAAATTCAGGATACCACTGATTGATTTTCTTAATTCTTTGTTCCATTTTTCTTGCCAATAATCCTGGATAAAACAGTGGTGCCAATGAAATGCCTACTACTAGGCTTAATGGCAAAGCTTGGGAGATTAAAAGCACTATTCCTATACCTGCCCCAGCCCCTATTGAGACATAAACTTTAATCCTAAATTTCAGATCTACGTCTTCTCTACTAAAGGCAAGCTTATCTCTTGGGAATAACATGTACATGATAAAAACAAACATGCTCATGGAAACTGTAACACCAATTAGAGAATAAACTAAGATTAGTTCTGATGAATTGGCTCCAGTTAACATTGTCATAATAGAGTTTGCAGCAATCATAAAGGCTGCAGTAGACATTAGGGTGTAAAACATTTCAAGAAAAAGCTTTTGCATTTCTAGCTTTCTTTCATATTCTATAGCATAGGTTAGTAGTGAAGATGTTAACTCAGCTCTGAAAAATGTACTAAGCTTGTCACCTAGTCTTACTACTTGGGCAAATTTAACTAAGAGCTGTTTTAGTGGATTGCCTAGTTCAGATGATACTTTCATTGCAACCATTTCAATGGACTTTGCCATACCAAACGTCCAACCTACACCCAAACGATAAGCATCTCTGAATGCTCTTGAGTAATTACCATAATCACTATTTGATGCAGTTTTGACTAGGTCTGTTGTATCTGTTTCACCTGTAGAAATGGCATAGAGATATGCAAGAAAATAAACTAATTTTTCATCACTTTTTTTAAGATCAGATAATGACAGTGACTTTAGAAGAGATAATTGCATTACAGCGAATCTAGCTCCTTCAAAAATGCTTCTAATCCAATCTCTCTGCAGTGAGAAATAGAGTCAAATACATCATAAAAGTTAAAGATCTTCTTTTCTACCATCTTTTCAAGAATTTTTGCTCTTAATGCTAATTCCTCGTATAGAATAGCCTCATCTCTTTTGCTCATACCTCGTAATTGTAATAGCTTAGAAGCAAATAGAGCACTACTTCCCTTTCCTCTGAATTTAGTGGTATCAGTACCAGGATCCCAATTAAACACAGGTATGAACATGATGTTGCCACCTTCTGGATTGTATCCGAGAATTTCATTAATTGAAAGAACCCTTCTTACTCTTTTTCCTCCTGGTCCTTGTACTGCACCTTGGAATACAGCAAGGTTCAGGTTATCCATGTGGGTTTTTGGAACGTTTATCGGATCGTTTGTGAGCCTTTGAACAAGTGAGGTCATGTTTGCAGCGTGGAATGTACTAATTACTGGGTGACCTGTCTGCATTGCTTGAAACGCAATGTTACCTTCAGCACCCCTAATCTCACCTACTATGATGTAGTTTGGTCGTTGTCTCAAGGCTGCTTTTAATAGATCAAACATTGTTACACTCGACCAATCGTTTCCAGTATACCTTGTTACTTCTGTAATCCAGTTTGCATGTGGCAAAGTAAGTTCTGCTGTATCTTCTATTGAAACAATCTTCCAGTTAGATGGAATAAACGCAGTAAGTGCCATTGCAGTAGTAGTTTTACCTGATGCTGTTTCTCCACAAATAAAACAACTCATTCCTTCATTAAACAGCATCCACAGGTAAGCAGCTTCATTATAGTCAAAGGCCTTTGAAGTTAACACCTGAGTGATTGAAAGAGGAGTACTTGCAAATTTTCTTATGGTAGTGTTTGTTCCCTTCCTGCTAATGTCTTTGCCGTATACTATGTTAATTCTGGAACCATCAGGAAGACTACCATCAATTACAGGTCTAGCATGGGATATTGTTTTTCCAAATTGCTCTGACATGCTAATCAATAGTTCATCAATTTCTTCGTGACCAAGAAATAGTGGAGATTTCAGAGCACCAAAAGATTTGTGAATTACGTAAACGTTTCCTGCTCCAATAATTGATATATCTTCCAAGTTAGAATCTGCAAGAAAGGGATCTAAAATTCCAGTACCTGCTCGTTTTTGTAGAAAGTGATATTTGAATCCAGGATAGTCCTTTTTGGAAATAGGTAGAGTTTCAAGTCTGTATGCATCCCCTAGTTTTGAATAATCAATTGGGATATCGGTAACTGTAATGTTTTTGTCAATATAGCTTTCTACCATGTTGAATCTTTCTGTGATTTCAACAGGAGGATCTAAATTCCCAGACTTTGCTGCAAACATCCTGTCTGCCATGTCCATAATTTTACGTTCGGGAAGATCAGGCTCGATGATTACATACTCCATATAACCATCATCTGATGTTGTATGTGGATTAATATGGATAAAAGATTGTTCTGAGACTGGATATATTACATTTGGTTCTTTAAGTTTTTTATGTTCTGGCTTGAGTTGATCTGTAAAAATGGGTAGTGGGTTTCCTTGAGTAGTATAAGTCTCCAAGTACCTTAGTAGATGAGGAGTTTTTTTTAAAACTTCAACCAAGTGTACATCTTTTACTTGTGAGAAATCAAAAGGCATGGCCTATTTCCTCCTCTACGCATTTGCCGTTGCGATTGGTACAACTTTGATTCCAAAAACTTGATCAACCTCAAATGCAAAGCTAGATTCGGGCTTAACTTCTGCTCCAATTAATTTTTGAATTTTACATGTTTTTACATCCCTTCCGGCAACATTAGTAGCTCCAAGCTGTAAAAATACGTCAACACTTCCAGTAACTCTTTGCGCAATGTCAGGTGGAATGTCATTTGGGTGAATAGTAATTATTACTGTCATGCCGCTAGCTACAAGATATTTACATTGGGTAAAAAAGTCTAAAATTTTTGTTGCATCAGAAAATACTGTTAATAATGAAAGAGAATCTATTATCACAGCATTTGCTTCCTTGAAACTATTGCTCATGTATTTACTAATAACTGGAAGAAGATATGCAGATTGTTCTCTGTTCCACTTTATACCATATACATGAAGTGGCATTATGGTTAATTTATTTTGTAAAAATGCATGTGAAAAATTGTAAGTGATTGCTTTCATGTTTTCGATATATTCTTTAACTGTATTTTCTGTAATGCAAAGAACTTTTTTGTCGCTATCAAGTAGACCTTTCATAAATAGCGCAACCATTGCACTTTTTCCTGTTCCGTGACCACCCTCAATTAGCATAAGAGTTGGAATTGGTATTGAATCACCAAACTGTCTATCTACTTCTTCATTTCCAGTTTGAAAGCTCTGTACCATCTCAAACTACCCCCAATAATGGTTTTAGTATAATACTAACTAGATCTAGTACAGAGTCCAATACAGAATCAACATTGAAAAATCGATATAAGGTGGTGTTTGCCTTTTTTGAACGAATATTAGAAATCCAAATTTTTAGAAGTAAAATTTACAAAAATTTTACTCAGCATAAAAAATACTGAAATTGTTATGGTGTTTTGATATAGTATGAACCCATCTGAATAGTGCCTGTACTTGCAACTTCTTGTTGTATTTGAACTAAAGCATTTCCTGCACTAGCATCTGTTTCAAAAGCACATTCGATCCTTAAAGGTATAGGTACATTTGCTACAGCTAGCCATACAGTTTCTCCCGTATCGGTTATAGCCGTTGCTCTTAAAACATCTAAAACTTCGGCGGTAGCGGTTGTATATGTCCTATAAGTACAATATCCGTCATTCCCTGCATTATCAAATTGAACACGCATCTGAATAGCTCCACCTGCTACACTTGAATCACCTATTAAAAAAACATCAATTGAATTACCTTGCGAATTTGTTAAAGGAATTGTAAAAACAGTACAATATGCTGGGGCAGTTGATGCACATGTAACATCAGCTTTCAAAATGAATTTCTCAGTGTCCTCTGCACAATCCCAAAATCCTGTTGAATTTACTTTGATTATGTTATTTACTGCACAGCCTGTATCTGTAACATTTGTTAAAGATTCTAATGTATTAAAACTACTTGATGTTGTAAAGGTAACGCCATTATCCGTTACAAGTGTAACAACAGCGGTTGTACTTGCCAAGTTTTCACTAAGATTGGTTCTAATGTTTGCTATTTCCCCAGAATTTAGTATTTTTGGATCTACAATATCATTTGAGATTGATTGGATGCACCAGTTTCCAGCTTGTGGTACTGCCCCAGGACACTCTCCACTGTAGGATAGTTGTTGTGTTGTTTGTCCAGATATAGCACCATCATATTCTATAAATAAATCAAAATCTTCAAAATTCCAAAGTTTTTCTGATCCATCGTT
>Ga0209126_1000335_pt1 | contig 16034 bp, 14 predicted proteins | sample RifCSP19_1_FD_184024 | JGI IMG/M metagenome (GOLD analysis project Ga0209126, IMG submission 184024) | Soil microbial communities from Rifle, Colorado - Rifle CSP2_sed 19_1 (SPAdes) (version 2) | ecosystem: Environmental > Terrestrial > Deep subsurface > Rock core/Sediment | place: Rifle...
CCTGGGCGTGGCAGCTGCCACAGGTGATCCGCGGATTGTGATGGTCGCAGGTCTGGCAGCCACATTTGCAGAATCGGTCTCAATGGGGGCGGTTGCCTATACCTCTACCCTGGCCGATGCTGCCTTTTACGATAGTGAACGCGAACGCGAATATCGCCATATTCTCGCAGTACCGCACCTCGAACGACGAGAAATCCAGGAAATTTACGCCCAAAAAGGGTTTAAAGACGAAATGCTTGAACGGATTGTTGATACGATCACTGCCAATGAAGACGTTTGGGTGGCTGTGATGATGGCTGAGGAGCACCAGCTGTCACCAACCGGCCGGGGAACTGCCTTGCGGTCGGCGCTGATTGTCGGAATAGCCGCGATCGTTGGTTCCCTCATTCCTCTGCTTCCCTTTGCCTTGCTCTCTGTCAAGGCCGGTATTGTTGTGTCCATTTCCATTTCGGCTTTGGTGCTCTTCGTGGTTGGAGTGTATAAAGCGCGATTAACGGTAGGCAATCCTGGCAAGAGCGGGTTAGAGATGGCGATCATCGGCACTGTAAGCGCCCTGGTAGGGTATGCGGTCGGGGCGTTGCTCAAGTTGCCGGTGACGCCATAGATAGGCAAGTTTGCCGCCAACAAGGGGTAGTTCTAGCCGTCATTGCACCGGCAGATAATTTTTTAAGAGGGTTTATGGAGTGGGATAGTTGAAATAATTGTAAGCCGCCTCTGACAGACTGGCGACCAGTTCGGAGGCAGGCTCCCAAATCAATTCTGGTGATTCGTAAAGAAAGATTGCCAAGACATAATTCCCGCCGGGGGTGTAGACGATGCCTGCATCTCCCAAGGTGTTCATCACACCGAAATAAGTCACCCAGCCGTGCTTGTGAGCCACTTGAGTGCCATCCGGTACGCCGGCTTCGATCAGTAAGCCAATATTATTGTGCGTCAAGTAAGTAAGCATCGTCTGGCATTCGACTTGTGTGAATTGATCTGGAAAGACAGCCATTAAGGCTCCACCCCCCGTTTGGTTACATTGATATATATCTTCCAGCAGCATGCCAATATCCGACGGGGTAGTCTGGTTGTAAATATCTGGGTCAGTATTCAGATCAATGCGCTGGTTGGCGGGAGTTTGAATGACAGCCAGGAGTGGTGCGCCGGGATAAAATTGCCCAGCCAGGAAGGTATTTTCCAGTCCAAGGGCGCCCATGTCGGCGGTAACTTCAAGCGGGCCGTTGGTTCTATCGATCACGCGCTCCATCAACCAGTCAGCAGGGTCGTTGCCAGATTTTTCAATCATCTCCTGCAGAAGATTTACGGTTTCGGTGTCCGGTTCTTCTCCAATGCGGCGGTAGGCAGATACCATGATGGGGATCTTGATGATGCTGGCTCCAGTGAAGGCCAGGTCTGGCCTGGTAGGCAGGTCTTCACCCTGGCGGTAGATGAAGTGTATCTCCTCTTCATTTTGAAGGTTTAACAAATACACTCCGACAACCCCCTCAAATTCAGCCAAATCGATGGTTTGTTTGAGCAGGACCTCAAGATTTTGGAAAGACGGGCGTGAGGGTTGAGTGCGCTGTAAGGAAAGGTCCACTACCCGGCGCGAAGTCGATCGCAGAGCGTTCTCGATCAGCGATACAGAACGGTCGATATCTAAAGACGTTCCTTCCTCACCAGCCTGGAATTGCACTGTTCCAATAGCTGGCATGGCGGGGGTAGGGGGTTGGTCGTAGCGGGAGGAGATTTCATCCCGCAGGAAAGCGCGCAGACGGTTTTCTGAGAATGTAGCGCGTAAGGGGATTTCAGCAGGCGGCGGTGTTCGTCCCCACAGATAATTCCAGAAATCTACCCAAAAAGGTTGCTGGCTGCGCGCCAGATCGGCAGCTGCCAGCATGGTTTCCAGATCGAGCTTAAATTCTGCTGCAGAAGGGTCGATCAGGATATTGTTATTTCCGTAATGCAACTCAATCGGGGTGGTGATATAGGCTTCTAACATGCGTTGGGCGGTTGCGGCGCGATCGAGGCCTCCAACCGGGACACCGGCGATCTGCATACCTTGCGGAAAGCTGGCCCGCAACCGGCTAAAGCGCACCAATTGGAGAGTCAACAGGATAATGGCGCCAAGGATCAGCAGCAATGACAGCCAACGCAGGCTGGAAAAAGATCTTCGACTTCTCATAACGAGCGAAAAGTATATCATAACTTATGGTATGATGCTCAATCGTGGAGGTCTTATGAGCGAGCGTTCTAAGCGTTCTTTTCTACCATTCCTTATGATGATCGTGGGTTTGGTTTTAATCCTGGGCGCTGTGGCGACAATTCTTGTTTTACGAGGCGGCCAGACCCAGACCACAGCTGAAACACAGGCTGGAGAAGAGACTCTTTCCGATATCCCGCGCGTTACCCTGGATGAGGCCAAAGCCGCCTTCGATTCTGGCGAGGCAGTTATTGTGGATGTCCGCGGAGCAGAATATTATGCCGTGAGCCACATCCCCACAGCACGCTCAATTCCTTTGAATGAATTAGAATTTCGGATGGGTGAACTTAATCCGAAAGATTGGATTATCCTTTATTGTACCTGACCTGCAGAAGAGAGCAGCGCCCGTGCGGCACGCATCCTGATGAACAATGGCTATTCCCGGGTAAATCCGATCCTAGGTGGTTTTGAGGCCTGGGTCGAGGCTGGTTATCCAACCGAACCATGATGAGTACCCGATTGCCCCAGACTCTGCGTCTATTCTTTCGTCTCTCACGACCTCTCTTCTTGATTGGGGGGGGATTGACCTATGCTTTAGGAGCGGGCATAGCCCGGTTTTTAGGGACACCCATCGATTGGGGAGTGTATCTGCTTGGCCAGGGGTTTGTTACCATTCTTCAACTCAGCGCTCACTACTTAAATGAGTATTTTGATGCCCCGTCGGATGCTAATAATCCAGCGCGAACTCCTTTTACCGGTGGAAGTGGAGCTATTGGAGCCGGAAAATTGTCTCGCAATATTGTCTTACTGGCTGCGATAACGGCTCTGACCATATTAGCGTCGTTAATGGTGTTGATGATCGAGTATGCTCCGACCTCTCCCCTTCTATTATTGGTCGTAGCCTTAGGTTTCTTAGGAGCCTTTTTCTATTCCACACCACCAGTTAAACTGTCCTCATCTGGGTATGGAGAACTGACCACATCGATTCTTGTGGCTTACCTGGTGCCAGCCTTCGCCTTTATCCTCCAGGCTGGAGATCTTCACCGCCTGGTGGCGATGGCTGCAATCCCACTGACTTCCTTGCATATGGCGATGATGTTATCCTTTGAACTACCCGATTACGCCTCAGATGTCAAACACAATAAGTTAACCTTGCTGGTGCGCCTGGGTTGGGAGAGGGGGATGAGCTTGCACAACATCCTGATCTTGTTCGCCTTCCTGATCTTAGGGCTGGCTGCAGTATTCGGGTTACCGCTGGCAATTGTCCTCCCAGCTTATTTACCTTTGCCGCTTGGTCTGTTGCAGATCTGGCAAATGAGGCGGATCGCGGCAGGTGTGAAACCGAATTGGACTACGTTAACCATGACTGCATTAGTCTTATTTGCCAGCGAGGTCTATTTGTTGGCCTTCGCTTTCTGGACGCGATGACCATTTTCTCATTGCCTTATTGTTGAACTATCCATCAGAGATGCCAGAGTTCTTACAACTCCTACCGCCGGCTGAAGCGCTTGCTCGACTGCTCGAACAACTTCCTACCCAACCAAGACCAGAAGAAGTTGAGACCAGCGCAGCCCTGGGACGGGTGACAATATTCCCGGTGCTCGCGCCTCATCCATTACCAGATTTTGCGCGCAGTACGGTCGATGGCTATGCATTGCGCGCAACCGATACTCATGGGGCCAGTGAGTCGCTTCCAGCTTATTCATCTGTTGTGGGAGAGGTGATGATGGGGGTTGAATCAGCTTTCACCCTGGATGCAAACCAATGTGCGCTTATTCACACCGGGGGCATGTTGCCTAATGGTGCGGATGCGGTGGCCATGGTCGAAACCACGCAGAGCGTGCGAGCCGGAGAAGTAGAGGTGATGCGAGCTGTGGCTGTCGGTGAGAATGTCCTGCGGGTGGGTGAGGATGTAAACACAGGGGATGAAGTTATCCCGGCGGGGGTGCACTTACGACCCGCAGAGATTGGCGGGTTGATGGCTTTGGGGATCACCCATTTGCCAGTTGTCCGGAAGCCACAGATTGGAATCATCTCAAGCGGTGACGAAGTCGTGCCGGCCAGCGCCGAGGTGCACCCAGGGCAGGTGCGAGACGTCAATTCGTTTACGCTTAGCGCCCTAATTGAGCAAGCCGGCGGCATACCAGTCCGCTCTGGGATCATCCCCGATCAAGCTCAGTTGTTGCACGGCGCGGTGAGACAGGCCTTGGATGAATGCGAGGCTGTCGTAGTAACTGCTGGGTCTTCAGCCAGCGCGAGAGATCTCACAGCAGAAGTGATCGACTCCTTGGGACCGCCAGGTGTTTTGGTGCACGGGGTCAACGTCCGTCCCGGGAAACCAACTATCCTGGCAGTTTGTACCGGAAACGGAGATCAGACTCCAAAAGCGGTGATTGGTCTGCCAGGCAACCCGGTCAGCGCCCTGGTGATCGCGGATTTGTTCCTCGTGCCTGTGATTGAAAGATTACTTGGGATCAGCAGGCCGCGGCTTCGGGCAAGCCTCCGGGCCCGTCTGAAGATTAACCTCCCCTCTCAAGCTGGGCGAGAGGATTGGGTGCCAGTGCGTTTAACCGGCGGGGATGGCATTCTTGAGGCTGAACCGGTTTTTGGCAAGAGCAACCTGATCTTCACGTTGGCTCGGGCGGATGGATTGATCTGCATCCCGGCGAACGCGACTGGGTTGTCTGCCGGTGAAGTTGTGGATGTATTTCAGAATTAAATATTATTACCATGAAGAGGTTCTCCATCGTTTTTCAGACGGTTATCCTGATCTTGCCCTTATTATTCAGTTCGTCTACTAAGGAGTTGCCGGATCAGATCACCGTACCGATTCTGCTTTACCATCACGTGGTGACAGAAAAGCATCCTGGCCGGTATTACGTGTCAAGCGAGAATTTTGCGGCACAAATGATGAGCCTTAAGAACTGGGGATATAAGACGATCACGATCAAACAATTGGTCAGCACGCTGACCAAAGGAAGTCCGTTACCCGACAGGCCGGTTGTGATCACCTTCGACGATGGAAACCTGGACGTTTACGAGCATGCTTACCCGATCATGGAACAATTAAGTTTGATTGGCTCGGTGTATATTGTTGCTAACCGACTCAACACGGTTGGTTTCCTGCAAAAGGAACAATTAGAGGAAATGATCGCCAGCGGTTGGGAAGTGGGAAGCCACAGTATGACCCATTCCGACTTAGTTCGCAATCATGCCCAGGTGAGGCGTGAAATCCTGCAGTCGCGCTTGGATTTGAATGACATGTTAGGAATTGAGGTTAAAATATTCGCCTATCCTTTTGGCCTGACAGATGCTTATATTTCCGATAAAGTCCAGGATTATGGTTATCAGGCTGGATTGGGTGTGGGAACTGGCTCGAGCCATTCCCTCGGGACGCTGTATTATTTAAGCCGCAGGGAAGTCAGGGGGGAATTTAAGTTAGATGATTTTGCCAGTCTGCTGCCCTGGTCAAACCCGCGAACCTCGACTAACCCAAAGAAAATAATTCCGAAGTAGAATTAAGCGGACTTTGAAGCATGGTGTATTTGCATGACATCCCATTCCCAGAAGCCTGGGCCAAATTTGAACAGGCGCTGAAATCTGTCAACTTATGGGGGGTTTTAGGGGTTGAGGAGATCCAGCTGACCGAGGATGCCCTGGGACGAGTATTGGCTGAACCGGTGTGGGCGAAGGTTTCTTCGCCCAATTACCATGCCTCGGCCATGGACGGATTCACAGTCCGCTCCAGAGAGACAGAGGATGCAATCCCTGCCAGTCCGTGCACTTTAATCTACGGTCCACAAACGGCTTATGTCGATACCGGCGATCCATTACCAGACTGGGCAGATGCTGTCATCCCGATAGAAAATGTCGAACCAATTGACGAAAGAGGTCAGCTGACTGCGGACGCACGCCACCCATACGCGATTCGTATTCGGGCGGCGGTGACTCCCTGGAGCCATGTCCGGCCGATGGGAGAAGACATTGTGGCGACGCAGCTGGTTTTACCTGCTGGCCATACCTTGCGCCCGGTGGACTTAGGAGCCATTGCAGCTGGTGGCCAAGTAAATGTACGGGTCGCACGCAGGCCAAGGGTAGCCATCCTACCAACCGGCAGCGAACTGGTACCACTTGGCCAGGCAGTACGGCCGGGTGAGATCATCGAATATAACTCACTGGTCATGGCGGCGCAGGTTAACGCCTGGGGTGGGGTGGCGAGGCGCTACCCAATTACCCCTGACGATTTTATGGAAATTAACCGGCGAGTGCAAGAAGCTGCTCGGGAAAATGACCTGATCTTGTTAAATGCTGGCTCCTCAGCCGGATCTGAAGATTTTTCGGCGCAGGTGATCGCGGCGCTCGGAGAGCTATTGGTGCATGGAGTTGCAGTGCGACCCGGGCACCCAGTGATTCTGGGGATGATTCGATATGCTGGCGACTCACTGCCAGGTGGGGATGTCCGGCTGTCGCAAGTGAATAATTCAAAATCATGGATTCCGATCATCGGAGTCCCTGGCTACCCTGTTTCAGCTGCCTTGACCGGCGAGATATTCATCGAGCCATTGTTGGATGTCTGGCTTGGCCGACCTCATACCCCTCCCCCCGTGATCAGGGCAATCTTAACCCGCAAAATCACCTCGCCGGCTGGAGATGATGACTATGTGCGTTTTGCGGTTGGCCGGGTAGGAGAGCGCGTTCTGGCTGCGCCGCTATCGCGCGGGGCGGGGGTAATCACCTCCTTGGTGCGGGCTGACGGCCTGGGATTATTACCGCGCGGTACGCAAGGACTGCCGGCCGGAGAAGAAATCGATATTCGTCTCTATCGTCCGCTGGCTGAAATCGAGCGGACAATATTTGCCATTGGCTCGCATGACATTACCCTGGACCTCCTGGCACAGTTCCTGGCGGCTCATGAACGCCGGTTGGTATCAGCGAACGTAGGAAGCCTGGGTGGCCTGGTGGCTTTAAAGCGCGGAGAGGCGCATCTGGCTGGTTCTCATCTGCTCGATCCCCAAACAGGTGAATACAACCTGTCCTATATCCCCCAATATTTATCAGGGGTTCCCGTAAAAGTGATCGCTCTGGTGAACAGGAAGCAGGGATTGCTCGTAGCGAAAGGCAACCCAAAGGAAATCCGCTCTCTAGCCGATTTGGTGCGCCCGGAGGTTACGCTGGTCAATCGACAGCGGGGGGCTGGGACGCGCGTGCTCCTGGATTACCGTTTGGATGGGTCAGGTCTTGCGAAGGAGTCGATTCGAGGCTACAATCACGAAGAATATACTCATCTCGCGGTGGCTGCTGCCGTCGCCTCTGGAAGGGCGGACGTTGGAATGGGGATTGCCGCGGCGGCTAATGCCCTCGAAATTGATTTTATCCCGATGTTCGATGAGCGTTACGATTTGATCATCCCGCACGAGCATTATCAAAGCGACTTGCTCCGCCCTCTTTTTGAAGTATTAAGAGACCAGGTTTTTCAACAGGCAGTTGCGGCAATGCCAGGTTATGATACAACGCTCATGGGAACCACGATTGCGGATATGAATCCATAATCATTAAGCCGAAAGCAAGCCGCGCGGTTTAATTAAGGAATTCCCATTATGCCTTTATCAGATGGAACACCCGCTCCAGATTTTACATTAGCGGATGAAACGGAAAAAATGCACAGCCTTTCCGAATATCTCGGGAAACCTGTCGTGCTTTATTTTTACCCCAAAGACGATACCCCTGGCTGTACCAAAGAGGCCTGTAATTTTCGCGACGATTATCGTGCTTATGAAAATGCCGGCGTGGTAATTTTGGGGGTTAGCCCCGACTCGCCAAAATCACATGCCAAGTTCAAAGCGAAATACGATCTCCCGTTTACCTTGTTGGCTGACATTGGACATAAAGTTTGTGAGGCGTTTGGGGTATGGGGGCGGAAAAAAATGATGGGCCGGGAGTATGATGGGGTCCGGAGGACAACCTTCCTGATCGGCAGAGATGGGCGGATTTTGGAAGTCTTTGAGAATGTCAAAGCGGCCGAGCATAGCGCAGAGATCCTGGCTGCCTTGAGTAAAATCTAACAATCGAGTTCAGCGGGCGTGTATTTTCATTATGCACCATTATTCAGAGATAAAACCTTGAAGAGAAAAAATCCGATTATCTTAGCCCTTATGTTCATAGGATTGCTCGGATTGACGTCCTGTGGAGGGTCAGCCACTGTTGAGACAACAGGTGATCAAGGTGCCACGGAATCTGCCAGACTTGAGCCGCCTGAGCAGTACGCCAACCTGACTAATCCGTATGCGGGAGATCAAGACGCAGAGGCAGAAGGCGAGATCCTGTACCAGGCTGATTGTTCCTCCTGTCATGGTCCAGCTGGCCGGGGCGATGGCCCAGCGGCGGGTGGCCTGGATCCGAAGCCCCAAAATCTGGCAGCGAACCAGGGTATGTTGAGTGACGCCTACCTGTATTGGCGAATTTCCGAGGGCGGATTAATGGAACCATTCTACTCGGTTATGCCATCCTGGAGGGGGATCCTGGACGAAGAACATATCTGGCAGCTCATTTCGTTTCTCCGGACATTAAAAGGATAAGGAAGGCCGTTTGTCGAGGGATATTGGATGGATTTCAGGTAAAATTGGAGCCGTGAAACCGTTTGTTGACAGGTTCAGGCATCTTAGACTTGAATATTCCCGCCTGAAGTCTCAAGTTGCTGATTCGAAGAAGATCGCTGCTGATGCAGATCGAAGGCTCGCAGCCATCCTTCGCCTGAGTAGAACCTTTGTCGAAGCCAGCGACGAAAAAGAGGTTGTGTCGCTTGTCTTGCGTCTTTCCGTCGAGCTGGTAGGGGCGATTGGAGCTTCGTTCGTACCTTTAGATGAACATGGCCAACCCTTGACGGCTATCTATTCCGGGGAGCTGCCCGCCAAGGTGATGGATGCCTGGGTAGAATACCTGGCCTCCCCAGCCGTGCGTCATCGTTGTGAAATCTGTCAGAATCAGGGGGAGTTGATGACCGCCTGTCCTTTGCTCCAGGCTCCGCTGACCGAATCCCAAGAATCAGCAGAAGTGGCTGGCATCTATTGCTTACCCTTGCGACGTGGGGATCGGGAATTCGGCGTGTTAAACTTATACCTTTCAGACACTAACCATCTGGACAAACAAACCCGAGAATTTCTAGGCGCCATGTTGGCTGTAACCTCTCTGGCACTGGAAAGCATCCGCCTACAGCAGCGTGAGGCAACTGCCTTGCGCCAGCTTCAATCTGTTCGCCAGCGAACGGACCTTAGCGGTGTGCTGGCTGATTTCCTTGAAAATGTCCGCGACACCCTGAAAACTGACTTTGCCTCGATATTCGTCCAAGGCATTCGGGCCGAAATGCAACCGATCCTGCTGACCAGCGGTGACTTTCCCCCCACGATGAAAACTTCGCTTAATGAGCTCTTGGAAGAGGTGCAAAACTCACGCAAGCCATTGGCGCTGGGTGATGTCTCGCAAGATATGGCTGCTGTCCAAAATATCAAAGCCCTGGTGATTGCACCGCTATTGCTGCAAGATGGATCGTTTTTAGGTGCCCTACTGGCAGGGAATGTCCATTCACAGGGATTAAATCAAAGGCATTTCAACTTGTTTCAGACTTTGGCTGGTCAGGTCATGCTCGTGGTGCAAAATTATCGCCTGATGTCTGAGATCGAATTTAACACCATGATGGCAGAGCGCACCCGGTTGGCGCGCGAAATCCATGATGGGCTGGCGCAAACGATCGGATTTCTCAAGTTGCAGACGGCGCAGATGAGTAATTACCTGGCCCGGAACGAACATGATCGCCTCCAGGAAAGTTTACGGGTCTCCTATAAGATCCTTTCTGACACTTATCTGGACGCCAGACAGGCCATCGATGGTTTGCGCATCGCTCCGGATGGCGGCGTATCCGGTTGGTTGGAACAAACTGTGCTTGAATTCCGAGAGAACAGCGGCCTGCAGGTGATTCTAAAACAAGCCCCTGTTGCCGCAGAGTTGGTTCCCGAGGTCCAAGCACAATTGATCCGCATCGCCCAGGAAGCATTGAGTAATGTCCGGAAACATGCCTGTGCGAACCGGGTATGGGTAAATTGTGACACTGTTGAGGACGATTTCGTTCTTGAGGTGCGCGACGATGGGCGCGGATTTGCTCCGCAGGATGTTTCCATGTCTTCCCGGTACGGTTTACAAGGTATGCGAGAACGTTCTAAACTGATCGGAGCAGAACTGCAAGTCATCAGCCAGCCAGGTGACGGCACGACCGTTCGCTTGCGCTTGCCGTTGAGGAGCGGAGAAGCAATCGTATGAAAAAAGTACGCCTGGTAGTTGTTGACGATCATGCATTGTTTCGGGCAGGTCTGGTAAGCCTGTTATCGGGGATGTCGGAGATGGAGATCGTTGGGGAAGCAGAAGATGGACAACAAGCTTTGTCGTTAATCGAACGGATGAGACCGGATGTAGTCCTGCTGGATGTCAACATGCCGGTGATGGGTGGCGTCGATACAGTGCAGGCTTTGCAATCCTTGGAAGATACTAGAATATTGATGTTGACAGTATCAAAACACGATGAAGACCTTTTTGGAGCGATCGCAGCTGGGGCACATGGTTACCTGCTGAAAAATGCGGAACCGGATGAGCTACGACGTGCCATCTTGTTGGTTGCGGAGGGTAAATCCGTCCTATCTCCAGAGGTGACCGGCAGGGTGCTTAAGGTGGTAAGCAGCTCTCGGGGGATTCCGTCCGAAGTAGGTATGAGTAAAAGGGAAATGGAAGTATTGGATTGCCTGGCCAAGGGAATGACCAGTGCTCAAATCGCTACACGCCTTTTTATTTCTGAAAATACAGTCAAGACGCATGTCCGGCACATCCTCGATAAACTGGAGGCGGCCAATCGCGCCGAAGCAGTCAGCCGGGCGGTTGAATTGGGTTTAATCCGCAAGTAAACTCTTTTTTCTAGATGGTCGAAAATCGGATGATCAAAGGGTGATTTACGAATCACCCTTTTGTGTTTTTAAAATCCTCCCATTTAGAGAATGCCTGGTGAATGACAAATCAACCTATATTTGGTAGATTATGAATGGTTAATCAGCGAAAAGGGAACTCGTATGAATGGATCCAACCAAGGAAAACCCTGGCGGATATTAATCGCTTCCAGCCATCCTCTCTTTGCCAAGGGACTGCGTAGCTTATTAGAAGAGCGGCGGGAAATGGACGCGGTCGTGGTGGGATTGGTAGCGACGATCGATGAGGCGCTGACTGCTCTGGAAAGCTTGCAGCCTGATCTGGTGATTGTCGATTATGATGACGAGCGCGTCAACCGGGATGAATTTTTGGCGCGTTTTGTTGAAGGAGAAGGACGATTACGGGTCGTGCTATTGTCGCTTAAAGAAGGAGGTAGTGAAGCGATTGTGTATGACCGGCGCACAATGGCAGCCTCCCAAATCGACGAGTGGCTGGAGATGTGGAATGAGAACCAGGCACCATTCATACCGCCGGGGATATCACCAGGTAAAGGAACTCCGCAGATCCCAAAACCGAGGAGGAGAGACAGTATGAAACATTTTATCGCGGCTGCTTTAGTGGTAATAGTCCTGATGGCTGCCGGTTTGTATGGCTATCAGCAGATCAATTTATTGCCTGAGCAGGCCAGTTTACAAGGAGCATCGATCGATAATTTGTTTGGTATTCATTTCATAGCGATCATCGTTTTATTCTCGCTAATCGTCGGTCTGATGGTATACAGCATCCTGGTATTCCGCCGTAAGGCCGGTGATACCAGCGACGGCCCGCATATGGAGGGCAACACAAAGCTGGAGGTTGCCTGGACGATCGTCCCCCTTGGCGCGGTGCTGGTCCTGGCTTATATGGGTGGCACCACCCTGGGGGATATCCAAGCCCTGCCTGACCAGAAGCCGTTGCAAGTCAAGGTCGTCGGATCGCAGTGGGCCTGGCGCTTCGAATATCCAGAATTAGGCATTATATCTACTGAACTGGTTCTGCCAGTGGACGAACAGGCACTTTTAGAACTGTCTTCGACCGATGTGATCCATTCATTTTGGGTGCCAGAATTCCGGGTCAAGCAGGACGCACTGCCGGGGGAGGATTTTGTCCGCGAGCTACGGGTAACCCCCACGCAAATCGGTGAATACAAAGTACGGTGTGCTGAATTATGTGGCCGGCTGCATCATGCCATGGAATCCCCGGTAAAGGTGATCGCCCAGCAGGACTTCGAAGCCTGGGTGAAATCTAAGACCGTCGCCTGTACGGGTCCAGTGGAATGCGGCAACCTGTGGTACCAGCAATTCGGCTGCCAGGCATGCCACTCAATCGATGGATCTGTGGTCGTTGGTCCGTCTTGGAAAGGTATCTTTGGCAAAGAGGAGAGCATTTCAGACGGAACCTCCGTTCTGGTTGACCATGACTATATTGTGGAGTCGATCCGCAATCCAGGGGCTAAGATCACAGCTGGCTTTCAAAATTTAATGCCAGCCAACATCGCAGCCAACATGACCGACGCTCAGATCGAAGACCTGATTGCCTTCATCGAAAGCTTGAAGTAGGAAAACCAGGAGGAAGAGATGAATTTATTTAAATTATCGCTCGTACGGGGATTGATCGCTCAATTCTTGGGTACTTTCGCGGGGGTCCTATTAACCATTATCATACGCGTGCTGGTGGGCTTGCCGGCCTGGAAATCCGAGCCTGTGTTCGTCGGCGGCGCGCTGGTGGGCGTGGTCGCTTTCATGTTCGGCACCGGCGTGCTTAATGACTGGATCAAGTGGACCAAGGGCGAGGAGACACCCGAACCCCCTCACGACTCTGACGGCCTGAAAGGGCTGGCGAAATACTTACACGTATCTTATGACCACAAGGTGATTGGGATCCAGTACGGGATTACATCGGTGATGGTTTTACTTGTGGCTGGTTTATTTGCGCTGATCTTCCGCACCGAACTAGCACAAACGGGTCTTCAATTCCTGACGGAAGATGGCTTCAATACGATGATCAGCCTGCACGGCATCGTCAATATTGGGGGCATCCTGATGGGTGTCGGCGCGATGTCAAACTTCCTGGTGCCTCTGATGATCGGGGCGAATGACATGGCTTTTCCCCGCTTGAACGCCTTTGCTTTTTGGATCAACTTGCCTGGGATTGTCTTATTGATGAGCACCCTTCTGATAGGAGGCGTGGACGCTGGTTGGACCGCCTATCCGCCCCTGAGCTCCAACCTGGTCAAGGTGGGCTTCGCCATGTTCTTCCTGGGCGTGTATGTAATCGGTTTGTCGTCTATATTAGGCGCAATCAATGTCCTTGTGACTACCTTGCGGATGCGGGCGCCAGGGATGACACTGTTCCGGATGCCGATTTTCGTGTGGTCGGCCTTCGCCACGGCGATCATTGCCTTGACTGCCACGCAGTTAATTGGCCTTTCCTTCCAGTTGGTGTTGTTCCAGCGTTTGTTTGGGATGGACTTCTTCAACCCGCTGGAAGGTGGAAATGTGTTGCTGTTCCAACACCTCTTTTGGTTCTATTCGCACCCGGCGGTTTACGTGTTTGTACTGACCGGATTAGGTGTGATCAGTGAACTGTTGCCGGTGTTTGCACGCAAGCCATTATATGGTTACCGGTGGGTGGCGATGTCGTCCTTGGCCATTGCCCTGGTCGGATTCTTCGTGTGGGCGCATCACATGTTTACCTCGGGCATGGCGAGTTACTTGCGCGTGCCCTTCATGTACAGCACTTTATTGGTGGCAGTGCCAACCGGAGTAAAGTTCTTCAGCTGGATAGCGACTATCTGGCGAGGAAAACTGACTTTTCCTACTCCGATGTTATTTGTTTTGGGTGCGATTTCGATCTTTTTACTGGGCGGTCTAAGTGGCCCGCCGAATGCGACGGTGGCGACAGATCTTCACCTGCATGATACTTACTTTATCGTGGGTCATTTCCACGCCACGATGTTCGGCGGATACATATTCCCGTTCTTTGCGGCGATCTATTATTGGTTTCCTAAGATGACCGGCCGGATGTACAACGAGCGCTTAGGAAAGGTACATTTCTGGTTTATGCTGCTGGGTTTCTACGTGCAGTCAATTATGCAAATGGAAGTCGGTTTATTAGGGATGCGGCGCAGGATCGCCGACTATGATCCTGCATTAGGGATTACCTTTCAGCAATTGCTCATTACGATCGCCGGTTTTGTGATCGCGACTGGAGTCCTGGTGTTCTTGGTGAATATGATCATCAGTGTGCGCAGGGGAGCGGTAGCCGTGGCTAATCCCTGGCGATCGCGCTCACCCGAATGGCAGATCCCTTCTCCAGCTCCGGCGCACAATTACGACACACCGTTAGAAGTGGTTGGAGAACCGTACGATTATGGCTTGCCCGGTTCTGTGTATACCCGGGAGAGTAGCCCGCCTGCTCCTCCGGTTTCTGCCCCGGCGGCAGCGGATTGAGGCTAAAAGGAGTATATAAATTATGGAAGAGAAAACGAACGAAAAAAAGTTAGACCTATTCCGGCTTGGCGTGGTGGTATTTGTCATCCTGGCGGTGTTAACCATCGGCGAGTACTTCATCGGTGTCATCGCCGTCGGTTGGACCTGGCCTTTGTGGGGGATTGCAATACTCAAAGCGACTCTGATCGTGCGAGACTACATGCATTTGCCTAGGCTCTTTAGCCAGGCTGAGGAGGATCCCTCATGACGACTCACGTTGATGCGCGCAGTGATTACCAGTATAAGACGGGAACAAATCGTCTCGGTCTCTGGTTATTCATCCTGTCGGATGCTTTTGTCTTCGGTGGATTGTTGGTAAGCCGCTTCTATCTGTTAGGCAGGACCCGGCCTGACCTCAGCCAGCTCTTGGGCTTAATTGTTACAGCTATCCTGTTGTTAAGCAGTTTCTTTATGAACCGGGCGGAAACAGCGATTCGCTTTGGGGATAGAAAGGGATTTCTGAACGGCACTTTGCTCACAATTGTGCTGGGGATATTATTCCTGATCGGTGTGGTGGGCGTTGAATGGCAAATGGCGCCATTTTCGGCGGGTGAGAACGCCATGGCTTCGATTTTCTACACTATGACGGGATTCCACGCTTTTCATGTTTTGACCGGCGTGATTTTACTGGTTATCGTTTACCGCAAAGGCCGGAAAGGAATGTATTCGGCGGAACGGCATTGGGCTGTGGAAGCGGCCGCAATCTACTGGCACTTCGTGGACGTCGTCTGGGTGTTCTTTTACCCGGCGTTGTACTTAATGGGGCGCGTTGCGGGTTGAGGCGAGTTGCGGATTGTTAGTTGCAAATTGTGAGTTGTGAGTTGCGAGTGACAGATTGGTGAGAAATCTAAAATTATGAAATTGAGACATTATCTCCTGCTTGGTCTAGCGATCTTGATCGGCCTGGGGGCGGCATATGGCAGCCTGGTTTACACTCGCCCTCACGTTTTTCAGGGATCGGTGATCGATCCACCGGTTCAAGCGATCGATTTCACGCTTTCTGACCCGAGTGGGAAAGATTTCCGTTTGAGCGACCAGAAGGGAAAGGTTGTACTACTCTTCTTTGGTTACACCAACTGCCCGGATGAGTGCCCGGTAACCCTGGCGGATTTTGTCAAAATAAAAGCCAGGCTTGGCGAGCGGGCCGATCAAGTGGAGTTCGTGCTTATCACCACCGACCCTGAGCGAGATACGCCGGCAAGGATGCAGGAATACCTGGCAAACTTCGACCCGGCCTTCGTTGGCCTGGTAGGAGACCATGCGGGTTTGGAGACGGTCTGGGAGGCTTACGGGGTTTACCGGGAGGAGGTCGACATCGGCAGCGCGTCTGGTCCAATAGTTGACCATTCGACGCG
>Ga0209126_1000340_pt1 | contig 15963 bp, 15 predicted proteins | sample RifCSP19_1_FD_184024 | JGI IMG/M metagenome (GOLD analysis project Ga0209126, IMG submission 184024) | Soil microbial communities from Rifle, Colorado - Rifle CSP2_sed 19_1 (SPAdes) (version 2) | ecosystem: Environmental > Terrestrial > Deep subsurface > Rock core/Sediment | place: Rifle...
GACGGCGCCGCTGCGCGGCTTGCCGCGGCCCTGCACGAGGCGGCCGCCGCGGGTGCCCCGGTCCGCGTCGTCGGATGTGGCACGAGCGAGCATGGCGCCCAGGCGACGGCCCTCATCCTGGCCGCCGGGCTGGCCCGCGAAGGCTTCGAGCCTCGTGTCGAGGCGGTCCAGGCCTTCGAGGCGGCCCTTGCGCCGCAGCGCGGCGGGCTCGTCGTCGGCATCTCCCACGAGGGCGGCACGTGGGCCACGAACCGCGCCCTCGAGGCGGCCCGGGCGGCCGGTTCGCGCACGGCCCTCGTGACGGTCAGCGACCGCTCGCCCGGTGCGGCGCTGGCGGACCTGGTCGTGACCACGGAAGAGGCCGACCAGAGCTGGTGCCACACCATCGGCTACCTCTCGCCGGTCCTCGCCGCGCTCGCCGTCGCCGGCCATGTCACGGGCAAGGCGCCCGACGCGGCCGCTGTGCGCGCCGCGCTCGCCGCAGGAGCCGGTGGCGCCGACGCCGCCGAGCGGATCGCGGCCCGCCTGGCCGACGCGGCACACGTCCTCGTTGTCGCCTCGGGCGCCGACCGACCGGCCGCCCGCGAGCTGGCCCTGAAGATCGAGGAGGCGACGTGGCTGCCGACCACGATGCGCGACCTCGAGACGTTCCTCCACGGCCACTTGCCGGCGACGGACGCGACGACCGGCCTCGTGCTCATCCTCGCCGATGGCGATGCGCTGGAAGCACGGGCCGAGCGTGCGGCCGAGGCCCTGGCCGCCGCCCACGCGATCGGGTTGCGGGCGGCGGTGATCCTCTCCGACGCGGCCCGCGCGGCGCTGCTCATGGCCCCCACGCCGGCCGGGCGGATGCCGGCCGCGCTGCCCGTAGGGCTCGAGGGGCCGGGGGCCGCCCTGGTCGCCACGGCCGTGCCGCTGCAGCTGCTCACCGAGCGGCTGGCCCGGGCGCGCGGCACGAACCCCGACCCGATCCGCCGCGACCACGCGGCCTACCTCGAGGCCGCCGCGCGCGTCCGCTGAGCGCGGACGCCCGTCAGCAGCCCTTGCCGGACTCCCGTCCGTCGCCACCGACCGCGGCCAGGATCTGGTCGAGCACGCGCACGAACGCGGCGCGATCAGACTCGGGGATCGCGGCCAGGAAATGCTGCTCGACGCCGCGCAGGTGCGTCGGCGAGGCGTCCTGCAGCCGACCCAGGCCGCGATCGGTGAGCGCGGCAAAGGCGCCGCGCGCGTCCGTCGGGCACGCCGCGCGCTCGACGTAGCCGTCAACTTCCAGGCGGTCCACAAGGCGACTGACGCCGCTTCGCGTCAGCACCAGCCGCTCCGCCAGCTCGTTCATGCGCAGCCGGCGGCCGTCCGCGATGGCCAGCTGGACGAGCGCGTCGTAGTCGGCCAGCGAGAGCGCCTGCTCCTGCTCCAGCTCCGCCGCGAGGGCGCGCGAAACGGCCGCGTGAGCACGGATGAAGGCGACCCACGGCAGGAGGCGTGGGTCCACGTGCGGATCGCTCCGGTCGGCGGACGGACTTGCCACGGGGGTCGCGCTCGGGCTGGTCATGGTCCACGCATGATAGCCGGTCGGCCCGATAGTTGACAGCGAAACTTTCTTGGGTATGGTTGACGCGTCAACAACACTGGAAAGGACTCCCAGCCGCCATGAGCACCTGGACCATCGACGCCGCCCACACCTCCGTCACCTTCGCCGTCAAGTACATGATGCTCTCGACCGTGCGCGGCACCTTCGCGGACGTGGAGGGCACCATCGAGTTCGACGAGGAGCATCCCGAGCGGTCCTCGGTGGTGACGCACATCGGGACCGCGAGCATCAACACCGGCGCGGCCCAGCGTGACGCCCACCTGCGCTCGACGGATTTCTTCGACGTCGAGCGCTACCCGACCATCACGTTCCGCAGCACGACCATCGAGCCGCGCGGCGACCGCTGGGCGATCCACGGCGAGCTGACCATCCGCGACGTGACGCGACCGGGGGTGCTCGACGCGGGCTTCCTCGGCGTCGTGCCGGGCATGCAGGGCGGCCGCCGCGCGGGGATTGTGGCGGCGACACGCATCGACCGGCAGGAGTTCGGGCTGACCTGGAACGTCGCCCTCGAGGCCGGTGGCTGGCTCGTGGGCGATGCGATCACGATCGAGCTGGACGTCTCGGCCGTCGAGGCCGTTTCGGTCGAGGCGACGCCGGTACCCGCGGCCTAGGCACCTTCGCCGGCGGGGCCGGCGGCGCCTCGGCGGGTGGAGCCGGCGCTTCGCCCGGGGACGCAGCCTCGGCTCGCAGCTCGTCCAGCGCCGCGTCGACCGAGCGTACGCCGCGCCCACCCAGTCGCTCCGCCAGCCGGTGCAGCAGCCCGTCCCCGTCGTGGAGGATGCGCCAGTCGAGCAGCACGCGCCGGTCGTAGGCGTGGAGCTCGAACTCCAGGCCACGCTCGTGGATCGCGAGACAGCTGTGCAGGTGCTCCAGGCCACTGACCATGTCCCGGTAGACGATCCAGGCGTCGCCGTCGCGCGGTAGCCCGAGCGCCCGTCCGAGGGTGTCGGTCGCCACCCGGCGTTGATCGCCCTCGCGCACGGAGAAGGGCACCGAGTCGCGGATCGTGCCGCGCACCTCGGCGTAGCGGCTGTGCACCACGACCACCGCCCGATCGTCGCCGACCCGGTTGGCGAAGGCGAAGACGTCCTCTGCGACCCGGCCGTCGGGGGCCACGAAGTCGAAGAAGCGAAAGTCGCGTACCTCGGCGAAGAGGTGACGGCGGTGGAGGAGGGGGAAGATCTCGCGCTCGTGGCGCTCCACGAGCCAGGCCTTCGGCTCCTCGTCCCAGCGGGCGCGGCGGAACTCCATGCCGTACTTCTCGGCGAAACCCTCGACCTGGCCGTGGCCGAACATCGGCAGCCCGGGCAGGGTGACCAGGAGCGTCGCGGCGCAGAAGTAGCGGTCATCGTCGCCGAACTGGTCGATCGCCGTCCGTTCATCGGGGTTGTTGAGGAAGTTCACGAAGCGCTTGAGCACCTCGGGGTCGAACGCGAGCGTTTCTTTGATGAGGGCTCGGTACTCGGCGTTGCGCTCGTCGCGCAGCATGTGCATGAAGGCGCTGTTGTAGACGCGGTGCATGCCCAGGGTGCGCACGAAGTAGCCCTCGAGCATCCAGAAGGCCTCGGCCAGGAGGAGCGTGTCGGGCACCTCGGCCGCGACTCGGTCGACGACCTCGCGCCAGAACTCGACGGGCATCGCCGCCTCGAAGGCCGCCGTCGACATGCCCTGCCCGACCCGCGTCGGGACGGCATCACCGCCGCCGCCCGGGGGCGGATACCAGAGGCGCTGGATGTGGCGACGGGCCAGCGTCATGGCCGCGTCGAAGCGGATGATCGGCGAGCGTCGGGCGACATCGAGGATGGTGGCGATGACCGCCTCGCGCACCTCGGGCCTGACGTAATCGAGCTGCGCCGTGTCGTTCCAGGGCATGCTCGTGCCGTCGTTGCCGTGATAGATGTAGCGCGTCTCGCCGCTCTGGCGATCCACGCGCTGGAAGACCACGGCCGCATCGCTGCGGTCCCAGTAGCCGTCCTCGATGCGGATGGTCACGCGCTCGTCGCGCGAGAGGTCGGGGCCCGTGAAGCGGTAGGACGGGATCGGCGGCTCGGGCAGCGACAGGAACCGCTCCGGGTGCTCTATCACCCAGCGAGAGTCGAGGCCCATGTGGTTGGGCACCATGTCGCTCGACAGGCGGACGCCGTGGCGCATGGCCCGCTCCCGCAGGTCCGCCAGCGCCGCCTCGCCCCCCAGCTCGTCGGCGATGCGGTAGTCGTCGAGGGAGTAGGCCGAGGCGGCGGCGTCGGGATCGCCCATGCGCTGCTTGATCTCCGCCGAGGCGTGGCTGCGCTGCCACAGCCCGATCAGCCACAGCCCGTTGACGCCGCGCCGGGCGAGCGTCGCCAGCTCCTCGTCGGGGATCGCGTCGAGGGTGCGGATATCCCGTGCGTACCTGCGGGAGAGTTGATCGAGCCAGACGTGCGTGGACTTCGCGATGAGGACGACGCGCGGCATCCAGTCTCGGTCGGCGGAGAAGCGTTCCGCGTCGGGATCACCGGCGGTGGCGCGGAGGCCGATGGCCACGGGCGCACCCGGGGCACCGCCGGTGGCCGCCTGCCAGCGCAGGCGCGCGGCGTGATCCTGCTCGGCCAGGACGTCCAGCGCCAGCTGGAGGTCGTCGAGCAGGTCGCCCAGCGAGTCGCCCCAGCGGTCGCGGATGAGGCGGATCTGGGCGCCCAGCGAGTGGGGGGCTTCACGAGCGGGCGCCGTGAGGATCTCGAGCAGGTCCGATGCACCGCCCTCGCCCTCGGCCGCGATCGGAGCGGTCAGCGCCAGGCGTGCTGCGAACCCGTCGGCCAGCCGTCGAGTGGCCAGGCTCTGCGGCACGCCATCGTCGAAGAGTGGCCGGAACGGCGTGAGGGCCGGGTTCGCCGCGGCCAGTCGCAGCAGGAGCAGCTCCTCGAGAACGGCGGCCCGGCCCCCTCCGTCCGCCAGCTCCGCCGTCGGCGTCGCCTCGCCGCGGTATGCGGCGGCCGCGGGGTAGCGCTCGACGAAGGGCGTCAGCCCCGAGCGCACGCGCCTCGCACCGAGCTCGGCCTCGAGCCTGGCGGCGGCGCGCCCGACGGCGCCCTGCGGGCCCTCGCCGCCCAGGACCGCAGCGAGCCGGTGGAGCGCCTCGTGGAGGAGGCCGGCTGCCAGCAGCTCACCCGGGTCGACCTCCATCCGGAGCGCCAGGCGCCGGACCGCAGGCAGGTCCACGTGCGCCGTGTCGCCATCGAGCGCGAACGTGGCGCCCCGGAGCCCGAGTCGGTCCCGGGTGGACCGCACGAGGCGGAACTCGCGGCGCGACACGGGATGGGGCATCAGGCGCCGGCTTCGGTCGCTGCAGCCGACAGGTTCGCCAGGCCCTCACCGAGGCGCTCGAGGGTCGGCCAGCCGTAGCTCTCGGCGAGGTTGCAGCGGATGCGCTCGTAACCGAGTTGCTCGGGCGACTCGATCTCGATGGGCATGCGCCGGTAGTCCATGCCTAGCGCTCGAGCGCGGCGATCTTCTCCACGCGGCGCTGGTGACGGCCGCCCTCGAAGACGCCGGCCACGAAGGCCTCGACACAGGCCTGGGCCACCTGGCTCCCGACGATGCGCGCGCCCATCGAGAGCATGTTCGCGTCGTTGTGCTCCCGGCCCAGGCGCGCCGTGACCGGATCGGCCGCTTCGACGCAGCGGATGCCGCGGATCTTGTTGGCCACGATCGCCTCGCCGGTGCCGCTGCCGCCCAGGACGATGCCCAGGGCGCATTCGCCTGCCGCCACCGCCAGCGCCGCGGGGGCGATGACGTCGGGGTAGTCGACCGGCTCGCTGGAGTCGGTGCCGAAGTCGACCGGCTCGTGCCCGGCCGCGCGGAGCCATTCGATGACCGATGCCTTCAGCGGGAACCCCGCGTGGTCAGCGGCGACGGCGATGCGCATGCGCGGACCCTCCCATCGTCAGCGGCCCCGTCGCGGCCCGGCGTTGCGCTCGGTGCGTGCCTCGGCGCGCCGGATGCGCGACTCGACGAGCACGTCGCAGGCCTCGTCCGGGTCGTCGGTCACCTTGAGCAGGCGGATGTCGGCCGGGTCGAGCTTGCCCTCGCGGGCGGCCGGATCGGCCAGCCAGTCGAGCAGCCCGCGCCAGTAGCTCGAGCCGAACAGGACGATCGGGAAGTGCTCGATCTTACCGGTCTGCACCAGCGTCACCGACTCGAACAGTTCGTCGAGCGTGCCGTAACCGCCCGGGAAGATGACGAAGCCCTGGGCGTACTTGACGAACATCATCTTGCGCACGAAGAAATAGCGGAAGCGGATCTCCAGGTCGAGGTAGGGGTTCGACTCCTGCTCGTGGGGTAGCTCGATCGAGCAGCCCACCGAGTAACCGCCGGCGCCCTGGCAGCCCTTGTTGGCCGCCTCCATGATGCCCGGCCCGCCGCCGGTGATGACCGTGAAGCCGTGCTCTGCGAGGCGCGCGCCGATCTGTCGCGCCGCCTCGTAGGTCGGATCGTCCGGCGCGGTGCGGGCCGAGCCGAAGACGGTCACCGCGGGACCGAGGCGGGCCAGCGTGTCGAAGCCCTCGACGAACTCGCCGATGATGCGCAGCGCGCGCCAGGCGTCCGTCTCGAGGAAGGTCGTATCCGCGTAGGGGGCCGCCTGGAGGAGCTTGCGGTCCTCGGTGGCGCGCGGCCGGTGGTGGTTCTCCTTCATCGTCGCAGGATAGCCCGTGGCGGGCGGCGGAGCGAGGCGAGCGACTTCGCGGCGACCTCGCGGCGACGACGGGGGCTGTTGCGTGGTGGGCAACAGATCGAAGAACAGCCGGCCCTGGAGGGCCCGCGGGGAGGCAACGGGCCGCCTCACGGCTCCGCCGGCGGCGAGTTCACGCTCAGCTGCCCGGGTTCGCGCGGCGGGAGCGCTGCCGGGACGCCGCGAAACGCCCGTTTGGTGTTCTGCACGCAACCCGGCCGCGCTATACTACCCGGGAGTATCAGCCGCCCGGTCACTGCCGGGCTACCAGGGAGGCGACACGAACCCGCCATGGCCATCGCGATCGACCCCGTCTGCGGCATGCAGGTCGAGACGGAGGGTGCGCAGCTCACGTTCGAGTACGAGGGCACGACCTATTACTTCTGCGGCAAGGGCTGCCTGCTCGAATTCAAGGACGACCCGAAGCGCTTCCTCGACCCCGACCACAAGCCCTCGATGTAGTCCCGGCACCTTCGCGCGCGTTCGGCGGACCGGCCAGATGAGCGCGCGATAAGCGGGCGATGAGCGGCCGTCGATGGCTGCTCGCTAGGGTCCGCGGACCAGTCCGGCCGATCGGCGACCGGACGCGATCTGATGACGAGGTCCGCGGCCATGATCAGCCTCTTCGCCTGGAGTTCGCCGGTCCCGCCTTGGCTTATGGCCATCCTGCTGCTCGCCCTGTTCGCGGCCGCGCTGACCATCGCGGCCGGTCTCGACCCCGGCGCATCGACGGAGATCGGGAGTTGGCGCTGGTCCGTGAGCCCCCGCCTCGGCTGAGACGCAGCGCACCGATCCCGGATCAGCCGCGCGCACCGGTAACGTCGTCGTCGGCGCTGAGGCGTGTGGCGATGTAGACCGGGATGACCGACAGGAGGATGGCGATCAGGCCGGCCACGTTCACCACGGGGATCTGGTTGTTGAGGCGGAAGCTCTGGAAGATCCAGACCGGCAGCGTCTTGACGCCGCCGGCGACGAAGAGCGTGACGATGATCTCGTCAAAGGACAACGCGAAGGCCAGCAGGGCCCCCGCCAGCAGCGACGTGCGCAGGGCCGGGAAGGTCACGTACCGGAACGTCTGGAAGGTGTCGGCGCCGAGGTCGGCCGATGCCTCCTCGAAGGACCGCGCCGTCCTGCGCAGCCGGGCGATGGCGTTGTTGTAAACCAACACGATGCAGAACGTCGCGTGCCCGACGATGATCGTGAACATGCCCAATGGGAAGCCGATCTGGGCGAACGCGGTCAGCAGCGCGATGCCGGTCACGATGCCCGGCAATGCGATCGGGAAGATGACGACGAACGACACGGTCTCGCGCCCGAAGAAGTGGTAGCGCGAAACCGCCAGGGCGGCCAGCGTGCCAAGGGTGAGCGCGAGGAGCGTGGCACCCAATGCCGCCACGATGGAGGCCAGGAAGGCCTGCTGGAGCGCCGTGTTCGAGAGCGCGATGCCGAACCAGCGAAGGGTCAACCCGGCTGGCGGCCAGGCGGCCGACGCCGCATCGTTGAAGGCGTACAGGAAGACCAGGCCGATGGGCACATAGATGAAGACGAGGATGAGCGCCGAGACGATGGTCAGCGCGATGCGTGTGCCGCGGCCGGTCGTCATCAGAGCGCCTCGAACGCGCCAAGCTTCCGGGCCACGAAGAGGTACACCATGATGATCCCCAGCGGCACCAGCGAGTATGCGGCGGCCAGCGGCAGGTCGCCGGCGGCACCCACGTTCAAGAAGATGGCATTGCCGATGAAGATCGTGGTCGAGACAAGCTGGACGGCGATGTAGTCACCCAGCGTCAACGAGAACGTGAAGATCGAGCCCGCAACGACGGCCGGGAAGGCCAGCGGCAGGATGACTCGGCGGAATGTCATCCAGGATCGGCCGCCGAGGTCCGCCGATGCCTCCAGGAGCGAATCCGGGATGCGCACGAGCCCGGCATACACGGGGATGATCATGAACGGCAGCCAGAGGTAGGTCATGACCAGCCAGACGGCGATCTCGCCGTACCCGGGACCCTTGAGCCCCAGCGGGCCGAGCATCCAGTTCAGCACGCCCTCCTCGGCCAGGATGAGCCGCCAGGCGTAGGCCTTCACGAGATAACTGGCCCAGAGCGGCATGACGACCGCGACGACGAGGAGCCCCCGCCAGCGAGGCCGCGCGATCCGGGCCATGAAGTAGGCGATCGGGAAGGCGACGAGTGCGCAGGCGACCGTGACCGCGACCGCCATGCCGAGCGTCCGGAGGGTGATCTCGGGATAGGGGTCCTGGGTCAGCTCGATGAAGTTGTCCAGCGTGAACTCGCGCACGACCTGACCCGTGAAGGCATCGCGCGACCAGAACGCGTTGATGAACATGAGCACGAGTGCGCCCAGGTAGGCGATGACCAGCCATGCCACGGGCGCCGCCAGGAGAGCCGCAAGGCGGGTGCGCGGCCGCCGATGCAGCCACGTGGCGAGACGCCTGGTGGTCGAGGGGCGCGGAGACGGGAACTCGCCGGTCGTGGTCATGTCCGTCGCTCAGGGATGGTGCGGCCCAGGGTCCGGGGACCCTGGGCCGCGTACCGAGCTATGTCCGGAGGAGGGTCAGCTGCGGATCTCGGTCCAGGCCTTGATCCAGTCGTCGAACCCCTTGCATTTGACGTCCGTGCGCCCGTCGAGGCACTTCACGGTCGGCGTCGTCCAGTAGTACACGTTCTCCCAATAGGCGGGATCGTTCGCGTAGAACTGGGTGCAGTGATCCTTGTTGGAAGTCAAGTCGCAGGACTTGCTGTTGCCGGGCGCCTCGCCGAAGTACTCGGCGATCTGGGCGTTGACCGGCGCGGACGTGATGTGGTTGATGAACAGGTAGGCGCAATTCAGACGTTTCGTCTTGGAGTTGATCATCCATGTGTCGGACCAACCGGTGGCGCCTTCGGCGGGCTTGATCGCATCGACATCGACGCCCGCCCCCTGGAGGACGTAGGCGATGACCTGCCACGTGGTGCCGATGATCGTATTGCCGTTGGTGAACGAGTCGATCTGCTTGGTGTAGTCGCTCCAGTACTCCCCGACCGCGGGCTTCTGCGCCTTGAGCAGGTCGACGGCGGCCTGGAACTGCGTCTCGTCAAGAGCATAGGGATCGGTGATCCCCAGCTCCGGCTTGGTCGCCATCAGGACGACCGCGGCGTCCGCGATGTAGATGGCCGCGTCATAGACGGAGTACTTGCCCGCGTACTTGCCGGCCGGATCGAACATCTCGGCCCATGACGTGGGGGCCGGATCCACGGAGTCCTTGCGCCACATCAGGAGGTTGGCACCCCGTCCGTGTGGCACGCCGTAGTGCACGCCGTCGAACGTGTTGTACGGCTTGTCCTTGAGGTCGGGGAAGATCTCGGCGTAGCTCTTGATGAGGTCGACGTTGACCGGCTGGACGAAGCCGCCCGCCACCAGGCGGTTGGATGCGTCACCTGACGCCGACATGACGTCGTACTGCTCCGGCGCCGCATTGAACTTCGCGAACGCCTCGTCCGAGGTGCCGAAGGTGTCGACGGTGACCTGACAGCCGGTGTCCTTCTCGAACGAGGACACCCAGTCGACATCGGGGCTCGTCGTGCCGTCCTCGACGTAGCCGGGCCAGGCCAGGACCGTCAACGCCCCCTCGCCTGGGCCGATGCTCGTCGGCAGGTCTGGTGTCGGTGAGGCTGCCGGGCCGGCGCAGGCCGCGATCAGGAGCGCGGCGCTGACCGCGACTCCGAGTTTCCTCCGTTGGATCATCCCTCTCGTTCCTCCTCTTGTCCCTGCCTCACGCCAGGTCGGCGATGGGCAGGCAATGCTCCCGTTTCCAGACCAGCCGGACTGCCCGGCCACGAGCGACGAGCGCCTCCGTGGAGGAGGTCGCGAGATTCTGTTGCGTGACGACGAGGTCAGCCCCCGCGTCCAGCGCAACGATATACCGCGTGTCGGGCCCGACGTAGACCACATCGCGGATCTGACCGAGTGCGCCGATCTCGTCGGCGCCAACGGACGCTCCCGGCTCGCCGAGGTGGATCTTCTCGGGCCGGACCGTGAACATGCCCGTTCGCCCCACGACGGCCTCGGCGACGGCGCCGCGCAGCAGGTTCGACGTCCCCACGAAGCCGGCCACGAAGGCCGTCGCGGGCCGCTCGTACACGTCGGCCGGAGCGCCGACCTGCTCGATCCGACCGCGGTTGAAGACGGCCAGGCGGTCGCTCATGGTGAGCGCCTCCTCCTGGTCGTGCGTGACGTAGATGAACGTGATGCCCACTTCCTGCTGGATCCGTTTGAGCTCGATCTGCATCTCCTCGCGGAGCTTCAGGTCCAGAGCGCCAAGGGGCTCGTCCAGGAGCAGGACACGGGGCCGGTTGATGAGGGCCCGGGCCAGGGCGACGCGCTGGCGCTGGCCGCCCGACAACTGCGAAGGCTTTCGACGATCCAGGCCTTGGAGGCGAACCATGCGCAACGCATCCTCGACGCGCAGCGCTCGGGCCTCGCGGGGCACCTTGCGCACCATCAGGCCGTAGGCCACGTTGTCGCCGACGTCCATGTGTGGGAAGAGCGCGTAATCCTGGAAGACGGTGTTCACGTCTCGCTCGAACGGCGGGCGCTGCGAGACGTCCTCGCCGTCGAGCAGGATCCGCCCGGCGGTGGGCAGCTCGAAGCCGGCGATCATGCGCAGCGTCGTCGTCTTGCCCGAACCCGACGGGCCCAGCATCGAGAAGAACTCGCCCTCGTCGATCTCGAGGTCGATGCCCGCCACCGCCTCGACGTCGCCGAAGACCTTGCGCACGCCCTCCAGGCGTACGGCGGCCCTCTCCGTCCGCGGGCGACTGGTGGTGGTCGGCGTATCGACGCTCTGTGCTGGCACGCCTCTCCTCGGTGGACCTGATCGGGGGCACGCCGCGCGGCCTGGACGCGCTCGACGGCAAGTCCGGCGCAGGCGACGATCTCGCCCGGGGATGGCGCGCACTGTGCAGCCTGCGGGTGCTCGGTGTCAAGCAAGGCCGGTCGCGAATCACGCACGCATCGCGCCCTCGGGGCGCGTGATTCGGATGCCGACGGGCATCTTCCGCGCGCGCTAGAGTCGATGTCGGTGACCACATCCATCCCACTGCGGACGCTGCTCTCGGTCGGCCTCGCTCTCGCCACCGCTGCCGCATGCGCGGAGTCGGCCGCGCTGCCGAGCGGGCCGATCAGGCCGGGATCGGCTGATGCTCCGCGCGAGGTGAACGTCATCCTGCGCGACTACCTGTTCGAGCCGACGCCGATCCGGCTCGTGCGCGGCGAGACGGTGCGCTTCAACATCGTCAACGGCGGCCTGCTGCCGCACGATTTCGTCCTGGGTGGGGCGGCGGTCCAGGCGGCCTGGGCCTCCGCCGAGGCGATCGCCACCCCCCAGATCCTCGCTGCGACGGCGCCCCCGGTGAGCCTCCCGCCCGAGCTGGCCGGACTGCGCGTCTATCTCACCTCCGGCCAGTCCAGCAGCGTCGTCTTTCGCGTGCCCGAAGAGGGCGAGCTGCTCCTCGCCTGCCACATCCCGGGTCACCTCGAGAAGGGCATGGTGGGCGTCGTCGAGTACGTGGCGCCCGCCGCTCCGTAGAGCCGGGTACACTGCGGCTGGCCCAAGGCACGGCCCGCGCAGGTGGGCCCATCAGGAGAACGAACCGGCCATGACGTACGTCATCGCGGAGCCCTGCCTCGACGTCCTCGACCAGTCGTGCGTAGCGGTTTGCCCCGTGGACTGCATCCATTTCGAGGGCGGCGTCGACCGCCTGCTGTACATCGATCCGGACGAATGCATCGACTGTGGTGCCTGCGAGCCCGAGTGCCCGGTCAACGCCATCTACCCCGAGGACTCGCTGCCCGCCGAGTGGGCCAAGTACACCCAGGTGAACGCCATCTGGTTCAGCGACCGGGCCGCCGCGCGCGCCCAGCTCGACGAGTGGAAGCCGCTCTGACGGACTGACGAACGGCCTCGCGGCCCCGCCATGGGGGCGCGCCCGAAACGCGCCTAGACTGGGTCCGTGCGCATCGTTTCCCTGCTCCCTTCGGCCACCGAGATCGTCTTCGCCCTCGGCCTCGGCGACGAGCTGGTGGGCCGGACGCACGAATGCGACTACCCGCCCGAGGTCGAGGCGGTGCCGGTGATGACCGCCGACGTGGACGCCCAGCCGGGCGCAGCGAGCCGGCTCATCCACGACCGGGTGCGCGACCGCCTGCACGGTGGGTCCGCCCTCTACCGGCTCGACGAGGCCGCCCTCGCAGACGCGAAACCGGACCTCATCCTGACCCAGGAGCTGTGCGACGTCTGTGCCGTCAGCTATCGGCGGCTGACCGAGGCCGTCCGGCGCGTCGCGGGCGAGGAAGGCGAGATCAGCGTGGTCAGCCTGGAGCCGACCTCGATCGAGGGGATCCTCAACACCATCTCCACCATCGGCGCCATGGCCGCTGCCGAGGACGAAGCGGTGGGGCTGCTGGAGTTCCTGCGTGAGCGGCTGGGGACGATCGAGAACCGGGTGCTCGAGCGGCGCCTGGCGGGCATCGCGCCGCGTCGCGTGGTCTGCCTCGAGTGGCTCGATCCGCCGTTCGCAGCCGGCCACTGGGTACCCGAGCAGGTGCGTCGAGCGGGTGGGTGGGAGCTGCTGGGACGCGAGGGCGAGCGGTCCGTGGAGACGACCTGGGAAGCCGTCCGGGAGGTGGAACCGGAGCAGCTCTTCCTGATGCCCTGCGGCTTTGACGCCTCGGCCACGCGCGCCGAATGGCAGCGGACGCCGAAACCGGCCTGGTTCGCCGAGCTGCGCGCCGCACGGGAGGGCGAGCTGTTCGCGCTCGACGGCTCGGCCTACTTCAGCCGTCCCGGCCCGCGGGTCATCGAGGGCATCGGGCTGCTCGCGGAGCTCATGGACCCCGACGGTTTCGTGGACCAGGCGCCGCCCGACGGCTGGATCCCCCTGGCCGTCTGAGCCTCGAGCGCCCCGCCGTGCCCTTCCGCGCGACCTTCTCCTGTCTCTGGTGCGGGCGCCCGCACGCCACGCGCGGATCGGACGACCTGGAGGGCTGGGCCCATCTCTGCCCCGACTGCCTCGGCTCGGCCGGGGAAAACGAGTTCCGCCGCATGCGGCTGCGGGCCGGCCTCGCGGAGCGGGCGGCTGCGTCGCGGCCGGCCCTCGAGAACGACCTCGATGACGGCCTGCGCGCGGACCACGCGGCGCGCGCCGGCGAGCTCGACGACTGGTACCTGCGTCAGGGCCGCTTCGCGCACGGCGCGATCGACGACATGGCCTGGCAGATGGACCTCGACGCCGTGACGCTCTGGCTCGACGCGCTGCCGCTGGGTGGCGAGATCGTGGAGCTGGCGGCCGGCACCGGCTGGTGGTCCCCGCTGCTGGCCGACAAGGGGGAGCTGTGGTGCTACGACGCCGTCGAGGCGCCACTGGAGCGCGCGCGCTCGCGTTTGTTGGCGCACGGGCTGCGCGCCCACCTCCACGTGCGCGACGCCTGGGCCGAGCCCGATCGGGCCGTGGACGCGCTCTTCTGCGGCTTCTGGTTGAGCCACGTCCCGCGGGCGCGGTTGAGCGAGTTCCTGGCGCTGGCGCGGCGCTGGCTGAAGCCGGGCGGGCGGTTCGTCGTTGTCGACTCGCGACAGGACCGGTCGTCCGGAGCGGCCGGCGACTCCTGGGACCCGGTCTCGGAGACGGCCACGCGCCGCCTCGACGATGGCCGCGAGTTCCGTATCCCGAAGGTCTACTACGAACCCGCGGAGCTGGAGGACGCGCTGCTCGCCGCGGGATTCTCGGACGTGGCGGTCGAGTCGACCGCTCGCTTCTTCGTGCGGGGCAGCGCGCGAGCCTAGTCGCGCAGCGCCACCAGCCAGCCGGCCCAGGCGCGCGACGCGCTCAGCGTCCAGGTGCGCGTGCCGGTCGGCCCGGCGGCGGCCACGATCCCGTCGGCCAGTTCGTGGCGCTTGCCGCCGATGTCCCAGGCCTGGGTCATCCCGGGCGGGGACGTGATGCCGGTGCTGGCCGAGCTGGAGTTGATGCCCACGCATCCCACGAGCATGGCGTTCGGGGCGGTGGTGGTCACGCCGGGCAGCACGGCGGACGTCCCGGAGCCCGCGGCCGCCGTGGTCGGGGCACCATCGAGCGGCTGCGCCGGATCGACTCCGGAGTAACGCGCGATGCCGGCTCCGTTCGCGACCGCCGACGAGAGTGTCCACGTGTAGATGGCGGGCTCCGACGCACCTGCCACGCGGTAGTAGCCGAAGACCTTCGGGTTGGTGACGCCCGGGACGGCGGCCACCAGCGTCCAGCCGGCGGGCACGCCCGCCGCGGGAATGCCGCCTCCATTGAGCGCGAGGCAGGCCATGAGCAGGTCGCCCTGCGCCGTGCCGGCCGGCTTGGGGATCGCGACCTGACCGGTGGCGGTCGCATTCGCGACCGTGCTGACCGACTCGCGCACGATCCCCCCAGACGGAGGTGGCGGCACGTCGGCCGCGGTCGTGAAGGACCAGATACGATCGGAGGCCATCGCGTTGCCGGCCGAGTCCCGCGCGCCCGTGGTCACCGTCGCGGTGTACGAGGTGGACGGCTCGAGGTTGGCACTCGGATCCAGGGTCGCGCGGCGATCGGTCGTGTTGTAGGTCACGGTGGCGGGCACGCCCACCGCGTCGGCGGTTCGCTTGAGGGTGAACGTGGTGGTCGTGATGCTCGAGCTGTCCATGGTCTCGGAGAAGGTGGCCGTGACGTTGGCACCGACGGTGACATCGGCGGTCAGGTCCGCGGGAACGACCGTCGTCACCGTCGGCGGCGTCAGGTCGACCGTCCACGCCCTCGAGGCGGGTGTCGGGTCGGTGTTCAGGGCGGCGTCGGTGGCTCGCACCTCGAACGTGTGGGCGCCCGCGGCCAGGCCGCTGTAGCCCGCCGGCGAGGCGCAGGCGCTGAAGGCGGCAGCGTCGAGCCTGCACTCGAACGTGGAACCGGCCTCCGACGATGAGAACGTGAACGTCGCTGAGGTGCTGCCGACCGTCCCCGAAGGGCCTGAATCGATCGTCGTTTCGGGCGGGGTCGTGTCCCCGCCACCGCCGGACGACGTCAGCACCACCAGCTCGGGTCGATTGCTCGCGGCTTCACGGGAGCTCATGTCCGTGCCGTCGCTCGAGGTCGGGGCGAGGTTGAAGCTGTACAGCCCGTTGCCGGTCACGACGGCGCTCACGTTCCATTCGACCCACGTGCCCGTCGGGATGGTCGCCTTGTCCTCGAGCACGCCCGTCGTGCGAGCCGGCCGGCCGCTGTTCCAGGTGATGCCGGCCTCGCTCCAACTCGTCGCCGTGCCGTAGGCGGCAGGGCCGTTCGTCGAGCCGTTGGACGCGTAGAGCCGCAATCTGGCGCTCTGGACGGTCCCGGCGAGCCCCTGGACGTTGAAGCGCAGGTAGCTCTCCTTCTGGGGCGAGGTGTCCGCGCCCAGGACCGTGGCACTGCCCAGGTTCGTGTCGGGGATCGCCGCCTCCACGGTCGCGTCCGCCTCGGCCGGGAAGGCCATAGAGACCGGTGCGCTCAAGTCGATGGTCCAGGTCCGGCTGGCAGGCGTGGCATCGGTGTAGCCGCCCGCGTTGGTCGCCCTGACCTCGAAGGTGTGCGTGCCCTCGGCGAGGCTCGCGTATGTCCTGGGCGAG
>Ga0209126_1000342_pt1 | contig 15935 bp, 15 predicted proteins | sample RifCSP19_1_FD_184024 | JGI IMG/M metagenome (GOLD analysis project Ga0209126, IMG submission 184024) | Soil microbial communities from Rifle, Colorado - Rifle CSP2_sed 19_1 (SPAdes) (version 2) | ecosystem: Environmental > Terrestrial > Deep subsurface > Rock core/Sediment | place: Rifle...
GACCGGGCGGGTCCATGTCGCCGAGATTAATCTGGAGGCGCTGCTGCGCCGGGCCACGCTGGCGCGCCGGTTCGAGCCGCTGCCGCGCTATCCGTCGGTGGACCGCGACCTGGCGGTGTTCGTGCCGGCCGAGATGCCACAGGCCGAGGTGCGGCGGGTGATCCGCCAGGCCGGCGGGCCGCTGCTGGAGACGGTGGACCTCTTCGACGTGTACACGGGCCCGCAGGCGCCGGCCGGGCAGCGCAGCCTGGCCTACGCGCTGCAGTTCCGCGCGCCCGACCGGACGCTCACCGCGGAAGAGGCCGACGCCGCGCTCTCCCGCATCCACGACGCGCTGCGATCCACGCTGGGCGCCACGCCGCGCGCCTAGCACTTGCCCGGGGCAGGGGCGCGCCCCGCCCTGCGCGAAGAGGAAAGGGCCATGAACTGGGTCGACTTCCTCATCATCGCCGTGCTGCTCTACACGATCTGGCAGGGTGTCATCCGCGGCTGGGTGGCGGCGCTCGTGGGGATCATCATCATGACCGCCTCCTGGCTGGTCACGATCCTGTTGCTCCCCTACTACGGGCCGGGCGTGGAGTCACTGCCCCTGGAGGCGGCCTGGGCGCGCACGATCGCCTTCGGCGTGATCCTCATCGGTTTCTACGTCATCTTCGGCCTGATCGCCAACACCTTCCTCGGGGGCAAGCGCCCGAAAGCGGAGGCGCAGATCGTCGGCGCCGTCGTCGGCGTCCTCCGCGGTATCGCCGTCGCGATGGCCATTCTGGGGCTCCTGGCGGCGACGCCGGCCTCGCCGGCCCTGATCCGCGACATCAACAATTCCCGCCTGGGTAAGCCCATCCTGGAGTGGGAGCGCCGCACGATGCAGCGTTTCCCCTTCCTGCCGCCGATCGGTCCCGACCGCCGCATCTAACCCGCAATGCGCAACCTGGCGCTCGCCCGGATCTTCAGCGAGATCGCCGACATGCTGGAGATCAAGGAGGCGTCCATCTTCCGCATCTCCGCCTACCGGCGGGCGGCGCGGGCGATGGAGTCGTTGACCGAGGACGTGGCCGAGGTCGCGGCGCGGGATGACCTGGAGGAGATCCCCGGGGTGGGCACGTCCACCGCGGAGAAGATCGAGGAGTACCTGGAGTCTGGCAAGATCACGTACTACGAGGAACTTCGCGCCTCGCTGCCCGCGGGCATCACCACCCTGATGAGCGTCCCGGAGGTCGGGCCCAAGACCGCCGTCCTGCTCTACGAGAAACTGGGCGTCACCACCATCGACGAACTGGAGAGGGCCGCCCGCCAGGGCCTGGTGCGCACACTGCCCCGCATGGGCGCGAAGACCGAGGAGAACATCCTCAACGGCATCGAGTTGATCCGCCGCACGAAGGAACGCCTGCCGTTGGGGCAGGTGCTGCCTCACGCCACGGAGATCGAGGACGCCCTGCGTGCGCTGAAAGAGGTCAAGGCGATCAGCCTGGCCGGCAGCATCCGCCGGATGAAGGAGACGATTGGCGACATCGACATCCTGGTGACGAGCAGCCGGCCGGCGCGCGTGATGGACGTCTTCACGACCCTGCCGCAGGTGCAGCGGGTGCTGGCGAAGGGGCCGACCCGCTCCAGCGTGCTGCTGGAGGTGGGCATCCAGGCCGATGTGCGTGTAGTGAAGCCGGAGTCCTTCGGCGCCGCCCTCCAGTACTTTACTGGCAGCAAGGAGCACAACGTCAGGCTCCGCGAGAAGGGCGTGCGCCGCGGCCTGAAGATCAACGAGTACGGCGTCTTCCGCGTCAAGGACGAGAAGCGGGTCGCGGGCCGCACGGAGGAAGAGGTCTACGCGGCACTGGACCTGCCCTGGATCCCGCCGGAGATCCGCGAGGGCCAGGGCGAGGTGGAACTGGCGGAGAAGGGCAAACTCCCCCGCCTGGTCGAGTTGCCGGACATCCGCGGCGACCTGCAGATGCACACGCGCTGGAGCGACGGCAGTGACAGCGCGGAGGCGATGGCCCGCGCGGCAAAGGAGCGGGGCTACGAATACATCGCCATCACGGATCACTCCCAGTCCTTGAAGTTCGTGGGCGGTGTCACCGTCGAGGAACTGCGGGAGCACGCCAAACTGGTCAAGCAGGTCGCCGACAAGGTCGGGATCGCCATCCTGATGGGAACGGAGTGCGAGGTCCACCCCGACGGGTCGCTGGACTACCCCGACGAAGTCCTGAAAGAGCTCGACATCGTGCTCGCCGCCGTGCATACCCGCTTCCGCATGAGCGAGGCGGAGATGACCAAACGGATGATCAAGGCGATGGAGAACCCGCACGTGGACGTGGTGGCCCACCCTACGGGCCGGCTGCTGGGACAGCGAGAATCGTACAGCGTGAACGTGGAGCGCCTGGTGGAGGCGGCACGCCGCACGGGGACGGTGCTGGAGATCAACGCCGGGCCGCAGCGGCTCGACCTGCGCGACACGCAGGCGCGGATGGCTCAGGAGCGCGGGGTTAAACTCGCGATCAACACCGACGCGCACACGCGCTACCAATTGCGCTACATGGAGTTCGGCGTCGGCACGGCCCGTCGCGGCTGGGTGGAGAAGAAGAACGTGATCAATACCCTGCCGCTGAATGACCTGCGGGCGTTTCTCCGCAGGTGAGAGGCTAAACCAGCAGCAGGCGCATCGGCTGGAGCTCTCGAGTGAAAGGATTGAGGACGAGCCCCAGGGCCTCCAGGGTAAGAACCCCTAGGAGGGCGTAGTCTCCGGGTTCTCCCAGGACGACGGGAGAGGTCCCCTCGCCCTGAGGGAGGATGAAGTAGCACTCGGAGATCCGGCGGTCGATCGTCGTCCCGTCGGCGAGGCTGAAGGTTACAGTCCGGCGAGGGGTCAATCCAATGCCCTGCCAGACGTCCGACGGGAGGACGGAATACGTGGCTCCGCTGTCGGCCAGGAAGCGGACAGTGGCCTCGCCGCTTGGGCCACGAGCGATGCCGTCGACGTACACGATGCCCATGACTCCCACCTTGGTCGTGCGAACTCTATCATACTATTGGTCATGACCTGGTGGATTCAGGTCGCTCCAGATCTCATGCTGCCGCGGCGGCTCACTCCACTCACGCGGGCTTTCTTCGCCCGCTCCGTGCTGACGGTTGCCCGTGACCTGCTCGGGCATCTTTTGGTCCATGAGAGCCCGGCCGGCCGCACCGTCGGACGGATCGTAGAGGTGGAGGCCTACCGGGGCGCGGACGACCCGGCCAGCCACGCCTACCGACTGACGCCACGCAGTCGCATCATGGCCGGCCCGCCCGGCTTCGCCTATGTCTACTTCACCTACGGTAACCACTACTGCGTGAACGTTGTTGCTGATCGAGAGGGAAAGGCTGCGGCCGTCCTGCTCCGGGCTCTGGAGCCGGTCGAGGGTGTCACCCTGATGGCCCGGCGGCGAGGGATCGCCCTGCGCGGTCCGGCCGACCTGCGGCTGATCGCATCCGGTCCGGGACGGCTCACCCAGGCGATGGCCATTACCCGTCAGCATTACGGCGGGGATCTCACCCGACCGCCGCTGTACATCGCCGACGGTCGTCCCGAACGGCGGCGCATTGCCACGAGCGCGCGGATCGGCATCCGCCGCGCCGCCGACCGCCTCTGGCGCTTCTATCTGCGTGATAGTCCCTACGTTTCTCGCTGATGGGTTGGGCGGCCAGAGGGGAGCTGCACGATTGACGGATGGAAGGGAGGATTGGTGCGGAGCGGAAGGACCGTGCGGCAGTCGACTGACATCTGCTGCTGACAGACTACCGGGAAGAGGACGCAAATGTCGGACAATTGCGCGTTGCATCCCCCCCTGATTCTCTACTCGTACCGCAGGGCCTCGATGGGATGCAGGTTGGCCGCCCGCCAGGCCGGGTAGACGCCGAAGATCACGCCCACGAGCGCGGAGAAGCTAAAGGCGAGTACGACGACCGGCAGCGTAGCCGCGATCGTCGGGACGCTGTGGAACAGACGCAGCGAGATGCCCCAGGAGATGGCCAGGCCGGCGCCCATGCCCAGGATCCCGCCGACCAGGCTGATCCCCACCGCCTCGATGAGGAACTGCGTGAGGATGTCCAGGCGGCGCGCTCCGATGGCCTTGCGGATGCCGATCTCGCGGGTGCGTTCCGTGACGGAGACGAGCATGATGTTCATGATGCCGATCCCGCCGACGACCAGGGAGATGGCGGCGATGCTGGACAGCGCGATGGTCAGGATCCCCAGGATGGCGGAGAGCGAGACCAGGAGCTGGCTCTGGGTGAGCACCGTGAAGTCCTCCTCGCCGTGCTCCCGCAGCAGGATGCGCTCGGTCTCCCGCTCCGCGCGCGAGACCGATTCCACGTCCTTGGCCTTGACGAACAAGAACGACGCGTAGTTGATGTTGAACAGTTGCTGGGCGGTGGTCAGCGGGAGGTAGGCGCGGTCGTCCAGGTCCACGCCCAGGATGCCGCCCTCCGGCTGCAAGATTCCGACCACGTCGAAGGCCCGCCCGTTAATCGTCAGCTTCCGCCCGACCGCGTTCCGCGGCACCCGGTAGAGGCGCTGCGCCAGCGAGGGGCCCAGCACCACGACGCGCCGGCGGCGGCTCATGTCCGACTCCTGGAGGAAGCGGCCGGCCTGCAGCGCCATGTCGCGCACCACCAGCAGGTTGGGCGTGGTGCCGATCACGGTCGTCGTGGTCTTGCGCCCGCTGCCGGTGACCTCCACCGAGGTCTGCAGCATCGGCGTGACCTCAACGGCGAAGACCGCTTCGCGTTCGATCGCCCGCGCGTCCTCATAGGTGAGGGTGAGGCGCGCCTCCTCGGTGGGGAAGGGGGAGTCTTCCTTCGCTTTCCCCGGCAGCACCCACAACAGATCCGGGCCCAGACTCGCGAACTCCCCGACGACGCTGGAACGGGCCGTCTGACCGACGGAGACCAGCGCGATCACCGCCGCCACCCCGATGATCACGCCGAGCATCGTCAGGAACGAGCGCAGTTTGTGCGCCCGCAGGGCTTCCAGCGCGACGGAGAGGGATTCGAGGATGTCCATCAGGCCAGGGCCGGGCGCGCCACCAGCGGCTGGGGCACCGGCTCGTCCCGCACCAGGCGTCCGTCCCGCAGCTGCAGGATGCGGCGGGCGTGCTGGGCCACGTCGCGGTCGTGCGTCACCACGGCGATCGTTATGCCGCGGGCGTTGAGGTCCTGGACCACGGCGAGAATCTCTTCGCCGGAGCGGCTGTCCAGGTTGCCGGTGGGCTCGTCGGCCAGGAGGATCGCCGGCTCGTTCACCAGCGCCCGCGCGATGGCCACCCGCTGCTGCTCGCCGCCGGAGAGTTCCTGCGGCGTGTGATGGACCCGCGCCGCCAGCCCCACCTGCTCCAGGGCGCGCAGTGCGCGGCGTCGCCGCTCCGCACGGGGTACGGTGGCGTAGATCATCGGCATCTCCACGTTGCGCAGCGCGGTGTAGCGCGAGAGCAGGTTGAACGTCTGGAAGACGAAGCCGATGCGCCGGTTGCGGATGTCGGCAAGTTCGTCGTCGTCCAGGCGGCTGACGTCCTGACCGTCCAGCAGGTAGGTCCCCGAGGAGGGACGGTCCAGGCAGCCGATCAGGTTCATCAACGTAGACTTCCCCGAACCGGAGGGCCCCATGATCGCCACGAACTGCCCCGGGGCGATCTCCAGGCTGACGCCCTGCAGGGCGGGCACGGTCACCCGCCCCATCTGGTAGACCTTGGTGATGTCCCCCAGCGCCACGAGCGGCCCCGCGGCCGGCAGCGTCCGACCCACCGTCACCGCACCGCGACCACGCGGACCTTCAGGCCGTCGCGCAGGCGCGCCGGCTCGCCCACGGCCACCAGGTCGCCCTCCTTCAGGCCATCCAGGATGACGATGAACTCGTCGTTGCCGGCTCCCGTACGCACGTCGCGGCGCCGCAACCGGCCCCCTTCGATCAGGAAGACGTGGGGAGCTCCGTCGTTGGCCGAGGCGATGACCGCCTCCGCCGGCGCCAGCAGCGCGTCGGGGATCGCCTGCAGCAGCAGCTGGACGTCCACGCTTGTGCCCACCCGCAGGCCGGCGCTGCCGTCCAGGTCGATGCGCACCCGGACGACACGGGTCCCCAGGCGCACCTCGACCGCGCGGCCGACGCGCGTGACCCGCCCGGCAAAGGTGCGGCCCGGGTACGCGTCCGCGGTGATCCGGGCGGTCTGGCCCAGCCGCACCTGCCCGATGTCCGCTTCGTCCACGTCGGCGGTGATCCAGCCGCCTGCGGCGGCCAGCGAGGCCACCGGGACGCCGGGACCGACGGGGGAACCTGCGTTCAAGAGCACACGCGTGACGACTCCGTCGAAGGGCGCCCGGAGCTGGGCGCGCGCCAACCGGGCTGTCGCGGCGCGGACTGCGCCTCGGGCCTGCTCCGCCCGGGCCCGTGCGGCGGCCGCGGCAGACTCGGCCTGCCGGACGTTGGCGCGCGCCGCCTGCCAGGCCGCCTCCGCCTGGAGGGCCTGCTGGGCGGCGACGGCGATCGCCTCCGGACGGGCTCCCGCCCGCAGCAGATCCCGCTGGGCCGCGGCCTGCCGGTAGCGGGCCTCGGCGCTCTCCACCTGCGTGCGTGCCGCATCCAGTTGGGCCTGGCTGACCGCGCCGTCGCGGAAGAGCTGCTGGGTCCGTTCCAGGGCCCGCCGCGCCTCTTCCAGGGCCGCACGGGCCACCTCGACGGCGCCGTCGGCCTGCTGTAGTTCCCCCGGCTGCGGGCCGGCCCGCAGCTGTGCCAGGGCGGCCTGAGCCCCCCGGTAAGCAGCCTGCGCCTGATCGACCTGGCGGCGGGCGGATTCCACCGCCGCCGCGGCACGCTCGGCCTCCCGCTCCGCAGCCCTGAGCGCATCTTCCGCTTGGTCCGCCGCCGCCCGGGCCTCGTCTTCATCCACAGCGGCGATGAGCGTGCCCGCGGAAACGGCGTCGCCCTCGCGCACGGCAACGGTCGTCAGCCGTCCGGGCGCGTCGAAGGCCAGTTCCACCGTCCGCGTCTCGAAGATCCCGGTGACCGGTAGGGTGAGCTCGAGGGTCCCCCGCTTGATGCGGACACCCTCAACTTCCTGGACTGAGCGCGGGAAGACCTCCCGAAACGACCAGACCAGCCCCGCGGCGGCCACCGCCAGGAGGATGAAGAAGGCCAGCCCTCGTTTTCGCATCAGCGTGGAATCCCCAGGTGGGGCGAGTTTTCTGCCCGACCCATGCGTAATTCGCCTTTTTCCGGTGACCTCATGCTTTCAGGCCCTTCCGAGGGGCCCCCGCACTCCACAGACCCCACATGTTGCGCTTGACATTCCCCGCGACCACATGATATGGTTTCGCCTCGAATGCACGGTCCGGGGGAGTAGCATGGATAGGAAGGGATTAACCGAATAGCACGCGCCGGGCAGCGCCCGGCGCTTTTTTTGTGCCCTGAGACGTCCAGAGCATGGCAAGACACAGGCCACAAGGGGGGATGCCGAGTGCGTGACCTGATCGAGTTCCGGGCGGCCATGACCGACGCCGTCTTCGACTTTGTCCGCCGGGAGGGGTTCGTCGAGCTGGACACCCCGGAGATTACGCCGGGGACCGGCGCCTGCGAGAACGTCCCCACCGTCTTCCGTCTCGACTTCCTCGGCCGCCTGCAGTTCCTCCGGCAGACCGCGCAATTGGACCTGGAAGTCGCCGTAGCCCGCTGGGGTCTCCCCCGCGTGATCACCCGGGGCCGCTCCTTCCGCGCCGAACCGCGGGCCGACGGCCGGCACCTCTGCGAGTTTCTCCTCATCGAGGCCGAGGCCCGGGACTGGGAGCTGGATGACCTGGTCGCCCACGAGACGCGGCTGGTCCGCCACGTCATTGAAACGGCCCTGGAGCACCCCGCGCTCCCGGCGGAGCGGCGGATCTGGCTCGAGCGCGACCTGCGCACCTTCAATGTCATCAGCTACGCGGAGGCGATCGGCATGCTGGGCCGGGGGTGGGGGGACGATCTCTCCGCCGCCGACGAAGCCCGCCTGACCGAGATCCTGGGGATCGTGTCGGTCCTCCGCTACCCCCGCGAGATCAAATTCTTCAACATGCTGGACACCCGGGAGAACGGCGCCGCCACCGTGGAGTGCTGCGACCTACTGCTGCCGCTGGCCGGCGAGACCTTCGGCTCCTCCGCGCGGGAGTACGACGTGGACATCCTGCGGCAGAAACTCCTCACCTCCTCGATGTACCGGCAACTGCTCGATGCGGGCGGCGACCCCGAGGTCTTCGAGTCCTACCTCCGCCTCTTCGAGGGGAATCCGGTGCGGCGGGCGGGATACGGGCTCGGCTTCGACCGGCTGATCCAATACCTCTGGGGCGCCGAGGACGTCACCGCGGTGATTCCCTTCCCGGTGGACGCGCGGTACGGCCGCTCCTACGCCGTGGCCTCATGAAGCCCGCCCCGACCGTCACTGCAACGGATCCCGCTCTCGCCGTCACGGTGGCGGGGATCCCCTTCGCGGTGCCGGTTCTCGCCGCGCCGGGGCCGCTGGGGTTCGGGCGCGAGGTGCAGAGTGTCGTGGACCTGCGCGCCTACGGGGGGTTCATCACCAAGTCGCTGACGCTGGAACCGCGCGAGGGGCACCCGCGCCCTGACCTGGTGGAAGTGGAAGGCGGCTGGCTCAACGCCCTGGGCCTGCCGAATCCCGGCCTGGCCGGTTTCGTGCACAGGGATCTGCCCTTCCTGCGGACGCTGGGCCTCCCCATCATCGTCAGCATCGCGGGCCACACGATTGAGGAGTTTCAGCAGATCGTGGAGGTGCTGGACGACGAGGAGGGTGGGGCGGCGATCGAGCTCAACGTCTCCTGTCCGAACGTGCGCGTGGGGCGGCTGTTCGGCAGCGATCCATCGCTGACCGCCGGGCTTGTCACCGCCCTCCGCCGCATGACGCGGCGGCCGCTCTTCGTCAAACTGGGCCCGTTGGTCACGGACATCACGGCGATCGCGAAGGCTGCGGCGGATGCCGGTGCGGACGCGCTCTGCTGCGTGAACACCCTCCCCGGGCTGGCGATCGACGTGGAGTCGCGCCGGCCGCTGCTGGGGGCCGGCCCCGGCGGGCTCTCCGGTCCGGCACTGCGTCCACTGGCGGTCTGGAGCACCTGGCGCGTGGCGCGGGCGACGCCCCTGCCGGTGATCGGGGCCGGCGGCGTGCGCACCGCGCGCGACGCGCTGGAATTCCTGCTGGCGGGTGCTCGGGCCGTAGCCGTGGCGTCCGCGGCGATTACTGATCCCGAGGCCCCACAGCAGATCGTTGCCGGGCTGCGCGACTACCTGCGGCGGCACGGGCTGGCGGATATCGGTGCGGTGATCGGCCACGTGGATGGACTGGAAGGGGTGGAAGTCGATGGCGCCTGAACTCGTCGTGGCTCTGGACGTCCCGGCGCTGGAGGAGGCGCGTCGCCTGGTCGCGCTCCTTCGTCCCGCGGTGCGCTGGTTCAAAGTGGGAATGGAACTCTTCACGGCAGCCGGTCCCGCGGCCGTGGAGGCGGTGCGGGCGGAGGGTGGGGCGGTGCTATTGGACCTCAAGCTCCACGATATCCCGCACACCGTGTCCGGCGCGGTGCGCAGTGCCGCCCGGCTGGAGGCGGAGATGCTCACGCTGCACCTGGCCGGCGGTGCGGCGATGATCCGTGCCGCCGTCGATGCTGCGCGTGGCGCCGGCACGAGGCTCCGCCTGGTCGGCATCACGCGCCTGACCAGCGAGCCCGCCACCACATCGGAATTCGCCTGGTCGGTGACGGAGACGGCCCTCGGCGCCGCGGCTCTTGGACTGGACGGCGTCGTCGTTTCAGTCCACGAAGCGGCCGCGGTGCGGGCCGCCTGCCCCCCCGGATTCCTGATCATGGCCCCGGGGATTCGCCCGGCCGGCGCGCCCGCCGACGACCAATCCCGCGTGGCCACACCCAGCCAGGCGGCCCGTTCCGGGTGCGACTTCATCGTCGTCGGTCGCCCGGTCATCCGCGCGTTCGATCCCCTGCAGGCCGCCGTGGCGATCACGCGCGAGATGGCCGCGCTGGCCGCGCCGGTGTAGGGCGATGCGGGTCGAGCAGGCGCTGAATCTTCCCGCGGCCGGCGGACGCGACTGGTCCCGCCTCCTGGAAGAGGTCGCCATGGTGGAGCGAGGCCACTTTCTGCTGAGTTCGGGACTACACAGCCCCGTCTACGTCCAGGTGGCCCGGTTACTGCAACATCCCAGGATCGCGACGGCGGTGTTCGAGGAGATGGCCCGGCCGTTCGTCGATCGTGGCATCCAGCTGGTCGCCGGCCCGGCGATCGGTGCGGTGATCATCGCCTACGAGGTCGCCCGCTATCTGGGCGCGCGTGCGACCTGGACCGAACGGGTGGACGGCCGCATGGCCCTGCGGCGCTCGTTTTCCGTGGCGCCGGGCGAGCGCGCGCTGATCGTGGAAGACGTGATCACGACCGGCGGATCCGTTCTCGAGGTGCGTGAAACGCTGGTCTCCGCCGGCGCCGACGTCGTCGGGATTGCCGCCATCGTGGACCGCCTGGGCACTGACCGTCTCGGCGACGTACCCGTAGAGGCCCTTGCGCGTATGCCTCTGCCGACACACCCGCGCGAGGCCTGCCCCCTTTGCGCTGAAGGAATCCCTTTGGCAAAACCGGGGAGTCGCACCAACCCCCCGCGCTGAGCCCCCCGTACAGCGTCCGGGCGCGCGGGGCGTCCCTGCCGCGCGAGCACGCTTCCTGTGGAATCTCCCTATAATGAAGTGATGTCCCTGTTGCTGGTCTTTCTGGACGGCGTAGGGCTCGGCGAGGCGGATCCCGCCCATAATCCCTGGGTCGCCGCCCACACCCCGACCCTGCGCAGCCTGCTGGGGCGTCCGCTGGCCGGGGCCGAGCGCGTCGACCTGAACGGCACCCTGCTTATCCCGACGGATGCCACTCTCGGTGTTGCCGGCCTGCCGCAGAGTGCCACCGGACAGACCGCCCTGCTGACGGGCCTCAACGCGCCCGCACTGGTCGGCCGTCATGTCACCGCCTATCCCACGACCGACCTGCGGGCCCTGCTCGCCGAGCACAACCTCTTCTCCCGGCTGAGCGCCGCCGGTCGCGGCGTCGCCCTGGCCAACGCCTACACGGAGGAGTACCACGAGGCCGTCGCCGCGCGGCGACTGCGCCACGGCGCCATCACCACCGCGGCCCTGAGTGCCGGCGTCCGGCTGCGCACGGTTGAGGACCTACGCCGCGGCGACGCCGTCTTCCACGACCTGACGAACCGGCGACTGCGCTCCTGGGGGTACGACCTTCCCCTGCTCACACCGTTTCAGGCGGGGGAGAATCTGGCGCGCCTGGCCGCAACGCACGATTTCGTGCTGTTTGAGTTCTTCCTCACGGATCTGGTCGCCCACGGCCGCGTCGACGTCGATCCTGTGATGATCGTCGAGATGGTGGACGAGATGCTGGCCGGGGTCATCGCCGCGTTCCCCCCGGAGGCCACCCTGGTCGTGACCAGCGACCACGGGAACCTGGAAGACGGCCGCACACGGCTCCACACGACGAATCCGGTGCCGACGCTTGTGACGGGGCCGGCCCGCCATCACTTCCGTGACGTCACCGCGATCACCGACATTACGCCGGCTGTGCTACGCAGCGTAGGGGTAGGGTCATAGTCGTGGATCCCCGCACGCTACGCGTCCTGGAGTATGCGAAGGTCCTGGACCTGCTGGCCGCGGAGACGATCACGCCGATAGGACGGGAGCAGGCGGCGGCGCTTCAGCCGGTGGGGGAGATCGAACTCTGCCGCGCCCGCCTGGGGGAGACGACTGAGGCCGTCGCCCTGCGTGCGGTGGGGGAGGTGCCGCTGCGCGGCGCCCGCGACCTGCGGGCCTCCCTGCGGCGCGCGACCGCCGGGGGGATGCTTGACCCGCAGGAACTCCTCGACGTGGCCCAGACCCTGCAGGTGGCGCGCCGGCTCAAAGGGTTCCTCGAAGGCCACCGCGCGAAGGCGCCGCACCTCGCTGCGGTCGCCGGCCGGATCACGGCACTGCCGCACCTCGAGGAACGGATCGCCGCCGTGCTCGACGACGAAGGGCAGGTGCGCGACGACGCCAGCGCCGATCTGCGCCGCATCCGTATCGAGCAGCGCACCCTCGAACGTCGCGTGCGAGACGCGCTGGACTCCATCCTGCGCGATCCCACCTACGGCCGGATGGTGCAGGAGCCGCTGATCATGATCCGGTCGGACCGGTTTGTCATTCCCGTCCGCCAGGAAGCCAAGGGGCAGTTTCCGGGGATCGTCCACGACCAGTCCAGCAGCGGGGCCACGGTCTTCATGGAACCGCTGTCCATCGTTCCGTTGGGCAACCGGCAGCGAGAGTTGCTGGCGATGGAACGGGCGGAGATCCAGCGGTTGCTCACAGAGCTCAGCCAGGCGGTGGCGGAGGAGTCCGATTCGATCACCGCAACGTTGGCGGCCCTGGGCTCGATTGATCTGGCGCTGGCCAAGGCGGCCCTCAGCGAGCGCTTCGCCTGCGTCGAGCCGCGCCTGGCCGATACGCAGTCGCTCGATCTGCGGCGGGCGCGCCATCCGCTGCTGCTGCTGCACCTGGGTGCCGACCGGGTCGTGCCGATCGACGTCGAACTCGGCGGTCGCTTCCAGACGGTGATCCTCACCGGGCCGAACACCGGCGGCAAAACCGTCACCCTCAAAACGATCGGCCTGCTCACGCTGATGGCGCAGGCGGGACTGCACATCCCGGCAGCGGAGGGCTCGACGATCAGCGTCTTCCCGCAGGTCTTCGCGGACATCGGAGACGAGCAGTCCATCGAACAAAACCTCTCCACCTTCTCCTCGCATTTACGGGCGATCGTGGACATCCTCACGCAATTGCGTCCGCCGGCCCTGGTCGTGCTGGATGAGGTCGCCGCCGGGACCGACCCGACCGAAGGGGCGGCGCTGGCCCGGGCGATCATCGAGACCCTCCTCGCCCGCGGCGCCCGCACCGCGGTGACAACGCACAACAACGACCTGAAGGCGCTCGCTTATCAACTCGCCGGCGTGGAGAACGCCTCGGTGGAGTTCGATGCGGAGACGCTGCAGCCCACCTTCCGCGTGCTGATCGGCCAACCGGGGCAGAGCAACGCCCTGATCATCGCGCAGCGCCTGGGACTCTCTCCGAAAATCGTGGAGCGCGCGCAGTCTTTCCTCTCGCCGGATCGCGTCCGTGCGGACGAGCTCCTGCGGGACATGGCCAGCGACCGCCAGAGCGCCGCGCGTGACCGCGAGGAGGCGGAGCGCTTACGGCAGGAGGCCGGCACCCTCGCCGAGCGCTATCAGGCGGAGATGGCGCGGATGCAGGCGGAGCGGCGGCGCCTGGTGGCGGAGGCGCGGCGCGAGGCGGAGGAGTGGCTGCGCCGCACGCGTCAGGAACTGGAGGCGGTACTGCACGAGATCCGCTCCGCCCGCACGCAAGACGCGGTCCAGGCGGCCCGCCGCCGGCTGGCGGATCTGACCGCGGAGTGGGCAGAGCGGGCCACGGCCGAGGCCCCGCCGGAAGCCGCGGGAACGCCACTGGGCAGCGCGGAAGTGGGCCAGAGGGTGTACGTCCCAGCGCTGGCGCAGACGGGTCGCGTGCTCACGCCTCCGGATTCGCGAGGAGAAGTGGAAATCGAGGTGGGGACGGTCCGCACGCGCCTGCCGCTGCGGGCGCTGCGTGCTGTGGAGGAACCCGCACAGGCCGGCGCCGTGCGGGCGGCCCCGGGTGGGACATCGGGGATGGCGGAGATGCCGCGCGCCGTGCCGGCGGCACTGTCGCTGCGCGGGCAGACCGTGGACGAAGCGCTGCCGGAGGTGGACCGCTATCTGGATGAAGCCGTGCTGGCGCGCCTGCCGCAGGTGACGCTGATCCACGGCAAGGGGACGGGCACGCTGCGGCGGGCGGTGCAGGATTTTCTGCGCGGGCATCCCCACGTGCGCGCCTTCCGGCTGGGAAATCCGGCGGAGGGTGGCGAAGGTGTGACGGTGGTGGAGCTCAATGTCTGAGGGGACCCTCCCGCTCCTGCGCATGGAGTTGATGCCGGTGCTGCGCCGGCTGCCGGCCTACTCGCGCCTGGCCTGGGCGCTGGTGCGGGATCGGCGGATCAAGCGGCGGCACCGCATCCTCCTGCTCGGCGGGATCGGGTACCTCCTGTCGCCCATCGACCTCATCCCCGGATTCATCCCCGTGCTGGGGCAACTGGACGATCTGGGCGTCGCGCTGTGGACACTGCGCCGCACGCTCCAGGCGGCGCCCGCCGAGGTGGCCGAGGCGCATCTGGCCGCGTCCGACCTGAGTCGCGAGATCCTCAACGCCGACCTGTCGCGCGTGAACCGCTCGGGCCGACTGGTCACCCGCGCCGCGTTCCGCACTGGGCGCAGCCTCGCCGTCGGCGCCGGACGGACACTGTGGCGGCTGGGCCGTCAGGTCCTCAATCGGTGACGGCGTGAAGAACCATGGCTGATGCGCCGAAGCAACGCTCTCCGGAAGACCAGTTGGAGATCCTCCGGCGCGGTGCGGTGGAGATCATCTCCGAAGAGGACCTGCTGGCGAAACTGCGGGAGCGGAGGTCCCTGCGCGTCAAACTGGGGCTCGACCCATCCGCGCCCGACCTGCACATCGGCAGCGCGATCGTCCTGCGCAAATTACGGCAGTTCCAGGATCTCGGGCACGAGGCCATCATCGTCATCGGCGACTTCACGGCGCTGATCGGCGACCCCACCGGGAGGAACCAGACACGCCGGATGCTCACCCCGGAGCAGGTCGAGGCCAACGCCGCCACCTACCGGGACCAGTACGGCCGCATCCTCGATCCGGCGCGCACGCGCGTGTCCTTCAACAGCCAGTGGCTTTCGCCGCTGCACTTTGCCGACGTGATCAGCGTGGCCTCGAAGACCACGGTGGCGCGCATCCTGGAGCGGGACGACTTCCAGACGCGACTGCGCGGCGGCGTCGCCCTGCACCTGCACGAGATCCTCTACCCCCTCTGCCAGGCCTACGATTCGGTGGCGCTGCAGGCGGACGTGGAGCTGGGTGGCACCGACCAGAAGTTCAACAACCTAATGGGGCGCGATCTGCAGCGCGAATTCGGCCAGGCCCCGCAGGTGGTGCTGCTCACGCCGCTCCTACCCGGCCTGGACGGCGTGGAAAAGATGAGCAAGTCGCTGGGCAACGCCATCGGCATCACCGAGCCGCCGGCGGAGATGTACGGGAAGGTGATGTCCATTCCGGACGGCGCGATGCCCGAGTACTTCGAGTTCGCGACCGACGTCCCCGCCGACGAACTGGCGCGCATCACGCGAGGGCTGGCCGACAGCAGCCTGCACCCGCGGGACGCCAAGCGGCGGCTGGCGCGCGAGATCGTGCGCATGTGGCACGGCGCGGAAGCGGCGACGGCGGCGGAGGAGGGCTTTGATCGGGTCTTCCGGGCGAAGGACATCCCCGAGGAGATGCCGGAGGTCCGGCTGGCGGGCCTGCGGGGATCCGGTGGCGTCGTGCGCCGGAAGGCCGTGCGTCTGCTCGTGGACCTCGACCTGGCGAAGAGCCAGAGTGAGGCCAAGCGGCTGATCAGTCAGGGCGGCGTGGCGGTGGACGGGCAGCGGGTCACCGCCGTCGATGCGGAGATCGAGGTGCGCGACGGGATGGTGGTGCGGGTTGGCAGGCGCCGCTTCGCCCGCGTCCGGCCGGAGGCGTCATGAAGACGTCGACGGAAGCGCTGCGCGGCGAGGTGCTGGCGGCGATCGACGAGGCCGCGGACGAACTGTGGGAACTCGCGCTGGACATCCACGCCCACCCGGAGGTGGCCTTCCAGGAGCACCGCTCGGCGGACCGGCTCAGTGAGGCTCTGCGGCGCTGGGGCTACACCGTCGAGCGTCCTCTGGCCGGTCTGGAGACCGCGTTCCGGGCGGAGGCGC
>Ga0209126_1000343_pt1 | contig 15898 bp, 15 predicted proteins | sample RifCSP19_1_FD_184024 | JGI IMG/M metagenome (GOLD analysis project Ga0209126, IMG submission 184024) | Soil microbial communities from Rifle, Colorado - Rifle CSP2_sed 19_1 (SPAdes) (version 2) | ecosystem: Environmental > Terrestrial > Deep subsurface > Rock core/Sediment | place: Rifle...
GGGCGCGGTCCGAGGCGTCGAGCCGCTGCCGCACTTCGGCCAGCTGCTGCACGACGAATTCCCGGGCGCGGCCCGCGTCCGCGGCGTTGGTCTGGCGGAAGAAGTTGCTCAGTTCCGCCGCCGCGCCGTTGGCCAGATCGGCCGCCCCCTGCGGCGTAGTCGCGGAGGCCTCAATGCGGATCAGGTTCGTCCCCCGCGGGCTGGTCGCCGAGATGCTGCGCTGCACCCCGCCCACGTCGGTGCGGCCCACGCGCTGCGCCACGCGCTCCGCGATCGTGCGCGTGCCCAGGACCTCCACGATGTTGGCCAACACCGTGGTCGGGGCGGAGGCGAATGCCGTCGGTGCGCCGGGGGCGGCCCCGGCGATACCGGCCGTCGGGGATGTAAACGGCGAGGATGTCACCATCACGGTCGCGCTGCTAACATAACCCGGCGCGGCGGTGCCGAAGCGGAAATAGACGCCGCTCACGGCGATGATCGCCAGCAGGGCCAACAGCCACCAGCGCTTCCGGACGGCCCGGGCGTAGTGCTTGAAACTGGTTTGGGTCTCCATCCGGTCCACCTACCTCCTTTTAGAACCCGAACACGGAGCGGATCAGGCTGAACCCCGAGATCCATGAGAGGATGTCCGTCCAACGTACCCGGTTGTCGGGCGGCACGTAGATGATGTCCGCGTGCTGCAGGACGGGGTTCTGCGTCTGGTCGGCTGCAGTGAGGATCTTGTTGAAGTTGAAGACCTGCGCCTGCAGTTTGCCGTCGGCGCCCCGGCGGACGACGCCGACCTGCTCGGTGAAAGCGCGGTCGGCCGGACCACCGGCGGCGAGAATGGCGTCGAGGAGCCGGGCACCGTCGGCCAGGTCATAGGCGCCAGGAGCGCGCACCGTACCCAACACGGCGACGCGCATGTCGACCAGGGGGATGGTGATGATGTCGCCGTCCTTGAGCACCATGTTGGCGCTGGGATCGGCATTCACCATCAGACGCTCCAGATCCAGCGCCACCGGCTGTGATGTGCCGCGGCGCGTCAGCGTCGCCCTCTTCATGGCGGCGCGGGGGGCCAGCCCACCGGCGGCGGCAAACACCTCAATCAGGGTCCACCCCGGCTGAATCTCATAGGTCCCAGGCCGGGAGATCCCTGGCCCCACCAGGTAGGCGAACGTTCGTTCGACCCGGGTCTGGGTCACGGTCACGGTGACCACGGGGTTGCGCAGGTACTTGCGCAGGCCGGTGGTCAGCATCTCGGTGACCTGGGTGGGGGTCATGCCCGCCACCATCTGGTCGCCGAGAAGAGGAAGCGTGATCTTGCCGTCCGGCCGGACGGTGACGGTCCGGGTCAGATCGGCCTCGCCCAGGACGGCGATGCTGAGTACGTCCCCCGGGCCCAAGAGGTAGTCTGATGGGGTCTGCGCGTGGCCGGGCAGAACGCCGACGGTGATGACCATGACCAGAGCCATGGCCAGCGCAGCTCCCAGGATCTTACGCCAAGCCCCTTCCTTCACTTCACCCACCCCCCTGTATGCCTGGCACTGGCGAACCGCTCAAGAACGGACAGTCCGGACGGCCACGGGGCGCCGTCCGCATTGTTCGGGTTTTGGTCACGGGTGCGGCGGCGGCCCCCCGCCATCGCCGTCGGGCAGCCGCAGGACATAGAAGAGCTCGCGCTGGCCGCTCGGGCTGCGGGCGAAGTAGAGGCCCACCATGACGTACTCCTCGCCGCGATAACGCACCACGCGCTGCCCCCCATCGACTACGGTGGTGGAGCACTGATCGGCCCGGGCGTTGAGATGGACGGGATCAGGTACTACACGGCTCCACGAAAGACCCACGGATCGGCCTCGCCCCCGCGAGAATGCCTGGAAGGATTGGTTGCAGTCTAGAGCAGTGTTGCGGCCCCGTCGATACCCCAAAGGGCGAATTGGGCCGCCTGAAGGATATATTTCTGCCCGGGGAGACGAGGTAGCCACGTCCCCCCGGGCGCCATAGCCCTATAGAGAGGAAGGGTGAGGGTCTGCCGCGAGCGCTACTGGATGACGCCCTTGCGCAGGACGTACGCCACCGCCTGGGTGCGGTTGCGGGCGCCCAGCTTGCGCAGAATGTGCCGGATGTGGGTCTTCACCGTGCCTTCGGCCACGACGAACTTGGCGGCGATCTCCCGGTCGGTGCTCCCCTTAGCCAGTTCCATCAGGATGTCCAGCTCGCGTGGCGTCAGCCCCTCCGACTCCAGGCGCATGCGGGTGCGCTGTTCCCGGGAGAGGCTGACCAGCCGCTCCATCAGCTTGCGGGTGATCTCCGGGTGGAAGAAGGCCCGGCCGTTACAGACCGCCTTGAGGGCGGCGGTGAGGTTGGCCGCCGGGATGTCCTTGAGGATGTAGCCGGTGGCGCCGGCGTCGATCGCCTGCAGCGCCTTCACGTCGTCGAGGCGGTCGGTCATGACGATGATCTCGATGTCGGGGAGCTGCTCTTTGATCGACCGGGTCGCCGCCAACCCGTCGCCGGGCATATCCTGATCCATCAGGACCACGTCCGGGACCAGTTCGCGGGCCAGGCGCACCGCGTCGTCTGCGGTCGAGACCTCGCCGACGATATCCACATCCTCGACGCTGGACAGGAGGGCACGGATCCCGTGCCGGATGAGCATGAGGTCATCTGCGAGCAAAAGGCGAATCGGCTTCATCGGTCTCTACCCAAACGCCGAGCGGAGTGCCATGAAGCCCACTCCGGGCTGACTCTCCACGAAATCGGGAGGACGGTGCGCGTCCTCCAGCGGACCAGTGGCCTCTGTTGGCGTGTGTCGATGTAATTGGCTGTGGGCGCAGTCCATCCCTGCACTTGCCGCACGTCGGAGCTACCCCTACCGGGCGAACGTCCGTCACCGCGCCGGACGATAGAGCCTCGAAGCCGGGGACGCGGGCAAGTCGGGAAGGATGCGATGAGAGCGCCGGCGGACACACCTTGCATATGCCCACACCCCGGGTCGTTCAGGCCTCTTTTGGGGAACTTGAGCGCCGGTTGTCTCCATGCAGTCAGCGCAGGGAGAGGCTGCGGGAAGCGCGAACCAATGGGTGTTCATTCCCCTGGGGAATCAAGACCAGTACCCGGTTTTCCGGCTCCCGGAGGAGGTTTATGAGCGTTTCCAGAGCAGGCAGGGAGGCGGCGGCGCAGACGCCGGCGTCCGGACTGGCTGACGCGGTCGCCCGCGCCGCGGCGGTCCGCGACGGCTGGGTGCGCGAGATGATGGCCTGGCACTTCAGCCCGGAGACGGGGTGTCCGTTCTGGCTGGAGTGGAAGGAGGGTGCCGGCTGGGACCCGCGGGACCGGGTGCAGGGCGTGCGCGACCTGGCGCTTTTCGGCTTCTTCCAGGACGACTGGCTGCGCTACACGCCGCTGGGCAAGTGGATCCCCCACGCCTACCGGGGGAAGCCCTACCACGTCTTCGAGACCGGCGGCACGACCGGCATGCCCAAGCAGCGGTTGAACTGGAACGACTTCCAGACCGACTATGCCGCCTTCAGTGAAAAACTGAACCCGCAAGGATTTCCCTTCGGCGCGGACTGGCTGCACCTGGGCCCCACGGGGCCGCGCCGGCTGCGCCTGGCCGTCGAGTATCTGGCGAACATCCGCGGGGGCGCCTGCTTCCACATCGACCTCGATCCCCGTTGGGTGGTCCGCCTGAAGAAGCAGGGCCAGACCGGGATACTGGACGACTACATGGACCACCTGATGGAGCAGACGGTGGTCCTGCTGAAACACCGGCCGATCCGCTCCATGTACGCGACGCCGCGGTTGCTGGAGGCCCTGGCGGAGCGTCTCTCCCTCCCCGGCGTGGGGATTGTCGGCGTCTTCTGCGGCGGCACGTCCATGAGCCCGCAGGTCACACGCTTTCTCGTCGAGGAAGTCCTGGAGGGGAAGGTCCAGTTTGAACCCACGTACGGTAACGTGCTCATGGGCGTGGCCTACGCCAAGCCCCTAGAACCGGAGGACGAGTGGAGCGTCGTCTACTACGGGCCGCAGCCGCGCGCCGTGCTGCGGGTGGTCGATCCCGCCGACCCGACGCAGGACGTGGACTACGGCGCGTGGGGCCGGGTCCTCCTGTCGACCATGACGCGGGAGTTCTTCATGCCCAACATGCTGGAGCGGGACGAGGCCCGCCGCGCCCCGCCGTGTGCCCTCTATCCCTGGGACGGCGGGCGGGACGTGCGCCCGTTCCAGCGGATGGGGGAGCGAATCGTGGAGGGCGTCTACTAGTGCCCGCGCCGCACATTCCCGCGCTGCGCCTGGGCCGTCCCTACGCCAGCGCCGACCGCGCGCCGGTCCCCGACTACCGCAGCGGCGAGGCGCTGGCCTGGATCAGCCAGGTAAACAGCGCGCTGATCCGCCGGGACCTCTTCCGCCCGGACGGCGAGGCGGCCGGCGGGCGCGCGCTCCCCGCCGCCGATCTCCTGGAGACGGCGCGGCGGGCGGGGGAACTCTTCGCCCGCGAGACGCTGCCGCTGGGCGAGGAGACGCAATCGCCGGATACGTTCATCACCCAGGTCTCGGCCAGCACCGGGCTGCCCTGCCCTCTCGTGCGCCGCCACGTGCGCCGCATCGCCGAACTATGCGCCCACCTGCCGGAGGTCCTCCGCGGACTGATCCGCGAGGATGACCTCTCTCTGCTGGACGGCGGGTGGGTCAAGCACAACGGCGCCGTGCGCGCCTTCGCCCCGCAGACGCCCGCCCTCGGCGTGGTCATGCCGAGCAACTCCCCCGGGGTGAACACGTTGTGGCTCCCGGCGATCGTGATGAAGGTGGCGGTGGCGCTGAAGCCGGGACGGGACGACCCGTGGACCCCCTATCGCCTCTTCCAGGCGCTGTTGGCCGCCGGGCTGCCGGCCGACGCCCTCTCCTATTACCCGACCGACCATGAGGGGGCGATGGCGATCCTGCGTTCCGCGGGGCGCAGCCTCCTCTTCGGAGACGACGAGACGACCGCGCCGTGGCGCGGCGATTCCCGCGTGGAGATCCACGGCCCCGGCCGCAGCAAGGTGCTGATCGGCGAAGACCTTCTGGATGCAGCAGGGACGCTGGAGGTATGCATCTCTTCCATCCTGGAGAACAGCGGCCGCTCCTGCACCAACGCCTCCACCATCGTCGTCCCCCGCCGCGGGGCGGAGATCGCGGAGGCGCTGGCGGCGCGCCTGGCCACGGTGGAACCGCGGCCGCCGGAGGACGAGGAGGCGAAACTCGCCGCGTTCGTGCGGCTGGAGATCGCGGAGCGGATCGACGCCGCGATCGAACAGGGGCTGCGCGGCGGCGGAGCGGTGGACGTAACCGGCGCCGTCCGCGGTGGCGGCCGGCTGGTACGGGCGCACGGCGGAACCTACCTCCTGCCGACGATCATCCGCTGCGACTCCCTCGCCCATCCGCTGGCCAACCGGGAGTTCCTCTTCCCCTTTGCCAGCGTCGTGGAGATCCCGGAGATGGAGATGGCCGAGGCGATCGGTCCCTCCCTGGTGGTCACCGCTCTGACCCGTAACGAAACGGTGATTCGCCGGCTGCTGGCGGCACCGCACATCGGGCGGCTGCACATCGGCCCCATTCCCACCTGGCAGGTGGCCTGGGATCAGCCGCACGAGGGCAACCTCTTCGAGTTGCTCTACCGGCGGCGCGCCCTGCAGGTTGGAGAGATCTCCGCGCCGGTCCCTGGACGCTCCTGATCTCCGCGGAGCGGCGCGCTCAGACCACCCGTGGCTCGCCGCGGCTAGGGAACCAGCGGGTCCGCCGGAGCGAACGGTGCACCGCCACTACCGCCTCCGCCAGGTGCGGCAGGGGATCAGCCAGCGAGACGTTGGTGGCCACGCGCCGCCACCGCCAGAGTGCCCGCAGCGCCGACCGCTTGTCCCGCGTCGCCAGCAGATGCTGGAATTCGCCGATCGGCCAGCGCACCTCTACCCCCGATTTAGAGGAAAGGAGCCGCTGCGGTTCCTCCCCCAGGGCAAGGCGATAGAGCACCCAGGGGAGGTCGACGCCGCTGGCGACGGAGACTTCGGTCGTCCCCGCCAGGCGGGGATTGAAGTCCAGAAGCTTCGGCCGGCCGTCCCGCCGGTCGCGGCGGAAATCCAGATTGGCCACGCCGTGATAGCGGAGTGCGCCGAGGAACCTGGTCCCGATCTCCATCAGCTCATCGTCTCGAGTCGTGCGGCAGGCCACGGGGACGCCGTACGGCTCGGGATATTTTCGCAGGGTCACGTAGGTGGACACCGCGACCGGCCGGCCGTGGACGCAGCAGAGGGTGAGATCTAGATCCTCACCGTCGACGTATTGCTGAATCAGCGGCACCTCTCCGCTCTGCGTCAGAGCCTCGGTCAGTTGGTGCTCGCCGTCGGCGCGGACGATCCCCACACCGGCCTCGCCGCCCCGGGGTTTGAGCAGAACGGGATACGGCAGCCGATGCCGCAGGGACAGGGCTTCCTCGTGTGTCTGGGGCCGGAAGGTCAGCGGCACGGGCACCTCGTGCTCCTCCGCCAGGGCCGCGAGCGTGGCCTTGTCGCGTAGCCGCTCGAAGAGGTCCCACCCCGGGGAGGGAATCACCGCCGTCACGCCGGCGTAATCCGCAAAATGGCGAAGGATCACGGCCCACCCCTGATTGCCGACCGGCAGCAGGACCGCGGGGCGCCAGGCGTTGACGTGGGCGGTGATGACGTCGTGCGCCTTCGCCGCATCGCCGGAGGGGTAGCTGAACCAGCGCCTCGTGTAGCGGGAGAACGCCGGGGGCGCCAGCCGCCGCGAGTCGCCGCCGAACACGGGAATCCCGCGGCGCCCCAGGGTGCGGACCACGCTCAACGTCGCCCGCGGCAGGCTGCCGCCGATCACCATCACGGAGGGGTAGGACATCTTCCCCCTCAGACTAACATACCGCCGGAGCGGGACCGGGCGGGCGCCTCCGGTGCCGACCCAGCGGCGCGACTTGTCCCCCTCTCTCCCGGCCGGTAGAATGGATCATTATCGGTATTCCCCAGTGATGCGCGACCAGTACGGACGAGAACTCAACGACCTGCGAATCTCCCTCACCGACCGCTGCAACCTGCGGTGCGTCTACTGCATGCCTGAGGAGGGGATCGACTTCCGACCTCCTGAGGAGCTGCTGCGGGACGATGAGCTGCTCCTGCTGGTGCGCATCGCCGCGGAGCTGGGCGTGATGAGGGTCCGCCTCACCGGTGGCGAACCCACCGTCCGCCCGGCCGTGGTCGACCTCGTCGGCGCGATCGGCGCCGTCCCCGGGATCCGGGACCTCTCCATGACGACGAACGGGATCCTGCTGGAGTACCTGGCCGCGGACCTGGCGCGCGCCGGGCTGCGCCGCGTGAATGTCAGCCTGGACACGCTGGATCCACAGAAGTTCGGCCGCATCACCCGCGGCGGGCGGGTGGAGCGGGTGCTGGCCGGGATCGCGCGGGCGGAGGCGGTGGGCCTGCTGCCGATGAAGATCAACGCCGTCGTTGTCCGCGGTTTCAACGAGGAGGACGTCGTCTCGCTGGCGCGGCTCACCCTGGAGCGCCCCTGGGAGGTGCGCTTCATTGAGGTGATGCCCTTCGGCGCGGTCGCCGACGTGGCCGACGCCGGCATCGTCACCTCGGAAGAAACGATGGCGCGCATCGAGGCGGCGCTGGGACCGCTGGAGGAGATCGACCTCTCCGGCGGGGACCCCGCCCGCACCTACCGGGTGGCCGGCGCCGCTGGGACGCTCGGCTTCATCAGCCCGGTGAGCCAGCCCTTCTGCAGCAAGTGCGGCCGGCTGCGTCTCACCGCCGACGGCCGGCTGCGTCTCTGCCTCCTGCGGGATGATGAGGTCGATCTGCTGACGCCCCTGCGAAACGGCGCATCGTACGAGGAGTTGAAGGAAATCTTCGCCGCCGGGGCCTACCGCCGGCCGTTCGGTCACGCACTGGCGGAGCGGCTCTTCCCCGAGAAGCGCGTGATGATCCAGATCGGCGGCTGACGCGGCGTGCGTATGCGGGACGCTATTGCTGAACAATTGCGCCGGGTTGTGCCCGCGGCGGTGATCCTGGAAGAAGGTCCCAACCTGCGCATCCGGGCCCCCCATCCTACACTCGGAGATCTCCTCATCGAGCCCGGTGACGAGGGGCCGATCGCCGTCAAGATTGGCACAGTGCTTTCCACGGCGATTCCCGAGGATTTGAACCACAGCGAGACTCCAGAAGAGGTTCGGCGGAAAGCGTTCACCGATACCATCGACTTCGTCAGCGACGTGTTGCAAGACCAGGTCATCTTCCGCCTGGTCTTCCACGGGAGTGATCTCATAGAAGTAGGGACATTCCCGCTTGAGGGCGCGAGGTCGTCCGTGCACCGCCGCTGGTGGAGCCTCTTCCCGTTGGGGTTTTGGCTCCCGAAGCGCACGGAAGAGTACGTCTGGTCTGGCCCCCGCCGTGCCCCTTCCACCGCCCGCGGCTAGGGGAGAGATGCGCCGCCGGGCCTGGTCCCCAGCATCGTGAATACCACGTCCCCCTCGGCGGCGGGCTGCCAGGTGAACTCGTGGTACACGCGCCGGTCGACAAACCCAGCCTGCGCGAAGAGCGCCTCAGCCTGAGCGCGAGTGTACCACCGTGTGGCCGGCGAGCGCCGGTGGTGCTCGGCCGCGATCACTGCGCCCCGCAGCGTCACCTCGAAACGGTCTTCCGTGTGCTCCAGCTGTCCCTCGGCGTCGTAGTCCGCGCGTGACCAGCGGCGCACGACCGCGCCGTCTTCCGGCCGCGCGCGCTCCACGATCAGCCGCCACTCCGTCGCCCGCGGGTCACCCGGCTTCCAGAGGATCATGAACGGCATGGCCAGGACGCCCCCGGGCTGCAGATGGGCGAACAGCCGCTCCATCGCCCGGGTCGCCGCCGGTGGGTCGGTGAGGAGCTGAAACGTGGACGAAGGGACGATGATCGTGCGGTAGCGTCGGGGCAGATCGAGGGATTCGATCGCCTGCAGGAACACCGTGGGCTGCAACGCCCGCCGTTGCGCCTTGGCCCGGCAGAGCGTGAGCATGTCGGGGGAAACGTCGACCCCGTCGACGTCGATCCCCTGCTCCAGGTAGTCCAGCAGAAGGCGTCCCGTCCCGCACCCTACGTCCAGGGCGGGCTCACCGGAGCGGCGGATGAGGTCAAAGTAGAAGGCCCGGTCCGGCCAGCCAGCGGTGTCGCCGCGGAGCAGGTCCCAGGTCGCGGCGACCAGGCCGCGATACTCATAGTCGGCGTCGGGCCCGCCGCCACTCACTGGGCCGACTGCAGCCTACTCGTCTTCGGGGTCGACGAGCTCTTCCGTTTCCGGCTCAAACCGTTCGCCGCACCGCGGGCACTGCACAGGTTCATCCTCGGTGGGAGCCACGAGCAGAATGATATGACGGCAGCGGGGACAGACGACGCGGTAGACTTACTCTTCCTCGCCTTCTAGATTCCGTTCCAGCTTGCGCTTGACGCGCTGGAGGGCGTTGTCGATGGACTTGACGTGGCGGTTCAGCTCGTTGGCCATCTCCTGGTAGGACTTCCCCTCCAGGTAGGCCGTGAGCACCTTGTGTTCCAGTTCGCTCAGGTTTTTGCGGATGCGCTCCCGCATCGTGGTGGAGGCTTCCTGGTTGATCACCAGCTCCTCCGGGTCGCTGACCTTGATGCTGCTGATCACGTCCAGCAACGTGCGGTCCGAGTCTTCGTCGTAGATCGGCTTGTTCAGCGAGATATAGGAATTCAGCGGGATGTGCTTCTGCCGGGTGGCGGTCTTGATCGCCGTGATGATCTGCCGCGTGATGCACAGTTCGGCGAAGGCCCGGAAACTGGAGAGCTTGTCCGCGCGGAAATCGCGAATGGCCTTATAGAGACCGATCATCCCTTCCTGGATGATGTCTTCCCGGTCGGCCCCGATCAGAAAGTAGGCTTTCGCTTTGACGCGGACAAAGTTGCGGTACTTGCCTATCAGAAAGTCGGCGGCGAGGCTGTCGCCATTCTTGGCGGACCTGACAAGATCTTCATCGGGCATGTCAGAATATGTCAGGCCCTCACGTCTTGCTAATGCCACTCGCGTACCCCCACCCCGCTACCGCACCTCGAAAGTGCGATCACTTCAGCGCGGCACTTGCGCAAAGTATACGAACGCCTCAACCCAGCGTCAAGAACATTGTGCGCAGGTTCGACCGGACAACGCAAGATTCCGGACCGCCTCGACCTCATGGGGTCGCCGCCTGCGGGGCGGTCGCCCGCTTCGCCCCGATGCGGATCGTCCGCGGCAGCGGAGTGTAGCCGCTGCGCGCGATCAACTCCCGCTTCACCTCTACGCCGTCGCGGGTGACGACGCGGTAGGTGCGGACGCGGTACCCCGGCTGCGGCGGGTCGATCACCGTCTCTCCCAGCGGCAGTTCCGGATCGCTGCGCGTGGCGGTGTGTTGCGGCGGGGGGATCTCCGTCCGGTCGCTGACGATGATGGCGACCTCCCGCGTCCCCTGCGCCGGGCCGTAGAGGGTGATGGTCAAACGCCGCCCCCGCACCGTGCTCCAGAGGAGCAACGGTCCGCTGGTAGTGTTCTGGAAGCGCAGGTCCTGCCCGCCGTAGACGACCGTGGCGTCCCGGCCGATGGGCAGGTAGGCGACCGGCCGCGTGTGGTTGTGGCGCTCCAGGATCGCGAGATCCGCCAGCAGGGCGACGTTGAACAGGGTCGAGGAGACCTGGCAGACTCCGCCGCCGTCTCCCGGGACCAGGATGTTGTTCAGCAGGACCGGCGCCGGCAAATATCCCAGTTCCGGGGTGCGCGGCCCCACCGTCTGATTGTACGAAAGGACCTCCCCCGGCAGGATGAGTACACCCCGCAGTTTGCCGGCGGCCAGGGCGATGTTGTGGTTGCGATTGGGGATGTTGACGAACTTGGTCCTGTAGCGGGCGATCGGGCCGGTGATGGTCAGGGCGTCGTCGATGGTGAAGCGCGGCCGGGTGATGCGCACCACCGCCTCCACCGCCCCCGCTTCGTCCGCGACCGCCCGTTTGATCCTGGCGACCGTCTCCTGCACATCCAGGGTCCGGCCGTCCACCGACGCCTCCGTGATCACCACCGCATCGTCGATGACGGTGACGCGGGCGTCGCGCGGTTCGGCCGCCACCGCCGCGGCCAGACGGGTGACGACCGCCCGCAGGGTCTGCTCGTCCTGGACGAAGCGCAGTGGCACGTCGATGCCCTGGCGCAGCCGCCAGCGCGTCTGCAGGCGCCGCACGGGATTGGCCTCCCGGCCCACGGCGAATGCCGCATTGATCGCCTCGTCGTATGCGGCCCGCACCCCCAGGTCGGCAAGGGTGGGACGGGCGATGGGACCGCCGGCACGGATGCCCAACGTGCGGGCCAGCCGCTCCGCCACCACGGCCTCTACCCGCCGCCGGGCCAGCTCGGGGGTCAGACCGCCGACCGGAATGCCCGTGATGCTGACGCCGGGCTGGATGCGGCCGCGGTGGGCCAGCGCGTCGCGGTAGAGGGCCAGGCCAAACCCCAGGCCGGCCACCAGGACGGCGACACCTCCCGCGGCGAGGACGCGCTTCATCATCCCGTCCTCCGGCGCAGGCGGCGACGGATCTCAAAGAGCACGACGGCGGCGGCGGTGGCGGCGTTCAGCGAGGCCACGCGGCCGCTCATGGGGACGCGCACCAGGCGGTCACACGACTCCCGCACCAGCCGGGAGATGCCCCGTCCCTCGCTACCGATAACAACGGCCAGGGGCGGCGTCAGGTCGGCCGCGAAGAGATCCTCTCCCGCCGGGTCGGCCCCCGCCACCCAGATGCCCTGACGTTTCAGTTCGGTGATCGTCCGCGTCAGATTCGTCACCTGCGCCACCGGGAGGTACTCGATCGCGCCGGCGGAGGCCCGGGCCACCGCCGGGGTGAGTCCACTGGCCCGCCGTGCCGGGAGGATGACGCCGTGCGCACCGGCAGCCTCGGCCACCCGGATGATCGCTCCGGTATTCTGCGGATCCTGGATGCCGTCGAGGAGCACGAGCAGGGGCGCCTCCCCGCGCGTCCGCGCCCGGGCCAGGATCTCATCCACGTCCACCGTGGGGCGCACCGCGGCCAGCGCGATGACGCCCTGGTGCGACCCGCTGTGGGCGATACTGTCGAGCCAGCGGGCATCGACCTCCTGGACCGGCACCTGCCGGCCGCGCGCGAGGTTCACGATCTCCGCCAGCTGTCCGCGGGCCGCGCGTGCCACCAGCAGCTTGCGGATCGCCCGCCCGCTGGCCAGCGCTTCGCGCACCGGGCGCCGTCCTTCGATCTGCTCTTCCCTCGCTATGCCCAAGAACGCTCTCTCCCGGACGGGGCGGCCGCTACCCGCCCACCTCTAGCCCGATGATCCCCGCAGATCCGTCGTGCGCGGCGCCGGCCGCCAGCGCGCTCCGTTCGGCAGGTCTTCCACGATGATCCCGAGTTCCCCCAGACGGGCGCGCACTCGATCCGCAAGCGCATACGCCCGCCGCGCCCGGGCCTGCTGCCGCCCTGCCAGCAGCGTCTGGATGATCTCCTCCGCGCTACCGTCCGCGGCGTCGGGGAAAAGATCCTGGGCCTGCTGCCGCGCCTCGACCAGCAGGGCGCGGAGATCCGGCCGCAGCGTCGCGTCCACGCCCGTCCGCGGCAGGGAGAGGCCGAGCACGCGGGCCAGTTCCCGCAGGGTGTCGGTCGCGGCCCACAGCCCCGCCCGTCCCTCCCCCGTTCCCTTGACGACGGCGTCGGCCACTTTGTTGATCTCACCGGCCAACGTGAAGAGCGCGGCCAGGGCCTGCGGGGTGTTGAAGTCGTCGTCCATGGCCTTTTCGAAGACCTGCCGGACCCGTACCGCCGCCTCCGTCAGGCTACCGTCCGCCTGATCGCTGCTGCGGGCGATGGCGTCCTCCGCGTTCGCCAGCGCCGTGCGCAGACGGTCCAGACCGCGGGCGGCCGCCGGCACCGCCTCGTCGGTCCAGCGCAGCGGGGTGCGGTAGTGGGTCCCCAACAGGAAGAGGCGAATCGAGTCGGCGTCGTACTGCGCCAGCGCCTCGCGCAGGGAGACGAAGTTGCCGAGATGCCGGTGCATCTCCTCTCCCACGGGTGGCTTCATCAGGGCGTTGTGGATCCAGGAGCGGACGAAGGGGGCCCTTCCGGTAAACGCCTCCGACTGCGCGATCTCGTTCTCGTGGTGCGGGAAGATGACGTCCTCCCCGCCGCCGTGGATGTCGGTCTGCGGCCCCAGATACTGCAGGTTCATCGCGGAGCACTCGATATGCCACCCCGGCCGCCCCGGGCCCCAGGGGCTCGGCCAGGAGGGTTCACCAGGCTTCGCCGTCTTCCACAGCGCGAAGTCCATGGGATGTTCCTTGCGTGGATCCGGCTCGACGCGAGCGCCCGCCTGCATCTCCTCCAGCGAGCGCCCGCTCAAATGGCCGTACCGCGGAAAGGAGGTCACGCGGTAGTAGACGTCGCCGTCCACGGCGTAGGCGTGCCCCCGGGCGATCAGGCCCTGAATGATCTCGATGATCTGGGGGATGACCTCAGACGCGCGCGGGTAGTGGTGGGCCCGCCGGATGCCCAGGGCGTCCATCTCCTGGAAGAAGCGGTCGATGTACTCCTGGGCGATGTCGAAGATGGTGCGGCCCTCGCGCCCGGCCCGCTCGATGATGCGGTCCTCGATGTCGGTGAAGTTCTGCACGTGGATGACCCGGTAGCCGCGGTACTCCAGGTAGCGGCGCACCACGTCGAAGAAAGCGTAACTGAAGGCATGTCCGACATGCACCGGTCCGTAGAGATTCGGGCCGCAGACGTACAGGCGCGCCGTCCCCTCTTCCAGCGGCGCAAACGGTTCCTTGCGCTTGGTGAAGGTGTTGTGGGTGGTCAGAATGGCCGCTTCACCTCGATCGCTTCCAGCTCCGCCGTCAGTTCCCACCCCACGGAGGGGCGCAGCGTCCACCGCTCCAGCGCCCGGTAGCGGCGCAGATCGAAGCAGCCGCGGTCGGTGATGACCCGGTAGTAGATGGCGTCGTGCTCGCGGCGGGTCTCCACGATGCGCTCCACCCGGTAGAACTCGGTCCCCCGCCAGAATCCGGAGGGGCGGCCGCGCGCGCCGTCGCGCCCCATCTCCACGACCACCGCCGTCCGCAGCGGCGCCCGTTCGATGAAGAGGAGGCGCGGCTGCTCCCGCACCCGCTCCAGCGCCCGGCGGTAGCGGCGGGCGGCCCGCTCCTTGCGCAGGCGCACCTCCTTCCGTCGCATCAGCGGCGCTCCGCCTCCATGCTAGGCCGGTCGCCGGGAGATCGTGACGATGGCCTGCGCGGCGATCCCTTCGCCGCGGCCGATCGCGCCCAGTCCGTCCGTTGTGGTGGCCTTCATGCCCACCGCGCCTTCGTCCACGGCCAGCAGTTCCGCAATGACCCGCCGCATCGCCGGCAGGTACGGCGCCAGGCGCGGCGCCTCCGCCAGGACGACCACATCCACCTGTGCGGGGAGGAATCCAGCCTGCCGCACGCGGGCCACCACTTCCTGCAGCAGGCCGCGGCTGTCCGCGCCGCGGTAGCGGTCGTCCTCCGGGGGGAAATGCTGGCCGATGTCCGGCAGGCCGGCGGCGCCGAGCAGCGCGTCCATGACCGCGTGCAGCACGGCATCCGCGTCGGAGTGCCCGACCAGCCCGCGGTCAAAGGGAATCCCCACTCCGCCCAGGACAAGGCGGCGTCCCGGCACCAGGCGGTGCACGTCGTAGCCGATGCCGGTGCGGCGCTCGCCCGGCCCTTCCTGCTGCCGCACCACCGCCTCGGCCAGCGCCAGGTCCTCCGGCGTCGTCACTTTCAGGTTCAGCACCTCGCCCTCCGCTACCCGCACCGTGCCGCCGAACGCTTCCACGAGCGCGGCGTCGTCGGTCGCGCGCACACCCGCGCGGCGGGCCCGTTCGTGCACTTCGCGCAGCAGCGACGCCCGGAAGGCCTGCGGGGTCTGGGTCAGCCAGATGGTCTCCCGATCCAGGGTCTGCCGCACAATACCTTTGGTCACCACCTTGACCGTGTCCCGCGTCGGGAGCGCCGCCGTCGCCGCGCCGGTCTCGCGCGCGGCCTGCAGCACCCGGCGCACCAGATCGGCGCTGGCCAGCGGGCGCGCGGCGTCGTGCACCACCACCCATTCCGCCTGGGTCACCACCGCCAGTCCCGCGGCGACGGATTCCTGCCGCTCCTCTCCCCCCGGTACCACCGCGCTGACCTTGGGGAAGGCCGCGGCCAGCGTGCGGGCCGCGGCGACGTGATCGGGCGGCGCCACCACCACCGCGGCGTGCACCTCGGCGGGATCGACCACCGCGCGCAGCGCGCGCTCCAGCACCGTGCGCCCGCCTAACGTCAGGAACGGTTTGGGCACGGCGCCCAGGCGCCGGCCTCTCCCGGCGGCGACGAGGATGGCGACGGTTGGTGCGGGGTGGTCCACCGCCGGCGCTCCTACCGGCGGTGCGCGGCGGAGGAACCTGTGGGGACGTCCCCCTTGGGGCGGGCGAAGATCATTCGGCCGGCGACGGTCTGCAGGACGCTGGTGACGACCACATCAGAGGTCTCCCCGATGTGCTTCTTGCCCCCCTCCACGACGACCATCGTGCCGTCCTCCAGGTACCCGATGCCCTGCCCGGCCTCCTTGCCGTCCTTCATGATGTGTACGGTCAGCTCCTCGCCCGGTAGGTGGATGGGGCGGAGGGCCTGGGCCAGCTCGTTGACGTTGAGCACGCGCACGCCCTGCAGTTCGGCGACCTTGTTCAGGTTGAAGTCGTTGGTCAGGATCCAGCCGCCCACGGCCCGGGCGGTGGCGACCAACCGCTCGTCCACGTCGCCCTGGGTGCCCGCGGGATCGTCGATCACCTGCACCGCGTCGTATTCCTTTTGCAGGCGGTT
>Ga0209126_1000349_pt1 | contig 15697 bp, 11 predicted proteins | sample RifCSP19_1_FD_184024 | JGI IMG/M metagenome (GOLD analysis project Ga0209126, IMG submission 184024) | Soil microbial communities from Rifle, Colorado - Rifle CSP2_sed 19_1 (SPAdes) (version 2) | ecosystem: Environmental > Terrestrial > Deep subsurface > Rock core/Sediment | place: Rifle...
CCCCCCGCCGTTCACCGTGCCGTCGCGCGCGCGGGCTACCTCGCGCGGACGATCTTCAGGTACCGGTCAGTGCCGCCCCCGGCCTGCGGGTAGCAGCCGTTGTCGTCACACCAGAAGGCGCCCTCGAACTTGACGCGGATCATCGCCCATCCGGAAGTGAACTTGCCGTTCTCCGCCCCGGCCGAGGTCTCCCAGGGCGTCATCCCGTTGCACGAGTACCAGCCTCCGAAGCCGCCCCGGATGGTGGTCGTCCGGCCGACGACCTGTTCGACCTGGCCCCACTGGATCTGCACGTCCATCGGCTGCGAGCACCAGAGGGTGCCCTGGATGTGGACGGTGCCCGATCGGTCGACCGTCGCTGAGGCGATCGTGACGTTACTGATCTGTGGTCCTCCGTCTCCGGCGCCGGCCGGGCCAGCGAGGCTCAGCACGAGAAGGAGACTGGTGACCATGGCAAAGATCCGTCGCATCGCGCGACCTCCTTTACGAGAGCGCGGGCGCGGTCTCGCCAGTGGCTCGGCGCGGCCCTGGCGGCCGAGATTCGGGCCACGCTTCGATGCCGCCCGCGACCCTCCACTCTCCTCCACCCAACCCAGAGGAGGCAAGAGCCAGTCGTCACCATCGAGTCAGCGAGCCCGTCGCGGAGGCCCCGACCTAGGTGGCTGGTGTGAAACGCGCCTCCTGAGCGGCTGACGGGACGGCGCGCTCGCAGCTACGATCTGGTGGGCGGGACCGTCAGGATCGAACGGATGGGCACCGCCCCGGATCGCAGCCGACGCCGAGGAGCCGCCATGTCGCTCGGGTCCACGCCCCGCCAGACCGACATCTTCCGGAGCACGGCCGAGTTCTGCGAGCCACGGGTCCGTCCCGACTCGATCTATGCCCTCCTCCACCGCGAATGCTTCACCCTCTTTCCCGACGAGCTGTTCGAGGATCTGTTCGCCGACCTCGGCCGGCGGAGCGTCCCGCCGCTCATCGTGGCGGTCGTCATGGTCCTCCAGCGCCTCGAAGGCTGCTCGGACCGCGAGGCGGTCGAGCGGTTCACGTACGACGCGCGCTGGAAGTACGCCGCCGGCGGCCTGCCGTTCGACTACCCGGGCTTCGCCCACACCGTCCTCGTCGACATGCGGGCGCGCCTCGCCCGCTCCGAGCGCCCCAGGCGGATCTTCGAGCGCACGCTCGAGGTCGCGCGATCGGCCGGCCTGGTGGGCGCCCGGCGGGTCCTCGACTCGACGCCGCTGTACGACGCGGTGGCGACGATGGACACGGTCACCCTGGTGCGCTCGGCGATCCGGGGCGTGCTCACGGTGGCCGGCGAGCGGGAGGAGCCCCTGCGAGCACACCTCCGGCGCGACGACGACTACCGGACCAGCGGCAAGCCCGCCGCCGACTATGACGACCCGGCCGCCCGACTGGCGCTCGTCGAGGCGCTCGCCCGTGACGGCTCCGCGCTCCTCGCCGCGCTCGACGGCGAGCGCGTGCCGACCCCGCTCGCCGAGGCCGCCAGCCTCCTCGCCACCGTGCTCGGCCAGGACCTCGAGGCGGGCGAGGACGGGCGCTTCGCGATCGCCCGTCGGGTGGCACCCGACCGGGTCATCTCGACGGTCGACCCCGACGCCCGCCACGGCCACAAGACGCAGGCGCATGGCTTCGACGGCTACAAGGGCCATGTCGCGCTCGACCCCGACCATGAGCTCATCACCGCGACCGCCGTCACGGCCGGCAACCGAGGCGACGCCGCGGCGGCGCCCGACCTGCTCGCGCCCGACCTGCCCGTGGCCGAGGCGGAACCCGACGCGCCGCCGACCTCGTCGGACGACCCGGCGCTCACCGTCTACGGCGATGCCGCATACGGCGCGGGCGAGCTGCTCGAGCGCCTCGAAGTCGCCGGGGTGGTGAGCCGGGTCAAGGTCCAGCCGCCCTCCGCCCCTGGCGGCCGCTTCACCAAGGCCGACTTCGCGATCGACCTCGGCGCCCGGACGGTGACCTGCCCGGCGGGCGAGGTCGCCCCGCTCCGCGGTGTCGTCCGGGTCATCGCCGAGTTCGGCAATGCGTGCGCGGCCTGCCCGCTGGCCAGCCGCTGCACGAGCTCAGCGCAGGGACGGACGATCGCGATCGGACCGCACGAGTCGCTCCTCGCGCGGGGACGGGCGGCGCAGCGCGACCCGGCCTGGCGCGCCGACTACCGGGCCACCCGGCCGCTCGTCGAGCGCAAGATCGCCCATCTCATGCGTCGCCGCCACGGGGGTCGCCGGGCCCGCGTCCGGGGCCAGTCCAAGGTCGCCGCCGACTTCGCCCTGCTCGCCGCGGCGGTGAACCTCGCGCGGCTCGCCGTCCTCGGGCTCGTCCATTCCGGAAGCACCTGGGCGACACAGACGGGCTGAGCGAGGACCGCGGCAGATCCCGCGATCGGGTCACGGGCTCCCCGGCTGCACGACACCCTTCCAGGCCTCTCGACACGGCCATCGGCCGGATCGGTCCAGCGGGCCTCGGCCAGATGCGACCGCGCCGGCCCGTCAGCCGCTCAGGAGGCGCGTTTCACACCAGCCACCTAGACCGCCGCCGGGTCCAGCACATCGAGGAGGGCGTCGATCCGCGCCGTCCGTGTCGCATCCGTGTCATCGTCCACGGGCAGCTCGTCGAGGCGGTCGTAGGCGGCCTCGGCCACGAGGTCGAGCAGCTCGGCCGTCTCGGGGATCCGGAAGCGATCGAGGCGGCGGACGCGGGCGCGCAGCCGGTCCCGGTCGGCGGGTCCGAGCCACGGGAGGGCCACGGCCTCGCGCAGCAGGAGCACCGCCTCGCGCAGGCCGGCCTGCCGTGAAGGCCCGCCGGTCCAGCGCACGACGCGGGCGGGAGCGAAGGTCAGGCCGATCGCGGGCAGGCTGCCGAGCCAGGCGCCCCAGACGGGGAGGTCGGCGACGAGGGCCGCCAGCCACCCGGCGGCGGCGAGGCCGTAGGCGCCGATGACGAGGCCGAACGCGGCCGGCCGGGCGCGGCGCACCCGCAGGTCGCGCAGCAGCCAGCCGAGCACGACGACGGCCAGCGCGACGGCGAGAAGGGCGGCAGGAGTGGCGAGCGGCATCTCGGGTCGGGTCTCCGTGCGCTACGGTACGCGCATGGCACCCACGCGCGACGATGCCTGGGCACTCCTGTGCGAATGGACGGGGACCGAACCGCTGCGCCGTCACGCGCTGGCCGTCGAGGCGGCCGTCGGCTGGTACGGCGAGCGGTGCTTCGGGATCGCCGGGCCCGAGCTGGAGACCTGGCGGGCGGCGGGGCTGCTGCACGACTTCGACTACGAGCGCTTCCCGGAGACCCATCCCCTGCGCGGCGCCGAGGAGCTGCGCCGCTTGGGCTACCCCGATGACCTCGTCGAGGCGGTCCTCGGCCACGGCGACCACACCGGCGTGCCGCGCACGAGCCTGCTGGCGCGCACGGTGTACGCCTGCGACGAGCTGACCGGCTTCATCATCGCCGTGGCCTACGTCCGCCCCAACCGCAGCCTCGACGAGGTGGACGTGCGCTCGGTCGAGAAGAAGATGCGCGACAAGGGCTTCGCACGGCAGGTTCCGCGCGACCAGCTCACGAAGGGCGCCGAGGAGCTCGGCATCCCCTTCGACGAGCACGTGCTCAACGTCGTCGAGGGCCTCAAGACCGTGCGCGGGGAGCTGGGGTTGTAGCGGACCTCAGCGGATGCCGGTGTCGTACGAGAAGTCGATGGTGACGACGCCCTCGCCGGCCTCGAGCCGGACCAGCTGCGCCTCGGGGGTGCCCATGAGCCCCTCCACCGGCTGCGGCGTCAGCGTGTAGACGCCGGGGCCGAGCGGGACGTCGTAGGTGCCGTCCGCGCCGGTCGTGATCCGCATGACCAGGTCCCCGGCCGCGTTCGTGACCGCGATGACCGCGCCGGCGACCGGTCGGTCGGCACAGGCCGGGTCGGGCGGGTTCTGGACGACGGGGCAGGTGGGCCCGGCCAGGGCCGTGCCGCGCAGGCCGGTGGAGACGTCCGGAAGCGGGTCGCCGAGTTCGCCGAGCAGCGTGACCGCGCCGGCGGCGCTCACGCCGTACTGCCACTCGTGGTGGTTGATGCAGCCAGCCGGGCAGTCGCCCCACCCGATCCAGACGCGGACCGCGTAGCCGCCGTCGGCGGCGGGCTGGACGTCGTAGTAGCCGGACTGGCCGATCATGCTCGGGTCGAGGGCCGTCAGGCCGGCGAAGCGCGGGTCCTGGGCCAGCACGGCCGCGACCGCATCGCCCGCGGAGATCGGCGTGGGGCTGGCTCCGGCCGAGCAGGCGGCGACGAGGAGAAGCACGATGGCGGAGAGGGCAAGGGTGCGATGCAGCGTCTTCATGGCGCCAAGACGCCGGGCCGCGCCCCGGGTTCCGCGCGCCGCGTGCGCCGAGCTCGTGCCCCGGTCGGAAGGCGGCGACATGGCGCGCTCGGTCTAGGAGTCGAGGGCGAGGGCGACGGCCTCGTCGACCGACAGCGCCTGGCCTCGCTCCCATGCCTCGGCAAAGGCAGCTTCGTCGAGCTGAGCGCGGATGGTCGTGAGCGTCTTCTCGTTCATCTCCCCCACCCACGAGGGCACACCGCCGACCTCTTCGCCCAGAACCTCGACCCTGGAAAGGAGCCGGGCGGCCATCTCCGCCCTTCCCTCGGCGACGAGGACATCGGCGAAGTGGCACAGGTTCTCCGCGATCCCGCCACGTATGTCGAGGTCGCGGTAGATGCGAAGGGACTCTTTCAGCATCCCGAGGGCGTCCTGGGCCCGGCCCTGATCGAGCGCGAACTTCGCAAGTTGATCGAGCTGGAGAGCCACCACCACCTCGTTGGACTGCGCGCGTGCCCGATGGAGGACCTCCTCGTGCAGTGCCCGGCGGCGTTCGCGGTCACCGAGCTCGCCATACGTCCACGCGAGGGCATCAGTCGCCAGCAGGGTGTAGTGCTCGTCGCCGAGCTCACGGAATGCTCGTAGGCTCTCCTCGAAGAGCGGCTGCGCCCTCGCCCAATCGCTCTCCTCGGTAGCGATCGTGCCGAGCATGTATATGGAGTACGTGGCGCCCGACGCATCGCCGAGCTGCCGATGGAGCGCGAGCGCCTCCTCGGCCCGAAGTCTCCCCGTCGCAAGCTCTCCGCCATCGGCCGCCATCACGGCCGCTCCGTTGAGAGCCCTGGCACGGGCTGCCGTTGGACGTTCGTCCGCGCGGAGGGCTGCTTCGAGACGACGTCGGCCTTCCGCCAATTGGCCCCTCATATACCAATAGCGATACAGGGCTCCCGCCAACCGCAAGCCGAGCTGTGTCTCGCCTGCTGCCTCGAGCCGATCGAGCGCGGCCCGCAGGTTGTCGTGCTCGGCCTCCAGCCGGTCGAGCCACGCCTTCGGGCTCCCACGCAGGTTCGGATACGCCGCTTCGGCCAGCGCCAGGAAGTGCTCCGCGTGGCGCCGCCGCAGCCCCTCCGCCTCGCCTGACGCCGCGAGCCGCTCGGCCGCGTACTCGCGGATCGTCTCGAGCATGCGGAAGCGCTCGTCGAGGTGGCGCAGGAGGCTCTTGTCGACGAGCGAGCCGAGGGTGTCGAGGTCGGCCTCGGCGACCTCCTCGGCGGCCTCCAGCGTGCAGCCGCCGCGGAAGACGGCGAGCCGGGCGAAGAGGCGTTGCTCGGCGGGCGTGAGCAACTCGTAGGACCATTCGATCGTCGCGCGCAGGGTCTGCTGGCGGGGGTCGGCGTCGCGGCCGCCCCTGAGCAGGTCGAGGCGGCCTGAGAGCCGTTCGAGGATCTGCCGCGGCGAGAGCACGCTCGCCCTGGCGGCGGCCAGCTCCAGCGCGAGGGGCAGGTTGTCGAGCGCCTGGCAGAGCGCGTGGACGGTCGGATCGGGCTCGACTCGTGCCCGGGCGCAGAAGAGCTCGACCGCCTCGGGCTCGGCGAGCGGCAGCACCGGGTACTCGACTTCACCTCGCACGCGCAGCAGCTCCCGGCTCGTGACCAGGAGCCGCAGGTTGGGGCAGGCCTCGACGAGCGAGGCGAGCTCGGGTGCCGCCTCGACCACCTGCTCGAGGTTATCGAGCAGAAGCATGAGCTCGCGCTCCCCGATGTGGTCAGCCAGGCCGTCCTTCGCCCCGAGCGTCTGCGCGATCGTCGCGGTCACGAGCGCCGGGTCTCGCAGCGGCGCAAGGCCGACCCAGAAGACCCCCGCCTTGAACTCCGGCACGAGCTCCGCCGCGGCCTCGATCGCGAGGCGCGTCTTGCCCGAGCCTCCGGGCCCGGTCAGCGTGAGGAGGCGGGCGCCGTCCCGGAGCAGCGCGGTGACCTCTTCGACCTCGCGCTCCCGGCCCACGAAGGAGCTCGCCGGCCGCGGCAGGTTCGTGTTCGAGATCGTCTTGAGCGGCGGGAAGCGCTCCGCGCCGAGCTGGTAGATCGAGACGGGTCCCTCGAAGTCCTTCAGGCGGTGCTCTCCGAGGTCGGTCACGTCAATCGGGGCGAGCTCGCGTGTCTCGTTCGAGAGCAGCACCTGGCCCCCGTGGCCGGCCGCCGCGATGCGCGCTCCCTGGTGCACGTCGACGCCGACGTAGCCCTCCTCGGCCAGGTGGGGCGTGCCGGTATGGAGGCCCATGCGCACCCGGATCGGGCCGGAGGCGAGCGCCGTCTGTGCTTCCTGCGCCGCCTGTAGCGCGCCGGGCGCCGTCGGGAAGGCGACGAAGAAGGCGTCCCCCTGGGTATCGACCTCGACGCCGCCGTGGGCGCCGAACGCCGTGCGCAGGATGTGCCGATGCTCCGCGAGTGCCTTTGCATAGGCCTCGGCGCCCAGCTCGTGCAACAGCTTGGTCGAGCCCTCTACGTCGGTGAAGAGGAAGGTGACGGTTCCGGAGGGGAGCTCGGGACGCACGGCGTCATGATGCGCCAGGGTGCAAGGTCCACGTCACGGGGGACGAGCGGGTCGGGGCCTGCCGCTCCACGCACGGGCGAGCTCCGACGGGTCGAATGCCTCGTGCAGGAAGGGCGACGGCGCGCCCGGATCGAAGACCAGCGTGAGTGACCGGCGGGCGCGCGTCCAGGCCACGTAGGCGAGGCGGCGCTCTTCCTCGAGCGCGCGAGCCGGGTCGTCGGCATCCGCGAGGCTGCGGGCGCTGGGGAAGCGGCCCTCGTCGAGGCCGACGCACGCGACCGTGTCGAACTCGAGGCCCTTGGTGGAATGCACGGTGGCCAGGACGAGCGGGGCGTCGTCGCGCCGCAGGCGGGACCTGGCCTCGCGCGCGCTGGCGATAGCGGCGCGCAGGGCGGGGATGGACGCGTAGGCGGGCGCCCAGCCGAGGAGCGCGCCGAGCACCGCCCGCTCGGCACGTGTCGAAGTGCGCCGCAGCTGCCAGAGGGCGACGACGGGCGGCTCGGTGCCGGCCTCCGCCTGCGCCAGGACGCGGTCCACTGCCGGATCGTCCAGCAGATCCAGGCCGTCGATCTCCGCGCGGTATTGGAGGCCCAGCTCCAGGGCCGCCGCCGCGTACGGCGCCAGTTCGGCGTTCGTGCGCGCCAGGACGGCGTGGGTGCTCGCGTCGGGCGCACGAAGGGCAGGCGCCCAGGTGGTCAGCAGGCGCCGGGCACGGGCCGGATCGTCCGCCGGATCGGGTGCGAGGATCAGTTCCCCGACCGCGTCGGGCCGCGGCAGGATCCGTTTGGCGAAGCGCTCCGCGTTGTGCTCGACGAGGCGGGACGCCCTTGCCACCACCGGACCCGGGCAGCGACGATTGACGAGCAGGTCAACGCGACGCAGGCCGGGCAGCGCCGCCGCAAGGCCGAGGATCCGCCGCACGTCGGCCAGCCGCCAGGCGTAGATGGTCTGGTCGTCGTCGCCCACCAGGAACACGTCGCGCGCCGGCTCCGCGAGCAGCAGCGCCAGCCGGAGCTGGGCCCGATCGAGGTCCTGGGCCTCGTCGACGAAGACGGCGGCGCAGCGCTCGCGCCATCGCGCGAGGAGGCCGGCGTCGCGCTCCAGCCGGTCGAGGGCTCGACGTACGAGGTCGTCGAAGTCGAGCGCGCCGCGTGCGTGCAGCGCCCGCTCGTAGGTGACGAAGGCCCCCAGCGTCGGGGAGCTTGGGGCGCCGATCGTCCGGTCGGCCTCGAGCTGACGCTCGACGACCTCGGCGTCCACGCCGGCATCGAGCTTCAGGCGCGAGAAGGCGTCGTCGAGCCGGCGCAGCGCGGCGGCCGGCAGGGGATGGCCCGCCAGCTCGGCCAGGAGAGCCGCGCGGTCCAGGAGGCGGTCCACCGGCTCGCCGGCCTCGGCCAGGACCTCGCGACCGAGGGCGTGGAACGTCCTGATGCGCACGGCGGCCGGGCCGATCCCCAGGGGCGCAAGCGCCTCGCCCAGCCGCTCCCGCAGCTCGTCCGCCGCGCGGCGGTTGAACGTCAGGACGCAGACCCGATCGGGAGGCGTGTCATGGTCGATCCGCCAGGCGACGCGGGCCACCAGGGTCGTCGTCTTCCCCGACCCGGCGGGGGCGACGCACAGTACGGGCCCCGGCGGCGCCGTGGCCGCGGCGTGCTGGTCGGGCGAGAGGCGTCCGAGGCGCTCGATGACGGATGGATGGGCGGTCATCCACCGAGTCTCGTGCCGGGCGCTTATCGGGCGGTCTCCCCGTCCTCTACGGCCGATCTCGCCGGGCCGCGTTGTTCGTGGAACACCAAACGGTGCAAACGGGTCCGCCTGCAGGCTCCGGACCGCCCGGACCACGCGATCCACCCGACCCAGGGCGGCCAGCCGAGCGTGGCCAGCACCCGGTCCCGACCCGGGCGCGCCCGAGCAGCGTCCATCCCGTGCCCCGACGGCGCCGCGCAGCGCCGTTTGGTGTTCGGTGCGCAACGCCCCGCCGCCGGGCGAGCGCCCGGCGGCGTCCGCGGGTCGGGACCGGGTGCTGGTTGGTGGGTTGCGCATTAATCAGATGGCGATTACTCTGTTGAGTATGGTTACTGACGCGACTCGGACTACTCGTCAACGCGCCCGGCTGACCCGCCAGGGGCAGATCACCGTGCCCAAGGCCGTGCGCGACGCCCTTGGCGCGCGACCCGGCGACGAGATCGAGTTCGTGCCCCGAGGCGAGGAGCTTCTGGTGGAAGTTCGGCCCCGGCGGAGCGTCCTGGACTTCGCCGGGATCGCGGCGGAGGCAGCGCCGCTCGTCCCGGGGACCGCGGAGGAGCTCGACGAACTGGTTGATCGGGGGATGGCCGAGGGGTCGCTGGCTCGCGAGCGACGGACTCGGCGGGGATCGCGTCGACCCGGATGAGGGCGCCGGGGAGGCGCGGGCCACGCGGACGATCGGATCTCGCCTACGCCGACACGAACCTGTTCGTCGCCCTGCTCGCCGGCCCGGGGCATCCGCTGCACGAGCCGGCGCTCGGCGTCTTCCGTCGTGTGGCGGGCGGCGAGCTCGGCCTCATCGTGACTCCGATCGTGGTCGCCGAGCTCGTCTACGTCGCCCGTTCGCTCCTCGGCTGGACCAAGAAGATCAGCGTCGAGCGGCTCGGATCCCTGCTCGAGTCCGAGGGGCTCGTCCTCCCCGAGCGGGCCGCACTCGTTCACGCCCTCGAGCTGTACGGCGCCCGCTCGAAGCTCGACTTCGCGGACGCCTACCTGGCCGCCGTCGCGCTCGAAGTCGGCCCGCCGGCTATCGCGTCGTTCGACCAGGACCTCGACACCGTCGAAGGTCTCCGTCGAGTCTCGTCCTGACCGCGCCGGGTGTCCTGAGCGGGGGTTGCCGCCGGGCCGCGTTGTTCGTGAAACACCAAACGGCAGCAAGCGGGTCCGCCTGCAGGCTCCGGACCGCCCGGACCACGCGACCCACCCGACCCGGGGCGGCCAGCCGAGCGTGGCCGGCCTCCGGTCCCGACTCGGGCGGGCCCGAGCAGCGTCCACCCTGTGCTCCGACGGCGCCCCGCAGCGCCGTTTGGTGTTCGGTGCGCAACGCCCCGTCGCCGGGCGAACGCCTCGCCGCCAGGCGAGCGCCCGGCGACGTCCCCGGGTCGGGACCGGGTGCCAGCGCGAGGTTCGCCGCCGCTCACCCCCGGCTTGGCGGACAATCATCCAGTGACCCCGCAGCTGAAGGCGACGCTCGCCAAGCTCCCCGACGCGCCCGGCGTCTACCTCATGCGCGATGCGCGCGGCACGGTGCTCTACGTGGGCAAGGCGCAGAGCCTGCGGCAGCGCGTGCGGAGCTACTGGCAGAAGCACGGGGCAGGCGAGCAGCCGCTGCGCATCGAATCGGCCCTGGACCGCGTGGCGGACGTCGAGTACACGCTGACCGATACCGTCAGCGAGGCACTGCTGCTCGAGGCGAACCTCATCAAGCGCACACAGCCGCGCTTCAATGTCCGGCTCAAGGACGACAAGAGCTACCCCTTCATCAAGGTCACCCTGGCCGACCACTTCCCGCGTATCGAGCGGACGCGGAAGCTGCCTCAGGACGGGAGCCGCTACTTCGGGCCGTACGCCTCGGCGAGCAGCGTGGACGAGGCGATGAACCTCATCCGCCGGCTCTTTCCCTTCCGGACCTGCACGATCGAGATCCGCGAGGGCAGGCGGGCCCTCCAGCGACCATGCCTGCTCTACCACATCAAGCGCTGCCAGGGACCGTGCATCGAGGCCATCGGGAAGGATGACTACCGGCGCGACATCGAACAGGTGATGCTCTTCCTCGAGGGCCGCCAGGAGACGGTGGCTCGTGCGCTGCGGGCCGAGATGGAGGCCGCCTCGGAGAGCCTCGACTACGAGCGGGCGGCGGCCCTGCGCGACAAGGTCCGGGCCATCGAGCGCACCATGGAGAGCCAGAAGATGGCCGCCCATGCGCGCACCGAGCAGGACGTCCTCGGCTTCGCCCGGGCCGGCGCGGAGGCCGCCGTGCAGCTCTTCGCCGTCCGCGCCGGCAAGCTCGTGGCGCGCGACGTGTTCCTGCTCGAGAACGTCGCGGGCGTCGATGACGGCGAGGCGCTGGCGGCCTTCGTCGAGCAGTACTACGCGGCGGCCGGCTCGGTCCCGCCGCGCGTGCTGGTCCCGGTGGCGCTGCCCGGCGCGGGAGAGCTGGTGGCCCTGCTCGAGACGCGCCGAGGTCGAGGGGTCGAGATCGTCACACCGCAGCGTGGGCGGAACCGCTCACTGCTCGTCCTCGCCTCGCGCAACGCGGCCGAGACGCTGGCCAGGGAGCAGGCGCGCTGGCTGGCCGACCAGGGCAAGACGCTCGAGGCGCTGACGGAGCTGGCCGATGCGCTCGGCCTCCCCGCGCCCCCCACGCGCATCGAGTGCTACGACATCAGCACCATCCAGGGCGCCAGCACCGTGGGCAGCATGGTCGTCTTCGAGGAGGGCCGGCCGCGGACCGGCGAGTACCGCCGCTTCCGTGTGCGGAGCGTCCAGGGCCCGAACGACTTCGCCAGCCACCAGGAGGTGCTCCGGCGCCGTTTCGGGCACGTCCTGCGAGCGGAGGAGGGGAGCGTGGAGGAGCTACGCTGGCGGCTGCCGGACCTCGTGGTCGTCGACGGCGGCAAGGGGCAGGTGAGCGCCGCGCGCGCGGTCCTCGACGAGCTGGGCCTGCACGACGTCCCGCTGGCAGGCCTGGCCAAGGAGCGGGAGGAGCTGTTCCTCCCGGACCGCAGCGATCCCATCGTGTTGCCGGCCACGAGCCCGGCCCTGTACCTCGTGCAGCGCCTGCGCGACGAGGCGCATCGCTTCGCGATCACGTACCACCGCCAGGTGCGGGCGAAGGCCCAGGTGCGCTCCGCGCTCGACGACCTGCCCGGCGTGGGGCCGGCCCGCAAGCGCGCGCTGCTGCGAGTCTTCGGTTCGGCCCGGCAGATCCGTCAGGCCAGCGTCGAGCAGGTCGCCGCCGTGCCCGGCATCGGGCCGGCGCTCGCCGCCCGGATCAAGGCGTCGCTCGAGGGCTGACCCGCATCGGGCGGCCCGCTGCCGCGACTGCTATAGTCCCGGCCGATGCGTCGCCTCATCCCCTTCCTCATCGTGGCCGTGGGCCTGCTCGCGCTCGCCGTGGACGTCCTGCCCGAGTTCCCGCGTCCCGGCGCGGATCCGCCGGCGTTCGCCGAAACGCGCCTCGGGCTGGACCTGCAGGGCGGCCTGGGCGGCGAGTACCAGGCGTTCACCGCGGACGGCTCTACGCCCGCGAAGGGCGACATGGAGACGATCCGCACGATCATCGAGAACCGCGTCAACGCCAGCGGCGTCGCGGAACCGGTCGTGCAGACGCTGGGCAGCGACCGCATCGTGGTGGAGCTTCCGGGCGCCACCGACCAGCAGGAGATCCGGCGGCTCATCGGCTCGACCGGCCGCCTCGACTTCGTGCCCATCCCCACCGGGACGACCCCGCCGGGGCAGGACCAGCCCATCGATCCGACGCTCCCGGCGCTCTTCGCGGGCAGCGAGATCGACCCCGGCGGCGTGAGCCCCGGCTTCGACCAGCAGACGGGCCAGCGGACGGTCAACTTCAAGCTGAAGTCGGACGGCGCCAAGGCGTTTGCGGACTACAGCCGCGCGAACGTGGGACAGTACTTCGCCATCGTCCTCGACGGGACCGTCGTCTCCGCGCCGGTCATCCGCGAGCCGATCCTCGACGGCAATGGCCAGATCAGCGGGGACTTCACGACGGCGGAACAGCGGACTCTCGTGACGACGCTGAAGTACGGCGCCCTGCCGCTCGCGCTCAGGGAGCTGACCTTCAAGTCCATCAACGCCACGCTCGGCGCGGAGTTCCTCGCCGCGAGCATCCTGGCCGGCCTCATCGGCATCGGGCTGGTCTTCCTCTTCATGCTCCTGCACTACCGGCTGCCCGGCGTGGTGGCCTGTTTCGCGCTCGTCTACTACGCGGTCGTCGTCTACGCCGTCTTCCGCTTCGTGCCGGTCACGCTGACGCTGGCCGGCGTGGCCGGCTTCGTCCTCTCGGTGGGCATGGCCGTGGACGCCAACATCCTCATCTTCGAGCGGACGAAGGAGGAGTTGCGCGCGGGCAAGACGATCACGACGGCCATCGAGGCCGGCTTCAACCGCGCCTGGAACTCCATCCTCGACTCCAACGTGTCAAGCCTCATCACGGCCGGCATCCTGTACTACTTCGGGTCATCGACGATCCGCGGCTTCGCCCTCGTCCTGATCATCGGCGTGCTGGTCTCGATGTTCACGGCCATCACCGTCAGCCGCAGCATCCTGCGCTGGGTCGTGCGCCGCCCCTGGGCGCGCCGTGCAGGCCTCTACGGCATGCGCGAGGAGGAGTTCACGGCCACGGCGCCGCGGAGCCGCGCGCGGGAGGCGGGGGCGCGTGTTTGACCTGATCGGCAAGCGCCGCTGGTTCTTCCTCTTCAGCGGCCTGATCACGATCCCCGGCCTCATCTTCATCATCCTGACGCCCTTCTCGGGCGGTAAGGCCGGGCTCTCCTTCTCCATCGACTACACAGGGGGCACCATCTGGGAGGTCCACTTCCGTGATGGGACGCCAGACCCGACAGCCGTCCTGGCGGTGCTCGCCGACCAGGACCTGAAAGAGTCCGCCGTCGTCCTCACCGAGGGTCCCAAGGGGGAGTACGTGCGGCTGACCATGCCGCCGATCGGGCTCATCGAGGCCCAGGCGACACCGACGCCCGGCCCGACCCTGTCGCCCGGAGCCAGCGTCTCTGCGAGCCCGTCCGTCGACGCCTCGGGCTCACCGAGCGCCTCGGCCTCGCCGGCCACGAGTCCCGGCGCCGCACCGAGCGCGAGCCCCAGCCCCAGCCCGACACCGGCCAGCGCCGGCATCGAGCTGCCCACGACCGGCAAGCCGGGCGAGGTGGCGGCGGCGCTCGAGGCCGCCTTCGGGCCCATCGACGACGTGTCCCAGGCGACCGCGGTCGGGCCCGTCGTCAGTCGGGATCTCATCAACCAGGCGCTGCTGCTCATCCTGGCCGGCTCGGCCGGCATCCTGGCCTGGATCACGGTGCGCTTCCACGACCTGCGCATGGGCGTCGCCGCACTCGTGGCGCTACTTCACGACATCATCGTCGTGGTCGGCGTGTTCGCCATCCTGGGCACGTTCTTCGGCGTCCAGATCGACGCGCTCTTCGTGACCGCCATGCTGACGATCATCGGCTTCAGCGTGCACGACACGATCGTCGTCTTCGACCGGGTTCGCGAGAACCGCTTCCGGCACGCGGGCGAGCCGTTCTCGGCGATCGTCAACCACAGCCTGCTGCAGACGCTGGGCCGCTCGATCAACACCTCGATGACGGTGGTGCTGACGCTGACTGCGCTGCTGCTCTTCGGCGGGGAGGCCATCCGCGTCTTCGTCCTTGCCCTGCTCATCGGCATCGTCTCCGGGACCTACTCGTCGATCTTCAACGCGAGCCCGCTCCTCGTCGTGTGGCACGAGCGCGACGAGCGGCGGCGCCAGGCGCAGCTGACGGCCGCCCGCGCCGTCCGGTAAGCCGGGGTCGAGCGGCGCGTGGCATCCTCGGCCGCGATGACGACGTCCCACCCCACCCATCGCTGGCGGTTCCCCGAGACCCCGCGACTCGAGCCCGGATTCCTCGCCGATGGCGCCCGGCGTGGCCTGTCCGAGCGGACGCTGCACATCCTGGCCGCCCGTGGCCACGCCGCCCCCGGCGACCTGGCCGCCTTCTTCGACCCGCCTGGTGCGACCTTGCACGACCCCGGGCTGCTGCCCGACGCGGCGGCCGTGCGGGCGCGCATCGCGCGAGCGCTCGACGCAGCCGAGCGGGTGCTCGTCTTCGGCGACTTCGACGCCGACGGCCTGACCGGCCTGGCCATCATGGTCATCGCGCTCCGCGCGCTCGGCCTGGATACGGCCCCGTACGTGCCCGATCGCCGCGCCGAGGGTCACGGCCTGTCGCTGGCGGCCGTGCAGCGCGCCCGGGCCGAGGGACGCACGCTCATCGTCACGGTCGACACCGGCACGACGAACGTGGCCGAGATCGCGGCCGCCGGCGTGGCCGGCATCGATGTCATCGTCACCGACCATCACCACGTGCCCGCGCGGCTCCCCGATGCGGTCGCGGTCGTCAACCCCCACCGACCGGGGAGCCTCTACCCCGATCCCCGCCTGGCCGGCACGGGCGTGGCCTTCAAGGTGGCCCAGCTCCTGCTCGCCGACCGGCCCGGCGGCGCCGCGGCGGCACTCGCGCTGGCCGACCTGGCGACGATCGGCACGGTCGCCGATGTGGCGCCCATGGTCGGCGAGAACCGGGCCATCGCGCGCCTGGGGTTGGAACTGCTGCGCAGTGCCCCCCGGCCCGGGCTGGCCGCGCTGCTGGCCGCGGCGAAGGTGGCGCCGGAGAGTGTCGACCTGGACACGATCGGCTACGCCATCGCCCCGCGGTTGAACGCCGGTGGCCGGGTCGGCGACGCGGAGACGGCCGCGCACCTGCTGCTGGCAGCCACCGTGGCCGAGGCCGAGCCGCTCGCGGCGGAGCTCGAGACGGCCAATCGGACGCGCCGCGAGATGACCGCGACGGCACTCGCCGAGGCGCGCACGATCGCCGACCGGGACCCGGCCGCGGCCGCCGTGGTCATCGCCGGCGACTGGCCTGTGGGCATCATCGGCCTCGTCGCCGGGCGCCTCGCGGAGGAGCGCGGCCGGCCGGCCGTGGTCGTCTCCAGCGGCGTGGACCCCTGGCGCGGCTCGGCGCGCTCGGCGGGCGGGTTCACGCCGCTGGAGA
>Ga0209126_1000350_pt1 | contig 15691 bp, 11 predicted proteins | sample RifCSP19_1_FD_184024 | JGI IMG/M metagenome (GOLD analysis project Ga0209126, IMG submission 184024) | Soil microbial communities from Rifle, Colorado - Rifle CSP2_sed 19_1 (SPAdes) (version 2) | ecosystem: Environmental > Terrestrial > Deep subsurface > Rock core/Sediment | place: Rifle...
TTTTGTTCGATTTTTTTTACTATATTAGTGGAAAGTTCTGTAAAAGAATAGATAATATCTGGGTCACAAAACTTAATTATCTCCCAATATTCTTCACCAATCACACCAGATTCCATCGGGATAATTGGATTGAATCGGCCACCCCATACTGAAAGATTAAAATCTAAAACACAATCATAGATTTTGTTAAAACTTGTGTCACTTATATCTACAATGAATACAATTCTAAGATACCTAGCTTTTGTGAATATTGATAAAGAAGGATTTTTAGAGTATTGCATAAGGACCTCATTAATTATAATTCAAATGATATCACAGTTTTTGAATCATTTGTCGATTTGAATTAACTTCAAATTACATTGCGTTTAATTAACAAATTTTAAGAAAGTTTAATAAATTTACATGAGATAATTCAAAGGAAATTACTTATATACAAGTAAATTTTTTTTCTTAAAATATTAAAGTTTCTTTTTTTAATTTTCAATAGTAACTTACAATAAAGATTTTCTCTTTTAAACTATGGCCAAAACCAAAAGAACAAATAACGTCACAACTCAAGTTATTCCTGCAGATGTAAAACCACCTGCAGCACCTGAGATAGAAGCTGCTATTCTCGGTGCAATGATGATTGAGAAGGAAGCTGTTCCAAAAGCAATTGAACTTTTAACTCCTCAAAGTTTTTACCTAAGAGAACACCGCTTAATTTTTGAGGCGATGCAGTCACTTTTCGAAACTGGGGAGCCACTTGATACAGTTACAGTTTATGAAGAACTGAAAAAACGAAACCAAGTTGAGGAAATTGGCGGCGCTGTTTATTTAAGCAAAATGTCACAGAATATTTCATCAGCGGCGAATGTTCAATATCACGCGAAAATAGTCTTAGAGAAAGAGATCTTGCGAGGATTAATTTCCAGCGCTCATGAAATTGCAAGCTCTGCTTATTCCGGGAACGAAGATGCATTCGATCTGCTGGATGAAGCTGAACGAAAAATATTTGCAATCACCGAATCGCATCTTAAAAAATCCTATGTTGGAATGGATAAGGCAGTTCGGGAAGCATTTGAGTACATTGAAGCATTGCATTCCAAATCAAGCAGAAAATTTTCTGTTCCAACCGGTTTTTATGAATTAGATGACTTACTCGGCGGGTTTCAAAAATCAGATTTGGTGATTATTGCTGCAAGACCATCAATGGGAAAAACTGCTTTCGCGTTATCGGTTGCACGTAATGCTGCAGTTGATCATAAAATTCCGGTAGGCTTATTCAGTCTGGAAATGTCAACTATGCAGCTTGTCATTCGTCTACTTTGTGCGGAAGGAAGACTGAATGCACATTTAGTCAGAACGGGAAAGTTGCCTCTTGAAGAAGGAAATAAATTAAGCAAGAACGCGCATAAGCTAATTGAATCACCAATTTATATTGATGATTCACCTGCCCAAACAGTACTTGAAATAAGAGCAAAAGCAAGAAGATTGAAAGCTGAAAGAGATATTGGAATGATTGTGATTGATTATCTCCAGCTTATGCAAGGACCAGCAAATTCGGAAAGCCGTGAAAGAGAAATTTCTCACATATCGCGTTCACTCAAATCTTTAGCAAAGGAATTAAATATTCCGGTTATTGCATTATCTCAGTTAAATAGAGTTGTTGAAACAACATCAGATAAGAGACCAATGTTATCTCATCTCCGTGAATCTGGTTCTATTGAGCAGGATGCGGACGTGGTTTTATTTTTATACAGACCGGAAGTTTATGGTTTCGAAGTTTGGCCCGGCACTCAAGAAGCATGCAAAGGTGCAGCAGAAATCATAATCAGCAAGCAGAGAAACGGTCCGACCGGTGAGGTTAAATTAGCATTCATTAAAGAGTATGCGCGGTTTGAAAATCTTGCTCATGCACGGCAAATTGCAGAGTATTCGGGTGTCGAAGCGGAAGAAGATATTATCTAAAAGGTCAAAAGTCAAAGGTCAAAAGGGAAATGAAATTGTACGCAATTATTTTTTTAGTATTAAGTTTTTCCGTCTTATCACTTGCTCAGGTTTATACTGAAAAGGATGTGGAGATTTGTAATTCTAAATTTGAATTAGCTGTAGATAAGAAATTATCTGATAAGCCAATCAGTGAAATCATTTCAGAAATCGGCAGAAGCTTTTTGAATACTGAATATAAAGCATTCACTCTCGAACAGGTAGGCAAAGAGCAGCTTGTTATTTATCTTACTGGATTAGACTGCACAACTTTTTTAGAAAATACTTTAACAATTTCCCGCTGTATCAAAAAACAAAAAACCTCGTTCGAAGATTATCAGAACGAATTAACAAACATTCGTTATCGCGATGGTAAGTTAAATGGCTATCCTTCCCGCTTACATTATTTCTCCGATTGGATTTATAACAATTCTAAGAAGGGAATAGTGAAAGATGTAACAAAGGAAATCGGAGGTAAACCAATTAAATTTAATGTTTTCTTCATGTCAAAAAATCCAGACAAGTACAAAAAATTAACCGAATCACCTGAATTCATTCCCTTGATTGCTAAGCAAGAAAAAGAGATTAATAAAAGAAAATATTATTACATCCCTAAGGAAAAGGTGTCAACAATCGAAGATAAAATCCAAAACGGTGATTTGATTGCGATTACGACTAACCTTCCAGGATTGGATGTCGGTCACGTTGGAATTGCCGTTAAGGAAAGTGACGGACGAATTCATTTCTTGCATGCACCATTGAGTGGCTCAAAAGTACAAATCTCAGAAAAACCGCTGCCGGAGTATTTGGCTGCAATTAAAAAGCATACGGGAATAATAGTGATGCGAGCAAAGATCAACCAACTCGAAAAACATAATAAAAGTTGAAAACTTACAGAACTAAAATACATAAGACTCAAAAAGTAAAAGATATTACACCAGAATATAAAACTTTAGAAGGCAGGAATCTTCTTGAGAGCTTAGAGTTTGTTCCCTCAAATTATTTAAAAGACATTTTATCAATTAGTCAACCTTATATTAAAAGCGAATTCACTAATAGTGAAATTGAAAAATTTATTCAGCGAATAAAATATATTAATAAATTTAAGCAAGTTGATGAAATCATAAAGGAATTTACAAAACAGTATGTGTGTTTTGTAAAAGAAAAATATCAACGAGGTTACTTACATTCTGATTTGGAGTTAAATAGGTTTATTAACAATCCGGGAAGTAGTATTCGGATAATTTGGGGTGATGCCTACCGAGCATTAAAAGCTTTAGATAATGAATCAGTTCATTTAATGGTTACTTCGCCTCCTTATTACAATGCAAGAGAATACTCAAACTGGGAAAATCTAAATGAATATTTACGTGACATGCAGCATATAATTTATGAAGCATATAGAGTGTTAGACAACCACCGAGTATTTATTTTCAATGTGGGTGATATTTTTGATAATGATCATCTGAAAACAAAATCAGTTTGGGGCAGCAGGAGACTTCCCCTTGGCGCATATTTTATAAAGATATTCGAAGAAGTTGGCTTTACCTTTGTAGACGATTTTATTTGGGATAAAGGTGAAGTGCAAAGTGAACGGCATAAAAACGGAACAACACCATTTCCATTTTATCAATACCCGATGAATTGTTATGAACATATTCTTGTTTTCCACAAACACAGGATTGACAAAACAAGATACCCATGTCCTGTGTGCGGCTGTTTGAAAGTAAATAGCAACACTCAATCTGAAATTGGAATACAAAGCTGGGAGTGTAAGAACGAAAAATGTTTCACTCGAAGTAAAAGTAATCGTGGGAAAAGGTTTTCCTTGAAATCATTATTTACTCAATCCGGTCAAAACGAAAATAATCTTATAGGAATTGATTTAATAAAAAAATGGCGGAGAGATATAAGCAAGTTTAATCCAGTAATAAAAATTAATAGTAAGGGCGAAAACATACTTGGGCACACAGCCCCATTCCCAGAAGATATACCCGAAATGGCGATAAATTTCTTTTCGTATCCCGGGGAATTAGTTTTGGATCCTTTTGCAGGAAGTTTTACTACTGCGATTGTCGCAAAAAAATTAAAACGCATTGGAGTTGGAATAGAATTAAATAAACAGATGTTTAGAAAATCTATTGTCAAAAACATAGATAAAAAGTTGGGCTTTGAATCTGACTTTGTTGAATATGATTATTAAATATTTTTATAACTTCATCAAATAAAAATGTGGTGATGAATAAAAATATAGTTAAAGATGTTTCTGATTTAAGCGAGAAACATTTCTCAAGATTTGGAGAGTTTTTAGTTTCGTTTGAACTTTCCAAAAATGGATGGAATGTTTATAACCCAGTATATGACGAATACATAGATTTGATAATCCACAAATATATCTGCAAAGATTGCAATACCGTCTGGAACCATACACCCTTACTGGTTTGCAAAAAATGTGGCAAGGATTTTTCTAAATCATTAAAGAAAGATATTCTGGCAATTAAACTATGCGGTGATTGCGGAAATGAAATGCTGGGAAATAAATTAAAATGTACAAAGTGCAATAGTACTAATCTGATCAATAGACCAACTTGCAATAAATGTAAAGGTGAAGTAGAGATGATCCATCACAAATGTGTTTGTGGGTCCGATAAGTACACAACTAAATTTAGAACTATTCAAGTTAAATCTTCACGAATTGAAAAGGGTGAAAAGGCAAGAAGCAAACGAACTTATGCTATTGATATGAAACCGAAAGACTTAATTGAAGATGGATTACACTTCTTTATCTGGTGTTTAGTTGATGATGATAATAAACCAAATTTTCTAGTAATGTCTGTTAAGAATTTTAAAGAGACGATGGGACAATCGTTAAAGGGGATTTCTTTTTTTAAAGATCGAGATCGTCAGCATTTCAGTTCAAATGATTTTGGTAAATGGAAAAAATTCTTGAATAAATTTGACAGATTAGAATAAAGTATATAAAAATCTTTCCTGAAATTCACCAAGTTATCATATTTACAGGTTCAAAAGCACAAATCTCCGAAAAATCGCTGCCAGAGTATTTGGCTGCAATTAAAGAACGTACAGGAATAATTGTTTTAAGGCCGCAATAGTTTCATCGTATGTGAGATTCACCTTTAAGGTGAGTCTCACTTGGTTACTAAATACTTTTTACTTCCGTATACCCTCTCAAACACTCGCATAAAATTTCCGCCAAGAATTTTTTCTACATCTTCTTGAGAATATCTGTGTTCTAAAAGTTTTAATGTGAGGGCGGGAAATTTAGAAACATCTTCTAAACCAACAGGAGTAACTTCTATTCCGTCAAAATCAGAACCGATAGCAACGTAATCAATACCAGCAAGGTTAACTATGTAATCAATATGCTGAATGACATCATCAATATCGGCAGTGCCGGTTGTTAAAAACGGAGGATAAAAAACCACTCCAATTACTCCACCTGAATTTGCAATATCGTTAATTTGTGAGTCGTAAAGATTTCTGTAATGATTTTTTATTGATCTTACTCCTGAATGAGTTGCAATTATTGGATTTGTAGTGACTTGAAGAATATCCTGTATCGTTTTAATTCCGGTATGAGAAACGTCAATAATTACTCCAAGAGAATCCATTGTCCTGATTACTGATCTTCCGAAATCTGACAATCCAACAGTTGTTGATCTTGAATCTTTTGCAGAGATAGCCCAACTTGTGCTATTATTCCAGGTAATCGTCATGTATCGCATTCCTTGTTCATAGAGATTCGCAAGATTGTCCAAACTGTTCTCGATTGTATGCCCACCTTCAACACCAATCACTGCGGCTATCTTCCCATTAGCATTTAGTGCAAGTGCTTCCTGAAGATTTCTTGCTTGACCGGTAGTATTTGGGTTAAGTGACATTTCATTTTTAAAAATATTCATCATCGCTTGGGATTGATCAAAATAAAAACTACTATCAAATTTATCTGGATCAACCCAAACAGCAAAGAATTGAACATCAACGCCGCCTTTTTGCAAACGAGGAATATCTGTGTGATGGGTTGTATGCAATGTTCCCAAATGGTAAGAAGGTTCTCCGGCCATTACCTCTAAAATATCATTGTGAAGATCTATCAAAGTAGAATTGTGATGCACCGATATAAGTGATGTATTGAACTGTTCGCCGCCGACAATTTCAGAATTAATTGTTTGAGAAATGTATCCCAATTTTGAAATTGTAATTGAAGCTTGAATAGAAGCTGATTTATTTGCAAAAGATTTCCGAAGTTTATTGCCTTGCTGAACATTAGAAAATCCGGTTCCATTTCCTCCATCCAGCAAAATCATTTTGTTGGTTATTGATTCTCTTTCCGTTTTAATGGTGTAGAAATAAACTCCTGCGCTTCCCATTGCATTCCATCGAATTAAATAGCTGCCTGAATTAAGAAACTCTTCATGTGAATCAATTAGCTGTCCTAAAATGTTATGGATTAAGATTTGAGTATTACCGGATTTGTGTAAATTAAATTCAATCGTTGTTGAGGGATTAAAAGGATTGGGGTAATTCCGTGCAATTAAAAAATCTGAAGGAATCAGATAACCTTCATTGAGTGCAGTTATTGTGAAGTCATAGCTCCAATTTCCCAAGGAATTTGTGAATGTGGAATCCTTAAAACCGGAGTTCAAATTAGTAACTAAGATTTTTGCATTTGCAATCCCGGTTTGGTTGATGGAATCAATAACAGTTCCAGAGATAACCTGAGCAAAAAAAGTCGGAGAAAATAAAATAATTAAATGGACGAGAATTTTTTTCATAAATCAAATTTGATTTTTATATGCTCCAAAATAAGGCTATTTATTTAATGTTACATTTCAAATTTTCGTACAACAAACCCAGTTTCTCCAGCGAAAGAAGTATTCATATTGAAGAAACTGGGTTTGTCAACCAATTTTACTTGCAAATAATTTCTTTTATTACTTCTTCAATACTCTTCAATGTAACTCTATAGAATTGCAGCTTTTCAGTATTCATGGAAACATCTGCAACGTGAGGTAAATCAGGCAAATCATTCATTGAAGTTTTTTCAAGCAGTGATTCATCGAATCCAGCTATGTTGCAGACCTTTATTGCAAAATCATATCTTGATAATCGCTCCGTTCCTCCGAAATTAATTATTTCACCTTTTATATCTGAAACACAAAGGTGATTTATTATTCGTGAAGCTTCAACCACAGATAAAGGACTTCTGTATTGATCATAAAAAACTTTTACTTTTTGTCCGGCTTTTAGTTTGTCATACATTTGATGAAAAAAACATGATGAGCCATTAAGTCCGAATCCGAACATCAAAGCAGTTCTTAGTATGATGAAGTTATCAAAAGTTGATTTTATTTTTTCTTCTCCCATTAATTTTGTTTCAGCATAAAGCGAAATCGGGATCAGCTTTGCATCTTCTTTTAAATATGAGCCGCGATACCCTGCATAAACTAAATCTGTCGAAGTGTAAATAAGTTTTGAGCAGTACAGTGCACAAAGTTCAGCGATGTTCTTTGTTGCAACTACATTTGTTTCGTAAACTATTTTGGTTGGAAGTGCTTCAGCTTTTTTTGGAGTTGAAATTGAAGCCGTATGCACAACAACTTCCGGTTTAAATGATTCAAAGATGTATTTCAATTTTTCATAATCACGAATGTCAATTTGCTGTGAATTAAATTGTTCGCAGTTTCGAGGTGTTTGATGATACAAAGTTGAAATGTTATGATGTTTTGACAATTCCATGTTAAGGTACTGCCCAAGAAATCCACTGCCGCCGGTAATTAGAATTTTCATGGCAAACAGATTTTCCCCAATATTGTTTTCCTGCTTGCACCTGTAACTCGCGGAATATTAGTTTCATTTCCGGAAATAGTTTCATTAGCTAAAACTGCAAAGCAAATTGCTTCTTTCGCATCTGATGATACTCCTAAACTTTCAACGTTCTTGATCTTAACTGAATTTCCAAAATAATCTTTAAAATCCTCAATAAGTTGTAAATTTCTCGCGCCGCCGCCGCTTAGAAACAATTCATCAATCTTCGTTTCATTCATTATGAACTTTTCATAATTACGATAAACTCCGTAAGCTGTAAACATAGTTACGGTTCTGATCATATCTTCGTGAGGAATTTTTTTAAACTTTTTGAGAAGCGAAGTAAGAAATTTGTTTCCATAGTATTCTCTTCCTGTTGATTTAGGAGGATTGCGTTCAATGAAAGGATCATTCTGTTTAAGAAATTCCAAAACAGTTAAATTAATTTTTCCGCGCTTTGCTATTCTTCCATCTTTATCATAATCTTTATTAAAGTACAGCTTAGAAAGGTAATCTATCAGCATGTTGCCTGGACCCGTATCGAAGGCAATCACGTCATCAGCTTTATACTTCTTATTCAATATTGTAATGTTTGAAATTCCACCAATATTTAATAGCGCTCTATTTTTCTTAGTCGAGTGAAAGATGATATAATCAAAATATGGAACAAGCGGTGCACCTTCTCCGCCAAGCGCAACATCTCCGACTCTGAAATCACCCACAGTTATAATTTTAGTGAGCTTTGCAATCACACCCGGATCACCAATTTGTAATGTACTACTGGTATCATAACCGAATAATTTCTCTTTCTTTGGAAGGTGGTGAATTGTCTGCCCATGAGAACCGATCAAATGAACTTTGTTTAGAGGAAATTTTATTTTGTCGCAAAGTGATTTAATAGCAGAAACATACACTCTCGCAATTAAAAAATTTAGCTTACAAATGTCGGTTACATTACCACCATTAAGTTCAGCATTTCGAAGAATCATCTCTTTCATTTTTCGGGGAAACGGATAAGTGATGAATCCCAGCTGTTTTATTTTGGTATTGATTCCGCTTCCGTTTATTTCGATTAGAACGACATCAACACCATCAACAGATGTACCGGACATTAAACCGATGACGTATTTATTTTTTCTCTTAGATAATTTGAGAAGCGATTCGATATTCATTTTTAAACCCTAAAAACGTTTCAAAACTATTTAATTAGTTACCGAGCGATTGCTATATTTACATTGGCCAAAATTAAAACATAAGATGGATAAAAAAATGCCACTAAAAATATTTTTTATAGTTTTAACTTTTTCTTACTTCTTAGCTTCACAAACAAAATACCCGGAAATTAATGAACAAATCAATTTAGGGAACTTCTCGCAAGCACAGACTTTAATTGAAAGTAAATTGCTCGATAAGAATCTGACCGAGCTTGACATGTACGATCTGAAATTCCAAATTGAATTGATGGATAGAATACGAAAAGACTTTAGACTAACTCGTGATGAAGTAATGAATGCTTTGAAAAAATATTATCCGAATTTAACCGATGAGATGCTGGTAAATTGGGAAAAAGATAATTCGCTTGAAATGAAAGTAATTGATGGAGAGAAACGGTACTTCAATAATGCTGTTCCAAATTTGTTTAGAATAAACAAAGAAGCAAAAAAGCAGAAAGAAAAAATTGAGGGGAGTAAGTTAGATGATCTCGATATATTTTTAGAAAATTACATTCCGAAAATTGTAGAGACTGCAAAAGAAACGGGGCAGCGATTTGTATCGCCTGTTAAGATGAAAATAAAATATTCTTTAACTGTAAAACCAAATTCAGTTCCTGATGGTGAAATAATTCGATGCTGGCTCCCCTATCCAAGAGAGTCAAATCCTCGGCAAACTGATATTCAATTATTGAATGTTAATAAAAGCGAGTATGTAATCGCTGATAATAAAAATCTTCAAAGAACGATTTACCTTGAAGATAAAGCGAAAAAAGATCTACCGACAAGGTTCGAAATTGAGTTAATCTATACAAGCAAAGCTGAGTATGTGAATCTATTTGAGGATTCAAAAGAAATATCATTCAATAAAAATCCCGAAGTATTTTCAGAGTATACTCGAGAGCAATTTCCTCATATCGTTTTCTCGGAACGAATAAAAAATATATCAGCACAAATCATTGGAGATGAAAAAAATCCTTTGCAAAAACTTAAAAAGATTTTTACTTGGGTGGATGAAAATACTCCTTGGGCAAGTGCGAGAGAATACTCAACTATTTCAAATATTCCCGAGTACAGTTTAGAAAACAAGCATGGCGATTGTGGAATACAAACTTTGGTTTTTATGACTCTCTGCAGGTACAATGGTATTCCTGCTAAATGGCAAAGCGGCTGGATGATGCATCCTCCTGAAATTAATCTGCATGATTGGTGCGAAATTTACGTTGATGATTATGGTTGGATCCCCGTTGATCAGAGTTTCGGAATCAAGAATTATTTGGATGAATCCGAAAGATATTTTTATCTCGGTGGAATTGATGCTTTTAGGTTAATTGTGAATGATGATTATTCGATGCCACTATTTCCTGCTAAGATTTATCCGCGTAGCGAAACAGTTGATTTTCAAAGAGGTGAAGTCGAATGGAGAGGCGGTAACTTATTTTTTGATAAATGGAATTACAGCATGGAAGTGGAATACCTAGAATGAGAAGCATAAATTAAAATTTTAGGTATTAACGATTCGTACTCATAATAAAGTTACAAACCCAGTTTCTCAACATATCTTGAAGCAGTTGCTTAGAAACTGGGTTTGTTTTTAAGCCAAAAATGTTCTTAAGTAAAACAATAATTTAACTTTATTTTTGTACAGTCGTTTCATAACTTTACACATCTTTTTTGGTAATGAATGAAAGAAAAATTTTTAATAATAATCCTGTTTCTATCAATTAATGTTTTATCTCAAGATAAAAAATATTTTGATGCTCCCTTTGGCGGCGGCGGCGGATATACACCGGGATGGATTTTTGTTAACCTCGATGAACTTAATAAACAGCTTGTTTCTTTTGGATCTGGTCAACTAAGCAAAAGTGGATTTTATACATCCGGTGGGGCAGGTTTTGTTTATATTGGGTTTGTACCAAATTTAAGAATTGGTGGCATGGGTTTCGGAGGCTCAACATCAACCTCAGCTTTTATTGGTGAATTTGAGAAAGAAGCTGTGTACAAAATTGGCGGTGGTGGCGTAACAGTTGAATACACTTTACCCCTCGTTAAAAATATGGCGATCTCTGTTGGTGCTGTAATTGGCGGAGGAAGCATCCAAATTGAGCTATATAAAAATCGTGGAAATTTTGACTGGAAGGATTTGTGGTACCAGTTTACAAAAGATCCTTCGACTCTAAATTTCAGTCGCAGAATCAGTAATAGCTTTTTCTTATTATCTCCAACACTAAACATTGATATTCCCTTTTATAGATTTTTATCGTTTAGATTAGGCGGCGGTTATCAATTGGCTGTAGGTAAAAGTTGGAAAGTCGAAAATGAGAAGCAGTTATCGAATGTTCCATCAAAGCTAAACGGAAATAGCTTTTTTATTCAATCGGGAATATTTTTCGGATTTTTTTCATACTAAAAAAAATAAATGAAAAACATTTTAGTTACCGGCGGTGCGGGTTTTATCGGAAGCAATTTTATCAATTACATCCTTGATAAGAGGGACGATTATAACATAATCAACCTTGATAAACTTACTTATGCGGGCAATTTAGAAAATCTTATTCCTTCCGAGAAAAAGAAAAATTATCATTTTATCAAAGGCGATATAACTGATTTTGAACTTGTCAATAACATTTTTGAAAAATATAAAATTAAATATGTAGTACATTTTGCAGCAGAGTCACATGTTGACCGAAGCATTTTAGGTTCAGAGATTTTTTATCGAACAAATGTAATGGGAACAAATGTTCTTCTCGAAGTCGCGCGGAAATTTGAAGTTGAAAGATTCTTGCAAATTTCAACCGATGAAGTCTATGGCAGTCTTGGAAGTGAAGGATATTTTACAGAGCGAACACCGCTTTCACCGAATAGTCCCTATTCATCAAGTAAAGCTGCTGCCGATATGATGGTTATGGCATTTTATCATACTTATGGAATGCCGGTTTTAATTACACGATGTTCAAACAATTATGGTCCTTATCAATTTCCCGAAAAACTAATTCCGTTAATGATTATAAACTCAATTAATAATAAAAAACTTCCTGTTTATGGGGATGGACTTTACGTCCGAGATTGGATTTATGTTATCGATCATAACAAAGCTGTTGAACTGGTATTTGAAAAAGGAAAAGTTGGTGAGGTTTATAACATCGGGGCAAGTAATGAAATGCCGAACATTAAAATTATTAAGTTAATTCTTAGTCACTTGAAGAAAGGGGAAGAGTTAATTCAGTATGTAAAAGATCGCCCCGGACATGACAGAAGGTATGCAATTGATTCTTCAAAAATTAAATCAAAATTAGGATGGGCACCTTCGTTTACATTTGAACATGCAATTGGCGATACGATTGATTGGTATTTGAAAAATGAAAAATGGTGGAAAAGAATTATTTCTGGAGAATATCAGAAGTATTATGAAATTCAGTATTTAACAAATTAGAAAAGTTTAAAAATGATAGAAAGAATTTTTATAACAGTACTGCTTGTAAGCATTGTTGCATTTTCTCAGACAGAGAAGAACTCAATGTCTGGCCTAATTGCAAATGCTTCATTAATTAGTGTTTCCATTGGAGGGAATTTTCCAATTACAGGCAGTTACCCTGCGTCTGTAAATGAAAGAGTAGATCAATTTGTTACTAGAATTTATAATCAAGCATATAATTTGGCCTTAGGTAATTCTCCATCGCCCGAACAAATAAATAACATTAAAAACGAATTTCAAAATTATTCCCTTAGAAATATTTTATTAAAAAGAAAAACTGGTGAACAAATTAAATTGGATTTGATAAAATTTAGAAGTACCGGTAATTTTGATTATAATCCATATCTTAAAAATGATGATGTAATTATTTTTCCGGCAACTGATTTTGAGCGAAATTTTTTTACAGTATCAGGTGCAGTAAATAATGCGGGAACATTCCACTTTTTTGACGGGGATAAATTATCCGACGCACTTTTTCTTGCTGATGGTGTCAATCTTGCCTATGAAAATGTCAATCAAGTTGAAATTACCAGATTGAGCTATGATGGCGAGAAAATGGAGAGTATCATTGTTGATATTAATTCTGATATTGCACTTAAAAGAGGAGACAGGATTAGAGTCCTAGCTAATGAGACCCAAAGGAAAGATTTTAAAGTTTTGACAATTGGCGAATTGAATATACCAGGTTATATTCCTATAAAAAAGGAACATACAAATTTAAAAGAAGTTATTAATAAAGCTGGTGGGTTTACGAAAAATGCCGATTTAGGTAATGCTCAAGTTTTAAGAGGGGTTAATGTATTTAAATCGTTAGCTTTTTCTGAGCAGATTGAGCAGCTTTTAATGATGAGAATGTCTACTCTCATTAGTGACGACTCGCTTCATTTTCTTATTGATGAAAAGTTGAGATTTTTACGTGGTAATGCAAATGTTGACTTCACTCGATTTGAGGATATAGAAGATACTCTGTTTGTAGTAAAGGATGGAGATATAATTTATGTGCCGTCTAAAATTGATTTGGTGTATGTTTATGGGCAGGTCAATAAACCGGCTTATGTTAAATATAAAAAAGGAGAGGATTATAATTTTTATATTAGTGAAGTGGGTGGTTTAGGTGAAACAGCTTCCGGTGATATTTATCTTATTAAAGGTAAAACCCGAACATGGGTTTCTGCTGATGAAATTAAAGAAAAAAATGTTGAAATTGATCCCGGAGATTATATCTGGGTATCGAAAAAGCCGGTACGTACTTTTTGGGACCACGTAGATCGAGCTAGTCGAATCGCTTCAATTCTAGGTGGAATTGCTACTGTAATTTTACTGTTTATTCAAGCCGGAAAATAGTAAATTATTTTTCTTAAGCCTGCATGAAACATTATTGCATCTGATTTAAAAAAATCTAAAAAAGTTTTTTAAATTTTCAGGTAAACTCTTGACATTAAATTCAATACACAGTAAATTTGATGCCCTTCTTAATAGAAGGTATTAATTTTGTTCTTTGAAAGAGTGAGTGCATTTAACCAGTCAGTTAAATGGTTTCAATCAAGCGTCTATACGCCAAGATTACAAATAAATTAAACTCTACTACGGAGAGTTTGATCCTGGCTCAGGACGAACGCTGGCGGCGTGCTTAACACATGCAAGTCTACGAGAAAGAGGTAGCAATATCTTGATTAAAGTGGCGCACGGGTGAGTAACACGTAAGCAATCTACCCTTAGATCCGGAATAACTTCGAGAAATCGTGGCTAATACCGGGTAATGCAGCGGCACCGCATGGTGATGTTGTTAAAGTTTCGATGTCTAAGGATGAGCTTGCGTCTGATTAGCTAGTTGGTGAGGTAACGGCCCACCAAGGCTGCGATCAGTAGCTGGTCTGAGAGGATGATCAGCCACACTGGAACTGAGACACGGTCCAGACTCCTACGGGAGGCAGCAGTGAGGAATATTGGGCAATGCCCGCAAGGGTGACCCAGCAACGCCGCGTGGAGGATGAATGCCGTAAGGTTGTAAACTCCTGTTAGAGGGGAAGAATAATTCCGATTGCATCGGAACTTGACTGTACCCTCAGAGAAAGCCCCGGCTAACTACGTGCCAGCAGCCGCGGTAATACGTAGGGGGCAAGCGTTGTCCGGATTTACTGGGTGTAAAGGGCGCGCAGGTGGGCTTGATAGTTAGAGGTGAAATCCTGTGGCTTAACTGCAGAACTGCCTTTAATACTTCAAGTCTTGAGTGCGGAAGAGAGAGACGGAATTCCAGGTGTAGTGGTGAAATACGTAGATATCTGGAAGAACACCAGTTGCGAAGGCGGTCTCTTGGTCCGTAACTGACACTTAGGCGCGAAAGCGTGGGGAGCAAACAGGATTAGATACCCTGGTAGTCCACGCTGTAAACGATGAATACTTGGTGTTGGTCCCATTGGGATCAGTGCCGAAGCTAACGCATTAAGTATTCCACCTGGGGAGTACGATCGCAAGGTTGAAACTCAAAGGAATTGACGGGGGCCCGCACAAGCAGTGGAGCATGTGGTTTAATTCGATGCAACGCGAAGAACCTTACCTAGGCTTGAAAGGCAGATGACCGGGTATGAAAGTACCCCTCCCGCAAGGGCATCTGTACAGGTGCTGCATGGCTGTCGTCAGCTCGTGCCGTGAGGTGTTGGGTTAAGTCCCGCAACGAGCGCAACCCCTACCATTAGTTGCCATCAGGTAATGCTGAGCACTCTAATGGGACTGCCTACGCAAGTAGTGAGGAAGGTGGGGATGACGTCAAGTCCGCATGGCCCTTACGCCTAGGGCTACACACGTGCTACAATGGGTGTTACAACGGGTTGCTAAACTGCAAAGTTAAGCCAATCCCTTAAAAGCACCCCCAGTTCGGATTGGAGTCTGCAACTCGACTCCATGAAGTTGGAATTGCTAGTAATCGCGGATCAGCACGCCGCGGTGAATACGTTCCCGGGCCTTGTACACACCGCCCGTCAAGCCATGGAAGCCGGGGGTACCCAAAGCCAGTGTCCTAACCCCGATTTATCGGGGAGGGAGCTGTTTAAGGTAAAACCGGTGACTGGGGCTAAGTCGTAACAAGGTAGCCGTACCGGAAGGTGCGGCTGGATCACCTCCTTTCTAAGAGTAATCTAAAACCATTAGACTGGAAATCGCTCACTCTTTTATTTATTTATTGTGCTTGAGCTGAGGCTCGAGGGTAATA